>Ga0302238_1002524_pt1 | contig 12752 bp, 12 predicted proteins | sample AAG_UR_Asn_MG_FD_193527 | JGI IMG/M metagenome (GOLD analysis project Ga0302238, IMG submission 193527) | Enriched activated sludge microbial communities from anaerobic digester in WTTP, New Holstein, Wisconsin, United States - AAG_UR_Asn | ecosystem: Engineered > Bioreactor > Anaerobic >...
TTCGATTTCGACGGGGTCAACCTTCGGGTCCGATCCGGCGCCGTGGCCCTGGCCAACGCCCACAATCGGACGGTCAGGGTGGCGGCGGGGGAGCGCAGCGCCACCGACGGCTTTTCCGCTCCCCCCTCCGGGGCGGAGGCCATGGAGAAGGCCCTGGCCGTCCCCGTGGGGACGAGCCAGCTGGACGAGGCGGCCGCCGGATTCCGGAGGGTCCCGGACCTGACGCCGGGGTCGGTGACGCTGCGGTGGATATACGGCTCGCCGTAATGGAGGTCGTGATGAAAAGAAAATGGATATTTTTGATCGTTGCCGTATTCTGTGTCTTTCTGGCGGGATGTTACATGGACCCCGGCGGACCCGTGGGGGAGGCTCCGGGCATTCAGATCGGCATAAAGGGACTCCCGTCCGGAGACTACGACGGGACCCTTTTTCGGGTGAGCCTGTACCACGACGGCTCCGTTCAACTGGTACACGATAAAAACAATTTCCCATTATATTTTAGGGTGGTCGCCACTCAATCGGCGGTGCCCATGGGCGGAAAGTCCTATGAGGAGTTTCCTGTCGAAGAAAAGGAAACAGCACCCCCATCCTCCGGAGAAACCGGTGCATTTCAAATCGAAGGGATCCTTCCGGGGAGGAAATATCGGCTCGTCATTGAATTGTTTCATCGCGATCCTTCTGGAGTGTATACTGCACGGCAATACGCGGGAATTTCACCGCCTTTCGACATCATTTCCGGGGGGAATGCGGCGGTGGACATCGAACTCACCATGTTTGACTCCTGAGTTCTCACCGGCTGTCGCCCGGTAAAGAAGGCATGCTCCCCCTGAGGATCATAACGCATCGGCGCCCGGAGCTTCTGTCCGGGGCGCTTTTTTCCTGGGCCCGGGCCTTGGCGGCCCGGCAGCGGGTGTCCCGGGCCGGCAGTGCCCTGGTTCCGGAGGCCCAGGCCGAAAGGCAGGGCATACTGGTCTTCGACGACAGTCCCGAACCGGCCTTCCAGCGGGCCAACGCCGCGGCCGCCGAAAAGGCCGCCGCCGCGACAGGGGTGCCTGTCCGGCTGGTTTCCCGGAGGGAGCGGGAGTCCCTTCCCGGGTCCCTCCCCCCGGAGTCGGCGGCCCTCGCGGCGGCCCTGCGGTTCGGCCTCGGGGGTCCTGAGGGCGGCCTTCCCGCCGGGGGGCCCGGCTCCAACCGCAACGGGACCCTCCTTTTTTCCATCGGCGAAAAGGCCGTCTCCGTCGACGACGATGCGGTCTTCTCTTTCCGGTGTTTCAAGCCCGGGATCGCGGGCCGCCTGGCCCCGGGAGGCGGGCTGGGCCCCGGCGGCCGGGACCTGCCGGTCTTTCTCCCCGCCGCCCCCGGCAGGGTAGCGGCGATGACAGAAGCCTTCGCCGGCGACCCCTTCGAGTCCTTCGAGGCTGTGCTGGGACGGTCTTTCGACGACGGGGGGCCCGGGGACGGCCTGCCCGAGCCTCTTGGGCCCGGGCATTTTCGGTCCGAGCTCAAGAGGCACGAGCCTAAAAGGTCCGGACCAAAAAGGTTCGGACCGGTAAAAATCGCCATGGGGGGGATCCATGGGGGCCGCTGGTTCGGCTCGCCCCACGGCATTTTCGATGTGGAACCGGAGCTTCAGACTCTGGCCTGGGAAGACGAGGAGGGGTACCGGGCGGCCCGGGAAAACCCTGACTCCCTTCTCCTGTCGCCCAACCTCCTCCTCACGGAGCGCCATTTCTTTGTCACCACTCTTTTCGGCTTCGACGCCCGGGACATCCTTCCCCCTTTTTTCCCCGGCATACGGAACGAGGACGGCGTCTGGGCCTTTCTGGTCCGCTGCTGTCACCCCCGTTCACCTGTCTGTCACCTTCCCCTGGCGGTGGAGCATCATAGGGACTCCCGCCGGCCCTTCACCCCGGCGGACTACGAGGATTTCACCGTCGGAGCCGGCAAGGTTATGCTGCACCTCCTCCATTTTATTTATGATCGCCTCCCGGAGGATGAGCCCGGGGAAATCCTCGCGGGGCTGGGGAGGGGACTTTCCTCCTGTCCGGCAATTTCAAAAAGGAATTGGCGGGAGCTGATCACGGGGCTGCTCATGGAATCGGAGAGACGAAGACGGGAAATCCTGGAAGCCCGGCTGGAGGCCCCCGAAGCGGCCGGCTACTGGACCTCGGATCTGGAAAACCATATCCGGTCCCTCCGGAAGGCCGCGCTCTCCGCCGAACCCTACCGCCCCCGAGAGTTTCTTCCCCTGGGGAGAAAGGGGGAGACTGCCTTTCGGGATTATGTGGCCCGCTGCGGGGAGCTCCTGGAGGCCTGGCCGGAGATCTGGGCCTGGGCTGCCGGGGCGGAGTCGGAGATCCTGCGGCTTCGGCGGTGATCTGTGCCCCCGGGGCCGCGGGACCGCCAACGGACCTTCCGGCGACCGAAGAGACGCAGTCCAAGGATGAAGGCTAAAGGGCCTCGGGACTATACCCTCGGCAGCGGAACCCCCAGCTCCTCCCCCAGGGCCGTCAGGTCCCGGACGATCTGCTCCGGCATGGGGATGCCCTCCTGGAGCCTCCGGGTCCGGGTTTCCCGTTCGATGTCTCCGGGAATGTAGATCCTCTCCGCGCCCTGGGCCTTCCGGCTGCTGCGGATTTCCCCCATGGCCTTGTCCATGGAGCGGCCGAAGTCCTCCAGATCCATGAAGCTGTCGATGTCGATGGCGGCGAAGATGCTTCCCACATCGGTGGGGTCGGTCATGTTGTCCGCCAGGAAGCCGGGGAAGTGGGCGCCGTATTTCGACCCGCTGAGGACGCCGGAGATCATGTCGATGGCCAGGGCGATGCCGTATCCCTTGTAGCCTCCTATGGGGGCCAGGAGACCCTTCAAAGCCTCGTGGGGGTCGGTGGTGGGCCGGCCCATGGCATCGAAGGCCCAGCCCGGTTCCAGCGCCTTGTCCTGCCTGGCGTAAAGCATGATCCTGCCCCGGGCCACCACGGTGGTGGCCAGGTCCAGCACGAAGGCCGGTTCCTTTCCCGCCGGGATGGCCACGGCGAAGGGGTTGGTCCCCAGCATCAGGTCCCGGCCTCCGGTGGGCGCCATGGAGGCGGGGCCGTTGGTGGCGGAAAAGCCGATCATGCCGTGATCCAGGGCCTTCATGGCCCAGTAGGCGGCGGCCCCGTAGTGGTTGGAGTGGGTGGTCAGCACGAAGGCGACGCCGGTGTTCCTGGCCTTGGCTATGGCCGTTTCCATGGCGAAGGCCGAGGCCGGCTGGCCGATGCTGTTGTGGCAGTGGATCAGCGCCGTGGAGGCCCGGTCCCGGAGGACTTCCAGTCTGGTAACGGGATTGACCACCCGGGTCTGAATGCGTTTGACATAGACCGTCATCATCCTGGTGACGCCGTGGGTGTCCACCCCCCGAAGGTTCGCCTCGATCAGGGAATCGGTGAGAAGCCGGGCGTCCTCGGCGTTAACCCCCACCTTCCGGAAAACCGTCTCCGCCCATGTCCGCAGGGCGTCGGCGGGAAAGGTCAATCCTCCATCAACACCGGGCATGTCGTCCTCCTTGCGGCTGAATGCGGAGAATCATAGGACGGAACGACGGGAAGGGTCAATAAAATATCCGATTTCACCGCTCTGGAAAACCTTTTTCTTGACGGTTTCCGGGATCGATTCTACAATTTTCCCCGGAGACGCCGGGGGCTCTGCGCTGTAGACTGCTTCGCCGGAGACCGCTTCCGCGGCGCCTGTTCCGGCGGAAGCGCTTCACCGGGGGCCGGGCCGCCGGCGGCCTGTCCGCTGGAGGGCCCGGACGCCGGAGACCACCGGTCCGCCCCGACAAAGGGAAGGAGAAACGCATTATGGATAATGACAAGGGCGCCCGCCTCTGGAGGGAGTCCCCGAGATACCCGGACCCGGCCGTCCAGGTCCTGGATGAACGGTTTTCGAAGTATCGCCTCCAGTCCGCGGGGGTGGAGCGGCTCTACACCGGCTGCCGCTGGGCTGAGGGGCCGGTCTGGTTCGGCGACGGCCGCTATCTCCTGTGGAGCGACATCCCCAACGACCGGATCCTCCGCTGGGACGAGGAGACCGGCATGGTTTCCCCCTACCGGAAACCGTCGAATTACGCCAACGGGAACACCCGGGACCGGATGGGGCGGCTGGTGAGCTGTGAACACGGGACCCGGCGGGTCACCCGCACCGAGCATGACGGGTCCATCACGGTGATTCTGGACCGCTGGGAGGACAGGCGCCTGAACTCCCCCAACGATGTCATCGTAAAGAGCGACGGGTCCGTCTGGTTCACCGACCCGCCCTTCGGCATCGCGGGTTACTACGAAGGCTTCAAGGCCGAGCCGGAAATTCCCCAGTACATCTTCCGGGTGGACGGGGTCACCGGGGAGGCTTCGGTCATCGTGGAAGGCGTGGCCGGGCCCAACGGGCTCTGCTTCTCCCCGGACGAAAAGACCCTCTATGTGGTGGAGTCCCGGGGAAGGCCCAACCGGAAGATCCTGGCCTTCGACGTGGACTCCGGCGGGACCCTGGTCACCAACCGCCGGACCCTCATCGACGCGGGGCCCGGGACCCCCGACGGTATCCGCTGCGACGAGGACGGCAACCTCTGGTGCGGCTGGGGAATGGGATCGGACGAGCTGGACGGGGTCATGATCTTCACCCCCGACGGGAGGCCCATCGGCAGGATCGCCCTGCCCGAGCGCTGCGCCAACCTCTGCTTCGGCGGCGCCCGGCGGAACCGGCTCTTCATGGCGGCCAGCCGCTCCCTCTACGCCCTGTATGTCAACACCCGGGGGGCGGTCTGACGAATCGGCCTTCGCCGGTCATGAAGCCCCGGTCTTCGGGCAGGCGGCATCCCGGGGGAGCGGAATCCGGCGATCGGCTTCCGGCGGTTCCTCAGCCCCGGAGCATAAGGGATCGGCGCGCCCGGTAAAAAAAACTGATCAGGGAAGGGCCAGGCCCAGCGCGGCGGACAGGATCACCGCCGGGATGGGTTTGAGGCCGAACCTGCGGGTCCCCACCAGGACCACGAGAAAAATGAGCAGGGCCGAAAGCCGGACCTCCCAGGAGCCAAGCCCCAGGACCCATCCGGGGTCGAGGCGGAAAAAGCCCTCGGCACTGCCGGCCAGGGCAGCGCTTCCGGCGGCGTCTCCCGTGGTGCCAAATCCTGTTCCCGCCGCAGCGGGCCCGATGATGGACATCCCGCTGAAAAAGACCACCGCCGAGGCGATGAGCCCCACCGTGGCGGGGCGGATCCCCGACAGGACCCCCTCCACCCCGCGGCTCTCCTTGAACTTCCGCAGAAAGCGGGCCACCAGAAGAACCAGGATCAGGGAAGGGAGAAAGACCCCCAGGGTGGCGGCGGCGGAGCCGGCGACCCCCGCTACCCGGAAACCGATGTAGGTGGCGGCGTTGACGGCGATGGGGCCGGGAGTCATCTGGGAGATGGCCACGATGTCGGCGAACTCCCGGGCGGCCAGCCAGCCGTGGGCGGCGATCTCCCGCTCCATCAGGGGCACCATGGCGTAGCCGCCGCCGAAGCTGAAGAGTCCGATCGTGAAAAAGGTCCAGGCCAGTTCCAGGTGGATCATGCCCGCCGGGCCCTCCCGATGGCCTGAATAATCAGCCCCGCCAGTCCTCCGGAGAGGATGATGGGAATCACATGAAGGCCGAAACCCACCAGGGCGAGGAAAGAGAGCCCCGCGATGACCCAGGCCGGCGGGTTCCGGAGGATGGCCTTCCCCAGTTTTATCCCCGCCAGAAGGATCATGGCCGTCACCCCCGCCCGGACCCCGGCGAAGGCCTTCTGCACCCACAGATTGTCCCGGACGTTGACCAGAAGGGCGGCGATGGCCAGGATGCTGAAGAAGGAGGGGAGGATCATCCCCGCCGCGGCCGTCAGGGCGCCCACCACCCCCGCGACCCGGTAACCGATGAAGATGGAGGTGTTGATGGCGATGACCCCCGGCAGGGACTGGGCGATGGCGAAGACATCCACGATCTCCTCGTCGGTGACCCAGCCCCGGACCTCCACGAACTCCCGTTCGATGAGGGGCAGCATGGCGTAACCCCCGCCGATGGTGAAGGCGCCGATCTTGAAGAAAGAGCCGAACATCACCGCCAGCTCCCGGGGGCCGGCGCGTCTGACCTCCGTCACCGGATTATTGTGATCTGCACATCGCAGACATTGGTGTTGGTGGGTCCGGTTTTGTGCAGGAACCCGATCCGGTCGTAGTAGTGGTATGAATCGTTCCGGGCAAGGTAGTCCTGGATGGACAGCCCCGCCTTTTTCCCGATGTCGAGGATTTCCATATCTGCGAAGGCGCCGGCGGCGTCGGTGGGGCCGTCGTTGCCGTCGGTGGAGGCGGCGAGGAAGTGGATTCCCCGAGACCCCGCGGGGTTGGCTTCGATCTCCGACAGAAAGGACAGGGCCATCTCCTGGTTGCGCCCTCCCTTGCCCTTTCCCTTCAGGGTCACCGTGGTCTCGCCCCCGGCGATGATGCAGGCGGGCTTTTTCGCCGCCAGCTCGTGCTTCAGCACATCCCGGGCGATGCCGATGTAGAACTTCGCCGCCTCCCGGGCCTCCCCGGTGACCTCGGCGGTGAGGACCACCGTGTTGTACCCCAGCTCCTCCGCCCGGCGCCGGGCCGCCAGAAGGGCCCCGTAGTTGGAGCCGATGAGGATGTTCTTGACCCTGCCGAAGACGGGGTCCCCCTGCTTGGGGGTCTCCGGGAGCTTCCCCTCGGCTCCCATCTGGAGGACTTTCAGGGCCGGGGGGGGAAGCTCCCGGGCGATGCCGAATTTTTGAACCAGACCCATGGCCTCCTGGTAGGTGGTGTCGTCAGGGACGGCCAGACCCGAGGCGATGGAGTCCAGCCGGTCCCCCACCACATCGGAGAGGATCAGGTTCACCGATTCGGCGGGGTAGGCCAGCTGGGCCAGCCTGCCCCCTTTGATGCCCGACAGGTGCTTGCGGATGCAGTTGATCTCCTGGATGTTGGCGCCGCAGGCCAGGAGGACCCTGGTGGTTCCCTGCTTGTCCTCCAGGGTCAGTTCGTGGGAGCCTTCCCCGTCCCGCCAGGCGTAGGGGAAGCTCAGAAGGGCGGAGCCTCCGCCGGATATCAGGTTCAGGATGAGGGTTTTCTCGTCCGCCTCCCGGCAGAGCGCCGCCAGGGTGGAGCCCGCCTGGACGCTGCCGGCGTCGGGGACGGGGTGCCCCGCCATGATCATCTCGATGCGTTTCAGGTTTTCGGTGTGGCCGGGCTTCACCGCGATGACTCCCCGGGTGATCCGGTCTCCCAGGATCTCTTCCACCGCCAGGGCCATCTTGGCGGTGGCTTTCCCGGCTCCCAGGACCAGGACCTGCCGGTATCGGGAGAGGTCCCACTCCAGGGTCTCCTCGTCGGTCCGGACGCTGAGGATCTTCCCCTTCAGGGTCATCCGGTCCCCGATCATTTTGTAGGGGTCCACCCGGTCCAGGGAGGCCCGGAAGATTTCGGATAGATCATTTCTTGCGTTTTCTGACATTCCTTTCCTCCTTCGGGGCGGTCATGGTTTCGGCTCGTTTGAGATTGTTGTGGATGGCCTGAAGGCTGGTGAAGGCCACGGCTTTTTTGAAGTATTCCGCCGAGGCGGGGATGTTTTTCTTATGGTTCATTTCCAGGGCCCCCAGATTGTTCCAGGCCTGAAAATTGGAATCGTCCAGTTCGGCGGCCTTCCGGAAGGCTTCGCAGGACCCGTCCAGGTCTCCTTCAGCCATCAGACGGTTGCCCTCCCTCAGGAGCCGCTGGCTTTCCATGGCCACCGCGAAGGTCGCCGGGTCGGCGCAGAGGCCCATCCGGCGGCTGATAAGTCTCCGGTCTCCCTCGTGTTCGCAGAGTTCCAGAGTTCTGGAATAGAACTCCATGCATTTTTCCCGTTTTCCCCAGATATAATAGGTGTCCCCCAGGGCCTTGACCCGCATGTAGGTCTCCCCGAAGTTGTCCAGTTCCGCGTGGAAATAATCCGCCGCTTCCTGATGTCTTTCCTGGGCCAGGCAGACCAGCCCCAGATTGTGCCCGATGGCGAACTTGTCGGGCTGGGCTTCCCGGATGCGGCGGAAATTGTCCTCCGCTTCCGCGTAGCGTCCCATGACGAAGGCTCTCATCGCCGCCCGCTCCCATCGGGACACAAGAAAGGTGGTGATCAGTCTTTTCATACCCCGGAACTATAGCACATGGCCATTATCAAGAAAAGCTATTTGGCATATCATGAGACCCATGCGGGTAGCCTATATTCTGGTGGTGAGTTTCGGTTCCGTCCTGGCGGGCTATGCGGTCAGGAGAATGCTGGAAAGCCGGGGCCGGGGAGGCGCGGCGGGACGGGCGAGTTCGAGGCTTATCGTTTTCGCCATGGTTTTTCTCCTTCCCCTGGCGACGATAAATTCTCTCTGGGGCATAAGCCTGGGGGAGGGCAGGCTCGCCCTTCTGCCTCTCTTCGGAATCCTGGCCCTGAGCCTGGGGGGGGCCGCCGCGCTGGCGCTGGTGTCGGCCCTGGGAATGAACCCGCACCGGGGAGGGGCTTTTTTCGCCGTGGGGATGTTCTCCAATCTCAGCGCCCTGGCCTCCTTCGTGGCCTTCATGATGTTCGGGGACCTGGGCTTCGTGTCCATCCAGCTCTACGTCCTTCTGGAACAGTCCTTCTACTACATTGTGGGCTTCCCCCTGTCCCAGTGGGTGGGAACCCGGGGGACGGGGTCATTCCGTTTCGGGTTCCGCAACCTCGGGGAAAAGCCGGTGGTCCTCTTTCCCCTGGGGGCGGTGGCGGCGGGCTTCCTTCTCCGGCTTTCGCCGCTGGCGAAGCCGGGTTTCATGGCGGGGCTGTCGTCGGTGCTGGTTCCTGTCATCACCGCGTTTTTCGGGCTTTCCATCGGACTGACCCTGAAGGTGAGCCGAATGAAAAACTACAAGCGTGAGATCGCCCTGGCCCACGGAATCAAGTTTCTTTTCATCCCCGCCGTGCTGTCGCTGCTGGGATTTCTCGCAGGGCTGCCCCGGGTCATGGGGGGGGTCCCATTCAAGTCCCTGGTGGCGGCCTCCTTTTCCCCGGTGGGATTTCTGGCGGTGGTCCCCCCCACCATCTACGGCCTGGATGTGGATCTGGCGAACTCCGCCTGGCTGGCCACCACCCTGACCTACGCGGCGATCCTGCCCCTTCTTTTCCTGGTATTGGCCTGAGGCTGCCGCGGGCCGAGAAATTGCGACGCCGGTCTCGATGGCGGCGATTCTGTCCATTCTTTTCCTGGATTCGACCGCGACCGGGCCGTTTCCCCGGCTCCCTTCTCCCGGCAGGAGGACCCGCCCGGGGAGATCCCGCCCTGCCGGACGGGCCCCCTCGCCCGGCGAGGAACCCCTCCCTGCCTGGGAAGGTCCGGTCGGAGAGGGTCCGCCGCCCGGAAGGACCCTGCCGGCCCCGAGAGTGGGGCCGTATCGATTGTCAGGCCTTTTTCTTTTTAAGCAGCTTCGCCGCCGCCGATGCGATGGCCCGGGCGGAGATTCCGTACTTGTCGATGACTTTGAAATAATCTCCACTTTCACCGAAAGTGTCGTCCAGACCCAGGTTGTCGAAAGGAACGGGATTGTTTTTCAGGCAGAATGTTCCCAGTGCATAGCCCAGTCCATTCCGCCGTTGGTGGTTTTCCACAACCAGAAGGGCGCCGGTTTTTCTGATCGAGCGAAGAAGGGTTTTTTCGTCGAAGGGTTTCACCGAGTACATGTCCATGACCTCAGCCTGGATTCCCTTTTTTTCCAGCAGTTTCGCCGCCTCCAGGGCCTGGAAGACCATGTCCCCGTAGGATGCGATGGTGATGTGGCTTCCCTTCGTCAGGACTTTCGACCCGCCAAGAACGAACTCTTCATCGTCGGGATAGATGTCCCACAGGGGGTCCCTCATCAGACGGGTAAAGACAGGTCCCGGAGCGGCCATGGCGATGTCGAAGGCCGCTTTTGCGGAGGCCTTGTCGCAGGGAACCAGGACCCGCATGTCCGGCAGCGTGCTCATGAAGGCGATGTCTTCACTGGCCTGGTGGGTCACGCCGTCAATGGCCGCGGTGAGGCCGCCGTGGGAGGACAGAATTTTCACGTTCAGTTTCGGGTAACAGATGAACGAGCGAACCACTTCCACCGCCCTCATCGTCAGGAACACGCCGTAACCCGACACAATGACATTCCGGCCGTCGGCTGCCATTCCTGCGGCGGCGGCCATGGTGCCGATTTCGGCGATTCCCATGTTGAAGTAGCGGTCGGGGTATTTGTCTCCGAAAAGATATGAATAGGTGGAGTACCCGATGTCGGATTCAAAGACGACGAACTCCTTGTCCCGGGCCGCCCGCTGAAGCATGCGTTCGGAAAAACTCTTTCGCGTCGGCGAGTCGGCTTTTTTGAGTTCAATTTTTTTCATTTCAGTCCCTCCCGGATTTCCGCCGTCGCCTTCGCGTATTCTTCGTCACTGGGCGGTTTGCCGTGCCAGCCCCGGACGTTTTCCATGAAACTGACCCCCCGACCCTTAACCGTGTTTGCGACGATGCAGAAGGGCTTTCCCCTGTGAGCTTTTGCCTGGTCGAGGGCGGCCAGGACCTCCTCCATCTTGTGGCCTTGGATCCGTTTCACCGTCCAGCCGAAGGCTTCAAATTTCTTGTCGATGGGTTCCATGGGCATGATGTCTTTGGAAAAACCGTCGTTCTGGAGGCCGTTGTTGTCCACCACCGCCACCAGGTTGTCCAGTCCGAACTTGTTGGCGCTCCCTGCCGCCTCCCAGACGATCCCCTCCTGGAGTTCCCCGTCGCCCAGCACAGCGTAGACCTTGTAGTTTTTCTTCAGCATCTTTCCTTCCAGCGCCATTCCCACCGCCTGGCCGAAGCCGATGCCCAGGGAGCCGGTGGTGGCGTCCACTCCAGGGGTCTTTGTCGAAACCGGATGCCCTTGGAGCATTGACTCGAACCGGCGCAGGGTCTTCAGCTCCCCCATGGGGAAAAAGCCGCGGAGGGCCAGATTCGCGTACCAGACCGGGCAGGCGTGGCCCTTGGAAAGGACGAAGCGGTCCCGGTCGGGGTCCCGGGGTTTTTTCGGATCCACCTTCATGATGTCGAAATACAGTGCCGTGACGATGTCCGCTGCAGACAGGGACCCCCCCGGATGTCCTGACTGGGCCGCATGGATCATGTCCACGATCTGAAAGCGGACCTCCTTCGCCTTCTCCTTCAGGAAAGCGACCCTTTCATCGAAGGTCTTCGGTGTACTGTTGGCTGCCATAAAACCTCCTTACAGTGTTTGGCAAAATATCACGGCCTATATGATATGTCAACCGATAATAGGATGTCGGACGACTGATGTGGCAATCTGTGCCCTCCCCGCACCGTCTCACTTTTCGGACTTGTATATCTGAATGTACTCTCTCCAAACCATCAGAGATTGAATTATCATTTCGCGCGCGGCCTGTTTGTCCCGCGCCCGAATTTCCCTGAGTATGGCATTGTGGTCCTGTACAGCCCTCCTGATCCCTTGAGGGGTCGCGATGTGGGCGATCATGGACGCCTGGAACAATCTCATGATGAGTTTGCCGAACTCCACGAGGGCGTCGTTCCTGGTCACATCGATGAGGGCAAGATGGAAGGCCATGTCCGCCCTGATCGCCTCGTCTATGGGGATGGGGTCCATTTTGGCGTATCGATCGAGGAGATCGACCTTTTCCTGAAGCAGCCGGAAGTCCTCTTCGTCCGCCTTCTCGATGACCAGCTCCATGACACCGAGCTCCAGGACCCGTCGCAATTCCACCAGCTCTTCCGGCTTGCTGATTTTTCCGATAAGCGAGAAGAGAAGGGAATCGAAGGGGACATTGAATGAGGAGCTGATGTAACTTCCATCTCCCTGCCGTCTTTCTATGATGCCCAGAACCTGCAGAACCTTCATCGCTTCCCGGATTGAGTTTCTCCCCACTCCCACTTGACCGGCGAGCTCTGTTTCCGCCGGGAGCTTGTCTCCAACCTTGAGCTCGCCTTCGAGGAGGCGATCCAGGAGCTGTGCGATGACCGTGTCCACCACGTTGGCCTTGCTTATTTTATTGAGAAGAACCGCCATGAAAACCTCCCGGCTGGCTGGACTGTTTTGAAAAAAAGAATTGACAGATGTCCAGTCGTAGGATATTATAACACATACAACCGACACTGGCAAACATTTTAGGAGGAAAAAATGAAGAAAAGAATCGTCATCATCCTGATCGTTCTGTTTGCGGCCGGCGCTTTGGCCTTCGCGGGCGGAGGCAAAGAAGCGGCGGACAAACCGATCGGCCTCAACCTGGGCCATGGTTCGGCGACGAGCAATGCCCGGCACATCGTTGCCCTGCAGTTCGCCGATAACATCAAGGCGCAGACCAATGGAAGGATAACCATCCAGGTCCATCCCTCCGAGAGTCTGGGAAGCGACCGCCAGATGGCGGAGAAAGTATCCCTGGGCACCCTGGATATCAGCATCAATTCCCAGGGGCCCATCGCCGGTTACAATCAGAAACTCCTCATGATCGGAATGCCCTTCCTGTTCGCCACACCGAAGCAGGCCTACGCGGTTCTGGACGGGGAAATCGGCGAGCAGATCTCCAATGAACTCATTCCCAAAGGTTTCCGGATTCTTTCCTACTGGGACAACGGCTTCCGCCACATAACCAACAATGTCCGGCCCATCTACAAACCCGAGGACCTGAAGGGGCTGAAGATCCGCACCCCG
>Ga0302238_1002526_pt1 | contig 12746 bp, 7 predicted proteins | sample AAG_UR_Asn_MG_FD_193527 | JGI IMG/M metagenome (GOLD analysis project Ga0302238, IMG submission 193527) | Enriched activated sludge microbial communities from anaerobic digester in WTTP, New Holstein, Wisconsin, United States - AAG_UR_Asn | ecosystem: Engineered > Bioreactor > Anaerobic >...
GCCCTTCGACAAGCTCAGGGCGCGCCCCCCCCGTGGCCCCCCCCAGGCAAGCTGGGTGGGGCGAAGCTCCAAGTCCGCAAGGTCCGAATAGTCCGCGTCCGCAAGGTCCGAATCGTCCGCGTCCTAATGGTCCGAATAGTCCGAATTGCACCCCTCCCCATCCGGTGCTACCCTGCGCCGTCAACTTTTTGGGGGGGAGATTCCCATGAAAACCGTACGCAGTGTGGATTCAGTGGTGGTGGTGCTTTCGTTGATCCTGGGCCTGGCAGGCTGTGGCGGTGATTCATCCGCCCCTGCTTCCGACGTGTCAGGGGACCTTGCTGACCAAATGGAAGAGGGCGACCAGTCGGTGGATGACCTCGTCGCCACCGACTCGACGGACGGCGTGGGTGAAGACTCCCTTGAGGAGATTGACGCCGGCAACAGCCCCGATGAGTTCCCACCCGAGGTCCAGAAAGCGCTGCAGAACATCATGGACGACTACATAGCCTTCAGCGGCGATCCGGGCTTCGCATTCGCTTTCCACAAGGGCGACGACATGTGGTACGCCGGGTACGCAGGCTATGCAGAGCTGGCCACCCAAAGGCCCGTGGACGAGACAACGCAGTTTCGTGTAGGCAGCAATACCAAGCCCATGACCGCTGCCTGGATCCTCATGCTGGTTGAAGAGGGCAAGGTAGAGTTGGACGAATCCATCACCACCTACCTTCCGCAGTACCCTCAGTGGAAAGAGATCACCGTGCGACACCTGTTGGGCATGCAGTCGGGCCTGCCCGAGTTCTTGAACGGACCTACCACGCTGCTCACCGTTCTGAGCAATCCCGGCATTGACCTCAAGCCGGCGGACGTTCTGGACTTCATCAAGGATATGCCCGTGCTCTTTGCACCTGGCCAGGGATGCTCCTACAGCAACACCGACTACACCCTGCTGGGGATGATCGGTGAGGCCGCTACGGGCAAGCGTGCGGCCGATGAGCTTCGGGAGCGTATCTTCGAGCCTCTGGGCATGAAGGACACATACCTGGAAATGACGGGGGACCCAACGGACCGCCTGGCCCACGGATACATGGATCTACAGATCCTCATCCCCATGATGAAGCTGCCTGCTCTCATAGTCAGCCTCTTCCCCAAAGAGCTCTTCGTGGATGGCACCATGGTTGTTGATGCGAGCACGCTGCTGCCTCCGTCCCTCACCTGGACTGCGGGCTCGGGCGTCTCAGTCCCCCGAGACTTGGCCATCTTCCAGCGGGCACTGCAATCAGGCCGGCTGCTCAAGCCAGAGACCATGGCCGAAATGCGCAAGTTCACCGTGTGCAATCTGCTGGGTGGAACGGTACCGTACGGTCTGGGCGTCATGGCAAACGACTCACCCATCGGCCCGGTCTTCGGCCACGGAGGGCTCAACTTCGGCTTCCACGTGGAGACCTACTACTCGGAAGAGAAGGATATCGCCTTCTGCCACATGCACAACTTCTTGCCGGCGCAGGTAGTGAACGTCTCCGATGAGGCCGTGGAGACGGCCTATGCCATGAAGAGCGACGTGCCCGAGACCTGCATCGTGCCTGATGAGCTCTTCGAGGAGCTTCCCGAAGAGGCTTCCTACATCAAGATGATATTCAAAGGTCCCGTGGGTGACGGCACGGACCAGACGGCGAAGGCGGGGGCAGGAAGCGCCTGGGTGGACATTGGAAAGGGAGAGAGCAGGCTCTACGGGTTCGATCGCTTGGGCATCTTTTCCGGGGCCTCCCGATACAACTCCTTTGGCACCGATGTGCTTTCACTTTCTGCTTTTGGCCCTGCCGACAAGAGCAATGAAAACGTTCGGTGGCTGACTGCCAGCTTCCCTGCTGCATCCCTGGAGGGGGTGGCGGCCGGGGGCTATGCGACTATCGATCTCTCAAGCTCACTGAAACCGTACCCCGCTTTGGTAGAGCTGGCTCTGACGCCCGAGGGGTTCCAGTGGACCTCGGAGTGCATCGTAGCTGTGGCCGATCCGGCTTTTGAGGCCAAGGCCTACCTGTGCGACGGGGCCGACTATGCTCAACCCGGTAAGACCCTGCGCATGGGCCTGGCCGTGGCAATGACCGCCGACATTGCTGCCATAGAGGCCCGCCTCTCTGCTGCGGGCATCGACCGTTGCCGATGCTTCGACGAGACGAACCAGCCCATCTCCTGTCCGGAATAGTCTTTCTACGACCCCAACAACTCCTGCAAGGCACGCTCAAGAAAAGCCGGCATGATCTCACCCGTGGGCATAGGCGCCAGCTCCTGACGGGATGCCTCTATCAGCGCTGTGATTTCGTCGGTGATGGAGCTTACTATGGTCTTCCCCTCACGCTTGCTTTGCAGGGCCGACAGGGCCATCAATCCAACTCGACCGTACTCGCCCAAGCGGTCGATGTGCGGTTGAACGTTGGCAAGCAGGCCGGGGTGGAAGTGGGGCGCCTGCTTCACCGCATCGGGCAGGTCCCGGAACCTCGCCAGCTCCTGCGCCAACGTGCCCTTGGGCATCAGGTAAGCCTGCATATCCGGCGAGTCCCATGCGGTCCACAGCTCGTCAACAAGCTTCTCCACAGCAGGCGCCACCGAATCGGTGATGTCCGGCGATCGGCAGTTTGAGGCAAGCAACTCCAACGCGGCAGCGCCGCCATCGGGGCCGCCGTAGAGATAGGCCGCATTCTTCATCGCACGCTCGGGTTCGTATGCTTTGGGATTCCATACGTAATCGGCCACACTGGCCAAGGCTGGCAACGCTCCGAAGGTGTCAGCCGAGGCATTGAACGCCACACCAGGCAGCATGGAAGGAAGCTCTGCATCACGCCCCTCCAGTGGGCCCAGATGCACGTACCATTCGCCGTTGAAGAGCACCTGCATGTCGTTCACAGGGAAGTTGTCGCCCAGTATGGGATGCCGGCCTATGGCCTCATTGAACCCATCGGCGTCCTCCTTGGTTACGTGCCGTGAGACTATCTCTTTGCCCGTCCAGCCGATGTCCCAATATTCGGGAAGCTGTTTGGCGATGGCCGCCAGATCCGTGGCGAACTCGGGGTGATTGCTGTAGTACTCGTGGGGGGTCAATACCAGCCTGACGTCGGGGCTGCGCTCCTTGAGCGCCTGGCCTACCCGTACAAGCCACTGGGCCTGGGCCTCGGAGTAAGAGTCGAAGACCTTGGCATCCTCGGGAACCAGGACCTTTTCCAAGTCATCGAACCCCATCAGGAGGCAGGTGGCGCCCCTGTCTAGCACCAGGCCAAGTTTTTCTATTATTATGTCTATGTCTTTATCGCCGCTGAATGTTACGGGCCACATAAAATGAAGTTGCCAACAAACCTCGATGTGCTGTCGTTTGGCCTCTGCTATCAAAGTTTTGATGTATTTAAGGTCCGATGCCGAGTATGGGGTTGGCCAGCCCAGGTTGATCAAGCCGTCGCCCTTGGGGCTGTAGATAAAGAGGTTGAACTTGAGGTTGGCCATCTCCCTCATCATGGCTATGCGGTCTTCTTGGCTCCAGGGCTTTCCGTAGAAGCCCTCCAGGACCCCTCGCAGCTTACCAACGGGCTGGTCGAAGAGGGTGGCCAGATAGATTGCCGTCTGGTCGTGAGTGACCATCTGCCCAAGGGTTTTGAGTGCGTAGAACGAGCCCAGGGCATCGGGGGCAAAGATGTGCACCTGCACAGCACCCTGGGCCTCATGGGACCAGATGTAGTGGGCTCCCTGGTTGCCGTTGAGGGCGGGCAAGCTGCAGGCATCGTGAACTGCTTCGAACTCTTCTGCTTCGTGAACCACGACCTCCAATGCGGCGCCGGAGTTCACCTTTGAGAGGCCGTGCAGCAGCTGTTGAAGCTCGGGCTCATCATCGACGGGCAACCCATGGATGCTGAACGTGGCGCCGGTAAGAGGGGTAGGCTCGGCGCAGGATGTGCAGTCTGTCTCCAGGGTGCCCCACCTGTAGACGGCCTGAGGCCTTGGTATCACCGTGGCGATAGAGACCGTGCCCGAAGCCGGGCAGTAGGCAGCGGGGTCGAAGGTGAGAAGGTCCGGCACGTCGGGCGACGCATCGTCCAGGGGGAGATCCGGGGGAAGATCCTGGCGGACCTCCAGCGCATCGATCACGTCATCCGTTGGAGTCCCGGAGTCAGAAGAGCACGATGCCATGTTCAGCAGTGCGGGAAGGGCAATCAATAGGATTGAAGATCGGATCATGTCTTCTCCGTTTCATCAGGTGCTGTGCGAAGGATAGCTGATGGTCGCGGCCGTGGCCAAAGAAACGATGCCATCATAGGCCGGCGATGGGCCCGAAATGTTCATGGAGAGGGCCTCTGCTCCCGCTGCGCAGCTCCGGCCTAAACGGCTGGCCAGATATCTCGATCCGCCCCCCAGCCGTTTACCCCGAGCGAGGCTCCTGCCGAGTCGAGGGGTAGGGGCGAGAATGAAGGTCACTGGTTTAGGGTACGGGAGTTCGATGCGCTCACTTCCAGCTTGTAAGCGCCTTGAGCAGACCCTCGTCGGGCTGGAAGTCAAGCTGCTCGTAGGACTGCATGGCCGCTTTGAACTGCTCGAAGTCATCCAGGTCGGGGTCGGGGTGACGCACTTCGCCAAGGTAGGTGCTCCTGAGGCCCCACGAGCTCTTCACGCCGAACAGCTCGAACCCGGGGAAATCCTCGACCCTTTTGTAGGTCCACAGCGACCAGGACCAGCCCTTCTCTTCGTACCACCCCACCATCAGCTCCGCCGCCTCGTGCGCCCAAGATTCGTTGTAGAGTGTGGAAAAGCTGCCTATATAATATGGAACTTTTTGTGTTTCTTGAGCTTTTGAGAACGATCCATCATAGAGTGTTTTCAGGATTGTATACGCATTTAGATTCTTAGCGTTCCACTCGAACAAGTGGGTAGAATAGATAACATTGGTCCAGCCATACTTGGCAGGGTCAGGCAAACTCTCCATGCCCATAAAGCCGTCGTGAATCACCAGCAGGTGGTCATCTCCACCAGCCCTGATGGCCTTGACCAGACGGCCGTACATCTCGTCACGGGCCTCTTCGGTGGGCGCTCCGTAAGGCTCAGCAAGCAGACTGTAGGCCGCCACTGCGTCGCTGTCTTTGAAAGTCTCCGAGAGCTTCTTCCACAGCTCGATGGTCAGCTCTTGCATGGCCGGATTCCCGTACAATGCTGCCTCCGTTCCGTAGGTGTTCTGGCCGCCGGGGGCCTCCTGAATGTCGATAACTGCCCATATGCCGTGCTTCTCACACCATCCCACCAACTCCACCAGCCGGTCCAGCGCTGCCTGATTCCAATTGAGCTTCTCGGGGATATCGGCGTCGGCGCCGGTCATGAGGCTGCGGTAGCCGATGGGCACCCGCACAACGGTGAAGCCCTGCTCCGCAAGCCAGGCAATGTCGGCCTCCTTCAGCCAGGCCCTCTGGAACGTGTCCAGCAACTCGTCACGCTTGTCGGCGCCAAAGCGCTCAGCCAGGGTAAGCCTGAACTTTCGGTCCGAGTCGTCACACTGAATCTCCAGCTTTGCCAGCTCGGCCAGGAATTCTGCAGCAGCGTCGGCCCCTATCTTGGCCTCTAACGCCGGCCCGAACTTCTCCAGCCACATTGGCCCATCACCGGGGCATACAAACGTCACCGCAACATCGGTGCCATAACCATGCCCCACCTCTGCCGCCACCGCTGCCACATCCTCCAGAATCCCCATCTCCTTGGCCAGGTAGTAGGCACGACCAGCGGTGGTGAAGCCCACCTGGCTTATCCAGGTCTCGTGGAACATCCACGCCCCAAGGTTCACACCCCTGAGCGTTACCGTGTTGCCATCTTCATCTACTATCTTCGTGCCGTCGGCAGAAAGACGAGAGATACCCTTGGGCACCTCAACGTCGGGCCCCAAGTCCGACTCAAGGTCGCTACTTCCCGAGTCTCCCTGAAGATCCCCGACCAGATCCCCCGCAACATCCTCTTTGGCGTCGGTTTCCTTGCTGCCGTCGTCTCCGGAACAACCGCCCAGGATGCCGTTGCCAGCAAGTGCAAGAACCAAACCCATCGCAATCATGGAAAATCTTTGTCGCATCGCCGCTCCTAAACAAGTGGTGGTGCCTTTCGAACCCGCCTCATATTAATTGAACGCCCCGAGGCGGGCAACTCAATTCGGTCAGAGACTGCCAGAAGTGGTCTGGGCGATCACCGGCGAACATCAGAAACCTGTCGCCATGTGCCTGCCGCTTGGCTCGGGCAGCGGTAGTTTGCTCTTGTGGAAGGGGGACCGGTTACTATAATGCGCTGATGGAATGCGGCAGTTACTGCCATTTGGGGGATTGTCATGAGAGCTCTGGGATTTCTGCTTGCCTCTACGCTTCTTCTTGCCGTTGCCGGTTGTGGCGGTTCTGACAAAGAGACCACAAAGGATGCCTCGGCGGGCGATACTGCGCAGGATTCGGTGCAAGCCGACCAGGTAGCCGACCAGACGCCTGGCGAAGATAAGGTGGCGGACAAGGACGAAGGCAGTGATGCTCAGCCGGACACGGTGACGCCGCCACTGCCGCTCAGGGTGGGCGTTGCCAGAACCGCCATTACGCCTGAGTTTGAGCCTTACACCGATACAAATGGAAACAACCACTGGGACGAAGGGGAGCCCTTCGAGGATCTGAACGACAACGATCAGTACGACAGCCTGTACGTCGGCGGGTTCGGCCTGCGGACTCCCACGGGGGTGCACGACGACCTGTGGGCAAGCAGTATCGCCATCGAGGTTAAAGGGGAGCTGTTTATTCTCACATCTCTGGACCTTCTGGGGCTTAGCATGAAGAGGGTCAACGCCATCAAGTCTGCCGTGGAGAAGCAGATTCCAGCGGGCCACAACTGGAGCTCCGAGCGAATGGTAATAGCCTCCACGCACACCCACCAGGGTCCGGACACCATGGGCGTCTTTGGTCCCAACAGCGGACCGGGCTGGGATGAGGGCTACCTCTCTTTCGTGGTGGAGACCAGCATCGCCAACGCCCTCGAGGCTGTTGAAAACCTGCAACCGGCCACCCTTTGGGTCACCTCGGCTTCGGATACCCTGGAACTGATCAGGGACATCGACCCGCCGGAGATTTTCGACCCTTACGTGGGAATCTTGCAGGCCAGGGATATGGAGGGCAAGGTGTTGGCAACCCTCCTATCAATAGCGAATCATCCCGAGGCGTGCTGGGGCGACAACACCCTCATCTCATCGGACTACGTTCACTTCTTGAGAGAGGCCACGGAGAAGGAGATCGGCGGACAGACCATGTTCTTCGCCGGGGCCCTGGGGCTGATGCAGACCCCTGCTACCATAGGAGAGCCCGGCTTCGAGCGGGCCGAGTATGTGGGCCAGACCTATGCGCAGAAGGTGCTGGAGGCTCTGGAAAATGCCGAGCAGATCGACCTTGCGACGGTGACCTCCAAGCCCGAGTACTTCAAGGTCAAGGTGGTGCTGGAGAACCCCGAACTCTACATCGGCGTCGCCGGCGACATTGCCGAGGGATACTCCGACTACCTTTACCGTGAGGAAGAGCCGCCTTGCGACATGTTCGGTTGCCTGGACCTGCCCATCTTCATCTGGCGCCTTGGCGACCAGCTCACGCTGCTCACCTTCCCCGGCGAGTTGACCCCGGAACTCATCGTAGGCGGCATTGTGACGCCCCCCGACTACGAGGGAGATTTCCCCGATGCCCCCGCCGAACCCCATGTCCTGGACCACGTCAAGACAAAATACCGATTCATCATAGGCCTGGCCGACTCGGCCACGGGCTACTACTACCCCAAGATGACCTTCGACCCCGGCGTCACCTACGGACAGCACCACGGAGCCGGCCCCAACGCTGCCATGACCATGATGACCGCCGTGGTAGAGAAGCTGCAGAGCATCAACGCCCTCTTCGAGTAGTTGATTCCCCAAGGGCAAAAGCGCCGGACACAGCTCGCACCCCCCTCAGACCTGCGCCTCCGTGCCCCTCATCCCGGGATTGCTCTTGCCTCCTGATGCACAAACGAGACATACTTGGGCATCTGAACCCGGCTGACTTGGTCAGGAGCGAAAATGTCCTTGCGATCCCCACTTTTCTCTGCACTTCCTGCGTTGTGCTGTGCAGCGCTGCCTGTGCTCATTGCATGCTCTGGGGCCGTTGCGCCGCCTGTGCCTGCTGTGATGTCCGAGCTTTCGCCTCGGGCCGAAACCAGCTGTCCCTTCGATGCCATTGGTCCGGGGGCCAAAGGGGTGTGCTACCGTGCCGATGCCACGGGCAAAGACTTCTGGGTTGTTGCGGGCCTGCCCACAGAGCCGGGGAAGCTCACTTTTGCCTTCGTGGGTGCCCAGGAGCTGTGGAGCGTGCCCCTGCCCCTGGAACCCCAGGGATTCACCATAGAGGGGGTCGCCGTGGAGTCCTTTCATGTGGGCAATGCAATTGGTGAGCCCCGGCCCGAAGTGGCGCTTATCGTGAAGACGACAAGCTCAAATGCCGCCTCAGGAATCAGGCAGCAGCGAAGGGCGCTCTACCTCATTGACCCGGGTTTCAGGCGGGTGTTCTGGTACAACACCCTCTCCCTGGAGGGGTCGGTGAGCGGGCAGTGCAGCCAACGCTCCGTGGCCATTTCGGGCGAGCCTCGATGGGAGACTATGGGGCCCCTTGTTACCGGTGTTGTTGTCCACTACATCCGCCAATCATCTGCGTGCGAAGGTGGCAAAGGCTGCCAGGCACCTCAGAAGTGCACTGAGTTGCAGAGCGCCAGCTCGGCCGGCTGGGTTTACAACGATGAGATGGAGTCCTTCAGGCTCTTCGGGCCCGCCCCGAACGACCTGCGAATACCTGATGTACAGCTTTCCGAAGAGAGGTAATGAAAATGGCTGAAGCTTGGTGGATGCTCCTCTTTCCTTTCCTTGGCCCCACACCCGAAGCCATTCCCGCTGTTGAGCAACCTCAACAACAGGTACAGGCCGAGGCTCCGCAGACCCCTCCCGAGACCATGATCGGCCTGCTCACCGTCCAGTATGACCAGAAATGCGTCGGAGCCGACGGAACGGACGTGGAGTGGGTCAATCCCCACCTCGAACTGGGCTTCTCGGAACTTACCAACCCTGTGGACGATGCTGCCACGAAGATGACGGACAAGGTGGTCATGCTCAAAGTGGATCAGAGCAAGGGGAAGCCCAAGATGCTGCCATCGGACCCCATGGCCTTTGCCTTCTCTTGTGTGCCGATGCAGATGCGCAGCGACTGGGTGCCAGCAAAAGGGGGCATCCGAATCAACCAGGGCCTCTCTTTTGGCGGTCGCTGGACGGGCATTGTGGCCAAAGAGTTCAAGGTGCTGAATCTCATCTCACTGAAGTCAAGCGGCCCCGATGTCCTGGCCACGGTAACCAACGACTCGGGCATCACCCTGGAGAAACTCAGCGTGGTATTCCACTACGAGGGGTGCTACGGCAAGCCCGGCAGTCTCTCAGAGTCCCGAGAACTGGGCACAATGAAGCCGGGCGAGAAGAAGCTGGTCAAGGCGCCGGCCGTCACCTACGGCAAGCGAGTCCGAAACAGCGATCGCCTTTCGGCCCACACGCTTCGCTCCATTCAACTGCAGTCCCAAACCCCGGGCGTCGTGGTAGATCTGGACATGCCCGTTACCCCACTGGGCATCGTTGTCGAGTGCCCCGAAGAGTAGCAAGGCGCCTCACGGCCCCGCTTCCCACGGGGGTTCGAATACACGAGATCCTAACTTGCCTCTCGTGCGCCGGTGAAGTAGAGACGATCTGCAACGCCGCTCTTGTGGCTATGAAGTCCAAGCATGAGAGTGGATATGCGCTATGTAAGTATTAGTTATGAGAGGACACAAAAAATGGGAAGAAGGGTTGCTTTTACCATTTGTGCAGCTGTCTTGGCCGTCATGTCTCCTGAATGGGTAGCGGCCGGCGAGCCCGAGGTGGGTGAGGTGGCTGGTGACGAGGGGGTGATGATTGAGCAGGAGCCCCAGACGGGCGACGGGGAACCGGAGCGGCCATCGGGGGAGTTGTTGGGGCCGCCAAAGCCTGCTGAGAATTCCCCCAGCGCTATCGAGTTGGACACCACGGTAATAGTCGGCAGTCCATCGGGGCAGCGGGTCTTCGAGATGGGTCGTTCGGTGGATGTCATTAATCGAACTTCGTTGGAGCGGCGCTTGCCGGAGTCAATGCCCGACGCGCTGACGAGTGCCACGGGCGTTCACTCGCAGAAGACCAACGCCGGGGCCGGCTCCCCCATCATTCGAGGCATGGTGGGTGTTGACAACTTGGTGTTGCTGGATGGCGTTCGTCTGAACAACTCCACTTTCCGGACGGGGCCGGTGCAGTACCTGGCGCTCATAGACCCCTGGTCGTTGCAGCGGGTGGAGGTGGTGCGTGGTCCCGGGTCTGTCTGGTACGGCAGCGATGCCATTGGTGGTGTTATCAACGCTGTTTCACTGTCGCCTGGGACCATGGGTGAGCGGGTGTGGGGCGGCAGCGCCCGGCTGGCTTTCCAGAGTGCAACCCTTGGGGGCGGCGGCGGCGCTCAGGCCGATGTGGATTCAGGGTGGTTTCGTGGATACCTGGGTGGAACTGCGCAGGGGCACGGCGAGTTGCGTGCGGGTGGGGGTGAGAAGCAGCTTTTGAGCGACTATTACCGCTTAGGCGGGCGCCTGAAGCTGACGCAGGATTTGGGTGGTGGTTGGGCCACTACACAGGCAGCGTTCTGGAACGCCATTGAGGATGCCGGCAGGATTGACTCACTTGGTACAGGCCGCGTGAGGACTTACGACAATGAGGACATCCTCGCCTACACCCGGCTGGACCGAAAGGGTTCTGGGTGGCTGAAACAGCTTCGCCTCAACTTCTCGTATCATCGCACCAAGGAGGTAATGACCGATTGGCGCTGTGCCACCACCGACGCCGGAGTGGTCGTGGACCGAACGGGGTGCGCTGCGGCTCTTCAGAGCACACTCAAGCGTCGTGAAGAGTACAGCGACACGGTGCAGACCTTTGGTGCCTTCGCCATTTGGGAGGGCGAGGCCTTAGAGAACAGGCTTCATATCAACGCCGGTGCCGATGCCTACTTCGACTTCGTTGCGTCGGAAGGTAGAGAGGCCACAGCGGGCTCCTGGGCGTGGGCCAACAAGGAACGAGGCAACTATTCTGATGGCAGCAGCTACACCACCGCCGGCGCATTTCTGGCGGCCGACGTGGATCTGCTTCACGGGGGCTACACGGCGCCGCTGTACCGATGGAATGTGGGTGCCGGAGTACGCCTCGCCGCATTTTCAGCCAGCGCCGACGATGTGCCCGGGCTTGGGAGCGTTGAGTACTCGCACTTCGCCCCGGTCTTCAGCGCCAATACCAAATTTATATGGAATGAATTTATAAATATCTATGCCGATTTTTCTCAAGGATTCCGAGCTGCCAACCTCCAAGAATCTACGGTGCTTGGTAATACGGGTAAATCGTTCGATGTCCCCAATGCAGATCTTGAGCCCATTAAGGCCAATACAATTGAGGTTGGCGCCAAGATGCACCACAGAAATGTCAGGTTCTCTCTGGCCGGCTTCGGAACATGGCTGGACGACGTCATCGTCCGGATGCCGGTACCGGCCGAACAGTGGAACCAACTGGGACTCTCCGAAGAAGAAGTTGGAGGCCTGCCCGTGTTCCGCCGCGAAAACCAGGCTTCCGGCTTCTTGAAGGGGGTCGAAGGCGGCGTAACCGTTGGCGATTGGAATGGTCTCAGTCTTTGGGCCAATGCCGCTTGGATCAAAGGGGACACGGAAGATGCTGACGGAAACTCAACGCCGGCAGGACGTATTCCGCCTCTGATGGGAGCAGGTGGCATAATGTGGGAAGCTCCTCAGCACGGTCTCTTCGCCGAGCTGTTCGTCCGTTGGGCCGGAGCACAGGATAGGCTCTCTCCCGAGGACCTGAAGGACCTGCGGATTTGTGAGGATCCAAACAACCCGGGTCTCTTGTTGCCGGCCGACAAATGTAGCGGAACCGAGGGGTGGTACACCCTCAATGCCCGGGCGGGATATGCCTTCTGGCAAACGATGAAATTCAACATTGCACTCGAAAATATTACCGATAATCTATATAAATACCATGTCTCCGGAATCTACGCGCCTGGATTCAATGTGGCAGCATCAATATCAGGCAGCTATTGAGCGGCCCAGGCCGTCTTCCCCCGCGTGTCTGGAGGGCTTGGAATCGGATATTTGTGGCAGTGGGTGTCAACTTCTGGTATCCCATCCATAGACCCGGAGGGCCAGATGTGGAGAAGAGTCGCAATCCCGTTACAACGGTTTTGGAGAATCGGACTTCGACACGGACCCCGATACCGAAATTGGGACAATCCCGGATTCGAGTCGGCCCCGGATATCAAGGTGCGCAACACCACAATCTCATGGACTATGCCCAAAGACGAGGGTGAGATCCTGAGGATCACGCCACTATTCCAGTAGCCCCCAAAGGGCCCCACCTTCGGCGTAGCGCTGCGGCATGGAACTGCATGGACAATGTGAAGCGGCCTGCATAGACTGTGGCCCCGACGGTGGAGGATACAATGAAGCTGTGGCGCCTGGTTTCCGTGTGGGTTGTGCTGGTGGTGGCCATATCCTGTTCTTCGGGTAGCGGGGAAGAAGATGCGGCTGATGTGGCGGGCGGGGAGACTGCGTCGGAAGATACAGTCGTGGACCTGGTGCCCGATGGTGCAGACCTGGATCCTGAAGTTCTGCCG
>Ga0302238_1002529_pt1 | contig 12727 bp, 9 predicted proteins | sample AAG_UR_Asn_MG_FD_193527 | JGI IMG/M metagenome (GOLD analysis project Ga0302238, IMG submission 193527) | Enriched activated sludge microbial communities from anaerobic digester in WTTP, New Holstein, Wisconsin, United States - AAG_UR_Asn | ecosystem: Engineered > Bioreactor > Anaerobic >...
GTGCTGTTGCGAAGGGTCATGCAGGGGATACCCATCACGGTGGTCTCCTCGGTGATACCGCCGGAGTCTGTGATGACAGCAAGAGCCCTTTCAACAAGGTAATTGAACTCAAGATATCCCAGCGGATCTGTCAGCGATAACGTTGAGCTGATGGTTATTCCGTTGTCAGTGATGACTTTCCGTGTCCTCGGATGGACGGGGAAGATCAGCGGCAGATTCCCGGCGCTGTCAGATATCTCATTGAGCAGATGCTTAAGGTTATCCGGGTCGTCAACATTGTTCGGGCGGTGGAGAGTAAGCACAATATAATTCTTTTCCCTGAGACCTGCCTGTTCCCATTTTTCCGGTTTCCTGAACCGCGGCCGGCTATGGAGCAGGGTATCGATCATAGTATTGCCAACGAAGAAGATACGATCTTCCGTCACGCCGCTCTTTCTCAGGTTGTCGTTTGCTGTCTCTGAGGTTGTAAAAAAGTAGTCGGTGATGCTGTCGGTTACAATACGATTTATCTCTTCGGGCATGGCCATGTCGCCCGAGCGTATTCCCCCCTCGATGTGGGCCACAGGCACCAACATCTTCTTTGCCACGATAGCGCATGCCATTGTAGAGGTGACATCACCCACCACAATGCACAGATCGGACCTTTTCTGCGCGAGAAGCTTTTCATAGCCCAGCATTATACCGGAGGTCTGTTCAGCCTGTGTTCCGCTGCCGGCATTCAGGTTAACATCAGGTTCAGGTATACTCAGCTCTTCGAAGAATGATCCGCTCATGTTGCGGTCATAATGCTGGCCGGTGTGTACGAGCCTGTAATTTAGTGTGCCGCCAGTTGCCCTTCTCTTCTCAATCTCCCGGATGATCGGGGCGATTTTCATGAAGTTGGGGCGTGCGCCGACGATAAGGTCAAGAAGCATAATTGTTTCTTTACAGAGAAAAATATGTGATAGGGACAGGCAGCCCGGGGTCTCAGACCCCGTGGTACGTGGATATTAAGATGAATATCAGAATAAAATCAGATTTTCTATTTGCCGAAGAGGAGGCCGAGTTTCAGGTTGATGAAGCTGTCATGCCATGCGGCGTTGAAGCTGGAGTCATCAAAAATCTCCCTGTCTATCTGGGTCAGGAGTCCGGCAGAAAAGGAAAGATGAGTATTTTTAAAAACAGGCACAATCAATCCAACACCCGGATTGCTGAATACTTTAGAATAATCCCTGAAGTTTTCAAAATTCATCATAAAACCTGTAGGTATGGCAACAAAAAACTTTACTCTCTGTCTTCCCATGAAATATCTCAGATCAGCATAAAGAGGAACCGTGTACCCGTCGTTGTATTTAAAGTACCCCGTTCCGCCGCCCAGGGCAAAACCGCTTCCAAACTGCCAGCCGAGGGCTGTTGTGGCACCAGTATAGTATTGTGCAAATGGAGGCTCGATAACATACAGGCCAAATCCGTAATGACCTTCGGTCAGGCTGTACAAACCTCCGCCCATCCTTGAATATGGCTGTGCCGCGGTGGTGAATAGCTTATGGCTGCGCCAGAAATCCTGCCGGTGATCAAGAAATTGCATCTTATCAAGGTGCCAGCAACGCTCAGTCACTACCTGTGCTGAAGCGTACAATAACGATAAGAGTGCGAGGATTACTAAGGTTAACAGACGTTTCATACGAACCCCCTCTTTTTGTAAATCAGAGCTTTTGTCGCCTAATTTACAAAACATCGTTCAGATATGAGCTGTATTTTTCTACTTCAGGAATAAAAGTCCAAGCCTCATATTGATAAAGCTATCGCGATAGCCGGGGCCATCTTCAAAGATATTGCGGTCCCACTGGGTAAGAAGTCCTGTTGCAAAAGAGAGCTGAAAATTCTTTGTAAGCGGCACTGTAATTCCGGCACCGGGATTGACAAAGACTCTGGAGAGATCTTTAAAATCGCTGAAATTAGCCATGAATCCGCCTGATCCCATTACAAAGAACTTTACGCGCTGCTTTCCGAGGTACCATCTGGCATCACCGAATATCGGGATATCATAACCACCATTATACTGGTGGTAGCCGATACCCCCTCCCAATGCAATTCCATTTCCGAATCGCCATCCGAAGACTGTTGTCAAACCTGCATAGTATTCGGCGTATGGTTCATCTACAAGTTTAAGTCCGAACCCGTACTGTGCTTCCGTCAGATTGTAAAGGCCTCCGGCGACAGTAGAATATGGCCGCGCATAAGTGGAAAACATTTTATGTGTCCTCCAGAAATCCTGTTTATGCTGAAGGAACTGCACCTTATCGAGGTGCCAGCAGCGTTCAGTTACTATCTGGGCTGATGCATAGGAGATAGTCAGCAATAAAACAACGGCAAGGGCGAAAAGTCTTTTCATATTGGTCCTTTTAATTATATTGAATGACTTTGGGTTACAAGGTACAAAATATATTTTAGTTGTATTTTAGATTTAACTTCATTTTTAATCTGCATGGTGACGGTGGATCACTTCCTGCCCTTGATCTCAACACCAAGCCTGAAGTTGATGAACGACTTCCGTGCATTAGGACCTCCGGTAGTAACCATCACTCCTGTAGAAAAGGAAAGAGCTTTCCTGTTGGCCAGGACGTATCTGATGCCTGCTGAAGGGTTAATGAACACCCTGGTGTTTTCGAGATCTGTGAAATCAAGCATTATTCCTCCTCCACCTGAAAGAAACGGGACAAACTCCTGTGAATTGAAAGAATACCTGATATCTAAAAACAGGGGAAAGAGTGTCGCTTCATCGTGAAAGTGGATTCCTGCTCCGGCCCCAAGCTTTATATTTCGTGTGAACTGATATCCGGCAATAGTAGTCAGGCTATAATAGTATGCTGAAAGGCCATCATCAGTCTTTCCCAACCCCGGTGCTCCCGTCAGTTCAGTGATACTAACAAATCCGGATTGCCAGTCGTAATTAACCTTCGGGGTTTTGGCAATGCGGTCATTTGGCTGGGCATAGGCTCCAACGATAGCTGTCAGGAAAAGTAAAAGAGATAGTTTTGTTCTCATAGCATAAAGTCTGAAGGTTCCCGATTCACTTCGTGATCGGGATTGAGGATCCGACAGACATCGGATCCTCAGCTATTTGTCATTAATCGTTAGTGTAGTAGCCGGAGGATTTGCCTCCGCCTTTTGTGTAGTAGTTGCCTGGATCATAGTATCGGCTACCATAGCCCAGAGTATATCCGTAGCGTAGACCATATCCGTAATATCCCGATACTGATATGTCATTGACAAGAAGTGCCACATTCGACATTTCGCCCTTGCGGTAGATCTCATCAAGGAGCTGTACAGAGCCCCTGGTAGTGTATCTCTGACGCACAACAAACAAGGTGACATTTGAGAGCTGACTGAGAAGCAGTGCGTCTGTCACTATACCAACAGGCGGTGTGTCAATTATGACAGTGTCAAATTCATTCCTTGCCCTGGCAATGAATTCTGCCATCTTCGGAGACCCGATAAGCTCGGCAGGGTTAGGAGGCACGGGACCGGACGGGGCAAACCAGAGGTTCGAAATATCAGTCGGTACGATCACCTCCTCAAAAGTAGCGCTGTCGCTCAGATACTGACTCATGCCGTGCCCGTTACCTGCCTTGAGAATGGAATGTACCCTGGGCTTGCGCAGGTCAAGCCCGACGATGAGTACCTTCTTGTTCATCATTGAAATAATTGTGGCCAGGTTCACCGAGACGAAGGTTTTACCCTCTCCGCTTACAGGTGAACTTACAACTATAACTGGACACTTAGTCTGCCCGGTATAAAAAGCCAGCGAGGTACGCACCGCCCTGAAGCTCTCCGCAAGGGTGCTGCCGGGCTTCTCTGCCACGGGATCTTCAACATTATATTCAGAATGACTGATGTACCCGATGATTGGTGCTTTGGTTATCCTTTCTATGTCGTGACGCCCGATGATCTTGTTGTTCATAAGGTCAAAAATCACTATGAGAGCCATTGGAACAATCAGGCCCAGGAGCATCGCTGTAAGATAGTTTTTCATCTCCTTCGGCTGAACCCTGGCACTGTTCTGAATCATGGCGTTGTCAATGACACGGTTATCCGTTATCTGTGATGCCTTCGCTATGCCAGCCTCAGCCCTGCGTTCCAGAAGATATGTATAGACCGAGTTGTTCAGATCAAATTTCCTCTGTATGCCTATCAGGCGTCTTTCTGTTCCGGGCAGCCGGCCCAGCTCCTTCTCAACCTTTGAAATGCGTTCGTTGACATTGTTTAGGGAGAGCTTAAGCTGGCTGATTGCACTTTTCACATTCTCGCGAAGGGATGCACGTGCATCCTCAAGGGTCTGATCCATCAGCTGCGCCTGTGGCTGGTTATCCTTCACCGTAAAGGCCATCTGTTTCTTCTGCTGCTGCAGGGTTGCAAACTCCCCGACCAGCTTCACCAGAACCTGATCTGTCACACCCATGACACTCGGGGAGATGATACTCTCACTGTCATCCCTGGAGTCAAGGTAGTCAAGCAGATATTCATAATACTGCATCTGCATTTCCAGGGCATTCTTCTCTCCCTCAAATTTCTCAAGTCTTTCAAGAACCAGAGTACCTTCGAGGGTAAGATCAACGAACCGGTTGTTGAGCCTGAAATCCTCCATACTGTTCTCTGCTATCCTGAGGGAGTCAGAGATCAGGCCCAGCTGAGCCTCAATGAAATTGATAGTGTTGTCCGCTGCCCGGCTTTTCCACTCCATACCCTGCATTATATACTGCTTCATCAGCATGTTCAGGTAGTCAGCACCCTGTTGCGGTGAGTAGCCTTCAAACGAAAGGTTAAAGACGCTGGCATAATCCTCAACGGCTTCCACCTTCAGACTGTTGCGGTAAACATTTGCAAGGGTGGCGGGTGATTCAAACCATACCAGCCATCGGCTGCCTTCTTTTATTGATCCGGTGCTGTCACGCTGCTCAATTACAAAGTCAAAACCGTAATAATCATATACTTCACCAAGCTTAAATTCACGTTCGCGGTTAACCTTCTCACCCGTCTCTGAACCATTGAGACCCTTTGTTTTCAGTTCGTCGTCATCAATTTCAACGGTATATGATTCCGGTCCTGTGAATCTGATGGTCATCGGCACCCCTGCCGGCTGGTCATCATTGAGTTTCCTTATCACGAACGGGGAGGTCATGTAGGTCCGCTGACCCTGTATGCCATTCCGTGCTACCGGGATGTATGCTATATGGTGTTCGGGCAATTCCTCTATGACCCTGTAATTAAGCGTGTATGATTTAATAATTGCCACCTCATCCTCGAGATTTGGGTAAGGGTTATAGGCATTGCCAGCAAAGATCTGTTCCATATTGGCAATGGCTCCGGAGGTCTGCTGTTCCTTTATCATGAGTGTGCTTGACACACTGTAGACGCGTTGGGAATAACGGTTATATGTGTAGGCTATGCCAAGGGCAATGAACAATGCGGCGGCAATCCATATCCAGTTACTGATGAACAGGGAGACATAGCGCATCAGGTCAATGTCGTCGGAAGGAGGGGTGGGTTTCTTGGTTGTTTCCATGTGATGAGTATGAAGCAGGAAGGATGTTGGGTTACTTTTACAATTCTTAATCCCCTACGGGGATCTTATGGCCGCAGGTCATTAAGAATTGTAGAAAAGGTTATAGTTTTTGCTGCTGGCCGGGGGGCCGGAAATGTGCGTTCTGAATAATCCTCCGGTTGGTCAGTCACATCGGGTGAAGTGCCTAACAATCTGAAGTTCTTCTAAATACAACATGAGCCGATCATTTGTTCACGGCTCTATTTTATGTCAATTCTTCCCCAAGATTTTGCTGCCATCAGTGGGCAGCTTTGATTGCCAAATATAGATAAATTTTAAATTATTGTAATTCATTTTTCAACGGAAGTCAGTCCTCAGTATAATATGCCCCGGCTTCCTTCCCGGCCCCCTTGCCGTACTGACTGTGACCGTAATACTTGTAGCCGTAGTTGTAACCGTAGTTGTAGCCCATCGTGTAACCGTACCGAAGACCGTAACCGTAATAACCGGACATCGAGATATCATTCACAACAATGCCCGGATTCTTTATCTCCCTGTTCCTGTAAATCTCGTCTATCAGGCTGAGTGTGTTCCTGGCACTGTAACGCTGCCGCACCACAAACAGGGTCACATCGGCACGCGAGGCAAGCAACAGGGCATCGGTGACAACAGCCGCCGGGGGTGTGTCAATGATGATGTAATCAAACTCCTTCCTGGCTCTCTCCAGGAAATCGGTCATCGCCTGCCGCTCAATCAGCTCCGACGGATTCGGCGGAATGGGTCCCGACGACACAAACCAGAGATTCTCAATGGGGGTGGGCTGCACCACATCCTCAAAAGTGTGATTGCCGCTGAGATAGGTGCTCATCCCCTTCGAGTGATCGAGATTCAGTATCTTGTTGATCCTCGGCTTGCGCAGATCGAGGCCTACAAGCAAAGTCTTCTTCCCCAGCATCGAGATAATCGCAGCAACGTTCATCGCCACAAAGGTCTTCCCCTCGCCGCTTATTGTGGAGGTGACGGCAATTACAGCCGGCTGTCCCTCCGGCATGAAATACTTCAGCGAGGTGCGTATGCTCCGGAAACTCTCCGCCAGCGTGCTGCCGGGCTTCTCAATAACAGGCACCTCGGTACCGTAACTGTTGTGACTTATAAACCCGAGAATGGGCGCCTGGGTGGCACGCTCGATATCCTTCTTGTCAATTATCTTGTTGTTCGCCAGATCTATCAGGATGATCGCAATGGCCGGCAGCAGCAACCCGAGGATCAGCGCCAGCATATAGTTCTGCCTGACACGCGGTTTGATCCTGGCCGCGTTATAAGGCTCTGCAATGTCAATGATCTTGTTGTCAGACACCTTCGAGGCCATCGCTATGCCCGCCTCCGCTCTCTTCTCAAGCAGGAAATTGTAGACGGTGCTGTTAAGATCGAAGTCGCGCTGTATCCTTATCAGCTGTCTCTCCGTCCCGGGAAGCCGTCCGAGCTGGGCGTTGACCTCGCCGATGCGCTTCTCAACATCGCCTGTCGAGAGGCGCAATTGGTTGATGCTGTTGGTGACGTTCTCGAGCAGCGCGGCACGTGCCTGTTCCACCTTCGAGGAGATGAGGTCCGTAGCCGGGAGGTTATCCTTCATGACAAACCCGGCCTGTTTCTGTTGCAGTTGCAGGTTGGAGAGCTCCTCCACCAGCCGTACCAGCAGCGGATCAGCCACACCCATGATGCTGGGCGAGACTATCAGTCCGGTCTCATCGCGCGAGGTGAGGTACTCCTTCAGGTACTGATAGTACTGCATCTGCAGGTTGAGGGTGTTCTTCTCGTTCTCATAGCGCTCCAGCCGCTGCAGCACCAGGTTGCCCTCCGCCGTGAGGTCAACAAACCGGTTGCTGAAACGGAAGTTCTCCATCTTGTTCTCCGCCTTCACCAGCGAGTCGGAGATGAACCCGAGCTGCTCATCAATGAAATCGACAGTCTGCTGTGCCGCCTCGTTCTTCCACCGTAGCCCGAGGTCTATATAGGCAGTCATCAGCGTGTTGAGGTAATCAGCCTCCTGCTGGGGCACCAGGCCGCTGACGGTGAGGTTGACAAGCGTGGCCTCCTCGTCTATGGGCGCCACGGAGAGCTTCGAGCGGTAGTAGTTGGCCAGCGATGCCGGCGAGGTTACATAGAAGTAGTACCTGTTCGACCGGCCGGGGTCATATAGCGAGGCTGTCGCGCTGCGGGGTTTTATGACAAAGTCGAAGCCGAACTTTTCGAACCGTTCGCCGAAGCTGTGCTCCCCTTCGTACTCATCGGCCTCGATTGTCAGGAGGTATTTCTCGTCCGACAGGATTTTGATATCGACCCTCTTGCCGGGCTGCATCCATATGCTGTCACAGTCGACCGTGAATGGCGAGTTGCGGTAGAGGCGGGTCTCGGCGATGCCGCGTTTGCCCACGGCCGTATAGACCACATGAAACTCTTCGAGGTCGGCCATCACCTGGTGGTTAAGGCCGAACGATTTCAGTATGCCGATCTCGTTCTGCAGGTTCTGGCGTGAGCGGAAGATATCTCCTCCCGGGATGATCTTGTCCATCTCGGCAAAGCCACCGCCGTACTGATCGTCGTTGATGAGCAGGGTGCTCTGGACGGTATAGGACTCCTCTCCCCACCTGTTGGCGCCGTAAGCCAGCGCGAGGGCCAGGAAGAGTGCCGCGGCAAACCAGTACCAGTTACTGATGAAGAGCGAGAAGTAGCGACGAAAGTCTATCCCTTCGCTCTCAGGCATGAAATAACTCTGCTCGTCGTTTGCCATCACATTCAGGTTTTGATTGAAAAGCCTCGTAGAGGTTCAGGAATTGTAGAGCCTCGTAGAGGCTCGAGAATTGTAGAACCCCGTAGGGGTTCAAGAATTGTACACCCGGAGGTTCTCCCCACCCCCGAGCCTCGTAGAGGCTCAAGAATTGTAATTTGCATGTCAGCGGCCAACCATCTGCCAGAGCCTCGTAGAGGCTCAAGAATTGTAGAACCCCGTAGGGGTTCAAGAATTGTAAGAGCATCGGCCTCACCCATCCCCCACATTCTTAATTGAAGTAGTTGATCAGCAACAACGTAGTACTGATTGTCCCCGTAACCGTGGCAATAATGAACGATATTGTCGGGAGATTGACATTAAATACCTTCTTCGGATTGGGCTGCACTATCACCACATCATTGGGGGTGAGGAAGTATGCCGGCGACGAGAGCAGGCTCTTGTCCTGCAGGTCGATGTGGTACGTTATGGTCTGGTCGCCTGCGGGGCGTATCACGAGGATCTTTTCCTTGGTGCCTGTCTCTGCGATGCCTCCTGCGCGGCCGATAGCCTCCAGCACCGTGAGCTGGTCATTGTAGTTGACATAGCTGCCGGGAGCCCTCACCTCGCCGATGACTGTGTACTTGAAGCTCATGAGCCTCACCTCGACGTATGCGTGGCGGAAGAGCGAGTCAATCTTTTCCTGGAAGAGGTCGCGGATCTGGTAGATTGTCAAGCCGGACACCTTAATGTCGCCCACCATGGGTATTGTGACATTGCCTTCCGGGTCGATGCTGTAGCCCATCATGTATGCGGATCCCTCGTTGGAGATATAGTTCATGTTGGCCGATGCCTTGTCGTTGAGCATCTCCGTCAGCGCTCCCTCGGGGGTCTGTGCCTTGACGCTGACATATAGTATGTCGCGGGGTTGCACCTTATAGTCAGGCACATCCATCGGGAACTGGTTCTGGCCACTGATTTCGTCGAGGTTGTTAAGGTATGAGAGTTCCTTCTGGGTGGAGCATGCCGTGGCGAGGGTTATCAGGGCGATGAGTGGGAGGAGTTTTTTCATATCAGGTAATTTGAAAGTATTAAAGCCCCGACACTCCCGACTTCTTCGGGACAAGTTCGTGTGCGGGGTTTGCCTGCGGCGAGCTCCCCGCCTGTCGGCGGGTCGGTTCGACCTGCGGGTCTCAATCTGAATGTCTGAGGTCATAGTTTTTTTGCCGGGTAAATGGCGTACTAAATATCCTATTTTTTTTCGAGTTTACGAATAGCGTTGGCTTTAATATCTACAGTAAGGTTCATGCCGGGCTGGATAATACGCATCACAACCTTTTGTTTACGGCCCACGCGTATCAGTTCGCCGCGGAGGCCGGTGAGACTGCCGACGGTCACCTCAACGAGATCACCCTTGGCGTAGACTTCGGTGCTGAGTTCAACCTCGGCGTCGCTGCCGCAGAGGATGCGGAGATTGGTTATCTGTACCTCGGGGATGGGAACGGGTTTGCGATCTATCATTATGAATTTGACTACGCCGTCAATCTTGCGTACCGTGAAATAATCCTTCGGTATGATGCGGACGAAGACATATGAGCTAATGAGCGGTTTTTCAACGAGTTTCTTGCGGTCGGACCACTGGCGGAGAGTTTTCTGAAGGGGGAGGAAGGTTTCTATGCCGAGTTCTGAAAGGCGGTCGCTGACCCGTTTTTCCGCCCTGGAGTTAGTATATACCGCGTACCAGGCCTTCTGAGGTTTTTTCAATTCCTTCAGCGGCGGGCTCGTCTCCGGCGAGATTTCTGCCGGCTGTGACTGGTTTTCTTCCATGGTCCTCTTCAGTATTGCGATGCGAATTTAATAAAATTTCGCCGTAGGCGATACAGCATTGCAGAACAGGAACATAATTCATAGATTGGTCGGAGACCATTAAGAATTGTAACAGGTTGGATACCCCCAAACCCCCGCCCCACCGGCGGCCGTCAGGAAAGAGTACCGGAAACCTATTTTAGGAACCCGGAAATCTCATCTTTCAATTTTGGCAGATGATTTATTACGATACTCCAGATCAGGTCGTCGGAAATCTTGTCATAACCATGTGCGATTCGGTTTCTGGTCCCTATAATTTTTTGGGCATTTTCAAGATAGAATTCTTTGTCTTTTCGAACGATACGGTTTACCGCTTCTCCAATAATCTCAATATTTCTTTCAACCGCCCGTCTGGTTCGACTATCAGATATGTAATATTTAAATGATCTGGGGGTATCAATGAAGTAACTCTCTATTTCCTCAATAGCTTGTAATATGTCATAAAGCCATGTGTTAACTTCAGGATCCATATACAAGCTTTTTTGAGGAATCAATCGATTTGCGGAGATATGGGTTTCTTACTGCTTTGTCTTCAAGAAGATCAATTTCCCGCTTAAAAATTGCCTCAAGTGAGAATTTAAAATCAAAATAGTTATCCGCGTATTCATAAAGATCAACATCTTTAAAATCTACAATAAAATCTATGTCGCTGGCTTTATTGAATTTGTCAGTCAGGACTGATCCAAAAACAAATAGATTGGCAACTTTGTGCTTTTTACAAAGCTCCCGGATTTTGTCAATATTCTTCTCAATAATGTTCATACTTCAAATTTATGAAAAAAACTGAATGAATGTGAATTAGCTACAGTTTTCAAGAGATGTCCAATTGTAGATAACTACTTCTCATATTCAGTTGTCGTTGATGGTGGCTGTCAGAATCCCCATACCACTCCTCCGCTGAAGGTAGTGGTGGTGCCGTAAAGGTGCGAGGGATACCACTCCTCCTCGCCAGTGATATTTCTCCGTATCAGCGCAGTGCGAACCTGCACGCCACCGGTGATCATGTAACTGAGATCCAGCCCGGTGGTGACATTGCTCCACTCGATGGTGCCGAGGTATGGCAACCCGAGCCTGGTCCCGCCGATGCTCTGGTAATCGGTGCCCCGCTCCGACCGCTCATGCCACAGCCTGACACCGGCAGCACGCAACGGCCTCCAGTCCAGTGCAAAGTACCAGCTGCGACTGTTGTCCCTCAGCCAGTGACCGAGGTTGTATCCCTGGTTTTCAAACGTAGTTACAGGCACATTGTGCTGGAAGGTGAGGGGGTAGGTGAAGGTGCCCTCGGCTGTCAGCCAGAGGTTGGGCAGGAAGGTGAAATTGCCAGTCCGGAACCCGCCTTTCCACGAGAAGAAATTGTAGTCCGGGGTAGTGAACCGTGCCGTTGAGAGTTCATCTATAAACAGGGTTCCATAAAGGTGAAGGTGCCGGATGTTGTGTGAGCTTACGTCCAGGAACATCTGCGCGTTGCTGTTATTGATGCCGGAATTGACGCCGTGGTCAACCGACTTGTAGAAGAAGATTGGCATCAGGTAGTATGGTGTAATGCGCGGATCAGACCAGATTACGCTGTTGCCGGCCGAGATGTGCAGCCGTTCCACCGGGGTAAAGGTGAAGATGTTTGCCGCGATGTATTTGCGCCGGTAATGCTCGCGGTACTCAGTGCCGTATGCGTTGGTGACCCAGTATGAGCGGGTGGAGTCGACCACCATCGAGGTGAGCCAGCCGTGGATCCAGGTCATCTCGGCCCAGCGCACCGGTTGCAGATGGAGCCTGATATGCATAAATGACGGCGCACGGCCCGATAAAATATTCGTCCCGGCATAGCCGCTGCCCCACACCGGTGAGTCCTTCAGGAAGGCGATGTCGCCCCATTTCCACATATAACTCACGCCGCCGGTCATCTCGGAAAAATCGGTGCCGTTCTTGATATGCCCTCCCCGTTCACGGGTAAGGAACTGCGGCTCGCCAAGGAGCGGGTCCTGGTGATTGTCCTGCAATGCTGCGAAGAACGCCCACCGGCCATAGTTGCCGAAAACCTTCGCACCGTTTTTCCAGGCGATTGTGCGGGTGGGCGAACCGCTGCCGGATCCGTCGCCCGGATCACCGCCGTCATAATCCATGGCTCCCGTGAAGGTCGCCCCGCCCGTCAGCCCGAGTATTGGCGAAACGGTGACGCTGAAGAGCGAGTCGGTGTATTGGGCAGTAGCAGGGCTGAGAAACAGCTTAAGTTTCCCGTCTGCCTCCCCGGTGCTGTAAATGCTCATCCAGAAGTCGAGCTCCTTTTGCTGCCTGGCGGACAGGGTGAAGGATCCCGCACCAGTTTTGGCTGAAGTATTTTCCTTCCCGACTGGCAGATCATCTCTCACAACAGTTGACTTCCCGACTTCCAATGCTTCGCTCGCAGCAGCGGCTTTCCCTACGGCCATTGCATCTCCGGCAGCAGCATTTTTCCCGACTGCCCATGCCTCTCTCACAGCGGCGGCCTCCTCCAGTTTCTGCCTGATAATCAGCCGACTGTAAGGTTTTACCACACCATTCAACGTAATTACGCCGTCGGCCGCCAGCTCATC
>Ga0302238_1002536_pt1 | contig 12709 bp, 9 predicted proteins | sample AAG_UR_Asn_MG_FD_193527 | JGI IMG/M metagenome (GOLD analysis project Ga0302238, IMG submission 193527) | Enriched activated sludge microbial communities from anaerobic digester in WTTP, New Holstein, Wisconsin, United States - AAG_UR_Asn | ecosystem: Engineered > Bioreactor > Anaerobic >...
CCTTCTGGTAGCTTATCGGGGCGAAATGCGTCGCACCTTCCATGCCCTTCGAGAGTTCGCTATCGAACTTGTAGTCATAGACGCATTTCACCACCTTGTCGCGCAGGCCGGGCTCGAGGTCGTGCGCATAGGCCAGCGAATTGACCGGGAATTTTTCGCTGGTATAGATGATCCGGAAGTCGTCTTCCTTGATGACGCCACGCTTGGCCATCTGGTGGAAGATGTCCGAGGCCACAGGTGCCGCGTCGTAGTCGCGGGAGAGCACTCCCATGATCGACTGGTCGTGCTTGCCTGAATAGAGCACCTGGTAATCCTTCTCCGGCGTCACGCCCATTCCGGGAAACAATGCGCGCGGCGCCGAATTGCCCGAAGTCGACGACGGCGAGGTATGAGCGACTTTTTTGCCCTTGAGGTCGGCAACTTTCTGGATCGGGCTGTCCTTGCGGGTGATGACGATCAGGTTGAAACCGTGCGGCCCCTTGTCGTCCGCGCGGATGGCAAAAGGTACGGCGCCCGCTACGTTGACTGCGAAGTTGGTCGTCCCGGTCGAGAAAAAAGCCAGATGCAGGCGACCCGAACGCATTGCCTCGATCTGCGCCGAGTTCGACTGCACCGAGAAGAAAACGGTTTTCTTGCCGGCGCATTGCGACAAGTACTTGATGAAGGGATCGAACACTTTCTCGTACACCGACGGATCTTCGAGCGGCGTAAACGAAAAAACCAGCGTGCCCGGATTGCGGAATTTCTTGGTGTCCGTCGGCGCATCGGCCACCAGATCCTTGTTGGCATCACAATACGCCGCATCCAACTCGCCCCTGTTGGTGCAGGCATCATTGGCCAGCGCACCCGTACCGGCCATCAACGACATTGCGACGCTTACGCAACCCAGGATTTTTCTTTTCTTTGTTTCCAGAAGACTCTGCATGCCTGACCTCGTTTTATATTTGTCGAAACGTGCCTCGATGAAAATGATCGCCGCGCCGACTTCCTCCGACGACACTGGCGACCTGTCAGAAAACCATTGTAATCGTCGAAAAAAACAGTGCGACGGCGCCTCGCCCCCGAGACTTGCGATTGCCTTTCCCTTGGCTTTCAAGTTGCTGTCAGAAACACGGGGAGCTCTTACTTCTCATGTTCTCCAACGCCTTTTCATAAGCGGCGGGGTGCTATAAGCTGGTTGGAATTTTTTACCTTGAGCCGACCGGCAGACAGATGAGAATTCTTGTTGTCGAAGATGACCCCGATCTTTCCAGGGCACTGGTACGCGCGCTGGAAAAACGGGGGTTCACGGTAACCCCCTGCTTCGATGGTTTGAAGGCATTCCAAGCGATACGTCAGAACCTCCACGACCTGATCATCCTCGACCTGAGCATCCCCGGCGAGGACGGCCTGCACCTGCTGCAACGCATGCGCAACGCGAGCATCGATACGCCGGTGCTGATCCTTACCGCCCGCTCTTCGGTCGGTGACCGAATTGCAGGACTCAACGCCGGTGGCGACGACTACCTGTCCAAACCGTTCGACCTCGACGAACTCGAGGCGCGAATACGTGCTCTTGCAAGGCGCATCCACGGCCACGAGGAAAAAACCGTCCGCTGCGGCAACCTGCGCTTCGAGCGCGAATCCGGAGCGTTCTACATTGAAGACGATCCTCTGGAGCTGACCCCGCGCGAGCAGGCCATGTTGCAGGCGCTGATCGCCAAGCCTGGGCACGCGGTGACCAAGGAGCGCTTGTTCCGGATTGTTTTTTCGGATGAGGAGCAGGTGCATTTCGAAGCCATCGAGGTGGTTGCACACCGGCTGCGCAAGAAGCTGGCGGGAACGCGGACCGTGCTGATGACGCTACGTGGCCTGGGCTACCTGTTACGCGAAGAGACGGCACCGGCAGAGCAGACGAAAGACGCATGACAATGCCGGTCTCCTGGAAGCAGCTCTCTGTGCGCAGCTACGTGTTGGCCTGGATCACGCTGCCGCTGTTCGTCATCCTGGTCATCGACACCTATTTCCTGTACCGGAGCGCGCTGCACTCTGTAAACATCGCTTATGACCGCACACTGCTGGCAACCACGCACGCAGTCGGCGATTCGGTGCGCTATGAGAACGGGCGGTACCAGCTGTCGCTGCCGCTCGCTCTGTTCGAGATCTACGAGACCGACCAGTCGGGCCGTTACTTTTACCGCGTAAGCACCGGAACCAGCGAGTTCATCTCCGGTGACGAGGATCTCCCCGCGTACCGCGGAACATTGCCCAGGAACACTGCCTACCCAGCGGTTGTGCAATTCTATGAAGACACGTTGCGCGACGAGGCCATCCGCGTCGCTGCCCTGCTCCAGCCGGTCTTTTCCAATGACGAATCAGGGACCGTCATTATCCAGGTGGCGGAACCGATGAAGATCCGTCAGGAGGCGGCCCGGGACATCCTGCGCAATACCCTGCTCCGGCAGGGCATCCTTATCCTGGCCGCCTGCCTGGCGGTCTATATCGCCGTCACCCGCGCACTGAAGCCGCTCAATCAGTTGCGCGCCGAACTCGACCGAAGGTCAGCCGACGACCTCTCGCAACTCAAGCTGCGTACGAACCTGGTCGAACTCGATACGGTCACCCAGGCGCTGAACAAGCTGATGGAACGCCTTTCCCTGCTCATCAGCCACCAGAAGCGTTTTATCGCCAACGCCTCGCACCAGCTGCGCACGCCGCTGGCCGTACTCAAGACGCAGCTACAATCAGGTCTGCGCGGCGATGCGCCAGGTGATGTGGTACTGAGGGAGATGTCCGACACGGTCGAACGCACGATCACCCTGGCCAACCAGATGCTGCTTCTGGCCAAGATCGAACAGCGGCGCAGCCAAGGGCTGGAGGAACGCTGCCATGTAGGCAACCTGGCACGCGAGGCAGCACTCGAACTCTCACCGCTGATCGCCGACAAGAATCTCGACTTTGAGATCGAAACCGATGACGGACAAATCCGGGGGGATGCCTGGCTGGTCGGCGAACTCGTCCGCAACCTACTCAACAACGCCATTCGACACACACCTCCCGGCCAGAAACTGGGCATCCGGGTCAGCCAGGAACACGACCGAATAGCCCTGCAGGTGTGGGACACCGGAGGTGGACTACCGGCCGACCAGTTGAGCCAGGTCTTCGAACCCTTTTCGACCAGTTTTTCGACACCGGGCACCGGACTTGGCCTCGCCATCTCGCGAGAAATCGTGACTTCGCTCAACGGTCGAATCGTCCTGGACAACAGTACTCATGAAGGCGGAAGCAGCGGCCTGGATGTTCTGGTCACCTTTGCAACCGTGAACGCATGAAGACTCCCCACGAACGACGGTTGCCGAACTCACCATCTGTTGTCGACAGAATCAGGGCTTCCGTTGGTGTACGGAACACCCGCGCGAATCCTTCGTCCCGGAATGCCCAACTTTCAGAGAAATGCCACTTATGCCAGGTACTCGTCTACCGAAAATTAAATCGCCAGAGAATCAAGCGTTCATGAATGAGGCTTGGCAACCCCGCGGGTCCTCGCAATTTCTTGCTCATCATTCCACCATTCGTCCCTCGCCGCATTTTCTGCTTCCTTATCAATCATGCGAATGCACGCATGCATGAGCAGTAAAAACACCACAAACGTGACTGCCGCCCCAATAATCGGCAGGTACACCATGACAATGGATATATTGAAAAACATTGCAGAACTCCTCCTGCAAACTGCGCTCTGTGAAAACCAGCACGACTCTTCGTTTGCACAGACAAAGAATAGCCTTCGTGAAAACTGTCGTCTGTAAGGGATAGCACTCACGCCTGCAAGATGCGCTAGATTGAAGAGGAACCTCCGGCCTCTCGGCATCGAAGCCCCCAACCACTTTTTCAGGTATCGATTCATGAGTTCCCCCTTCAAACTCAATTCCGAACTCGAGCAGCGCGTCGCTTCCTGCCTGATGGACGTACTCATCCGGGCCGGACTGGTTCTGGCCTTGGTTCTGCTGTGCTACCAGATCCTGTCGCCCTTCGTCAGCCTCATGGTCTGGGCGTTGATCATGGCCGTCACGATGTATCCATTGCATCAATACGTCGCAACGCACATAGGAGACAGGCAGGGTGTAGCCGCGACTTTGCTGGTACTGGTTGCCATGGCGCTGATCGTGACGCCGGTCGCCGTGCTGATGAATTCGCTCGGCGAATCCGTACAGTCCCTGGTGCAGAAGGTGCAGGCCGGGCAGATCGCCGTACCGCCGCCCTATCCGGGAGTCGAGGACTGGCCGATCATCGGCAAGAGGATTCATGCGTTCTGGTTGAATGCGTACGTCGATCTGCCCTCGGCGATTGCCGGCATGCGCCCCCAGATCGCCGATCTGCTCAAATCGATATTGAACGCCGTCGCCGGCATTGGTGGCGGCCTGTTGATGTTCATCGCGGCGTTCGGTGTGGCGGGAATCATCATGTCTTATGGTCGTGCCGGCGACCGCGCCAGCCGTGCCATCTTCGACCGGATCTGCGGTCGCGCACGCGGCACCGAATTCATCGTCCTGACGACCGCCACCGTTCGCGCTGTTGCTCAAGGCATCATCGGCGTCGCCTTCATCCAGGCCATCGCCATCGGCCTGGCGCTGCTCGCCGCCGGCGTGCCATGGGCCAGCGCATTGGCGGCCGTAATGCTCGTTCTGGGCATTGCCCAGATACCCGCGGCAATCATCACGCTGCCAGCCATCATCTGGATCTGGACAAGCAGTGGCCATGGCACCGGAGCGGCCATCGCCTACACAGTGCTGTTGATGGTCGCGGGCATGGTGGACAATGTACTGAAACCGTTGATGCTCGGGCGTGGCGTCGATGCGCCCATGCCGGTGATCCTGCTGGGCGCACTTGGCGGCATGGGAACGGGGGGCATCCTTGGCATGTTCGTCGGCGCGGTCGTCCTGGCATTGGGTTATCAGATATTCATGCACTGGGTGGAAAACAATCCGGACAGTGCGCCCGCCCAACCGGATCACGAACCGGGCACAACCGATTGAAGTGATTGTCAGCGCTCGCCAGGGCAAGCGGGGAGACCTGCCGCAACAGTGCTTTCCGGCTAAGATGCACCCTTCAATCTGCTACCGGAATCCGTGATGACGCGCCGTTTTCCTCTGCACACACACATCTCGACGCTGTTCATCGTACTGACCTTGATTGTCGGCGGGGTCGTTGGCTGGCTTGGACACCGCGCTGCCAGCGGCATCCTCAAGAAATCGGCGATCGAAATCAGCGCCCGTATCGGCAGCAATACCGAAAACGCATTCAGCCAGATCATCGGCCCGGCCGAGATGGCGACGCGCCTGCTGAGCTTCGATGGCCTGGCTCTGGCGACTTCGCTGGAGGAACGTCTGGGCAGCATCGGCCAGTTGTGCGAGGCACTGAAGAATTCCGAAGCGCTTTCCAGCCTGTATTTCGGATATGGCACGGGCGACTTCTTCATGCTGCGCCGGATGTGGGACGAGGCGGATCGGCAGTTCTTCAATGCGCCAGCGAACACGGCGTACGTTGTCCAGAGCGTCGATCGGCCTGACGGAGAGCTTCGAGGCCGCTACATCTATCTCGACGCCACACGCGAGGTACTCCGGACGGAAGACCGGCCGGAGTACGCGGCGGACTACGACCCCCGCACCCGTGACTGGTACACGAAAGCCATGGCATCTGGCGGACAGATCAAGACGCCGCCGTATCTCTTTCATACCAGCGGCAAGGTCGGCTCGACCATCGCCAACCGCGCTGCTCGAGGCGACGCCGTAGTCGGCGCGGATATCCGCCTCGAGACCCTGGATAAGTCCTTGGCACGCCAAAAGGTGACGCCGGGCACCGAGATCGTGATCGCCAACAGGGAAGGAATGACTCTTGCCTACGAGGACATGGGGAAGGCGGTGCGCCTGCCAACGGAAACCGGCGGGGCACCGGTCCACGCCCGGATCGGCGAGTTGTCGCCGGTTTTCCGGGAGCTGACTCCGGTCCTCACGGGTATCGACACCGGCTCGACGTTCAGTCAATCACTGACGGTCGCCGGAACGCTATGGCACGCGTCGATTTACCCGGTGCATCTGGAGGGAGCCAAGCCGCTCTATCTGATCACCGCGATCCCCGACAGCGAACTGATGACCGAGGCCAACGCGTTGCTGCGCACGTCGGGCATCGCCGTCGTCATCGTTATCCTGCTGTCGATTCCCCTGACATGGTTTCTGGCGCGCATCATTTCCCGGGCACTGCGCAAACTCGATAGCGAGGCCGACGCCATACGCCGTTTCGATTTCTCGCAGCCGATCGCAGTCCGTTCGCTGATTCTCGAGGTCGATGAACTGTCCAGCACCATGGACAGCATGAAACGCACGATCCGCCGCTTCCTCGAGATCAGCCAGGCCATTGCCGGCGAGCACAGTTTCGACTCCCTGCTGCCCCGGTTGCTGAGCGAAACGCTGTCCGCTGCCGAGGGAGAGGCCGGCATTCTCTACCTTGCCGACAAGGACGTGATGACACCGGCTGCCGCATTGCTCATCGACGGTTCCCCCTGGTCCGGCAAGCCGGCAACCGTCACCGTGACCACCGCTGGTCCGTTGCTCGGTCGCGCGCTGGCCGACAGCCACGCCTACAGTGGGCCACTGGAGTCGGCCGACAGGGAAGCACTCGCCCTCGAAACCAGTGGCGCCACGCATGCCATCACCGTGCCGTTGATCAACCGGCAGGGTGTGCGGGTCGGCGCCATGCTTTTGTTGCGCCGCGAGAACGTGGGGCAGGATCGCCTCAGCTTCATCGAGGCGCTGGCCGGATCGACGGCCATCTCCCTTGAGAACAAGGAACTGATCCACGCCCAGAAACGGCTTTTCGAGGCCATGATCCAGTTAATCGCCGGCGCCATCGATGCCAAGAGCCCATACACCGGCGGTCACTGCGCGCGCGTTCCCGAACTGACCAAGATGCTGGCGCGTGCCGCCTGTGCGGCACAAAGCGGCCCGTTCGCCAGCTTCAACCTGACCGATGACGAATGGGAGGCGGTACATGTGGCGGCCTGGCTGCATGACTGCGGCAAGGTGACGACGCCGGAGTACGTCGTCGACAAGGCCACCAAGCTGGAAACGCTGTATGACCGCATTCACGAAATCCGCATGCGCTTCGAGGTACTCAAACGCGATGCCGAGATTGCCTGTCTCAAGGCGATCGCCGCTGGGGTCCCGGAAACCGATGCGCGTACCCGCCTGGCCGAGGAACTGCGGCAACTGGAAGACGACTTCGCATTCATCGCCGAATGCAACGAGGGCGGCGAATTCATGGCCCCGCACAAGCTCGACCGCCTGGCCGCCATTGCGGCGCGCACTTGGCTGCGCACGCTGGACGACCGCATCGGCATCTCGCACGAAGAGAAGCAACGCAAGGCGCGCACTCCGGCCCAAGAGCTACCAGTTACCGAGCGGCTGCTCACCGACAAGCCGGAACATGTATTCATTCGCCCGCCGCAAGACCGGATGCCCGCGGACAACCGCTGGGGATTCCGCATGCCGGTACCCGACCTGCTGTACAACAAGGGGGAGCTCTACAACCTCGGCGTCGCACGCGGAACGCTATCGGAGGAGGAGCGCTACAAGATCAACGAGCACATCGTGCAGACCCTGATCATGTTGAATCAGCTACCCTTCCCCAAACACCTGCGTGACGTTCCCGAGATTGCCGCCTGCCATCACGAAAAAATGGATGGCACCGGCTATCCCCGCCAACTGACGCGCGAGCAGATGGGGCCGGTAGCGCGCATGATGGCGATCGCCGACATCTTCGAAGCGCTAACGGCAATCGACCGCCCTTACAAAAAGGGAAAGACCTTGTCTGAAGCCTTGCACATCATGGCGCGGATGCGCGATGAGCAACATATCGACCCGGACCTGTTCAAAATATTCCTGTCCGCTGGAGTGTGGCGCGAGTATGCCGAGCGTTTCCTGGGTCCGGAACAGATCGACGCGGTCGACATCGCTTCCTTTGCGGCAAAGCCTACCTGAGCATACATCCATCCGGCCAAGATCGCCTCACCGTTTGAAGGACGGTTTGGCCGGAAGAGCAAGTTCCGCCCATTACTGATTTCCGGTGCGCAGGCGTGACCCGAACATGTCAGTGGCGAGTTGTGTGCGTCAAGTTGTGCAAAAAGGGGGATCGGGTATTCGGTTGATCCTTATGCGCTGTCGGTGACGCGGAGGGCGTAGCCCGGAGCGGCGCCGGCAGCGCGCGGCCACTTCAGGCGGCCAGTCTCAACAACTCCTTTTTCTGTTCCGCGAGGAACGCCATGTTCAGATAGCGGTTGTCCTCCAGCCAGGTTTCGTGCGTCTCGACGCACAGGGCGCGGATGAGCCGCAGGCAGGACTCGGTGTTCGGAAAGATACGCACGACAAGCGTTCTGCGCTTGATCTCCTCGTTGAGCCGTTCGAGCATGTTGGTGCTCTTCAGGTGCTTGTGATGCGCCCGCGGCAAACGGTAGAAGGTCAGCGTTTCGAGGATGTTGGCTTCGACCCAATCGACCAGCTTTGGGTACTTGGCTTGCCATTTGCCAATCCATGCCGACAGATCCTGCTGGGCTTCCTGGATGTCGCGCCGGTCATAGATCCAGCGCAATTCCTGAAGGCAATCGTCGTCGGCCTTGCGCGGCAGATAGTCCAGGGCATTGCGCAGGAAATGCACATAGCAGCGCTGCCATGCGGCTTCCGTCAGTACCACCGAGATCGCTTTCTTAAGGCCAGCATGGTCGTCCGAGACGACAAATTCGACGCCGGACAGCCCGCGCTCCTTCAGGCGCAGCAGGAAATCCTTCCAGCTGCTCTGACTCTCCCGGTTGGCCATCTCGACCGCCAGTACCTGCCGTTTGCCTTCCCAGTTGATGCCGATGGCGATCAGCACCGCGTGATGGCCAATAACGCCGTTGTCCCGAACACGCTCGTAGCGCGCATCAAGTATCAGGTAGGGGTAATGTTCTTCGAGCGGACGGTGGGCAAACTTCGCCAGCGCCTCATCCAGCCCCTTGTTGATGGCACTGATCGCACTCGCCGAGAAGCTGTGACCGCACAACTCCTCGGTGATCGCCTTGACCTTGCGCGTCGACACGTACATCTCGGCCAGCGCCGCCACCAGCGCCTTCTCGCTCCGGGCGTAGCGCTCAAACAGCGCCGTCGAGAATTCGCCGCCACGGTCCCGCGGTACGCGCAGTTCCAGTTTCCCGATCCGCGTCACCAAGCTGCGCCCGTAATAGCCGGCTCGGTAACCGCTTCTCGATTCCGTGCGCTCGCCCGGCGTCGCCCCCAGAAACTCGGTCATTTCGCCTTCCAGCACTTCCTGCAGCGCCTCTTTCATCAGCGCCTTAATCAGATCACGGTCGCTTGCCACCGCTTCCGCTGCCGACAACTTCGTATTACGCTCCTTCATGGTCATGGTTTGCCCTCCCAATGGGTTCAAGGTCGATCTGCACAATCAACCTCTTACCATGACCACCCACGCCTTTCTACTGCCGACGATTTTGCACACAAGTCAGCACACTACCCAGTGGCGCGAAAAGGCGAATATCGTTCCCTTTGACCCGGATATGGCGATACTATCCGGCGGTCCGGTAACGTTGCGCTTGATTCCCCTGTCGACACGATAATCCGCACCTGCGCTGACAACAGCACATGAAATCGAAGCGCTCCGCGTATGTTGCCTTCACCCATTTCGATCGACAGATCCGGATCCAACAACTCGCTCGCTGTAGTGTGACCTGACCAAAATCCAAACCCAGGCAACCTGGAATATCTGCGTAAACTCACAAGTCATATTTTTCAAACAGAAGGAAAAGATCATGAAGAAAAGCGTCACCGTCCTGTTGGCCAGCTCCGTCCTTGCTTTCTCACTTCCCGCCTTTGCACAAAACCAGCCGCAGGGCGTGGTCGTCGTCGAAAAGGCGCCGGGCGCAGGAGCTATAAGCGAAGCCGTGCAATTGCAGGGCAAGGTCAAGTCCATCGACAAGAAAGCTCGGCAGGTCGTTGTCGTCGGCCCGAACGGGAACGAGGTAGTGTTCACGCTCGGAGAAGACGCCCGGAATTTCAACCAGATCAAGGTTGGCAACCTCGTCACTCTGACCTACACCCAGGCACTTGCCCTGGAATTGCGGAAAACGGCTCCTGAGGGAGTGAAGCGCGTCGACAGCGAGCAGGCCGCGCGCACCAAGGCCGGTGAGAAGCCGGGCGTAGCTGTCGAAAGAACGGTCAACGTCATGGCCAGCGTGGTTGCGGTGAACCCGAAGGCACAGACGGTTACACTACGGGGACCGAAACGTACCGTCGAACTCTACATCAACGATCCGGCACAATTGCAGAACATCAATGTCGGCGATTTTGTCGAAGCAACCTACGTCGAAGCGATTGCCTTGACCGTTACGGCTAACAAGAAAAAATAACCGGCGACACGGAACCCCGCTCCCGGCCTGACGACCTACTTGTGGCCGGGAGCGTTGAGAACACCGCACTTTCGACATCGCGTTGTTCGAATCGGCTCGTCGGACACTGCCGGCTCATGAGATTCGGGGCGGCAACAAGTAAAGTGTAATGGCGAAGATCGCGTACACCCAGATCAGCAAAATTCCGACGAACCAGGCCGACCGACCGCTGTTTGTGAGGAGCGAAGCCGTCAGGGTGGCAAACAGCATCATCACCACCGCGCCCGGCCAGAGGCGCAGATCCATCGGCGACGGACCGATCACGTAGCTCAGCAACACCAGCACCGGCGCGACGAACAGCGCGATCTGGGACGCGCTCCCCAGCGCAATGCCCACGCTCAGGTCCAGCCGGTTCTTGCGCGCGCCGGAAATCGCCGCCCCCATCTCCGCCGCACCGCCCACCAGCGCCACGACGATGAAGCCCACGAACGCCGGTGTCATTCCGAAAGCCTCCGCGGCCTTCTGGACCGACTCGACAAAAATCTCGCTCACCAGCGCCACCAGCAAGGTGACACCGGCCAGGATCGCCAGCGCCAGCCGTATGGGCCACGGCGCTTCGCCGTCCTCGGCATGTTCTTCGCTGACAAACAACTCGCGGTGCGTCCTGAGAGAGAACAGCATGCCCAGTCCGTAGGCCGCAATGAGTAGAATTGCCAGCCCGACACTCAGCTTCCGGGTAAACGCCGTCGCTGCCACAGAATCAGCCTGGGCGACCGCCGAAGGAATCAATAACGCAATCGTGGCCAGGAATAGCAGTCCGGCCTGAAGACGCGCACTGACCCGGTTGTACTCCTGCACATGGTGCTTGAGTCCGCCGAGAAAGAAAGAAATCCCCAGCACGAACAGTGTATTGGTAACAATGGCGCCGGCGATGGACGCCTTTACCAGGGCATATTCTCCCGCGCGCAGGGCGGCAAGAGCGATGACCAGTTCCGTGAGGTTCCCCAGTGTGGCATTGAGCAGCCCGCCCGCCGCATCACCCGTCTTGGCGGCAACAGATTCGGTGGCATGACTCAGCAACCCCGCCAGAGGGATGATCGCCAAAACGGAGAACCCGAAGAGCAACGTGTGCGCATCAGGCGTGAACTTCTGCGCAATGAACACCAGAGGCACGAACACCAGCAACCAGAGAAGCGGGTTGTGACGGATTTCCCTGAATAGCTCTATCATCCTGAAAACCTCTTTCAACCACGACGGTCACGAATAACACGAATAAAATCAAATGGTTGAACATGTCGCATAACCCACCCTTCGGGTGAGAAGCCGGTTTTCCCGCGTATTTTGTTTTTCTTCGTAGACTTCGTGGTCTCCGCTATTCAACTGTTTTTCTAGGATAAAGAAATCAGCATTAGGGGAAAAGCTTCTTCTCCAGGGCAACCTACCCGTCACCGCCTCGCAGCGACAGAAGATCGTCCCGGCGTCGGACGAAACTACCGGCAAAGGATATCCATCAAACGATGGCTATCGGCCGGTTTGGACATCGGCGCACGCACGGTGGTCGGGCCATCCAAGGAAAACGAGTTCGACATCGCCGACGACGCCTTGCTGCCTCTCAATGAAACAGCTCCGGCATCAATACGGTTAATTCATTTTTCGGGAGGCACGTATCCCTGCACCTGGTCGGCGCCCTCACCGAAGAAATGTTTTTCGACCTGCTCGGCGAGATATTTGCGATGCCCTGCATCCGCAAGATTAAGACGGTTTTCGTTGATGATCATTGTCTGCATGCGAATCCACTGCTGCCACGCTTCCTTGGAAACGTTCTCGAATATCCGTTTGCCCAAAGCGCCGGGATAAGGGGGAAAATCCAGCGCTTCCGCTTCGCGACCCAGCTTGATGCAATTAACCATTCGTGCCATAAAAAACTCCAGACAGATAAACAGGTTCAGACGAATAAATCGCAACTACAACGTTTTGGTAAATATCTTCGAACGGCGCTGCAGGTTATAAACCAACCGTTTTTCTTCCGGAAGCTCAGCCAGTGTCTGTTCGACGAAACCACGCTCCCGGAACCAGTGTGCCGTCACCGTGGTAAGGATGAACAGGCGTTTGATGCCAACCGCACGCGCACGTGTCTCGATGCGCTTGAGCAGTTTTTCGCCATAACCCCAGCGGCGGTAATTCGGATGCACCGCCACACAGGCCAGCTCCGCCTGGTCGCCACCATAGGGATACAGCGCCGCGCAGCCAACGATCAACCCATCGTGTTCCACCACCGAGAAGCGCGTGATTTCACGTTCA
>Ga0302238_1002537_pt1 | contig 12705 bp, 16 predicted proteins | sample AAG_UR_Asn_MG_FD_193527 | JGI IMG/M metagenome (GOLD analysis project Ga0302238, IMG submission 193527) | Enriched activated sludge microbial communities from anaerobic digester in WTTP, New Holstein, Wisconsin, United States - AAG_UR_Asn | ecosystem: Engineered > Bioreactor > Anaerobic >...
AGCGTCGTACACCTAGCAGAAATGTCGTCCGAACCGGTTACAGCCTGGAATGGCTCAATACTGATCTGCAGATTGATAAACTGATTGAGGGCATCAAGCGCAGACCAAAGGGCACCTTTTGCTTTTACGGAGCTGCCGGTACCGGCAAGAGTGAACTGGCCCGCTACATGTCAGACCAAATTGGAAAGCCGCTGATTATGAAGAGGGCATCAGACATACTCAGTCCTTGGGTTGGTGTTGCAGAGCAGAACATTGCTGCCATGTTTTCCGAGGCACGGGAGCAGGATGCCGTGCTGGTGCTGGATGAGGCGGACAGCTTCCTGTCTGACCGCCGGGATGCACAGCGCAGTTGGGAGGTAACCCAGGTCAATGAACTGCTGACTCAGATGGAGGCGTTTGAAGGTATCTTCATCTGTACTACCAACCTGATGAGCAAGCTTGATCAGGCATCACTGCGCAGGTTTGCCTTCAAGGTGCGGTTTGATCCGCTCAAGCCAGAGCAACGGGTAGCCTTGTTCAAGCAGGAGCTGGTACGACTTGGCGGGAACGGGTCAGATGCTATGGCTTGGGAGGAGCAGGTTTGGCAGCTGAATCAGCTTACCCCTGGCGATTTTGCCGTGGCAAGTCGCCAGTTTGAGTTGTGGGATGAGCCGGTCACAGCAGTCAAACTCTATGGAATCCTGAAGAAAGAGTGTGAGGCAAAGGGGGCCAGCCCAAGGAAGATCGGGTTTGGGGTATAAGCACACATGCGAGTCAAGGCGCTTACTACAGCATGTTCAGGGCTCGCTCCACAGTAATCAAAGCCATGCTGTAGTAACCGCTGTTGCCATAGCAGTCGCTGATAAAGGTATGCAGGCGTTTGATCTCTTCCAGTGTATAGCTGTCACGATACCAGGGCTTCAGCATCCCCTGTAAATCAACAGCATCGATTTTATTACGCTGAAATTGCTCCTGAGTACCTCTGTAGACAGCAAACAGCGCCTGCATTGCCTCTCTATAATTTAAATCCGTAAGTTCGCTAAGTAGGGCAGCCAGCTCCTCTTTGAAGGCAAATATGCCGCCGGTATCAGGGATGCGGAAATGATCGAGTGATATGCACGGATACTGTTCACAACGCCCTGACCTGCCTGGTTGTCTGCTGTTATGATATCTGTATGCGGCATCAGCCACTGGTGTGTATTTCTCGCCACACCAGACAACAAAAGCTAGATCTGAATTTGTCTTTGGGGCGACTATGCTGAAGGCTGTTCGTAGGTTTTCTTTCTGTATTGGATCACGTTTCAGTGCATAGCACCTGTAGTCCAACTCCAGCTGGCTTTCCAGGAAATCCTGCACTATATCAGGGTATCCGGAAGGTTGCTGTGCGGCAGTCTGTGGCGTTGTCAGCTTTCTGATTACAAGCGGTGCAACTGCCAATGACGTTAAAAATCCGCGCCTGTCCATATAAACCTCCAATCCGTGACGGCTGTAACCCTTTACATTGCAATCAAGGCTACCAGCATCAAACGACACCGTGGGTCGCTTAGAGGTGGTAGACTTAAATCTCCTGGAAACAATGTGCCATGGCACAAACACACTGGAGGATATATATGGTCTCTAGGTATGAACACGCCGCTTCGATAATACGAGAGGCAGAGGTCTTTATCATTACTGCCGGGGCCGGAATGGGTGTGGATTCCGGATTGCCTGATTTCCGTGGAGAGCATGGTTTCTGGAATGCCTATCCGGCATATGCCCGCTTGGGGCTTTCATTTGGCCAGTGTGCCAATGCAATGCACTTCTTTTCCAATCCCCACTTTGCCTGGGGGTTCTACGGACACCGCACCAACCTCTACCGGGAGACCATTCCCCATGCAGGCTTCCAGATCATCAGGAAGTGGATAGAGCAAAATGGCGCGGATTATTTTGTGGTTACATCGAATGTTGATGGGCAGTTTCAGAAAGCCGGCTATGGCGAAGACAGGATGTATGAAGTGCATGGATCAATCCATTGGCTGCAGTGTCAGGCACGCTGTACCAACGAGATTTGGCCTAATGCTGGGCGCTTTGTAATTGATGAGACCACCATGAAGGCAAACGATCCGCTCCCCTTGTGCCCAAACTGCGGAAGGATCTGTCGCCCCAATATTTTGATGTTTGGCGACTATTCATGGCTACAGAATAGAATGTACCTACAGAAAACAGCATTTGACCAGTTTTTGAAGTTACATGCCAACCGACGCATTGCAGTGATTGAGATGGGGGCCGGGGAGGCCATACCAACCATTCGGGTTATTTCTGAGCGGATTGGACAGAAGAAGGGGGCTAATGTTATCCGCATTAACCCCCGTGAACCAGAGATCACTTCACTGCACGTCTCGCTGTTGAGTGACGCGCTCTCAGCTCTGGAGTATCTTGATTCGTTGGTTGGATGAAACGGGGCTTTTTGCCATGAGAAAAATCAGCAAATTCCTGAGCCTTGTGCTGCGGCACCGGCCGGATGCCATCGGCATCACGCTGGATAGTGGTGGCTGGACCTCTATTGCAGAGTTGGTTGAAAAGGCTAGAAAAGCAGGGGTACGCTTGTCAGGCCCGCTTGTCAGGCAGGTTGTTACTACAAGTGATAAGCAGCGTTTCTGCATCAGTGGTGATGGCTTGCGGATCAGAGCCAATCACGGACATTCCCTACCGGAGATTGATCTGGGATTGCAGCCAGCCGTGCCACCAGAAATTTTGTTTCACGGCACAGCTCGCCACCTGTTGACCAGCATTGCAGCGCAAGGGATTTTACCTGGCAGGCGTCAGATGGTACATCTGACTGAGTCTTATGAAGCAGCCGCTGGAAATGGCAGAAGGCACGGGACGCCAGTAGTACTCAGAATTTTTGCTGGCAGGATGCATGCAGAAGGATTTCGGTTCTACCGTTCTGCAAGCGGAGTATGGCTTACGGAGCGGGTGCCGGTGGGTTATGTGGTGGCGGAGGTTAGTGGGGCACTGCTTCAGTACAACACTGACTATTAGTTCAAAAGTTGCTGGTGTTTCCAGACAAAAAGCTTTACAAACAATCTAGAATAGACCCAATCAAATCAGCCTTTTGGCTGGGATAGCGAGGATTCAGTGCCATCCAAGGAAACCTACTGTTACCGAATTTTAAAAACATACTCTCTGATCGTAGATTTCAGAGGCAATCCACCAAGGGATAATGTCCCCGCCCCTGTTGAAGGAGAGACATACAAGCAGTGGAAGAAGCGTGTTCTTGGTGATGTTGTATCAGATGTTGTGATTTATACCCCTAACACACCCACACCTCAAACTAGAATGAGCACCTTACAAAATGAAGCAGGAGCCATACATTTAGAGAAAATCTTTAAGAATTTAGAAAGAACAAAAGAGAAACAAAAAAAAGAAGCCGTTATTGCTAAGGCTATAGAAATAGAGAATAATTTTGTGTCATTTCCCAAATATGCATTCATCAACATTCTAGATGCACTTGATGGTAAGCTTGAGTTACCAGTACAAAATACACTAATAGAATTTACAGACAGAATATCTGATGATATTAACACAAAAGAATTGATAGAGTTTCTTGTAGAAAAATACAATTCTGCAGTTAAGCATTTTAGGAAACTAGACAATAAAAAGTAAGTAATATTATAAGATCGAGTTCAAATCGATTGCCTGACGGATACAATTTATGAGCAAAGCCAGTAATTACATAAATATGGTTAAGGTTAAAGCAAATAAAATCAGTAGCGTGTCTATTGAAACAAATAAATATAAAAAAGCGGCAAAACTACTATTTGACTCGTTGAGCGAGTCTAAATTGGAAAAAAAATCCGCAGGTGACAAACATTTTCTTGCAAATAACTATCAAAAATCTGTATCAAGTGCTTTTGAGTCATTAGATCTTAAAGTTTATTCGAGCCCTAAAATTTCATTGAAGAGTGGTAAGGCAATACCAGCTAAGTTTTTTGACTTACTAGTATCAAATAGTGAAAACAATAGACATTTGCTGATTGAAGTTAAATCATCGACTGGGGGCTTTAATGGATTAGCCGCTGCATTATTAGCTATTATTATATCCAGAAAAGCTGGCATTTCTATATCAGCAGGCAATGGTGCTGAAATTGAAGTTAACAATAAAAATATTAAATACATTTTATTGATTGGGACGGAATGTAGCAATGACTTAAGCAAGTTTGATGAACTGAGAAAAATATTCCTTCCTCGTTCTAGAAATGTAGAGGCTTTTGCAATTTATCCTCAAAAATGCAAAGACGACAGAGCTAATTTTGAAGAAATTAGCAAGTTTATAAGAAAACAAGCTGTTTTTTTGCTTAATTTGCCAACACAAAAGAAATGATAGCCTTATCAGCAACTCGCCTGTCTACTTACCTTGTTTTTTGAACAACCTCCAGCAACTTCACCATCGCCAGAGTATCCTGCTTGCAATAGGCCAGCAACTGTTTCCTGAGTGTAGCCAGCTTTTTGGGGCTGTCAACCAAGGTACACATCGTGTGGTAGGCCTGCATGGCTGCACTACCGTTACCAATCTCCAGATCATCATAACTCAAGTCCTTCACAAAGGCTGGCAGCACCGCCTTAAGCGAGTGTGAACCCTGCTGTTTCCACGAATAGAGGTGCCGTGCCTTGAACGGATCCAGCAGATCAACCATATTGCCAACCAATTGCTGTATCTGCTTTTTCTTACGCGGGTAAAGTTCTGCCAGTTCCTTAAGCCGACTCTGCTCAAACGGTTTGTAGTACACCATGATGCACCCGTCATCAGGCAGCACCTTCAGCAGCTCATCCAGAAACTCCTTACGCGGGTCTATAGCAGGTGGCGCTAGATATTCATGATGGTATACCTTACCACCTGGTTTTTTTTGAATATGCAGCGAGAACTGAAAAGGCATTTGCTGGTAGGGACGTTGCCCATCATAGGAGGGAACCGCTTCCATGAAGGTCTCAAAATCAAGATAACAGAGTGGATACCAGAGACTGTCCAGAAACTCCTGCAGTCCCTCTTTGTTGACAATGGTCTGCTTCTTTTTGGCTGCCTCTACCTGCTGGCGTTGCTTGCCCTTTACGCGGTCAAGCGGAATGTTCTTGAGCTTTGTGATCCCCTCATGGAAGAGCTTGAAGCAGTCCGCACCGTTACCGGCAAGGTCAAAAACCGATCCTTCATCTGGAACATCCTGCCAGCAATACTCGCTAAACGCACATTCATACGGGTCTTCACAATGCGGGCTAATCTGAACAATCGGCTCTGCTCCGGCCAGCATCTTCTTCAAGGTTGCAATCTGCTTTTTAACTGCTGGTTGCATTTCCAGGACATCTGCAGTCAGATCAACAAAGGTAAATATCTGCTGAGGGTCAAGCTTGCCCTTGCGCTGATATGAGGTGTTTATATGTACCAGATGCGCCTTAGTTATCTTGATGCCGGCATTGGTAATGACATGGTACTGCACTGCCAGGTCGTCGTAATAGGTGTCTTTTAGCTTACTTGAACTTTTAACCTCATACAGCTCCCAGCCTCCGCGCACCTTACGCAGGATGTCTGCCTTGACAAAGACACCATTGTACTCAAACGAGGCCTCATAGATGACCTTGCTCTGCTTGAGCGCTTTCTGTGTTTGCTGCAACTGCTCATCAATACTCAGCCCTTCATAGGGTATCTCCACACCACCAGGAAACAGTTCTTGGGCAATGGCTCCTACCTGATGACCTTGGGCCAGTATCTCTTCAGTTGTTTCATCAAACTCATTTCTTAGCTCTTTGCGCCAGGTTGCCAGCCAGAGATATTTGGGACACTGCAGGCCATTAAGATAGCGGGACTTGCTGAGACCGGGGATGGTAGATTTTTTCATGGCAGCTCCGTTTGTCAGGATGATGTACTGCTACCACTAACATTTTCAAGCGACAGCCATTGTCGCTTGCATGAGCTACCCTGACCACCGTTAAAATGATGTAAGTCAGGGAGCATAACTATGGACAGGCGAACATTTCTCACGACCATGCTGCAGGGGACGACGCTTGCTGCTACTCTGCTACCGCATAGTATCTCTCCGCTTCTGATAGCACAGTATGCATCTCTGCACCACCTTGGTGGAGATTTACCTCAGGACATGCGGATCGCAGCACTGGGTGTTGGTCGGTTTGGAGCACTCTGCAGCAGGATGCTTGCCTATTCAGTGCGCAACATCTGCTGCCATGAGGTGACGTCAAGCTGGCATCATACCGGCAGTGTTGATTTCTCGCAGTTGCCCCTGGCTACCCAACAGCCTGATCTCCTGTTTCTGCTTGCAGATGCAAGCCAACCATCATCAGCTTCACAGCTGACAACCTGCATTGATGCAGTCACAGCAGCAGGCCTGCAGACAGTGGTGATTGGCCCATCTGCGGATAACCTTCATTCTACACGCTCACCTGATTGCACATCATTACCTGTCTGCACGATTGCCAACCCCACAACAGCACGTGACTTAGTGGCCTTGGTTGCTGATCTTGCCAACACCGACAGCTTTGTTGGCATTGACCATGGCGATATCAAGGCAATCCTCCGTTCAGGCAACCTTGGACTGTTCTCGTGCAGTGAGGCTACTGGTGCAGACAGGGGATCACGAGCCTGCAGTCAAGCATTGGAACGGCTGCAGCAGCAGGGGGTTAATTCAGCCAACTGTCGTGGTGCCATAGCCTGCATCTACGGCTCCCCTACCATGCCGTTTGACTACTATGCCCAGGCTGTCTCAGTGATGGACGGTTATTTCTCAAATGACATCTCCTTTGTTTTTGGAGCTATTCCGGATGAGCATTTAGCTGCTGATACCATCAAAGTCGCCGTCCTCGCAATGCGGTGAGCTTTGTATTGTTTGATGTCTGGAGAACACAACTATGGAAGATATCAGTTCAGAAACCCAGCAGCACACTGCAAAACCTTGCCTTGCTACAGAAGAGACAAAACAACTCCAACATGAGTTGCCAAATCAGGTAGACGCCTCAGTTCACCAAGATATCAAGCCAGCCCCCAATTCGTCCGGTAAGACAGCAGAAGAACCTTATATCGATCCAAATGGGGTTCTTAACTATCCGGCTAATGCTGGAAATCTAAAACTTGAGGTTAAAGCATGGTTAGAAGGTGAACATCTTCACACGCAGGGGGTTTTACCTAGCCTTGCGGATGCAATAATCAGGCTGACGCCTGACAACCAGACCTTGCAAAAAAAACTTCTGCGTAAGCATGTTGGTGTGTTTTCCGACAACTGCTGGCCACTGCATGTGGAGCGTTGGAAGTGTATGGTGGCAACTATCATAGCTAAAGACACGTCCTTGTCCCAAGAGGAGGCTGAATATCAGGCAGCAGCAAGCCTGAAGGCTGTTGCCTACCTAAGCTGCCTGAGGGCAGAAAGTATGAAAAAACTGTGAATGACAAGCCGTATAGCCAATGGAGGCACCATGGAGAATCAGGAACAAAGTTACGAAGTCACGTCCATAAAGGTCGTCGGCATTGGTGGGGCAGGCCTGAATGCAGTCAATGCCATGCTGGCTGCCGACCTTACTGATGTTGAATATATAGCCGTCAGCACCTCACAAGCGCGGCTCAGAAAATCCCATGCTGCAGTACAGATCAGAATCGGTTCGGATTCCCGTGGTTTTGGCACTGGAGGCGATCTGGAGATAGCCAGAGCAGCGGTGCTGGAGAGTCGTCAGGAGTTACTAAATAACCTTCAAAGTGCTGATCTGGTGTTTCTGGCTGCTGGCATGGGAAGTGGCACCGGTACTGGCGCCACACCGGAGATTGCCAAATTGGTCAAGGAGGCTGGTGCCCTGGTGGTTGCCGTGGTGACCAAACCATTCGCCCGCGAAGGCAAGCGCCGTATGGAGATTGCTGAACAAGGAATCAGGACATTATTACCCCTAGTGGACAGCCTGATTGTGATACCCAACGACCGTTTGATCGGTATATCCGGCAAAGGGGCCACACTGCTGGAGGCATTCAAACCCGCAGATGATCTGCTGCGGCAGGCGGTGCAGGGGATAGTTGAGATCGTTAGCAAGCATGGTCATATCAATGTTGATTTGAGTGACCTCAAAACCATTCTGGGATCGCGCGGCATGGCTATGATGGGGGTTGGCGTATCAAATGGCCAGGATCGGGCAGCCGAAGCCGCTGCAAAGGCCATTCATAATCCGCTGTTGGAGGGGCTGGATATCCGAGAGGCCAAGGGACTGCTGCTGAACATCGCCGGAAGCAGCAGCATGACCATGGATGAGTTTGATCAGATCTGCAGGCTGATGACCGAGCAGATCAGCAGTGATGCAACTATCATTGTAGGAGTTGTGGTTGATGAGGAACTGGCTGACCAGATCAAGGTAACGGTGATTGCCACCGGAATCGGTAACACGCCAGACACAGGGAAACCAAAGTTACGGTTGGCCAAGAACAGACTGGCTACGATTGAGCCAAAGACGAACCACAAGATTTAATCCATTTTGACACAGGAGCTGAACATGATTGACACATTTTTACACCCTGGCAGAACCTTTGAGCAGTTTGCCTGCGAAAGCAGTAACCAGTTTGCGGTTTCAGCTGCCCAGTCATTATCCATGGCTGTTGGGGCAATCTTCAACCCGTTAATCATCTATGGTTCCCACGGACTTGGTAAAAGCCACCTGCTGCACGCAATAGGGCATCAGGCAGTGGGGCATAAACCTGACATGCAAGTCAGATACTGCTCAGCAGATACCTTTGTACATGAGCTTATAGAATGTCTTAAAACAAATCAGATGGATAGCTTCAGGGGTAGCTTCGGTTCTGTGGATCTGCTGTTGCTGGATGATCTGCAGCGATTGGCCAATAAGGAGCGAAGCCAGCAAGAGTTGCTGTACTTGTTCGACAAGCTCTTTATTCGACAGTCTCGTATTGTGCTGGCCGTAGACCGGCACCCTTCAAAGCTTGAGGGTTTTGCTGATGCGCTTCAATCCAGATTTTCCGGTGGAATGCAGGTTGAGCTGACAATGCCTGATTATGAAGCCAAACGGTTGATTCTGGAAAAGATGGCGTTGCGACACCAAGTAAAGCTGGTGGGTGAGGTCGCAGATTTTCTGGCTGGTACCGGTGTTAGCTGTATCAGGCAATTGGAGGGTATGCTGATCAGGTTGGGTACCTACAGTTCTCTTATGAATGTTGAGATGCAATTGCCCTTGGCCAAACAGTGTCTGCATGATGTCGTTTGTTGTAGAGAACTTTGCGGCGGGGAGTCACTTGTTAATGGCATCCCGTAGCACGCTACTGGGTTTGAAAGTCAGCACTTTACGTGCCTCAATGGTGATGGCTTCACCGGTTTGGGGATTGCGGCCACGACGGGCTTCTTTCTGTCTGACCTCAAAGCTGCCGAAGCCTGAAACCTTGATGGACTCGCCTGCCTCCAGTGATTCCTTCATGATGGCAAAGACTGATTCCATCATGGCAGTGGAGTCTTTTTTGGACAGGCCAGTGGTGGTGTGGATCTTTTCAACGATGTCTGCTTTAGTCATTTCGGAGATTCCTTTTTCACGGTTGGCTTCTTGGCTGGTGCAGCCTTCTTAGGTGCTGGCTTGGCCTTGGTAGCTTCATTTGCAGTTTTCTGCTTTGCTTGATATGCCACACGACCTTTGGCGAGCTTTTCACCAAGATTGTTTTTAAGAGCAGATTCACGGCGGGATTCTGAATAAGATTTAGCAGCAAGTGCAGTACCAGCAGGCAGACCAAACTGCTTGCGATAGGTTGAAGCTTTCATGTCATGGGCTTGCTTGAGGTGACGTGAAAGGGTTTTGAAACCGCCTTTGCCGCAGATCAGACATACAATCTGGTTTTTCTGTATGGACTTCTTGGGTGACATGACCGGTACAGCTTCAGTCTCAACTGCCTGTTCAGGTGCTGCAACTACTCCTTCTTCCAAAGATTTGAGGATCGCATGGACTTTTTGGATCTCTGCAAGAAGTTCGTCCGCAGTCATTTCAACGGTTGCTGCATGGGCAGAGACAATACTTGCGGTCAGTTCTGTAAGGGTTGATGGCATAGGGATTTCCTTTCGTTACGGTTCACTGCACTTTTCGGGAAGGGTATAACCTGCCAGATTATAGCAAGAATTCCAAGAGGTAACACATCGACTGCAGCTACACCACTGTTCCAGCTCCCCTTTGGCTTTCGTGATATGGCCTTGGGTGATGTCACGGGAACCGCACTTGGGGCATCGTTCTCCATGCTGCTTGAGAAACAGTTCCTGAGATACGAATTCAGGCTTTTGAGTCCCTTGGGTAGCCTTGTAGACAGAGGTGGTAGTTGCAACACCGGAGATACAGGCATCAGCTTCAGCAGCAGTTGCATCCTGAAGAAGTATTTCAGGTTGGGTACTGTCACGATAGACAAGGCTGACAGTGTAAGTAGAGGAGATACGCTCTATCCTGACGCCAAATCCGGTATCTTTCAGTATTCCGAAGTTGAGTTCCGTACAGCGGGCTTTGAGGGACTTTTCAGTTACTTTCATGGTCAACCTTGTAATATGTGTGTGTATGGGGCAGGTGATTAAATCGATTTATTAGAGATATCCTTAATTGTGTGGAAGCTCAAGAAAAACGATGAGGCAAAACTCTGCCTGCTACTGATGGTAAAACGTCGCTGTTGGAGAGGGGTGATGTAGGGGATTCTTCTGTCACACCGAGCGTACTCAGGCATCAAGAAAACGGATTTATAACCTTCAACTTAGAATCAATCATCAATCCATGCTGCATATCTTCGGAATACAAAATAGTGCAACCATTATTAAGTGCTGAAGCTACAATCAGACTGTCCCAGAACGAAACATTGTACTTTCCACGAATCCTGTACGCGTCCTGATACACTTTAAAGTCAAGGGGTGCAATATTGGCAACGGCGGCGATACCCTTTGTCACTTTTGCCTTGATTGTGACATCATCTATCCCGTACTTTCGAGAAAGTATCCAGTGAAATTCATTGATTACCTGTACAGATACGAATACAGTGCTGACAGATGGTATATTCTCCAGTAACGATAGAATATGCTGCTGTTTGGCACGTTCCTTTTCACTTTCCAGAAAGGCGTATATCCAGATGTTGGAGTCTATGAATATCTTAGACTTCACTATAGATGTCGTCCCGTGCTACCGTCTGATACTGAGAAACACTGACAGGTTTGTAAAATTCCGCAGGGAGTTTATTCTTTACCGTAGCCTGCTTCTTCGCAACTCTACCGTAACGTAGCATGACGAACTGATAGAAGTCAGCTACCTCACGCCGAGCAGCAGCAGGCAAAGGCGAAAGATCAAGAGTTTGTGCTGTGGCTTTCATATGCGCACCTGTAATTTTTGCAGATAAAGTGAAGCTGGCAACAAGTCATTGTTGCAGACGCAAGATTAGGTAACAATACTAAAAAACTGCCAGAACGGCAATAGCTGTCGTGAATCGTATCCCCGATTCACTTGCTGGTTATGCTAAAGAACTGGCCCGTGAGGACAATGTGTCTCTTAACCAGTTTATCGTAGTGGCACTGGCAGAAAAGGTATCAGCTTTGAAGACAGCGGCTTTTTTTCAGGAGCGTGCAGAGCGGGCTAATCATGAAAAGGCCCTGAACATTCTTGATTCAGTAAAGAAGTTGTCACCAGTTCCAGGAGATGAATTGCACTGATTCCGAGTGAAATGATCGAGTTATGTTGAAGAACATTCAAAGTAATAGTTTTAGGTAACAGTCACGATCTCTTTTAGTTTCAACTCCCAGGCTTCCAGCGCTTTACGCTTTTCTTCATCGTATTTGTGGCGGTTGTAGACCTTTATTATTCCCTGTTTTTTATGTCCAGTAACTGCATCAATCACCTCGTCACTGAAGCCTAGTTGTGCAAGGCAGGTTGAGAAGGTTCTTCTCAAGTCGTGAGGGGTGAAGTGGGCAATATCCATCTTCTTTTCCTCTGGAATTTGAACCATGGATATTTTATCGCCCTTTATAGGCCTACGAGGCTGGTAGTTTTTCAGATTCTTTCTGATGGCATACGCAACAGCATTTTCGTCAACATGGTTGTAGACCGGGTCGCCGTTCTCATCTTCCTTAACAACGGGAGAGGGGAAGTAGAAACCATACACCGGGGTGCCAAGCAGCTTGATAACGGTATCCGTTAGATACACCCGGTGAGTCTGCCCGTTTTTAGTGCGCTCAGGCGGAAGGGTCCACCATCTACCATCCACTTCACTTTCCCGAATACCGCTTACCTCTCCGACACGCTGCCCTGTCAGGAGCAGTATTTTAAGGATTCTCCTCACTGAATCAGACATGGCTGCCTTAGGCAGTTCTGATGTCCAAAGTTTTTTGATCTCGCTTTCTGTGAGTACCCGTTCCCTGGATAGTACCTTTACCGGCACTTTCACGCCTGTGAATGGGGTATGCTCCAAAAGATCTTTCTCAACGGCAAAATTATACATCCTGCGGGCGAGCTTCATGACATTATTGCAAAGGGCCGGTCTGTCCGCGTATGAGTCAAGAAGTGCGATGCAGTCCTTTTTCTTGATATCTGATGCCTTCTTATGCCCCCAGAATGGCTCGATATTGACGCGAAACATACGCTCATTGTCAATGCAGGACGACTGACGCTTTTTGAGCCTGGCTTCTCTGGCCATGTAGTCGTCAAACAAACCTTTAACTGTCAGGCTATTTTCTTCTGCCTCTTTAAGAAGCT
>Ga0302238_1002538_pt1 | contig 12705 bp, 6 predicted proteins | sample AAG_UR_Asn_MG_FD_193527 | JGI IMG/M metagenome (GOLD analysis project Ga0302238, IMG submission 193527) | Enriched activated sludge microbial communities from anaerobic digester in WTTP, New Holstein, Wisconsin, United States - AAG_UR_Asn | ecosystem: Engineered > Bioreactor > Anaerobic >...
GCTCCGATATCTACTTTGTTATTCCCGGCCAGTTGTCTGTCCTGAACGGCGATGCCGGAAGATCCGATGAATTGTAGAGGTTGCAGTTTGGATTTTCAGACCAGCCATAACGTACGGCTACCGGCTTGGAAACCTTCGGACTCGACACGACAACGGTTTCACCTTCAATCACTGCATTAGCCCAGACAAACTTCCTGTCTTTTCCAGCGATTTCAAAACTTTCGAGATGCTTTCCATGAGCAACAAGTCCGCCTCCGATATGATCGAATTTTATGCGGATCTTGCCGTTTTCAAGTTTCATGGATTTATAGATAGGACCGGAATAGACCAAGTTCTTATAGCCATAATCTTTTGCGAGCGCCACAAGAGCGAGACGCAGTCCGACGTCCTGCTTGTTCTTGGGATGTATGTCGTTTGCCTCGCCGATGTCGATAATGACAGCCATTCCTGTCTTCGGCAGCGATAGAGTCATTGTCTGCGCCTCGCGAAGTTCTGCCCAGGTGCTTTCTCCTGGCAGATGTTTGTATGGCTGATAATTTGCGAGCTGTACGAAATAGAACGGGAATGGCCCCTGAGCCCATGATTTGCGCCAGCTCTTGATCATCAATGGGAAAAGTTTCCTATACTGCTTTGCCCTGTCTGCATTGGATTCTCCCTGATACCAGATTGCGCCCTTGATGCCGAACGGGAGTAGGGGCTTGATCATGTTGTCATATAGGATATGCGGTGAATTTGGATTTCCCTCTCCGAGAGGAGGCGGGGGCTGCGGAGGGATAAGTCCGAAATTCGCCTCGAGCTCATATTTCCAGATGCCGGGAAGTTGGATTGGCTCAGCATTCTTCTCCTTTGAAGGATAAAGCCTCATTTGTGCCGGCGTCCCGATGAAACCGCCATGGTAAATGTTGCTGAATACACGAACCGCAATCAGATTGTGTCCAGCCTTAACAAGGTTTCCCGGAACGGTGTATATGCGCGGAGTGCACCAGGCGTCCGGACGCTGCTGCATCGTGATGCTTCCAACGCGCACTCCATTGAAATAAGTCACATCAGACTTATCGAGCGCACCGAGGCTTAGTGTCAGCTCCTTGCCTTCCCAGTCAGCGGGGACATCTACGACTTTGCGGAACCAGAAAATTCCACTGTGAAGGTATCCGGCGCTCTGCCAGTTCCGAGGAAGTTCCATCTCCTTCCATTTCGATGTATCAGTATCCGGATTCTGCCAACCTTTCTCCTCGCCGGCATTGACTGTGTCCTTGATGTCATACTTATCAGCCCACTCCTTCTGCTTTGATTTGATCTCCTTCTGGGCTTCATCAGGATTTCTGATGGCATACTCATAATCCTTGACCACCTTGCTGAAGAATGGATCTGCCTTTAATGCTTCCGGACTGGTCCAAGTCTCCGCACATGTGCCGCCCCAGGCGGTGTCTATAAGGCCAAGAGGGATTCCGGTCTTCCTATGGATCTCGCGTCCGAAGAAATATCCAACTGCGGAAAATCCTCCGATGTTGTCGGGTGTGCAGACGAACCATGATGCACTTATATCGCGATCCGGTTTTACCTTTGCTACATGTGGAACATGGAAAAGACGGATGTTGGGATAATTTGCAGCGGCTGTTTCCTGCGGAGCATTCTTTGTATTTGTGACTGTCCATTCCATGTTGGACTGTCCGGAACAGACCCAGACATCGCCGACAAGAATATTGCCGATTGCCGAATGCCGATTTTCGATTTTGGAGGAGACGGTCATCGTAGCGGGAACTTGTGAGATCTTCAGTTTGTTCAGGACAACGGACCATTTTCCGTCTTTGCCGGCTACTGCGAATTTTTTCTGGGAACCAAACGCCACAGTAATCTTGTCGCCGGGCTGGGCCCATCCCCATACCGGAACCTTGATTCCGTGCTGGAAGACCATGTTGTCGGAGAATATCGCTGCAAGCTTAAAGCTCATTTTGAAGACCTTTCAGTTTTTTTGGTTTGAAAGGCCGATAATATATATCCTCTGTGACAATTGCAAATTTTCAATTGATTACACATCGTTCCCAGACTATCTTACAAGGATCATGAAATCAAAATTCCTATCATCCAAGGAGTACAGACATGGCTGACAAAAAAACTGACTACACAATCCACGTAATAAGCAATACCCACTGGGACCGCGAATGGCGCTTCTGCTTTGAAGAAACCCGTCTCCGCCTCCTTGAAGTTCTCGACAAGACGATCGAACTCTTCGACAAAGACCCAAATTTCAAGCACTACCACTTTGACTCCCAGACGCTCGGACTTGACGACTACCTGGAGATCAGGCCTGAAAAACGCAAGGCTATCGAGAAACTTGTGCGATCCGGCAAACTGCTGGTAGGGCCCTGGTACTCGCTTCCGGACGAGTTCAGCGTACTTGGTGAGTCACTGGCCAGAAATCTCTTCATGGGGCACAAGGTGGCCAACAGCCTCGGCAAGGTCATGAAGGTCGGCTACAATCCGTTCTCGTTCTGCGGGCAGGTCTCACAGATCGCCCAGCTCTACAACGGCTTCGATATCGATACGATCATCTTCTACCGCGGCATTGGCGGGGAAGGCAACGGCAAGGATTTCTATCTGGAAGCCCCGGACGGCTCGCGCGTGCTCAACATCCGTCTCACGAACCGTACCCGCATGAACTTCCTCATTTTCGTGGGAGCCCCTCTCTACTTCGGAAAGCTGCCTGACGACAGCGGCAAGTACCATGTCAATGAAAAGGGTCGCATATCGCGCATCTGCAACGATGAACTTGAGGCTCGCGATTTCACGATGATCACCGAGGACTACGTATGGCGCGAAGACCTGCTCAAGGAACGCTTCGAGGACCTCTTCGAGCGGATGAAGGTGCCGGCCACGACAAAACACCTTATCGGCATGGATGGCTACGACAGTTCCGCCCCTTCCCAGTTTACGTCAAAGATCATCAGGCTGGCGCGAGAAAAGCTGGGCTACAAGATCATTCACGATTCACTGCCCAACACGGTGGCGGCCATCAAGAAGGCCGTACCGCGCCTGCCAGTAATCCGTAAAGAGATGCGTTTCAAGGGCAATACGCCAATCGGAGCCATCACGGCACGCTACTATCTGAAACAGCAGAACCGCGAGTCTGAGTTCAATTTGGTGAAACTCTCTGAACCCCTCTGCATCCTGGCAAACAAAAAGACGGGCCACGAATACCCGTCCGCTTCCTTCGACATGGCATGGAAGGCACTCCTCGCCAACCAGAGCCACGATTCGATAGGAGGCTGCTCTTCTGACAAGGTCCATCTGGATATGGAACAGCGTTTCCGCAAGACTACGGAAATTGCCAAAGCCTGGACCAAGCGTGCATGCATGAGCATAGCGAAGAACCTGGATTGCAGCTCTCTGCCGGACGGACAAATGGCCCTTACCATCTTCAACTCCCTGGCACGGCCACGCACCGAAGTCGTAGACTGCTACGTAATGATCCCAAAGGAAGCAGGCACATCTGCACCGACCCTCTATTCCTCGAACGGAAGACCTGTGCAGGCCCTGATAACAAAGGAGAAAGACTGGCCTGCCAACGTGGAGAAATTCAGCATGGATGCCCACTCCTTTGCCGACTGCACAGCATGGAGAATCCGTTTCCTCGCAAAGGACATACCCGCCCTCGGCTGGCAGACATATTATATTCGCTCAGACCGCAGCTTGAGCACACCAGCGGTTAAATCTTCTTCAGCCCCGAAGCGCACCATCCTGGAAAACAATTACCTGAAGGCGACAATCAACTCAAACGGCACCATCAACCTCAAAGACAAAAAAACCGGTCGCACCATGAAGGGGCTTCATTTCTTTGAAGACCGCGGAGAGTGCGGAGGCCCATGGCACAGCGGCGTGCTGCCAAATGACAAACCGCTCACTTCAAAGAAATGCCGCGCCAAAGTTTCGGTGATTGAGGAAAGCGATCTCGCCTCCATCCGCGAGATCACGATCAACTTCCGCCTTCCGGAAGATGTGACACCAGACGAGAAAAAGCGCAGCTCAAAGCTTATCGACAATCCTATTGTGACCCGCGTGATCCTGAAGAAGCACAGCGATATGCTGGAATTCGAAACCACCGTTGATAACCGTGCAAAGAGCCACAAACTGCGCGTGATGTTCCCAACCGGACTCTCAAAGGCCAAGACGGCTGAGGCTGAAGGCCAGTTCGACGTGGTCTCTCGTCCTATCGTGCCCATCGATCCGTCAGACAAGAATCTCCCAGCGGGCGATCATCTGCCCGGAACACTGCACGCGCCGGCATCAACACATCCTCAGGTGTCTTTCATGGACATCTCGGACGGCCATAACGGCCTGGCTATTGTCAATAGCGCGATATCTGAGTACGAAGTTATCAATGATCGTTCACGAACCGTGGGCATTTCACTCCTGCGCACGTTCCCCAAGCTTAAAATCATGAAGATCTTCATGGATGCAAAAGGTGGACAATGCCTCGGCAAGGGCACTTTCCGCTATGCGCTGGTCCCACACAGGGGAACATGGGTCAAAGCTGACCTGCATCACCACGCGGCCTGCCACAACGTGCCACTCAAACCGCTCCAGTTCCTGTCTGACGGCAAACCGGGTAAACTTCCTCTGGACTACTCTTTCCTGAAGGTTGAGGGCGTCGTTGTGGACTGCATGAAGAAAGCAGATCGCAGCAACAGCATAATCGTGCGCTTCCATAATCCGCTCAAGATACCCGCGAAGTTCAAGCTCTCCTGCGGACAGCCAGTGAAGTCGGCCTTTTCATGCAACCTCAATGAGGAACGCCGGAAGAAGCTGAAAGTCACAAAAACAAGCCTCATAGGCTCAGTACCAGCTGGCCGCATCATGACCATCGAGCTTGTGGTGTAGGCTGCGGATTACTAATAGTCTCGAAATAGAAGGGAATTTCAAGATAACGGAGGGCGGGTTTTCTTACCCGCCATGGAAAGAGTGCCGCGGGTTGGAAAACCCGCGCTCCGTTGAAGAAAAAAGCATCGAGACTATTATGAGATGGCAAGTAAGGGGAATGCCCAGAAGAAATACGCACGCTGAAGTTTACCTGCCTCTGGCAGCGCCTTCAGCGACCAGGGCCGTGAACTCCAACGATTGAGAAAGGATTCCGAAGGAGTTTACAATTTTTTAATTGTGTCTTATCTTAAGAGCATTCATGGAACTTATTAAGGCATATCTTCCAGATAAACTCCGTCTGCCTTTAGTTTCTTCTGCAATTCTTTGATGTTTACTCCTCCAAGATTCTTGCTTTTGTCCAGTGCCATGGCAGCGAGTGTGCCGACGCCTTGGCCCATGACCATGCAGTGGGTCTGGACACGGACAGACGAATGGGCTTCGTGTGTCGATGATGCGCAACGTCCGGCGACGGCAAGATTAGAGATGGTTTTATTTAGGCACATCCCAAGAGGGATATGATAACTTGTGCCGGCTTCAAGCATGTTCCGGCTGCCACGATCAGAGTAGGTGGTATATCCCGTTCCCTTCGGATCATGTATATCGATCATCCAGACGCCGTGTCCGATCGCATCATTGTGTTTCACTGCGTCTAATACCATGTGCTGGTCGAGAGTCTTCAGTCCAGATGTGCGGCGGGATTCGCGGACACCAAGAGCAAAACCCGTTTCCCTTACTGATGCCTTTGAGTAACCTGGGACTTCTTTACGCCAGAGCTTTAGATATGAGACAATTTTTTCATGCGCCTCATAGGTCAGTTCCGTGAGTTCCTCCTCGTCGAGAGGATTTCCGGCTACAGGAAGCATATTCCATAGAGTTCCATTCTCAGCATTCCTGAGATAGTGAGCCCCGTTGCCTTCATTGAACTGCGGGAATTTTCCCTTATTGCGAAGTTCGCGCATAAGTTCAACAATCCTTTGATTTTCCTTTAGGCGCTCTTTTTTCAAAGAAGGATCTATCCCATCAAGGGAAAAGATAAGTGTCATCCCTTGGACGAGTCCATCAGATTCTCTTCCGTAGCTGAAAGGAACTCCGGACTTTGCAGCAAGATCACCGTCACCAGTTGAATCTATGAAATATTTTCCGGTTATGGCACGGCGACCGGACTTCGTGTCGACAAGCACGGCTATGATTTTCCTATCTTCGATGATCGGCTCTCCAGCAGCCATATGGCACAGGATTTTTACGCCGGCCTCCTTGAGCATCCTGTGCCAGACGATACGCATGCCTTCGGGATTGAACCAGTGGGTTTCATGGGCATGCGGATACTGAGGATCTTTCGCGATCCATCCCTCTTTCTCCGCGCGCTGGGCGGATTCCTCGACAAGACCGTTTATGACTACCTTCTTACGGTCACTGCGGTGCCAGCCGTTTACGAGGGCATTGGTCGCCATACCGCCGACAGTCGGCCAGCGCTCGATCAAGACTACTGACGCGCCGTGGCGTGCGGCTGAGACGGCTGCAGCTACTCCTGAGCATCCGCCCCCGCAGACGACGACGTCCGCTTCGGTGAGGACATCGATATTAGATGCCGGTATCTTGATCTGCTTGCAGGGCTTATTCGAATTTTTCATAATTCCTCCTCTTGTTTGGCATTATTATAGGATAACTGGGCAGGGAGACAACATTCCGGGCAGGACAATATTTAGTACCTATATCTTGAATTGCCGGCAAGGATGAAGGATATTTAGGAAATATCAAATATTACTTTATCTTCGATTTGATAAAAGGAGCGTGGGTTTTTTAACCCGCGAGGCGGACTGGAAAGTCCGCCCTCCGTTGTAATCCAAAAAATCTATTCTAAGAACAATAGTAACAATGAAAATACAGCAGACAATCCGAAAGACGATTACCCCGATACCTTATATCGGAAAAGGAGCTGTCTTGTTCTGCGTCAAGGACAGTCCCGGCTTGATCGTCGAGAGCCACCATCATCTCTACCATGAGTTCGACTATATAATCAAGGGTAGAGGGGAATACGCCATAGGGGGCAGGAAGTTTGATGTCAAGGCAGGTGACATCGTCTACATTGGCCGTGGAATCCAGCACAGGAGGGCCAGCGATATTTCAGATCCGCTCGTGATGTGCAATCTGGATATAGAGGATTCAATGTTGACTGCCTCAGGCGACAAGAAACTCATCTGGCCCCTGTGGAAGAAATGGGACTTTGACAGCATTGAGGAAAAGAAGTTAGCCTACGCTGTGAAAACTTTGCTCAGACTTATGCCGGAGAAGATAGAGAAGGGACGAAGACTTCAGGGCAGGCAATGGCAGAAGATTTCCAACGGCCTTGTATCGGTCCTAAACAATGAATGGACAATGATTGCAAAGATTTCTCCCGGACTCCATGATCTTGCCATGAGGATCCGAACATGTCCGGAAAAGTATCTATCTTTGGAAGAAGAGGCTAATCAGATTGGATTCTCAAGGTATTGGCTGTCCAGGAAATTCCATGCCGTCTTTGGGGTCACAATGTTTGAATACCGAGATCTGGCGAGGACAGACAAGGCCATGAGATTTCTACTTGACCGGAAAGAACCGGTCAGCAAATTATGGAAAGAACTAGGATATTCCAGCAAGGCTCACTTCATAAACACATTCAGGCGTTTTGCAGGATGTACCCCCGGAATATTTAGGTGTACTCTTTAGGTAAAGAATAATTGAAAATGGTTACCGTGGATATATCTTTTCGACAATTAGGAGAATTCATGATGAACAAGCCAATCCTGAACCTTTTATCTATCCTGATATTCCTATGCTTGTCTGGATGTGTAAGCAGTAAATATCCCTGTGATGTCATTGACATCAAACAGACGGAGAAGATGTGGGCGAAACTGGAATATATTTTCACTACAAAGGATAATGTTTCCATCTTCATAGCATATAGGTTCAAGGAGTTGCCAGGAACCGCCGGCCCTAATACCATGACGGAGATATGTGAACCTGAGATTGTGGCAGTCGACAGCAGGCTTACGCCGGTTTCCCCGGATGTCATGAAGGGAGATTTAATCCGGTTTGACACCAAGACAAATACGATTGAAAAACTTGTCCGGAACGGTGTTAAAGCTGAGTAATGCTTCCCTCATGCTTCAGCTGTATTACAGGGTCTTGCCTTGATTCCACTTTTTCCAATTTCTATCCGCCAGCTGGCGAACTTACGAGGGCCAAGTTTTCCGAGACTGACTGTCCTGCCGGCAAGTTTCAGCCTTGGACTTGCTGTTCTTCCGGCAGTCTCGATGAGGCGCAGTATGAATCCCCTGCCGTAGCTTGCAGGCTTGAATGCAAGCACTGATACTCCCGCCGGTTCGATCTGCATGATGGAACCTTGGCTTGGAAGGGGACCCTTCTTAGCCGGAACAGGAAGAATTACTACTTGCTGTTCAAGATTGTCTGCGATTTTCGCAAGATCCTTGCTTCCGGGAGCGAGAACAAAATTGAACTTCAGTTCTCCGCAGTCGGCTGGAGGGAACCAGTTCTCTTTCTTGCTTATCCTGCCAGTGGTCGAATAACCGGTAGAACGGACAACTGTCACCTCCATCGAGCCGCGTCTGAGATTGAAGTTGGCGATGGAATCGCTTATGAATCCAACAGATCTGCCGTTACTGCAGTTGACTCGCACCCATCGGAGGCCGGGAACTTCTCCTGCAGGCTTCCTTCTGACGACAGCGCCGGGAACTTCGTATTCCGCGTTGGTTCCGTCCATTGGCATGAGGAGTTTCATCCTGCACCTGGGATTGTCCCAGAGGACACGGGCCGAAACTTCCACCGTATCCTGTCCGGCATATAGTTTCAGATTCAGATCGATCCGTGACTTCCTGCCTGCCAGGCGCACCCAGATCGCTGAACGCCAAGGTCCCTTCTCAAGTACTTTAACTTCCGTGATCTTCCAATTTTCGACAATCTTCGTGATATCAGGTCCACCACCGCCCCAGGAACCGAAGTCGTCTTCAAACATGGCGGCTGAAAGGCCGTTGCCTTTCAGGAAAGGTTTTCCATCCTTGATGATCTTTATGCCCTTTCTTCCGGGAACAGCTTCTATCTTGAAGATCGAGTTGCTGATCGAGTTGCTGGTTGCCGTGGACGGTCTGGATTTCGGACCCTTTGGAGCAGATGCACCTTCTACCCAGGCCATCTCGAACATGGACCATCCCATCGCGGGAATCCTTGCATGGACGACCGCGCGTTTGCGCCATGCCACTTCCTTGAACGCGTTTGCAGAATCAGTCGCAACAAGCTGGAACGGGATGATGTTCTTCTTATGGTCGAGGAACCTGACTGGAACCTCGTTTGGACGGTCTCTGTAGTCGAAGATCGGACGGGAATCGAGGCACTCCTCAAGTTCCAGATAGCCTTCATAGGCGAACGGATGCGGATTCCATGCAAGCATTGATACACCAGTAGGCATGTCTCCGGAAGCTTTTTTAACAGAAGTGTCTATCTGATTGGACAATGAGTTCAGCAGATTGAATTCCGCGGATTTGGCCTTGTGGATAACTCCGCCAACGCTTTCGATCTGCTCGTCCATGGCGCGTTCGATGCTCGAGCCGGGAAGTATGTCGTGGAATCCGTTGAAAAGAACGGTATCCCATGGGCAACTCAGGTCCGCGGGTTTTATTCCAAGCTTTGCGGAAATCGCGGAACTTGTCTTTTCCGCACGGAGAAGATGCGCCTGGGCCCTGCGGTACTGGAACTTGAATTTTGCAATTGAACTGTAGCAACCACGCATGCAGAATCCCATTTCACCGACAAATCTGGGAAGGAATCCGGCAGGCTTGGACTTCACTTCCTTCTCGAGTTCGGCGAAGAACTTGTGGAATGTCGAGAACACGACCTTCACTTCAGGATGAGCTTCGCCCCATTTGCGAATTTCGCAGATCAGTCTGCGTGTCGGTCCGCCACCATGATCGCCGAGACCGTAGAATATTCCAACATTTTTAAGACCGAGTTTTTCCGATTCGGTAAGCGCCATTTCAAGACGGCGGTTCATCTCATCGCGGTTCGTGCCGTACCATCCGAAGGGACGATATGAAAGTATCTCGGAACCACCGGCGCCGATCCACCTGAAGGCCGGACGAGAGAGAGGAAGCTGTTCCTTCTCCGGACGTGTGAAGGCAAAATATCTGATTCCGGCGGATGCCATGAAGTCCGGCATTCCGGCTGCATGGCCGAAACAGTCCGCGGCCCAGCCGGCTTTGACGGTTTTTCCGAATCTGGACTTGAAGTATTGCTGTCCGCGCATGAACTGCCGCAGCAAGGTCTCTGTCTCCGGAAGATTTTCATCGGACTGGAGGAATGTTCCGCCGACAATGTCCCAGCGTCCTTCCTTCACATATTTCCTGATCCTTGCGAATGTCTCAGGATCAGTCTTTTCAACGTGCTCGTATACGACGGACTCTCCTCGGCTGAAGGTGAGCTCGGAATCCTCGTCCATCAGATCAAGGATCGTGCGGCAGGTAATTAGTCCTTCGTTCAATCCCTCGCGCCAGTCCCATAGCCATACGGGGTCCAGATGGGCGTTTCCGAGGAAATGGAAGGTGTATTTCGGTCTTGCAGGAGTTTTCATATATATCTTTCTATTTTTAAAATTATTCTCATTCAGGGCGTAATGATATGCCATGAATGAAAATAATCAATTTGGGGATTCTCATTAATCATTCAAGAAGGATAAGGTCGCCGACCAGATCCAGCTGCTTGGAATGCGCACAGCCGAACCAGCCCATGAAGCTCTGCCGTCCGGGAGGGCCGTCGTCCTCGTTTATGATTGTGCACATACCGAGGTTTGCTCCGGGTGCGGCCTTGAACGGTGCAAGCCTGATCCATGGGATTGCGATCTCATATGTCCTGCTTCCGGTACCGTCATTCGCCTTTGTAACTTTTATGACTATATCCTTGACTTCGCCTGTCGGAGTCGTGGAATCTGCGGAATAGTTGCACCATGCCTGCGGGCCTTTAGTCCCCTCGGCCAGGGAATACTCGTATTTTCCGCCCTTCTCGCTGGATTCCCTTGAGGAATCGACGAGGATCTGGAGTCCGTCCATGTTCCATATCGCTACATCGGACTTGGTATTCACATACTTGTCGTCAGTCACGTCCGCGCGCATGTAGAGGAACTTATCGTCCCACAGGAAACGGAGTTTCCCTGAAAGATCGTCCGGCCCCTTCCACTTTGCCTTGGCGTTCTTTCCTATGACCATATACTGTCTTTCCTCTGATATGTTCTGGACAGGTGCCCTCTGCCATTCCGCCTCATCTGCTGCGAGATCCATCTTGAGCGGAGCTTTAGTTTTTGGAACACCGACGAATCCAGAGATCAGCCTTTCAGCGGTCACTGTCTTGCCGGTTGAATCTACCAGGATAGCTTTAGTTTTGTAGATGTTAAGGGGATTGAAGTTGGAGACTGAAAGTTTTATCTCTTTCCGGGATTTGGGTTCGAGAGCCAGCTTTCCTTCAGCCTGTCCGCTGATTGCTGCGGTGAAAGGGACTGCAGCCGCCTTGTTGAAGGTACCCTTCTCCATGAAAATCTCCTCGGGTATCGAGAGCGTATAGCTGACATCGTCCTTTACTGAGGAGTTGTTGCTGACAACAAGCATCAGCCCAGCAACGCCGTCCTTTATAGGTTCCGGAACGATCCTCATGGACAGCCTGCCTGTTATCGGGACAGGGATTGAAAGTTCGCCTCCCTTGTTCTTCATTGCCAGAAGAAGTCTTCCCTCCCTGGCGTCGGTGTTCGCAGGAGCCGTGACGGAGAAGCTGAGTTCCTTTCCTTCGGAACCGGTGCTTTTGACGATCCAGTTCGGAGGTGCGACTATGGAGATGTCATTGGAAGAGATCCCCTCGGAGTTCAAAGTTATCTTCGTGTCCTCTCCTTTGATCACGGGCTTGATTTCGGATACTGAGATCATCGGTTTTTCCAGTTTGTCGGCGAACTTCATGTCGGCGGACTGGAAGAAGAGCAGGACGGGATCCTCGGATATGGTGAGAATGAGGCCTTTGCCTGCGGCATCAAGTTCGGTGGAGCTTCCATCAATTCTGACAAGCCTGACCTGGCTGACGCCTGCAAGCGGGAAGAATACATCCTGGGGATTTTTCTCCTTCCATATTATCGCGAGGCACTGGTTGTCCTTGTCCCTGAAGAGGACCGAGTCAATTCCACCATCATAGATTTTTTCCTGGACGAATTTCTTGATGCAGATTCCGTTGACCATGTTGTAGTAGGCGACGGCCATGAGCTTGGGGCTGTAGAAACAGTATTTCGAGCTGAAGACGTCGAAGGCTTCGGAGTTGCTTCCGACGTTCTTGCCTGTGGGATCGGGATAGTATATGTCGAACCAGGACATCAGCTGTCCGCCCTCGGCGAAGAAGACCGCGAACTTCTTGATCATGTCGCGAGTGATTGAGATGTGGCTCATTCCTTGCGCGTTCAATCCGATCTCGGTGGACCAGATCGGTTTCTTACAATTCGGATATTTTTCAGCATATGCGGCATATCTCTTGAAGATCGTGCGCATTGTGATGGGATCCTCATAGGTATGGAAATCGAATACATCGAGGTAGTTCTGGAATCCCTGCTTGAAGAATTCCTCCGATGTCCCGCATGAGGTCCCTATCACAGTGATATTGGGATCCGCCTGTTTCACGCCCTCGTAGACCGCCTTGTATGCGACGAGATCCTCCTTCACCCTTTCGACATCTCCGTGTGGCTCGTTGCCCATGCGGACTCGCACCGGTACT
>Ga0302238_1002544_pt1 | contig 12686 bp, 11 predicted proteins | sample AAG_UR_Asn_MG_FD_193527 | JGI IMG/M metagenome (GOLD analysis project Ga0302238, IMG submission 193527) | Enriched activated sludge microbial communities from anaerobic digester in WTTP, New Holstein, Wisconsin, United States - AAG_UR_Asn | ecosystem: Engineered > Bioreactor > Anaerobic >...
GATGCACTGCTCACACAATTTGAGATTTTAAATACTATGGATATCAAGGGCAACTGTTGTAAGAGTGTAAGATAGGAGTATCTTGTTATAAGTGGTGGGGTACTACACAAAAACTACACAAAAAAAAGCTAGAATTAGCTTGCATTTTAAAAAAAAGGAGAAAAGATGAGATTGTTTAGTACAGCCAGATTGGTTGCAGGGTTATTTGTTGCTTCTGTAGTTTTAACAGGAGCTATGGCGGATGATAAGATGAAGATAGATCCGGTCAAGATTGTGGCTCTTAGTGAAGTAGGGGTGTTTGGTCAGTTTAATACCTATAAGATTGATCCGGGCTATTATAAGATGACCATGGCTGAGCGTGACAAGGCAGTTAATGAAGTAGAAGCTTTAGTCAAGAAGCACAGCGACTCTATCCGTGTTGATGCATACCTCACGCGGGGTTTTGAGAGTGAATCGGACTTTCTTTTTCGGATAAATGGTTATGATCCATCTGCTGTGCAAGAATTTCTAACTGATTTCAAAGCTACGAGTATAGGTCGATACTCAAATATAACCTTTGCCATCAATGGCATCACTAAAGGTCTTAATCATACAACCCAGCAAAAGGCACCAGAACTTTTAGATGCACTGAAAGCCACAAAATACTCAGAAAAACCGCCTAGATATGCATTTGTGCTTCCTATCACAAAGAATGCTGCATGGTGGAATAAGACCGAAAATGAAAAACTAGCGTTAATGAAAGATCACACAATCCCAACATTACCATTTTTGGTTAATGTTAACCGTAAGCTCTACCATTCCACTGGGATTGATGACGCTGACTGGATTACCTACTTCGAGACCAATGATTTGAAAGCTTTCAATGATCTTAACATCAAGTTGTTTTCTGTATCAGAGAATCTCCACAATGTTCGTTATGGGAAACCTACCATTATGGGACAGATTATGCCTGTTGCCGATGTCTTTAAAGCTCTTTCCAAATAGTGAGTTCAAAGTAAATTAGTCCGCTCCGCAGGATCAAATCCTAACTTTATGGGGCGACTAGTCTTTTTCAAAAGTAAAAACGAATGTAGTTTCTTTTCAGAATGCGGAGGGATTAATAATCACTGGTTGATTTGATGTGTTTATGGCCATCTTACTGTAATTGCTTTGGAGCCTAAAAGCGGATAATTTTTTTGTTTTATCTGTAGAATAGCTGCTACTAAAAGTAATATATGGCTGAAATACAAAGAAATTTAGAACTAGTCTTACAGATGGGAGAGTATTATGATTTATAAGGATAAATTCAATTGTTATTATTCTAAATTAAGGAGTTCCTTATGAACAAATTTGGTTCAACACGTCGCGATTTTTTGAAAACTATGGGGCAAGTATCCCTTGTGATGCTTGCAAATGGATCCATAGTGACAAGCACGCTGGCGCAAACTGAGGATCCAATGATTCAGCATAATTATACGGGGTGGGAGAATTTCCATCGTGAGCAGTGGACTTGGGACAAAAAAACCCGCGGAACACATTTGGTTAATTGTACAGGTTCTTGCCCGCATTTCGTCTACACCAAGAATGGTATGGTGATGCGTGAAGAGCAATCCAAGGATACTCCAAAGCTAAACGGAATCCCCGAATATAATCCACGTGGTTGCAATAAGGGTGAGTGTGCTTCTGACTATATTTATAGCCCTCACCGCATCAAGTATCCGCTAATCCGTGTAGGGGAGCGGGGCGAAGGCAAGTGGCGTCGTGTTTCTTGGGATGAAGCGCTTGAGTATGCTGCAAATGGTATTGTCGATACACTTAAAAATGACGCTTCTGACTGCATCAGCGTATACACTCCAGTGCCGGCAGTTGCGCCGGCCTCTTTTTCAGCTGGGCATCGCTTTGCCTCATTTATCGGGGGCCATACGCACACCTTTTTTGACTGGTACGCCGACCATCCTACCGGTCAAACACAGACTCAGGGTTTACAGGGTGATACATGTGAAACCGCTGATTGGTATAACGGTCGAACAATCCTAATGTGGGGCGCTAACGCTGCTCAGTCCCGTATTCCCGATGCACATTTCCTTCAAGAAGCAGTATTGAACGGTAGTAAGATGTATGTCATCTCCCCCGATTTCAATGCCACCGCCACCAAGGCAGACGTTTTTGTTCCAATAAATCCAGGAACTGATGCTGCCTTGGCCTTGGGTATGGTAAATGTAATTGTTAAGGAAAAACTCTACGATGAGCATAACCTCAAAGAACAGACAGATTTGCCGTTTCTGATTCGCACTGACACCAAGATGTATCTACGTGAGGCCGATATGGTGAAAGGTGGCTCAAAGCAGAAATTCTATACTTGGGACACCAAGACTAAGAAGCCGGTATTAATGAAAGGTAGCTGGGGCGAAGAGCCAGAGACGAAAGCCAATATCCAACCAGGTTTCATGGGTCGAAATACGCTTACTTTTCCAGACGGCTATATTGACTTAGGTGATTTAGATCCTGCCCTTGAAGGTACATTCAATGTTAAGCTTGTAAACGGTGGGATGGTAAAAGTTCAGCCAGTATTTGAGGCTTACAAGCCCAAGCTAAATGAGTACACGCCAGAAAAAGTTTCGAAAATCACAGGTGTAGCACCTAGTGTTATCATACAAATGGCGCGTGATTTTGCCATGAATAAGCCATCAATGATCATTATGGGCGCTGGTACAAACCACTGGTATTGGAGTGATACCGTTATGCGTTCATTCCTATTGTTGTGTGCGGTGACTGGCAATGAAGGTCACAACGGAACGGGTGTTAATCACTATGTAGGTCAGTGGAAGCCTGTTCCTTTGATAGGAATTGTTAAGCTCGCGTTCCCTTATAGTCCTGCAAAGCATCGCTTCTGTCAAACCACTATCTGGACATACTATCATGGCAATGTCTATGATGCGATGGAAAATGAAAACATTGATACTGCAAAATATCTCCGTGAATCATTGAAAAGCGGACAGATGCCACTTTTCCCGGAGAATGGGCGTGACCCCAAGGTCTTTATCTGTTATCGAAGCAATTGGCTAAATAATGCAAAGGGTCTTAATTATGTACTAAAAAATTTGTGGCCAAAATTGAATTTGACGGTAAATATGAATATCCGCATGGACACTACAGCACTTTATTCGGATGTGGTATTGCCAAGTGCGCATTGGTATGAAAAGACCGACCTCAGTATGAATGAAGAGCACAGCTTCATACATATGACCGAGCCAGCTATAGCTCCTATGTGGGAATCAAAAACAGACTGGGAGATTTTTGCTCTGCTATCCAAAAAAGTGGGTGAAGTTGCAGAGAAAAAAGGATTTACAAAGTATTTTGATGAGAAGTTCAATATAGCGCGAGACCTAACTAAGCTCTATGATCTACAGATTGACGGTGGAAAGCTTGCGACCGATGAACAGGCTTGTCAGTTTATTTTGGACAATGCACCTCAGACACAGGGTATAACCTTGGAGATGATTCGTAAGGAAGGACCACAGCGCTTCAAGAGCAACTGGACTTCACCTATGAAAGAGGGTGTTCCATATACGCCGCTTCAACACTTCATTCTGAAGAAGAAGCCGTGGCCAACATTGACTGGGCGTGAACAGTTCTACATAGACCACCCGACATTTTTTGATTTGGGTGTTGAGTTTCCTGTATATAAGGCTCCTGTTGATGCGGATAAGTATCCTTTACGCTTCAGCACACCACACAATCGATACAGTGTTCAATCGAATTGGAAAGACAATGTTTTGATGTTGCGTCTGCAGCGAGGAGGTCCTATGGTTGAGATTTCGCCAGCGGATGCCAAGGCTCGAGGAATCAAGGACAATGATTGGGTAGAGTTCTTTAACGATCATGGCAAGACAATAGTGCGGTGTAAGATCCGCAATGGGATGAAAGCAGGTATGGTAAGTATGCATCACGAACCTGAACTCTACATGAGTAGATTTGGAGGTGAGGAAAATTCACAAACCCCAACGCCCATACGAATAAACCCTACATCCCTAGTTGGCAACTACGCACACCTTACGTTTAAGGCTAACTACTACGGACCAGGTGGTGTTCAGCGCGATACGCGCGTCGAGATGCGTCGCTATAAGGGTTCTGTAACCGCTGGGTTATCAGCAGCAGCTACCCCACATGAGGAGGATATAAGTCATGTCTAAGAAGATGATAACAACCCCAAAACGTCAGTTAACTTTCATTGTTGATCTCAACAAATGTATCGGCTGTCAGACATGTACTGTGGCTTGTAAGAAATTGTGGTCCACGGCTCCAGGTCAGGAGTTCATGTACTGGCGTAATGTAGAAACCACCCCAGGCTTGGGCTATCCAAAAAACTGGCAGAGTAAGGGTGGTGGATACAAAAACGGCATGCTTCAAGACAACGGTCATCGTCCAACCTTGGATGAGTATGGCGTTCCGTTTAAATACGACTTTGCAGCTCGCTTGTTTGAAGGCAAAAAAGGTGGTGTAGTACCAAGCCCTGAGCCACGCTGGTCGCCAAACTGGGATGAGGAGCAAGGTATCGGTGAATACCCAAACAATATATTCGCATTTTTGCCACGCATGTGTAATCACTGCACGAATCCAGCGTGCGTGGAAGCCTGTCCAACTGACTCTATTTATGTGCGTGCCGAGGATGGGTTGAAGATTGTCAATCTAGAAACATGTGCGGGTGTGCAAGAATGCATCAAAGCCTGTCCGTACGGCAAGATTTACTTTAATGAAACTGACAAAAAGTCAAATAAATGCATCGGTTGCTACCCTAGAATCGAAAAAGGGGTCGCTACAGCTTGTGTTGCGCAGTGCGTAGGTCGTGCAATGCATGTTGGCTTCATTGATGATGTCAATAGTTCCGTATATAAGCTTTCCAAGCTTTGGAAAGTGGCTATGCCACTGCACCCAGAATTTGGAACTGAGCCTAATGTGCTCTACATTCCACCATTTGTAGGACCGGCTATGCAAGATGAAAAAGGCAATATGATGATGACGCAGAAAATGCCATTAGATTTACTGCAAGGTTTATTTGGGTCTAAAGTCGGTGACGTGCTTTCAGTGTTGAAAGCTGAGCGTGCAAAGAAGATTGCTGGCAAAAAATCAGAGCTTATGGACATCATGATTGGTGAGTTCAGTAATTCAATGATGATTTCTCCAATGACCTAGTGGGTGATTATAAGGTGGTGGGGGCCGTTGTTGACCCCCACCACCACCACCTTAATTTCCACAGCATCAATACGCAGAAGCAAAGAATTAGGAGAAAGAACGATGAACGATTCATTTAGAGAACAACAAGAAGGGCGCGCAAGTTTGTATGGAATGTTGGCGCTTGGATTTACATATCCAGATACGACATTGTATGAATTCTGGAATGATGGGAGTTTTGTCAGGGAGCTTGGGGTGGCAATAGACAAGGCAGCGCCTGAGATTATGGAGGCCTTTGAGATGACGCTTGCCCCAGAACTCAAGATGACGGTGAATTACGAGGAATTTGAAGCACTTTATCTGACTGCATTTGAAACCGATCTTCCGAAGCGTAGTGTCTCACTTTATGAGGGGAGTTATGTGAAACAAGGTGGTAAATCAGACTTGTTGTTAGAACTCAAGGATTTCTATGGAAATTTTGGTTTGGAGGTCAAAAAAGAGATTCATGAGTTAGAAGACCAGATTACAGCCGAACTGGAATTTATGCAATTCCTAGCATTGAAGCAATCCCAGGATGGAATCGATAAAACCCCGTACATTATGGCGCAACGTGATTTTCTAGAACGCCATCTGGCACCTTGGATGCCGCATCTACAAAATGAGGTGCGCGAGCGCGACATAGCCACCTTCTACATAGGTTTAACAGATTTGTTGGCCAGGTTTATCGAGGTTGATTTGGAGTATCTTAAGAAGATTAGTCCAGTTAAAGAGAAAAGTTGAAACAAACCTACTAGGTTCGACTAGGGAAAACTGTATGTTTTAGGCAAGAAAGTTGTGCATTCTAGGGAAAAATATATTATTGATATCTTTTTGTTCTTGTTGGTAATATGGAAAGAGCGCAATTATTATCAATATTAAGTCTGCCGTAATCTGTACATATAAATATAACAAAGGACTTTAATGGACAAAAGTATATTTAAGCTATTGGTCTTCCTCTACCTACGCCCCTACCTCGGACACGGCGTGGCATGTCTACTTCAGCTACGGCAGCAGCAATACCTACGATAAGTCCTATAGCGGTTATATCCGCTGCGTGATCGAAGATAGCCGTTATGATACAGGAAAATACAACCGGCAGAATAGATATGACAGAGAATAATGAGACCACAGAGATTATTATGACCTGTGTCAGAAAATCATAATAATTCAAAATAGATTTCTAACAACATTTAAAAGGAGTGAAAATGAAAGCTTTAGTTTTAGTCGCATTGGTGGCGCTAGCTAGTTATAGTGTTGCTGCAGATGGAGCAGCTTTGTATAAAAAATGTGTGGCTTGCCATGGGGCAAACGCTGAAAAAATGGCGCTTGGAAAGAGTAAAATCATCGCTAATATGAGCCTAGAAGATAATATCGCAGCTATTAAAGGCTACCAAGATGGAAGTTATGGAGGCCCCATGAAAGCTTTAATGATAGGTCAGATTGGAAGCTATACAGATGAAGAGATCAAGGCAGTTTCGGAGTATGTTATAGGATTAGGCAAATAACCGCTGGGGCTATTTCCCGCGGTTTTACATGTGAAGAATTTAGTTCTTCACATGTAAAAAATTACATAAAATAGAGGTGAATAGAGATAGTAAATTTTCACTATAGCAAATAGACTTACTCTAAAACAACAAACCCAATAATGATCTATATCATAGAATCTCAATCATTACTGCAATAAAATTAATGCATACTAAACGAAAGGAAAAAGGATGGCTGTTGAGAAGAGTAGACGAGACTTTCTAGGCATGGCATTCGGCGGTTTTGCGGCAGTTGGGGGCGTGATTGCTCTGGGTGCCATGAAAAAGACATGGGATCCACTTCCCAGTGTACAATCTGCTGGATTTATTACCGTAGATCTCTCACCAATGAGTGAGGGAGAGTTGCAAACACTTCAATGGAGAGGTAAACCCATCTTCATTTTGAAGAAAACGGCAGAGATGAAAAAAAATGCCAGTCGTGATGTGGTAGCGGGCAATAAAGATTACACCGTCATCATTGGCTTGTGTACCCACTTAGGGTGTATTCCGACATGGACACCTAAAAGTGCTCAGTTTAAATGCGCCTGTCATGGAGGTGAGTTTGATGCCAGTGGTGTAAATACCTTTGGACCACCACCACGCCCCATGGATATCCCACCGTTTAAAATTGATGGTGAAAAACTGGTCTTGGGCGAAGAAGGTCCTGAGTACCTCAAACTTGTGAAAAAAGCGTAAGGAGACGGGCATGGCAGAAATAAAAAAAGCCACGGGCGTGATTGATTGGCTTGATCAACGTTTGGCAGTAAAAGTATTGGCCAAAGTACTGATGACTGAGTACTGGATTCCTAAAAATATTAACTTCCTCTGGGCAATGGGCGTTGTCTTGGTGGTGTTGTTGAAAATCTTGATTATTTCAGGTATTTTTCTTTTGATGTATTACAAACCTGACATCAACTTAGCCTTTGACAGTGTCAACTATACGATTATGCAAGAAGTAGAGTACGGCTGGTTATGGAGACATGTTCACGGCGTAGCCGCTTCAGTCATCTTCTTAGTGATTTATATCCATATGTTCACGGGTATCTATTATGGCTCTTATAAAAAAGGGCGTGAGATGATCTGGCTTACGGGTATGGCTCTGTTTGGTATCTTCTCTGCTGAAGCCTTTAGTGGATACATGCTTCCTTGGGGACAAATGAGTTACTGGGCAGCACAGGTTATTACCAACCTCTTTGGAGGGATTCCTTTTATTGGTGAAGCTTTGGTCGTATGGATTCGAGGAGACTTCTTGGTAGCCGATGCGACCTTGACACGCTTTTTCATGTTACATGTACTCTTATTGCCACTGGCGATTATTTTACTCATTGCGGTTCACTTTTACTCCTTGCGTATTCCTCATGTGAATAATCAAGAGGGTGAGGAGTTCGACTTTGATAAAGAGGCGAAGAAATACCAAGAAGGTAGAACCAAAGAGTCTAAAGTGGTTCCTTTTTGGCCGGTCTTCTTATCCAAAGATTTCTTTGTCGTAGGCGTGGCGCTTACAGGCTTTTTCTACCTTGTGTGTTATCACTACAACTTTGCGATGGATCCGATTAACTTTGAACCCGCCAACAATATGAAAACTCCCGCACACATTTATCCTGAGTGGTACTTCTTGTGGAGTTATGAAGTGTTGCGAGGATTTTTCTTTGATGTTGCAGGCATTGCAGCCATGGATATAGGCCTTGCAGCGTTTGGCTTTGCCAACGTGATTTTCATGTTGCTCCCGTTCTTGGACAGAGACACTGAACGTGTCGCCCCTGCGCACAAACGTCCTTTATTTAAATATTGGTTTTGGTTATTGGTCATTGATATGATTGTCCTAACCGTCTATGGCAAGCTTCCTCCAACAGGTCCTAACGCCTGGGTCGGTTTCTTTGCAGCCCTTAGCTTTATTTTACTCTTTGTAGCCCTTCCTATCATCACCAAGATGGAAGCGAAAGTGGGAGGTGAGAAATGAGAGAATTTAAAATTTTAGCCGTTGTGGTATTTTTCACGGGACTTATTTACTGGGGGGTTGAGCCCTTTGCGCATTCTCAAATGCATCCGCATGTAGCCCCTGCTGATTTTGCGTTTAAAGATTTGGGAACGAACACCAAAGTAGGTGATGCTAAAGTGGGCGCTGAGACGTTTTTAAGTGCTGGCTGTACGGGATGTCATAGTCTCAATGTGGCAAATATGCCCTCGCCAATGGATGCTGCAGCAGCTTCTGCTTCGTTTGGGGTAGTACCACCGGATTTAAGCACAGCAGGACTCATTTACGATAAAAACTATTTGAGTGCTCTTATTAAAGAGCCTACAAAAGCATTAAAGGTTCAACATAAATTTAATGAAGAAAAACCCCACCCGATGATTGCCTTTTACGGCTTAGGTGGAGACATTGACCAAGAGATTGCAGATATTGTGGCATACCTCCAAAGCATTGCCCCTAAAACACTAAGCGACAAAGAGGTCTTTGCTAATGCGTGTCAGAGATGCCATGATATGAAGTATGACAAAGTATTCAGTGCGACTGATAAAAAGACGCTAACGGCCTATATGGGTACCTTGCCACCGGATCTCTCCATCATAATTCGTGCCAAAAGCTATGAGTATCTTGAAATCTTTATCAACGATCCACAAAAAAATCTAGAAGGTACCTCTATGCCTCGTGTGGGTTTAACCCAAAAAGCACAAGAGCAAGTGGTGGGCTATATGGAAAAAGTGGGCGATCGAAAGAAGGCTGAGAGAGAAGATTTGGGCTACAAGCTTATTGGCTTTATGGCCATCTTTACCTTCCTTGCTTATCTTTGGAAGGTTAAAGTTTGGAGAGATGTGCATTAATGCTTACATGTAAAGGCTAAGGGGGCAGTGTGAAAGTTGAAATTTTGCTTAGAAGATTTTTACAAGGCAGTGTGGCTTTAAGTGTCGTTGCTGCAGAAGCAACGACAAGCCTTGCTCAAATTAACACTTCTTCGCTAGACTAATTTTATGAAAACATTTTTAATACTCTGCTTCAGTGCCTTTGTTCTTTACGCTTCTTCGTGGGACCCTTACACGGGAACGTCTATCGATATTTACAAAGAGAGTTCGTTTCGTGCTGTGTTTAAGACCAATGCAATGCAAAGGCAGTATAGCAGTCTCTATTCGTTGCTTAAAGATGAGCAAAACTATGGGCTTAAGGCGTTTAGGCATACGCCAAAGATACCAAGCACTATGAAGAAGTAGCTGCTCTCTTTTTTGTTTATCCTTTGGCGCATGGAATCCCGTTTGGCAAATACACTTCCGTTGCGTTTGTCTCACGTGAGCACGCATTGGCGTATGCTAAGGCGCATAAAGCAGAGATGGTGGATTTTGAAACACTCTTACATGTAACGCGTGAGGGGATGGCAAAAGATGACGTGTTGATGCACACACGTTTTAAAAAAAGAGCCTATCCTATGGGGAAAAAAATCTATGAAAAACGCTGTAGCGCCATTGAGCCGACGGATTTTATGGAGCTGGGTGAACTTAAAGAGGCGTTGGCTACGGAGTTGCCGTGTGGTCTTTTGGATGAGGAGCGATTGCAAGCGCTTGCGTTGTATCTGTGGCATGTCAAACGCAGAGGTGATTTGGGTGAGGTTGAGGGAAAAGTCGAAGTGGGTGAAGATGAAAAATGTCCCGTGTGCGGGATGTTTGTCTATAAGTATCCTAAATGGGCGAGGATATAGAACAAATACTGGATAAAATATACCAACTCCTCAAAACAAATAAAGTTGCTATTCGTCCTAATAGACATTATAAAAGACCATCACCCGATGAGAGCACACATACCAAAGCAATGAAAAGCTCAAATTACCAAAAAAGATGCAAAAAAATTGTTTTTTAGATTCACAAAGCAGGGGATTTTTCAGGTTGGGAGCTTAACTAAACGCCATTGTATGCGACCCCTCAAAATATTGTTAGTATCTTGGTGAGCGATTATTATTCAGGCAAAGGCATTGATGGCAGAAGCGCTTTTTACGTGATTCGAAGCGACATCTATGGACCAATGGGGCACGAGTTGATTCCTTTTGAGAGCGAAGAAGAGGCAAAAACCTTTCTTAAAGAGCATCGTGGTACAAAAATACTCCCTTTTGAAACGATAGACGAATCGTTGCCGTATGAACTTGATACGAATTAATACGGTTCACTACAGAATTCGGAAAAAATACCACGCTAAGCTATATTCATCTGTCTAAGAGAGTATAAACGGCTATTTCTGAGCAAGGGTACAAAAATACCACGAGATTTAAAAATAACTTAAATTAGATCTCCCTCTTACTTAAGAGTAGAAAAAGAAAGGTATTTTTCCACTCAAAAGCATGGATAAGCAAAACGAAATACCATGATAAAAACAGAGTCTTGTGTCTGCTGTTTTACTGAATTTTATCTCTTGGAATAAACTCTAGCACGGTTGCATTGATGCAAAATCTCTGCCTTCCCCCAGGAGCATCGTCAAATACATGCCCTAAGTGCATGCCACTCTTTTTTGCAAGTACTTCTGTTCTTACCATGCCATAGCTTATGTCTTTTTTCTCTATTGTTGCACCCTCTACCGCTTTATAAAAGCTCAACCAGCCAGTGCCTGAGTTAAATCTATCTCGTGTGTCAAATAAAATATCGCCCGAGAGAGCGTCTATAAAAACACCATCAGGAGTATTTTTAAATTTATCATACTGTTTACAAAATCTAGCATCTGTTCCTTGATTGAAAGCGACATTGAAGGCTTCTGAGCTGGTTCCTAATTTAAAAGCCGCGAGTGCTTTATAAAAAGTTTTCGCATCCATGTAGCCTCTATGAGCGTTTATCTCTTTTCCATTTTGGATAAATAAAATAGTTGGCGTTGCATCCAGCTTAGTTTTGATAGCAAAGCCTTTTAATTGCTCTTTTTGAGCTGTTCGAAGAGGAATATCTCCTTTATAAAAAGAAGTGACATCTTTTTCAAATTTTTCACAATAAGGACAACCCTTGGCGTCTATAACAACGATCTCTTTTCCAGCATATGGCGTTATAAACACTTGCTTTTGTGTCTGTTTATCAAACTTTATGCCAGTTGAATGATTAGGACAGTATCCATTAGGATTTTTTTTCAGATAGTCTTGATGATAGGCCTCGGCAACATAAAACTCTTCAAGAGCTTTTATCTCTGTGGTGATTTTTCCATAACCTGCTTTATTTAAAAGCACTTGATACATATCTTTCGTCTCAAGTGCACTCTTTTTTTGCTCTTCATTTGTATAGTAAAGAGCACTCCTGTAATTGTTTCCTATATCATTTCCTTGCCTGTTGCCCTGCGTTGGATTATGAAGCTCCCAAAAATTTCTTATAAGCTCATCCGCAGATATTTTGTCCTCTTCGTAGATAACCTGCACTACTTCGGTGTGGTTTACAACTCCCTTTGGTGAGCTTAGCCTGTGGTCCAATACGGTTTTATAAGTAGGATTTTTATAATTGCCCCCTGCAAAACCAGACTTCACCTCTATCACACCCTTTTTCCCTTCAAAATGTTTTTCAACACCCCAAAAACACCCAGCTCCAAAAACGATTGTTTGCTGTTTTGCTTGTAAGGATACGAACATTGCCACGATTAAAAATATGATTTTCATTCTTTTTCTCCTCCTATTGCAACAGTTTGTGCAATAAATTTTAAATTCTAATATTATCTCTGATGTAGTGCGCCACTCGAAAAGCATTAGCGTAAATTGTCCATGTGTAAGGCACACTCCCTCCTGTGGGCATGAAACTGCCATCGGTGACAAAAAGGTTGGGGTGGTCGTAGCTTTGACAGTAGCGATTGAGTACATGTTTTTTTGGGTCATCACCAAAACGACACCCTCCTGCTTGAAGGTTTTGTGAAGGCAGGGGCGAGATATCATAAGTGATATTTTTTGCCTCCATTTTTTCAAGTACTTTAAGAGCTTTTTGGGCTAAAAACTCTCCTACTTTAACATCTTGAGGGTGTGCTCCGATACG
>Ga0302238_1002545_pt1 | contig 12676 bp, 10 predicted proteins | sample AAG_UR_Asn_MG_FD_193527 | JGI IMG/M metagenome (GOLD analysis project Ga0302238, IMG submission 193527) | Enriched activated sludge microbial communities from anaerobic digester in WTTP, New Holstein, Wisconsin, United States - AAG_UR_Asn | ecosystem: Engineered > Bioreactor > Anaerobic >...
ACCGTGACGCCCTTGAGAGGCTTGTCCAGTACATCGCCCGCTGTCCGTTCAGCCTGGACAGGATCCTTAAAATCACACCGTCGGGACATGTGGTGTACAAGGCGGAGCATGACAGCTGCCGGAGGTTTCCGGAGCCTGCCAGCGGAGATCTCAGGGCCGGGGTGAACCGGAACTTTCAGGTATTTGATCCGTTGGACTTTCTGGCCGAGGTCACCCAGCATATCCCTAACACAGGCGAGCACACGATAAGATATTATGGGTGGTACTCTAACAAAAGCCGGGGCATGAGGGCTAAACTTGCGGCAATGGGAAAGAAAATTGAGGTGGTTGTGGATATCGAAGAGGAGGAGGACACCCCGTTCCTGAAACTCTGCCGATCGCGATGGGCGGCCCTTATTAAGAAGGTCTACGAGGTTGACCCACTGAAGTGTCCGAAATGCGGTGGACAGATGAGGATTATATCCTTCATCGAGAAAAAAGACCAGGCCGACATAATCGAGAAGATATTGAAGCACTGTGGTCTATGGGTAGATATAGAAGAGAGAGCTCCGCCCAAGGAATTTGCGCTTGCCCAGGAACCCCAACACATACCAATAGATGAGTTCTTAGCAAACTTCTGAGTTCAGAAGACAGGAATGATCTGCCGATTTTCAGAGGGATTCACCAGTCTTCCACTGAGATTCCAGAGAACTTGCCTCTTTCCTGTTCCGGAGGCGGCCTCCGGAACAGGAAAGAGGCCTGATGCCGTTCCGAATACCTTGATTCTCCCCCTTTTCTGAACTATCTTACCGCATCATGAAATCAAAATTCCTATCAGCTTTCAAGAAAGTTATCAGCTAAAACCCGACATACTTATAAGAACAATTTCCGTCATCTTATCAAGATATAGATTGTCCTATTTCAGCATTTCCTTGAGCACAGGCATCATGGTTTCGTCCCAGACAACGTAACCTGGTTGGGCCAGATGAACCTGATCCTTAGAGTACAGATCCGGGAGAACCTTGCCATTGGCATCGGTGAACTTTGCTCTCATGTCCATGAATTTTACCGGACCGGACTCAAGTTTTGCAAGCATGCTGTTGATATTCTTTGCCCGTGCGGACTGAGCATCATTGCCGAGAGGCAGGATGCCAAGCAGGAGTATCTTGGACTTGGGGCATTTCGTCTGGATCTGCTTGAGGATTTCAGCAACTCCCTTTGCAATTTCCTCATCAGTCCCAGTTCCTGTGAAGATGTTGTTTACACCGATCATGAGAACAACAACCTTTGGCTGGATACCGTCAAGCGCTTCATGATCGATCCGCCATAGGGTCTGGCGAGTAGTGTCACCGCCAATTCCTATGTTGAGACCTTTAAGAGGCTTATAGTTCTTCTCGAAGATATCCTTTCCGGCGCCACCCCATCCCTTGGTAATGGAATCGCCTAAGAACAGGATATCGACATTGCCCTTCTTCGTCTCCTTTACAAAACCATAGTGGGTCGGAAGCCAGTATTTTGGAGCATCCTTCCAAAATCCCCAAGCAGGTTCCCAGGCATTACCCTTGGGCGCCGGACCGGCACACATTTTGGCGGTTTCTTCAGGAGTAGGTTCTGCAATTAGGGACATCGTGGATAGCAGCAAGAATGCAGTTGCCAGCAGAAAGCATGATACAGTTTTCATCATTTTCCTTCCTTTTTTTAAAAGATATTAGGGATTCTCATGAAGTTCGATATTGTCTAAATACACTTTTTCGGTGAAACCTGAAATTTTAGATCTCAATATGAAATGTATGGCCACAACCTTGTCAAGTTCCTTGAATTTGCTCATATCCAAAGAAACTTCAGTCCATTTCTCCGGTTTTCCTTCAATTGGTTCGCCTTGGTACCAGTTCCACTTTTCCCCGGTCTGGACGGCAAGATAGGCCTCAAGCGGAATGGAATTCTGCGTCAGATAGAATTTTGCGGTGAGCTTCTTATAGGCAGACCAGTCTTCAGGCTTTGAGTAGAAGGATCTTTCAGCACGCCCCATCCCTTCGTATTTTGTTTCGCTGCTTTCTATGGATATTTCCAGGGATCCCTTGCCGGTATTAGCCCATTTATCGGACTGTGTGACAGCCCTGATGAAGGGGAATCGTTTTTTTTCAGGTTCGAAGCTGATTGGAGTCCATCCTTCGGCATCTCCTTCCTTCTCCCAGTCAAATATCCTCTTGGGGGATACATTTTTATCCTGAGCGTTTCCAATGGTCAGTATGAAGACAAGGAAAAATATGAAGGGAAGGACATGGAATTTTAGATGCATGAAGGAGCCTCCTAGTTGATGGTTGCACCATTGTTATACCAGCAACCGGGATTTGCTCCCAGTCCAACTCCCTTGGAAACGTTTGGAGATCTCCTGAGATCCGTATGTCCATCAAGGAAAAGAATATTCTGTGATTCGACATAACCGCTTTTGGACTTGTGGTTGTTGGCATAACTGCAGGTCAAATCTGTCGGATCGGTGCAGGTGTCCTTGACGATAACTTTCTGTGCCGGGGTCATTGGATTGCCGAAGGTGCCGGACAACTCCTTTGTAAGCAGGAGAAGCTTGTAAGTCTGCGGATCCCAGTATCCCCCCCAGGTTGAATAGTCAGTCATGGTATAGAAGTATGAATTCCTACTGGACCATGTCTTCATCCATACGGCTGAATTGCCACAGTTGCTGCTGAATGGGCATTGTCCGACATTCTTATTGAGACCATAAGGTATCATCAAGGCCCACATTTTGTCCAAAAAGCTTTTGTAACCAAGTCCATCCGGTCCCGGATTTTCAAATCTTGCACTGTACCAGATGTCGGCATTGTATGGAGGAAGGACGGCATCATAATCTGAGGCATATGTGATAGCCATGGTTCCGATATTCTTTAAGTTGTTTGCACAGTTGATCAGTTTTGCGGTTTTTTTCGCATTGGCAAGGGCCGGAAGAAGAAGAGCACAGAGTATTGCGATGATTGCGATTACGACTAATAGCTCAATAAGGGTAAAATGTGATAATAGATGCTTGATACTTGATACTGGATGAACAGATCCTGCATCAAGTGTCTTGTGTCTTGTGTCTTGCATTCCGGATCTGGCATCTTTTATGCCAAATTTCCAAGTGTCTTGCATTATAATATCCGGCATAGTTTCCTTCCCCTGATTTACAATTTCAATTTGGATTAGAGTGTCCGAAGATGTCGTTGATGTTTCCTTTAAATTCCATCCATGAGAAAGACTCCACATGCCCATCTATGAAACAGGCATTTGAACTTGTAAAAGGGTGTCTCGCCGGAGATATCGAGTTGTTCCATCCCACATAATTATCCCAATTACTACATGGGCAGTTGATGTAGCATGGGCGTATGTTATCGCCCTGACTGAGGATCTTGGAATAATATCTGTCACGTGACTCCCCAATCAGCAAAAGAGCGCTTCTCTTCTTGCCGAACTTGATGGCTTTGTTCAAATCGAATCCTATATGCGAGTGGTTGATTCCATAGCTCCCTCCATTGACCCAAAAAGTGGAATGGCTACGTTCCACGGTAGGACATACCAGAATGCCTGTTCTTGCCCAGCCCTTGTTTGTCGGATTGTCGTAACCGGCATAGCCTGCCCAGGTACCCTGCATATAACCGTTATCGACCAGAATGCGTGTCCAGTAGTAGTTGTCAGCCTGATATTTCTCCGGTGGGGAATATCCATCCCAGTCCCCTGCGTAAGAATGGAAGGTTTGTCCAACCTGTCTCATATTGCTAGCGCACAGCGTTTTTATAGCCTGATTCTTTGCCAAAGACAACGATGGAAGAAGAAGCGCGGCAAGAATTGCGATGATCGCAATTACGACCAGGAGTTCAATGAGAGTAAACTCATTTTTGATTTTTGATTTTCGATTTTTGATTTTCATATGATGAGTCCTAAAAAAGGATCGAATCTTAGAAATCAGGTGCGTGGATCTCTGGGCTGTAGACAGCCATTTTGTGCTTCCTATTGTCGTTCAACTCGTCTATGACCAGCGATACTGCCATTTTTGCAATCCTGGAGGTGTCGCACTTGATTGTCCAGGCATAGTCAAGAACGTATGATCCATCACAGCCGACAATCAGAACATCCTGAGGGAGTTGGAGACCATGACGCTGTAGTTCTGATGAGATGATCAATGCTTCGACGTCATTGGAACAGAATACCGTGTCGATCTTACCGGCTTTACAAAATTCGGTGACAGCCTTAAGTTCCGGGAAGTATTTCTCTGATTCAGGCGTGATAAAATTTATACCTGCCTCCTTCAGGCAGGCATCGATATGGGAGAATTTCAGTTCATTGTTGACCTTGAAGCTGTGAGGACAATAAACAGCTATCTTCTTAAGTCCTCTGTCAAGAACCTTCCTTGTTATTTCGGTGTAGCAGGATTTGAAGTCATAAGAAAGGTTTGATGCAAGATCGAGAGTTGACTTATTGCTGTTGATTGTGAGAACCGGTCCTTTTTGAACGAGTTTGCGAAGGTCATTCTTGTCGGACGTGCACAAGACCGTTGCACAGGCATAGATGGTATTGTTGGCATTGTTTACGGCATCAATGTATTTGCAAGGGACTACGAGAAATCCCCTGTCATTGAATTCCATGTATATCTCCTGGAAAAGGCTTCCGAAGAAGGGCGTTTCGAGCTCGGGCAGATAAACTGAGATGATCTTGAGGGATTTCGCCCTGAGGGCCTGTGCGATGGGATTAGGCTTGTAGTTGAGCCTGTTTGCGATCTTGAGTACATGATCCTTTATATAGGGTCTTACCGAATCGTCACCGTTGAAGACCTTGCTGGCGGTCTTTACGGCGACATTGGCCTCCTTGGCAATGTCCGATAGCGTAACGGTTGACTTCATTATCATGAGAGATCCTTCCAGTTTTGAATATGCTTGCGATAATAATTATACCATCGATAGCATTTTATCATAAATAGGGTTCTGTGTCAAGAGTGATGCCTGAAAAAATCATTGCAGGTATTTGGAAGGTCTTGGAGTTCCACCGTTTCGGAAAGCGCCATAATCATATTGGAACAATGAATCATCTTGATCCTGGACATAAAAACATTCATGCTGTGAGCTATATCCGGTTGGTGCTCCGCTTGCCATTGCGGTTCCAACATGTCCGTCGGCCAGTAATACATTCGAGCTCTTTCCATGTACAAGGTTAAATCTAAGCTCGTTTCCAACAAACAACCGCCACCAAGTCGATGTCCAGGTGCACTGCCACGGATTTCCATGCCACATTTCAGTCAGGACCCCGAATGCATCCGGTCTGACAACCTTGGAGGTCTTCACGCGAGGTAGCACGTAGTCGTTGTTGCTTCCAGGCCGGATGAGGCGTCTCCAGAATTCTGCATCAACGCAAACCCCGTCCATGCCATATGTCAAGGTGATGACGGAACTGTCATAACTCCTCTGTGATGGAACTCCTGGGCAGTGGATCAGATCAAGAGGTTTTACCTTGCCAAGATCGTTATTTGAACCGTCGTCAGGAAGATCCGTACTTCCCAGTATCGTGCCATTGAGATAAATATTAAAAGCCTCCGGCCAGCGAAGATTTGGGTAATATTCATAGTCGCTGGTATAAAATGCGCAGGTCAGACCAAGCTGTTTCAGATTGTTGGTGCAAACGATTCCTTTTGCAGTGTCCCTGGCTTTCTTCAATGCAGGAAGGAGCATTGCTGCTAGTATTGCTATGATAGCAATGACCACAAGCAGTTCAATCAGGGTGAACCTGGGAAGATCTGATCTTTTAGGCTCGAAGATCATTCAAAATCCCTCCTCCGCTATAGGATTATATCATAAAACAGGCTTCATGTAAACAAATTTTAGTCCGAAAATTGCAAAGTATTTTCTTACTTGCTTTCAGGTTGTATTACAATCGGTTCACCGTTCGGTACTGCGGCATACTGTAATGTACCATTTGAAGCTGTTGCCGTCGTTTTTTGGGAGCCTTGAGTGATCTGACATTTCTGCCAGTTGGCCGGTACCTTTGTCATTAATGTCAAAGGTGCATCATACAGCTTTGGATCAATCTTGTCACTGGTGTATTCTTTGCCATCCAGATCATGGAACTTGGGGCTTATCTTTGCGGTCAATGACAGCTGAATCTTCTTGTCAGTTGCCTCTGTGACCTTTACTTCTGCGCCATTTCGTTCTGTCTCATACTTATGAGAGGAAATGTGGTCGGTAACCCATATCTGGTCCTGCTTCGAAGTCAGATAGTCAAGCAGTTGGAGGAAATCCGGCATTGATGCAGAAAGCCAGTCGCCACCGACGCCATGGAATACTATGTAACCTGTAGATCCATCGGCGAGAGCCTTTTCAGCTACGGCAACCAGATCTTTTCCGGTCTTGTAATGGATTGCCGCTCCCTTGAACGGACCACGGTCAACCAGATTGTATTTGATGAGAGCGGCTTTTTCCTCGTCTTTTGAGACAAGCCATGTGCCCTTTCCTGTGCCGGGCTTGCCCCAGGAGATCAGACGTGGAGTCTTGCGGTCCGGGTATGCCTTGTCAATGGCCTCGCTGCAGAGTTTTATCTCCTCGTCCAGCTTAGCCGCATCTTTTGCGCCGGAATGCGTATATGTATGGTTCGCATATTCCATTCCTGTCTTTGGAATTTCATTTTTCCAGGCATCGTTATATCCGTTTTTACCGGGGCAGACATAGAAGGTGCCTATGAAATTACGTTTCTTCAGTTCCGGAATTACGTTCTTGATATGAGTGGGTGCGTTATCATCGAACATTAACAGGAATGAGGCCTTCTTGTTGTCTTTCCATTTTGCTACCTGTGTAGAACCAAGTCCACCTTCATCCGCCGCGAATGACTGGAGTGATGTTCCGATAATTATGGAAGTTGCCATTGTAGCCAGAAGCATCATATAGATCGGGCGGAATCTGAAAAAGATCATCTCAGTTCTCCTTGTTGAGGATTTTGATGGATGCGCGCCTTTAAAAATACTATCGATAGTAAAATAAGCTCCTTGCTCCTTTTTTCAAGTTAAAGTCCATATAATTTTCAAAATACATAAAATTTCATTAATTATCATAAATATGATTTGACAATCCATCTATCCAGCATAATGTTAGGATAATATAATTGTAATATTGTATTACAAATAAAAGTAGTCTAAAATACATCTTCTACCATAAACAAGGGAAAGAAAAATGAAACTGATGTCAAAGTCGGAAACTATCGGAAATATCCTTCACAAGAAACTTTCTTCTGGCAAATACAGACCTGGAGATTCCTTCCCGACTGAAGCTCAGCTCTGCAATGAATTCGGTGTCAGCCGTACTGCCGTCAGAGAGGCATTGAGTGGACTTTCCAGGGAAGGACTGATCAAAAGATCTCCGCGCAGAGGAACTGTTGTCTTGAAATCGTCCGCACAAAAAACAGTCATAGGTTTCATGTCCAGTCTCATATACCAGCAGCCCGTCGCCGGGAAGAATTACTTCGATACCACCCACTTCGTTCATTTTACCGAATGGATGCAGATCCTGTCGCTCGAAGCCCAGAAACAGGATGCGATCCTTGTTCATGTCCCACGCTTCCATGATGAAAAGGAGCTGGTCTCCATGATCAGGACCAACAATATCTCGCGAATGATCCTATTTGGTGCTGACTGGCTTGAGGAGCAGAAAAAGATTCTGGACAGGCTGAAAATACTTAAATGCTCCATATTTGAAACAGAAAACAAAGATGACAACTATGTCATCTTCGACAATCTCGACGGTGCACGGCAAGCTGCGGAACATGTGCTTGCAAAAGGATGCAATCACATTGTGATTCTTACCGGAAATCCAGAATACAAAGGATATGCGGACAGGATTTCAGTCTTCACCCGTATCTTTAAGGATAATGGAATTCCTGCGGATTCTGTAAGAATAGTCAAATGTCCAGATGAAGGTGTCAATGCTGCATATAACGCAGTCAAGGAATGCCTTTCTACATACCGTCCGGAAGTATTCCTGTGCTGCAGCGATTTCATGGCGCTGGGTGCGATGAATGCAGCAGTCGACGGCGGACTCTCCGTTCCACGCGATATCGGAATCATGGGGTTTGATGGATTGCAGTCATTTGATAATCTGTGTCCTAAGCTTTCCACCATCCGGACGCCAAAGAAGGAAATTGCAGGTGAAGCTATCAAATTCCTGATAGGAACAGGTGAAGATGACATTCACATGACCATCAGACCGGAACTTATAACAGGAGAAACGTTATGAGTTTAAATATTGCCAATTGTCGATTGCCGATTGCCGATTTAAAAATTGGAAATTGGAAATTGGAAATCGGAAATGTATTTACTCTTATCGAACTTCTCATTGTCATTGCGATCATCGCAATCCTCATGGCCCTCCTCCTGCCGGCGCTTAAATCTGCCAAGGAGGCGGCAAGAAGAGTCGGTTGCACGGGAAACGCAAGACAAATCCTCCTCGCAACCATCTCCTATACTTTGGACAATGATGGATGGTTACCGCCATATTCTGCGAGCAGTTCCTACTACTACCTTCCCGGTTACTGGTACTCGAGCGGATCAAGCAATAATAATTCCACGCATGAAAAAGCACATGGATTCAGCGACTTAACTTTCTTCCGCTGCCTCTGGCCGGAAAACATCTCAAGTTCTAAGATCTTCTATTGTCCCACGAATGCTAAAAGTTCCACGGGATTTGATACGACGACCTGGGGAGGGAAGAGCTCATACTATTATAGTTTCATGAACAGAACTTCCTATTTCGGGACACCATACAACCATGTCAAGATATTCAGCAAGAATGAGAAATCCCTCGTGATTGGTGAACCAACAGACATGAGCGCGACAAATGGCGCACCGCATTCCAAGGAAAGAGGGGTGCGCATGGTTGGAACCAAGATTGCATGCGGCGGTACCCACGGTTATCCCGACGGACATGCATCGTTCCTCCTGCCTGGAGATGAAGGTTTTGCACTTAGATATGATTTTAGGTTTTGAGAGATATGGAATTAGAATAGGATTTACATAAATAACGGAGGGCGGACTTTCCAGTCCGCCTCGCGGGTTGGAAAACCCGCGCTCCTTTCTAATTTCAATTCAATAATGTCGTTCAATGGTTATTTCTAGTAAAAACTCAAAAGGAGACAGATGAATAAAAATAGATCTATGAAGATGGCAATTTCACTTTCTCTGGCATTGTTTATCTTAGGATTTGATCTTTTTGCAGGGATTGAACTCTCAAAGCTTTTTTCCGACCACATGGTCATGCAGCGAAATATTCCTGTTCCGGTCTGGGGATGGGCGGAGCCAGGTGAAGAAATCACTGTAACAATCGACAAGCAGGAAAAGAAGGCGGTTGCGGGAAAAGATGGCAAATGGATGGTCAAGCTTGATCCGATGGATGTCGGTGCACCGAGAAAAATGTCTGTCAAAGGAAAGACAGACACTCTCGAGTTCAATGATATACTCCTCGGCGAAGTCTGGATCTGCGGTGGACAGTCGAACATGGAATGGAAGCTGATTGTTGCAAAGAATGGCAAGGAGGAGGTTGCTGCGGCAGACCATCCCGACATCCGGATATTCCAAGTTGGCAATGGCACGACACCGGATGGGCCGGTAGAGCGGTTGAAGGATCATTATAATCCCGGCGAATATAAGTGCTCCTGGCAGGTTTGCACCCCGAAAAGCATAGGATCCTTTTCGGCAGTAGGATATTTCTTCGGACGGGATCTGCAGCAGACTCTAAAGGTTCCGGTTGGTTTGATCTGGAATGCATGGGGTGCGACTCCCGCGGAATCCTGGATCAGCAGGGAAGTTCTCATGGCGGATCCGGAAATGAAGTTCATGATTGAACGCTGGGATAAGACGGTGCAGTTTGCCCAGACTCCGGAAGGAAAAAAGGAATTGGAGGAAGTTTTTGCCGAGTATGATACCAAACAGAAGGAGGCACGTGCTAAGGGCGAATGGTTCTGGAGATCCGACGCCTATCAGGAGCCTCTGAAGAAGCTTAGCTGCCCGGGTACTTTTTTCAATGGCCGCGTGAACCCTCTTATTCCTTACGCAATCCGGGGCGTGATCTGGTACCAGGGAGAAGGAAATACGGGCATGGGCTATGCATATCGAAATCTTTTCCCTCTTGTAATCAAGGATTGGAGGAAGAGATGGAATCAAGGAGATTTCCCGTTCCTTTTTGTCCAGCTTGCCAACTGGAGTGGGGGCTTTCCAAAGGATCCGCAGCAGAGCGAATGGGCGGAACTGAGGGAGTCGCAACATAAGACCTTAAGCCTGCCAAATACCGCCATGGCTGTGGCGATAGATATTGGGGAAGCCGGAAATATCCACCCCGCCAACAAGCAGGATGTCGGCAAAAGGCTGGCGCTTGCCGCCCGTGCGACCGTATACGGCGAGAAGATAGAGTATTCCGGACCGATCTACCGTGAGATGAAGGTCGAAGGAAATTCAATAAGACTGTCCTTCGATCATGTCGGAGGAGGGCTCGTTGCAAAGGAAGGGGAACTGAAGCAGTTTGCGGTAGCTGGAGCGGATAAGAAGTTCGTCTGGGCGAAGGCGAAGATAGACGGAGATACTGTCGTGGTCAGCAACGACGAAGTTTCCAATCCTGTTGCAGTACGATATGCCTGGGCGACCAATCCTGCAGGATGCAATCTTTATAACAAGGATGATCTGCCGGCTTCCCCTTTCCGCACTGATGATTGGACTGGAGTTACGACTGGCAAAAATTATAAGTCTCAACTGGACAAGCCTGTTTCATTCAAGTTGAAAAAATAAAAGGATTTCCGATTATGAAGAAAGATATCTTATCGTGTTTTATGTTTATTTCTCTTGCAACAGTTTGCTGTATAGGAGCTGAAAAGGATAACGGTGAATCCAAGGCGGAGCTTACAGCACAGGTTTTTGACAGAAACATTGAATACTATGAACAGAAACTCGAAATTGCGATGACGGATAATGAGTCCGCTTCAAAAGCCAAACTATCCATCCTTCCTCTCTATAATGGAAAAAAATGGGGCGTCACCTGCCGTTGGGATGACAATAATTCCGCCTGCAACGCAAAACTGAGCGCCTTGATGAAGAAGCATGGAATAAAAGGAACTTTTTATCTAAATGGATCCGGAATCTTTTCAGGCAGGACGCAGGATTTGAATAGCAAGGTGGATGAAAAGACCGAAAAAGGGAAGGAGTCGCTCAAGAATCTTATTACCGATGTCCTGGCGGACGGAAACTCCATCGGATGCCACGGATGGACCCATGGCCTGTGTGGGCTGATGAACAGGAACAGGGTATTCGAAGAATTCATGAGGAACCGCATACAGCTTGAATACATTTCGGATACACCAGTCAATACGCATGGTTTTGCCTACGAGGCCTACGGGAATATTTTTGAGCCGACTCTGAGTACAAAAATGGTGGGCACTTCCCAGTACCGGGCCGGTCTATATGGGATTGCCATTCTTTTTGAAACCCACAGATGGCCTTTGCTGATGCCGTCACCGTGGAGTGTAACATCCGATGGTGTGAAACCGGAAAAAGCCAAGGAAAACATTGACAAGCTTCTTGCAGACGCAAAAGCGTTTGAAGAGGATCCCTGCATGCAGTTTACGGTACATCCCGGCGGACACCAGAATGCCGAAATAGAAGGAGCTATTTTCGATCTTGTATCTGGCAAGCCCGAATATTGGTTCTGTACGCAGAACGAGTATGCTGCATACCGGACACAGTTCCGCCTGGCAAAGATCACGTCTTCAGTTGAGGGGAAGATCCTGAAAGTCTTGATTTCAAGACCGACGATGGAATGCCTGGACAACCAGATTCCAATTAGTATTGCCGTTAATGGAATTGAATCATCAAAAATTCAAAGTATCAAATCTGATGGAACTGCCATTGAAAAGTTGACCGCAGGGAGTGATGCCTTCTTCAACCTTCCTCATTCCTCCTTACAGAAGCTTCCTTCGAAGATCGATTGGATCGCAAACGAGGAGAATGAAACTGCGTTGTCTGCGAAATTCGCAGCGAAAAAATTTGCCGGTCTGTCCGGAATTCTCTGGAAGGACGGGGAAAACCTGAAATGGATCCTGAAAAATGGAACTAATGAGGACATGAGTGATATTCACGCCGTCTGCCGTCTGCCGGTCGCCTATAAGGATGCCGGAAAGACGGTCAAGTTCGACTCATTATCAAAGAACTCTGAAATGACACAGACAGTTCCTCTTGAACTTGCATCGGATAATCCCAAGGACAGGTATGGTATTGGATTCTTCGCCATTGAAATCAATTTTACTCTAGATAAACAGAGGCAGCGTCTCTATTTGACCACTTCTGTTAAGGATATGGTCAAGCTGGATGATTCATATCCAAACAATAACTTCACCCGGATCGGACCAATCCCGTTCAACCAGTATTTGCCTCAGATGACTGAGGATATCATTTCAGGGAAGAAGAATGAAGTCGTGCTCAAGGACGGCAAGGTTTTGAAGCCGATGAAAATTGAACTTACTCCAGAACAGCAATCACAGCATTATGACATGGATCCGGAGACCGTATTTGCCACCGGTGCAGCTTATATGTCAAGATGGAAGGGAGACCAGAATCCCAACGATGGAGTATGGATTTACAGGAGCACTGTAATTTCTCAGAAACAGGAACAGGCGATTTTCTGGCCGACAG
>Ga0302238_1002546_pt1 | contig 12666 bp, 15 predicted proteins | sample AAG_UR_Asn_MG_FD_193527 | JGI IMG/M metagenome (GOLD analysis project Ga0302238, IMG submission 193527) | Enriched activated sludge microbial communities from anaerobic digester in WTTP, New Holstein, Wisconsin, United States - AAG_UR_Asn | ecosystem: Engineered > Bioreactor > Anaerobic >...
AGCAAGGTCAAGGTGCTGGTGGTTGCAACTAACGAGGAACTTGCAATTGCAAGAAGGACCTACAGGCTCCTTGAAGAAAAAACCTTACATGGAGAAGCAGCATGAACATAATTTCAATATCGCAGAATGTTTCGAGACTTGAATACGCACTCTTCGATGGAAAAGGCGGAGAAGCCATAGCCAATGGCGAGATCGGGAATTGGATGAACGGGGAAATCTTCAAAAGCATTCATGAGAAAATAGCTGTGCACTGCGGAAAGGCGTTGAGGAAGGAAAAGAAGATCTTTTCGGCAGACATGATCTGCATCCGGGCGCCATATGGTGGAACTGAGTTCAAATCACCTGAAATAATTGATGGGAAAACCTTCGAAAAGCTCAGAAAGATCGAATGTGCGGCCCCCATGCACATACCTGTCCTTCTCAAGCTTATCGACTCGCTAATGGAATATTTCCGTGGAACGCCAATATGCCTTGTCTTCGAAACCTCGTTCTTCATAAGCCTACCCGAACGCGAGTACGTCTATGCTCTCGATCCGGGACTGTCCGGGGAAATCCCCCTAAGGAGATTCGGATATCATGGCATCTTTCATGAAAGTGCCTATGAATATGCCAACGAAATCGGAAAACCTCGGACAAGAATACTTTCAGTATGCCTTGAACCTGTTCCTGAGATATGCGCGGTAAAGGGAGGAAAATCGATCATGGTCACCGGAGGAGCAACTCCCCTCGAAGGACTCCCCGGAGAAACGACATGCGGTGACATTGATCCTCTCATAATCCTTGCCCTCTCCGAAAAGCTTGGATGGGGGCCGGAGGAAATAAACAAGACCCTTTCACGCAAAAGTGGAATTTGCGGGCTGACAGGAAAAAAAATGAATTTCACTGAGCTTTTCTCTTCTGAAGATCCGAAAGCTCTTCTGGCAAAGAACATTTTCCTATACAAGATCCTTCTTACTGCCGGAAGCGCAATTTCCACGATGGGAGGGCTTGATGCCGTGGTCTTTTCAGGAAGACACAACAGGATTGGAAAGGAAATATTTTCTTATCTTGTTTCAAAGCTGAATCTTCCTGCATCGAAATACGAGATATTCGATGAAAGCCTGATGAAACTGACCGCAGATGCCGGACTACTGGCATATCTGAAGAGCAGAAAATCAAGGACAATAGCGGCATAAGTTGCCAGAAGCTGAAATAAGTTTTCAGTTCCGGAAAATTTTATTACGCCAGGCAGTTCAAGTCCTTCTCTGTAATCTGGTACTTGAGCGGTTCTCCTTTAAGATGATGTTCAAGATCATCTGCGAGGGCTGCCAGTATCCTGTCAACGGATTCAAGTATGCCTCCTGCACGGTGAGGTGTCAGGTATGCATTAGGCAGCTTCCTCAGCTCCGAATCGGCCTCGAGCGGTTCCCTGTCAAAGACGTCGAGTGCCGCCTGGATGTCACCCTTCTTGAGACGTGCAACAAGAGCATCCATGTCGATCAGGGAGGCGCGTCCGACGTTCACCAGCACTGCTCCGGGACGTATTGATTCGATCAGCTGGCGGTTGACGAGATGCTTGGATTCCTTGGTGTTTGCGGCACAGAGCACAATGACCTCGCTCTCCTTCATCAGTTCCGGCATCTCAACAAGTTTCGCACCGTAACGGTCGGCAACCGCTTTAGGCAGATAAGGATCATACGCACAGAGTTTTACTTTGAAAGGAACGAGAAGATCTGCGAGTCCCTGGGCGATCCTGCCAAAACCGACAATCCCGACTTTTCTTCCGGTAAGCGATCTCTCGAGAGGATCAATGTCATATGGGAAATCATTGATCCACCTTTCAGCTCCTTCCCTCATCTGTAAATGATATCTGCTTGTCCTGCGCATGAGAGAAAGCGTCAATGTCAATGCCATTTCGGCGACGGCCGGCGACCAGCCGTGACGGAGTTCTGATATCGTGATTCCGTGACGGAGTTCCGCTTCTGCCATCGTGCGTGAGTCGTTGATATGTCCGACAAACTTCAGATTAGGATTTGCGGAAAGCATCTTGTCGTCAAGATCAGGCCAGCCCCACATGATGATAGCTTCGGCCCATTTCACATCCTCGGCAATATCCTGAGCGGTGTTGTGCGAGGACCTGCGAACTTCGCAGGCCATCTTTTCAAAACGTGAAAACACTTCTTTCATGGATTCCATCCTGAAAAAACCCGGAGGCAGATTAAGCAACAGTTTAACTTTTTTCATTTTCAGTTTCCTTTTATTATATTTTTTATTACCGACTCGACAATCAATATTGTTTCAAGGCCTGCTCGCGCCGGTGTAACTGTTTCCTTGTTCTTCCTGATCGCATCGATGAAATCTTTATTCTCAAGAAGATAAGGATCTTCGTCCTCAGCGATCTCCTCCTTTTTGGATCCCAGATAAAGCAACGCCTTGTCGGGTTCAATCCAGCTTTGTCCAGTACTTTTGTAGTCCAAGGTCACCTTTTCACAGACTGCGCGGAAGTCTCCGAAATAATGATTTGGTACGGCGCAGTTGCTTCCTGTGATGACACCAACGGCACCATTGGTGAACTGGAGGGCACCAATGCTTGTATCCTCTATGGTATAGTCCTTCCTTCCCTTGTGACAAATATTCCTAAGTATTCCATCCGCCTTTTCCACTTTTCCAAAAAGATATGTCGCGAGATCATACGTATGGATGACCTGTTCGAAGACCTGTCCACCGGATCTTTTCTTGTCACGCCACCATTCCGAGCATTCCATATTTGCCCAGAAGCGGCCAGTAAACAAAGTGGGGCGTCCGGCAGCACCGTTGTCAATCATCTTCTTCAATCTCCTGACCGACTTGCGGAACCTCATATGGAATCCGACCTGGCTCTTGACGCGATTGGATTCTATGGCATCGACCATCTTTCTGGCCTTCCTGGAATTTATCGCTATAGGTTTTTCCAGCAGAAGATGTATTCCACGGTCGGCTGCCATTTCAACTTCGCCTTCATGCGCGAAAGGAGGCAGACAAACATAGACAGCATCCGGCTTTGCGGAATCCAGCATCTCCTTGAAACAGTCGAACGCTTCAGCCTTGATCCCGTTCGCCTTGCTGAACTCCTTTGCCCTTTCTTTCTTTCTTGACGTTATAGCGCAAACCTCAGTACCTGGAATCTTCTTCAGGGCTTCCACATGGACTCTTGCAAACCCGGTTCCGACAATTCCTACCCGTATGCTCATATCCATAACTCCTTTTTATCTTTTATTCCGAATAAAATAATATATATTTGCAATATGGTACATGGCTTGCCTTATTATTTATTTAGCATATCTTACGATTCATCTGGATGATTGGATTAATGGATGGTTGGATGGATGGTTAATAAATCATTATCAAGAGAATTTGAATTCATCTTCGTATTATACCCAGTCATCCATCAATCCATTCACCCAACCATCCTACATGGAGTTGCATATGCTTTCAATGATCCACCGATACAACTGGGATGTGCCGCGTGACCACAAATGCCGGTTCCGCGTATACTCCCATGGCCTGAACGAGCTCATGCCGAAGGGCATCGGTTCATACATGAGCAACGATGACTGGATGCTAATCTTCTTCAATGATCCGGTTGAGGTCGACTTGGGAAAAGGACTGACAAAAGTTCCAGCAAATTCCCTGGTTCTATGGTCTCCGTCCGACAACCACCGTTACGGCAATCCAAAAAACGGATGGCTGCATTCATGGATCCATTTTACCGGCACCGATGTTTCCGGGATTCTCGAAAGAACAGGATTCCAGCGATTGAAGCCGGTGCAGGTAAACCAACCCCAGATGGTGGAGGACTATCTCATCAGGATGTTCAATGAGATATCCTCTCATTCCGAACCGAACGATCTCATAGTCAGGAATCTTTTCGAGAACTGGCTACTTGAAATGTCTCGCGCCAGAGTTTCTGAAAAGAAAGGCATCCCTTCTGAGTCGATAATGAGGCTCAAGAGGCATCTTGACATGAATCTTACGCAGAAGATCAGCCTGGCTGCGATGTCAAAGGTCGCCAATCTGTCGGTTTCGCATCTCAGCTTTGAGTTCAGGAAGGAGTTCGGGGTCTCTCCTGTGAACTACTTGATCAGACGGCGCATGGACACTGCCAAATATCTGCTTGCGAACCGTGACATGACGGTCTCTGAAGTCGCTACGGAATGTGGGTATCCGGACGTATTCCAGTTCTCGCGGATGTTCAAGCGTGTAACCGGCTACAGTCCCAAGTTCTTCAAGCGATGAAAATAAAGGGAACATCTAAAAATTCACATTTGGCTTGTTGTGGAAGATTTTTGAAAGCTCAAAGAGAATTTCTGAACGGATGCGTATCCAAAGTGATACGCCAAGAGAAGAAATTATTTCTTGAGCCAAAAGGATCCACAACCCAAAGGGCAACAAATTTTTATGGATTCTGGCTTCGTCCGGAAATCAATCACAGCCCATTTTAGGGCTTCTCCTGAATTCCACTCCTTGCCATAAATCCATAATTTATTGTTGCGCGCCATATGTCAATTTTTAGAAGTTCCCTAAATTCTTGAGTGCTAAAAATGCTTACCCTCTTGACATTCTATACCAATTTTGATATAATTGGTTCGTTTATTATATTAACGTTAATCTGGGGGCTGAGGGATGGATGCAGAAAATGTACAATTCAACAGAGACCCTGCCGTTGTCAGCGATGGATGTGGAGCGTAAGACTATTCCCGTGGTATGTCCATGGTGCGACAAGATCTTCGGTGTAGCGAAGATTGAGATTGAAGAGGGCAGGAAAATCGGCCCCGCCCATAAGATCTGCAAGACCTGCCATGAGTTTGTATTGCAAAACAACTCATCTATCATAGTCAATTCTCCAAAGAACTAATCTCTTATTTACTTGCCAAATCGCATACGCTCAAGTTTTTACTTTTTTTCCATCATTCCTGTCATATATTTTGATGGTATAAACGACTAAATTCAAAATAGGCTCTGGAATACGATGGACGACATTGAACTGCGTGCGCAGTTGGAGAAGCATCACACAGCCAGTTATGGATGGGCTTTGAGCTGTTGTTCGCAGAACAGGACCGAGGCCAAGGATGTGCTCCAGACGGCATATCTTAAGATACTGGAGGGCCGTGCCAGATTCGGAGGAAAGTCCACGTTCAGGACCTGGCTGTTCTCAGTGATACGCAATACGGCCGCCGATGAACGGAGGAGACACTGGTTAAGGCGCCTCGGACTTGCGAAGTTCGCAGAAGAAAAGGAGATAGAAAGTTCTTTAAAAGAAGGAAAGTCCGATGATGAGCAGCAGGAGGTTACAAAGGCCTTCAAGGCAGCCTTAAAGGAACTGCCCAGGCGACAGCAGGAGGTCCTGCACCTGGTCTTCTATCAGGATATGACGCTTGAGGAGGCTTCGGAGGCGATGGAGGTCTCCATAGGATCAGCAAGAACACATTATGAGAGGGCAAAGCTAAATTTGAGGAAATATCTGGACGCTCAAGGAGATGAAACATGAACAACGACAAACATGACACAAAGTTGAAGGAACTTTTCGGCAGGATGCGTGATGAAGATACCGCATCAACCCCCTCATTCAACAGTACTTTCCCAGCGACCGGCAGAAAATACATGTCCACGGTCCTGATCTGGCGTTTTGCCAGCGCAATGGCCCTTTTCACTCTTATAATTGCCGGACCTTTTGCGTTCCATACCTGCTCCAGCCATAAATCCATACAGGTTGCTTCACAGGTTGCCCCTGAAAAATGGACATCCATCACCAGCTGGGAGGCTGGAACAGATGAACTTCTCTCCTCTCCATACGATGGATCCAATGACATGTCAACAGATTCCCTGCTGGATATCAAGTCATTCACATATAATGATTAAGGAGGCTATATGTTTTTGAAGAAGATTTCGATGGCTGTGGCCCTGTTTTCAATCGCCGCAACATGCTTCGGACAGTTCCAAGGAGGAGGAAACCCCCAGGATCAATCACGACAGGGAGGTCCACAGATGCCACAGGGCAGATCCTGGAACGAGGATTTCTTCCAGGCGGATCTCATTATGCAGAACCAGCAGTCTCTCGGATTGAGCGAAGAACAGAAGACTGCCATTAAAGAGATCATGAAGAAGTCGATATCTGATTTCACTGAGCTCCAATGGCAGCAGTGCGCCGAACAAGAGGCTATGTCGTCCCTTTCCAGACAGGAGAAAGTCGACGAGGAAAAGACCATCGCCCAGTTGGACAAGCTTCTAAACATAGAGAACCAGATCAAGAAGCTCCAACTCAGCACCCTTATCAAGGTCAAGAACCTGCTTACCGCAGAACAGCAGAGGAAACTGCGTTTCATGAGGAGTCCGATGGGCGGGATGATGTCTTTCATGGGAAGTGAACGCCGTGGATTCGGACATGGAGACCGTGGCGGTGACAGGAACCAGCAGCAGGGAAATCCCCCGGCGCAAAAACCAACTGAGGAGAAATGAAATCCGCAAATTCAAATACCGATTCTGGATGCAAGATACTGGATGCTGGCTCTGATGGAAGGAAACTTTACCAATCCATCTTGGATCCTGCATCAGGCATCCAGCATCGCTTCACGCTGATCGAGCTATTAGTGGTAATAGCCATAATCGGCATCCTCGTGGGGCTTGTGGCTCCTGCACTTAACAAGGTGAGGCAGAAGGCCCACAGTACTAAATGCCTGAACAACCTCCACAATATATCGACAGCGATCCAGGGATATCTGATATCCTCAGGTGATATCATGCCAGTTGCGGAGTATTTGCCTACGATCCCGGCGGATCCTGACAATCCGAAGCCGAGAATAGTTGATGTCCTCTCAACTGAAATGCAGGGCAACACGGCAGTATTTGAATGCCCCAATGACAATACCAAGAAACCGACATATTTTGCGGCACAGGGCTCGAGTTATGCATATGAGTCAATGCTCGGTGGAAGGAAGATAGACCGTTCGTCGCGTCCTCCTGCCTCGACACCGGTCATGCATGACTATGAATGTTTCCATGGAGTGCCTGGCACACCGGGTTCAATGAACTATGTTCTGGCCGACTGGCATGTTGGTGAACCGGAATAATTTATAAAGTATCAGCGTGTCAAAGTATCAAAGTGTCAGAGCATGAGATGGAAATAAGGATTTGATACGTTGACACAGGGCTTCAAGCCCGATGACACTATGTCACAAAATATAATTGAAGGATATTGCATATGAACAAAAAGTTTATCACCAGCGTACTGATTCTGATTTTCACGGTCACGGGTGCGCTGGCCTATTTCAAGTATTTTTCAGGACCTCCGATGCCTAAGCTTCCGGATCCCAAGGAACAGAAGCCGGATGAAATCGCAAAGGTAATAGCCTCTGACACCTTCACAAAGCTTCCTCAGAAGGCGAAGGATGCATATCTTGAAAACCTTGTGAACCAGGACAAGACCAGGGAAATATTCTACTCCGCGCGTGACATGAGTGATGAAGACAGGAAGAATCTGCGCGACAACATGAGGGCTGCATTTGAGATCACGATGAAGAAAACCGCACAGGAATATTACGCCCTGCCCCCGGAAAAGAAAGAGGCATATCTCGATGCCCAGCTCGATAAAATGGCTGAGCGCTTTGCCGAACGGCAGAGACAGATGGAAGCCCAAGGTGGAACAGGAGGCGGTGGTGGCGGTTCTGGAGGCGGTTTCTTTGGTGGAAGAGGACAGGATAGCGGTGGTGGCGGTGCACAGGCTGGACAAGGTCAAGGACAAGGAGGAAGAAGGCGTGAGGCTCCATCACCTCAGCAGGTGAAGAACAGGATTGAGAACACAGATCCTGAGTCAAGGGCTCAGATGTCGCAGTACCGTGCGGCCCTGCGTAAAAGGGCGCAGCAGCGCAGCAACAATTGAATTTCCAGGCTTTCCCGGAGATTGCACTGGTGCAAAACTCTTGAATTTCATTATCAGGCAAGATAGTTTAGAAGGATTATGAAACAGATAATCCTCTATTCATTGTATGTCGGAGCAGGCGGACTGATAGGTGCAACAGCAAGATATCTCTGCACGTTGCTTTTCCTGAAATATTCCATCACTTTTCCGCTGGGAACACTACTGTCAAACATCGTCGGATGTTTCATCATAGGGGTAATCATACAGATCGCCACGGGCACGGAGATACTTTCGCCTGAAGCACGCCTGTTCCTGGCGACTGGCTTCTGCGGCGGCCTGACCACGATGTCATCCTTCGTCTACGAGACATCCCAGTTCATGAATGACGGCGAATATTTCCACGCATCAGTTTACTTTTTGCTGACGCTCATCATTTCGTTTGTGGCCTTTCTAACCGGATCCATACTGATAAAACTCATAATGAAATACGGGGGACAACATGGAACTTAAGGGAACTGCAAAGCTTCTCAGGATATTCTTCGGCGAATCCGACAAGATTAACCATACTCCCCTTTATGAGACCATCATCAAGGAGGCCAGGAACTCCGGTCTCGCAGGCGCTACCGCCTGGAAAGGTGTGATGTCCTACGGTAAAAGCAGCAGGATACGCACTTCGAAGATACTGGATCTCTCCATGGACCTGCCGATCATTCTGGAAATCGTAGACGAGGAAGAGAAGATAAACAAATTTCTCCCCATACTCCATGACCTCTTTGAAAAGTCAGGTTGCGGCGGACTTGTCACCCTTGAGAAGGTGGACATAATAAAATACACGACCGCAGCAAAAGGCTGAAGACTGTCCATTCCAAAAGATGAAGATCAAAAACCTGCTGCCTTAAAAAAAGAGACCCCGCAGAATTGCGGGGTCTCTTGTGTCAATATCTTCAATTTTCTATTTACTTCTTTGCCGATGCCTGTTCTACCGCTACTGCGACGGCCACCGAAGCACCAACCATTGGATTATTGCCCATCCCGATTAGCCCCATCATTTCCACATGGGCCGGAACCGAAGACGATCCGGCGAACTGGGCATCCGAATGCATGCGTCCCATGGTATCTGTCATGCCATAGGATGCAGGTCCAGCCGCCATGTTGTCAGGATGAAGGGTACGGCCTGTGCCACCACCGCTTGCCACTGAGAAATATTTCTTCCCCTGTTCAAGGCATTCCTTCTTATAGGTGCCCGCAACAGGATGCTGGAAGCGTGTCGGATTGGTGGAATTGCCGGTGATGGAAACATCAACTCCCTCATGATGGTTGATGGCAACACCTTCACGGACATCATCGGCTCCGTAGCATCTGACCTTCGCCCGGTCACCCTTCGAATAAGCGGTCTCCTTGACAATGTTCAGTTTTCCTGTGAAGTAATCGAACTTGGTCTGCACATATGTGAAGCCATTTATCCGGGAAATAATAAACGCGGCATCTTTGCCAAGACCGTTCAATATCACCTTGAGTGGCTTCTTGCGCACGCGGTTTGCGGACTTCGCAAGACCTATCGCACCTTCGGCCGCGGCAAACGACTCATGCCCGGCAAGGAATGCGAAACATGATGTCTCCTCTTTCAGCAGCATCGAGGCAAGGTTGCCATGACCGATACCGACTTTGCGGTCATCTGCAACAGATCCTGGAATACAGAATGCCTGAAGCCCTTCCCCCAGTGTCTGCGCAATATCAGCGGCTTTGGTTTGTCCCTTTTTAACGGCAATCGCCGCACCGAGGATATAGGCCCAGCATGCATTTTCAAAGCATATCGGCTGGATGCCCTTAACAATATCATAGACGTTGACTCCCTTGTCCTCGCAGATCTTTTTTGCCTCTTCGAGAGACTTGATGTCGTATTTCTTCAGCACAGGATTGATCTGATCTATCCTTCTGTCATAACTTTCAAAAAGTGCCATTTTAGTTTAGTCCTTTCTATTCGTGTCTTGGATCAATGCAAGTCTTCGCTTCGGCAAAACGCCCGTATGTGCCTGTCGCCTTCTTGAGTGCTTCTCCAGCATCTGTGCCTTTTTTGATGGCATCCATCATCTTACCAAGGTTGACAAACTCATACCCGATAATCTCCTTGTTTTCATCAAGGGCTACCCGCGTCACATATCCTTCGGCCATCTCAAGATACCGTGGTCCCTTCTTAACGGTGCTGAACATTGTCCCGCAAACGCTGCGCAGTCCTTTGCCCAGATCCTCGAGTCCGGCACCTATCGGAAGTCCTCCTTCGGAAAATGCCGTCTGCGTACGGCCATAGATTATCTGCAGGAACAGTTCCCTCATTGCAGTGTTGATGGCATCGCAGACAAGATCCGTGTTCATCGCCTCAAGTATTGTCTTGCCGGCGAGGATTTCCGCAGCCATGGCTGCGGAATGGGTCATTCCCGTGCACCCGATCGTCTCGACAAGGGCCTCCTGGATGAGTCCATCCTTGACATTGAGCGTCAGCTTGCAGGCGCCCTGCTGAGGGGCACACCAGCCTACGCCGTGCGTAAGGCCGTTGATGTCCTTGATTTCCTTGGCCTGAGTCCACTTGCCCTCCTGTGGTATCGGTGCAGGGCCATGGTCGGGTCCCTTCGCTACACAGGTCATCTGTTCCACTTCATGCGAATACGTCATGAAAAACTCCTTTACATGATTTACGATTATAACTTGGAATATTAATTTTCAGGATGGCGGAAAGGTAGCTAAGTCGAAACATAAATCAAGTCTCGGAGATTTTTATCTTCAGTCTCATCCCTTTTGAAGCTTTTCGATTATCACCTCATATATCCTTGATCTGCTCATCTTTCTTACATGGAATATGAGGTCTCCATATTCAATCTTGCTCTCGACCCGGAGACTGCCCTCCTGCGATATTTCAAGTAGCCACTGGCAGAGCGTCTTATCTGCTTCTGGAAAATTCAGGACTCCGATTACCTTTCCTATCCTCTCAAGCGTCAATCCACCGCCAGCAAGCCATCTGTTCTCAGTAAGATCGTAGATGAACTCGGGAAGGATGTCGAATTCATCCCTGATGTCACCGACGATCGTCTCCAGCATATTTTCCAGGGAGACAAGTCCCGAAGTGGTACCGGAAGGTGACCTGGCGATCGCAATATGCTGGCAGGACTTTGTAAGCTTCTGAAGGACATCCAGCACTTTTTCTGTTTCTGAGACAAAAATGATCTTTCTGGATATGTTCCTGAGAGTGGGCTTTTCAGGGCTTATCCTGATGGCGTTCATTATATCCTTGAAGTTCACGTAGCCGATAATGCTGTCGACGTCGTCGTTCTCGACGATGGGATACCTTGTATGGTGATGTATGTGGGCTTCGACCAATGCTTCCCTAAGGGACATGTCGGCGGACAGAAATTTTATCTCATCCCTCGGAACCATTATCCCGGATATCGCCGTATCCTTGACCTTCATTGTGTTGGAGATGATGTCAAGCTGCTCCCTACGCATCTTGTTCCTGACAACTGCGGATTTCGCAATTCCAAGGATGCTCCTGATGGGATCTGCGATCTGATCAACTCCAGCAAGGCCTATCCCGGCAAGTTTCAGCAGCACCTTGGTGGAAATGCTCAGCATGGCCACGGCAGGATATGCCAGGAACATTATGATCCTCACCACAGGGAAAAGAAGGATTATCATCTTCTCAGGATCCCTGAGTCCTATACTTTTGGGTACAAGTTCCCCCAAGACTATCGACATATAGGTTATGGCGACGACAATGAATACAAGTGACACCTGATATGAATACGGCTGCAGGAAATGGACATCCTTGAGAATCATGTTGAGATCATCCGCCAGGATCGTGCCGCCGAAGGCGCCTGAAATTATGCCGACAAGCGTGATTCCAACCTGTATGGACGAGAGGAACTTTTCCGGTTCGTCCATCATCTTCAATATCCACCCGGCACGCCTGCTTCCACGAATCTGGAATGTTTCAAGGCTCTCGCGCCTAGCCGAGACAAACGCTATCTCTGACATTGCAAGAATGCCATTCGTCAGTATCAGGATGATTATTACGAATATTTCCACTGGGTTGCTTCCGGTCTAATTTACGGCTGGAACGCTGTCTCCCATCATCCCAGCACTGAGAGGTTGTTCTTAACTAGAAGAACATTGGCTATGGCCTTCATGTTATCCTTGGAAATCCTTGCTTTCTCCATGAATTTCCTTATCAGAACCTGCTCCACGCTATGGTAGGAGTCGTCCCGCATGGCGATCTCAATCAAGTTGGCAAGAATGCATAGCTTCTGTTCATCTGATAGGCTTCCGGCGGATTCAAAGAGTTGATCTGCCGAATGTGTCTTGTAATATTTAAGCGCCGGCTGGAGGATATCGTTGTTCCCGCAGAAGACCTCCAATATGTATCTGTCTTCCTCCCGGGATATCGATCCGTCCGATGAGGCAATATACATCATGGCCGCCGCCATATATTGCATTGGTTTCAGAGGCAACGGGATTCCAGATTTTTGTTCCGGAATGATTTGGGGACTCTCCGGCATCTCCGTTTTGGCAGGAATTGGCTCAATTTCCAAAACTTTTGCGGGGGCGGGAGACGATGATGAAGGCCCTTTGACGCTGTCCACTACGGCTGAAAGGTCATATTGCTCCGAACTGGAGAACTTTACTGAATTGCTGTTTCCGTCTATTTCAACGTCCAGAAAGATATTGAATTTGTCCTTGCGGATCTCCAGCTTTGATAATCCCGAACCTGGCTTTCCGGAAAGGATGAGAAAAGAATCCTCCCC
>Ga0302238_1002550_pt1 | contig 12651 bp, 10 predicted proteins | sample AAG_UR_Asn_MG_FD_193527 | JGI IMG/M metagenome (GOLD analysis project Ga0302238, IMG submission 193527) | Enriched activated sludge microbial communities from anaerobic digester in WTTP, New Holstein, Wisconsin, United States - AAG_UR_Asn | ecosystem: Engineered > Bioreactor > Anaerobic >...
GGAGGAGTCCGATACCAGATTATCCCCCTCCACGAGCCAACCCTCTCCATCACCGTGGAGGACCACCTCTCCGTCCGGGTCAAAGTGGTGGACTACCAGACTGCCCAACCAGCTAAACACTATGATGTTAAATACAAGGTAATTGAAAGCAATCCGGAATGCTCTCAGGGTGCCGATTGTGGGCATTTCCTCGTTAGTGAAGGCACCACTGATACTAATGGCAACGCCTCTGTCACCTTCGACGCCGCTACTACCGGTAACGTTCAGTACATAGTCGAGATGTCAGGACCTCAGGCCTACCCCGAGGCCCTCAAAATCAACGTCCTGGCCATGCCCACAGGCACGCTCAAGGTCAAATTCAACTACTCCAGCGACGTGCCCCTTCACGACCTCAATGTCCGGCTCAGCAAAGGCTTCAAATCCTGCACCCAATTCTCCCCCGTTGCCCCATGGAACACCGACATCGTTGGCCAGAAGACCGTTAGCAGCATTCAAGCCACCCCACAGTTCGAAGAGCTCTCTCTTCTGCCTACCTACCAAGTCTTCGCTACCGCCATGGGCCCCAATGGACACCTCGCCGCCGCCGGATGCATCGATGCTGTTCATGTGCTGCCCACTGAGCAGGGCGTCACCGAAGTCACCCTGAACCTCTACCTCCTGCCCCTCAATCCCGCCGGCACCTTTGATACCATCAACAATTTCGATTTTAAGGATGCTATCCCGGATGGGCAGGTTGGTGATATTATCAATCTGGTTATCGATATTTTCTACGACCCAGGCAAGGTCATTATTGATATGATCAAAGTGCTCGTGTCTCAGTACATCGGCTCCTGGGTCACCGATCTCGCCTTCGGCCTCTTCGAAGACGCCCTTGCCAACCTCGTCACCGACTGGCTGCTCAATAACTCCCCCCCATTCATCCAGGACCTCTTCGTTATCGGCCAAGACCTCGTCCAAATTGTCACGAACCTCGAGGTCATATCCAAGCTGAAGATCGCCAAGCTCGGGTCCGACTACTCCGTGGCAGGACAACAGACCTGGATCGGACTGAACCTCTACTGGAAACTCGGCTGCGACAAAGACGACCCCAATTATGATGACTGTGGTAAACACACCTTTAGTATGGAAGATCTAAACGCCACAGATTTCCCCATGGATCTCATCGCTGGTCAATATACGGCCATGATTAGCTATGACAAAATGGTCATCGTTACCCATCCAATCGAAATCAATTATGGCAAACTCATCCTGTTCGTGATCAATAACATGCTGCTTCCGGCTATTTCCAGCTTCAACAGCTTGACTGATTTGCTCTACTCCATCATCGACTGCGCCGCTATCGCCAACGGCTTCGTCGGCAGCATCTTGTCAAACATCGGCGTCAACCAGGCTACCCTCGAAGGCTTCTGCAATACCGCGGAAACCTTCATCCTTGGCCCTATCGAGGGCCTCATCGGTAACCTGGCCCTCGATTCAAGATTGCGGATCCATGGCCAATGCCGTATGGTTGATGAGAACGATGACCTTATCGTTGATAAGCTTGTTGAAGGTCAGTGGTGGGGACACATAGAAGTTAATAATCAGCAGGGCAATGAATTCCAGGGAACGTTCGAAGGTGAGCGCTTCATTTTCCAGGGCCAGTAACTGATTATTACAATTATTCGGGGGTTCGTTTGAGTACACAGGGGAAAGCCTCACTGGGTGGTCTTTTGTTGGTCGCTGCACTCTCCGTCGGCTGTGCCGACCCCCTCGCCGTTGAACCGCTCCTGGGTGAGGGTAACGAATTCGTCAAACTCATCATGGAGGAGAACGGACAATCCAAGGAGATTGCCTCTGCCTCCGCTCTGCTCAAAGAGTTCCTTGACAAGGTCTCAGGACCAGAGTGTCACTCCGCATGGCCCCTCCTCTCCGAACAATACCGGCAGAGGGTGGTGGAACTCGCTGGCGACGAACAGCAGGCTCTCAAAGAAACCTGCGCCGGCAGAGTCCTCACTAATAATGGTCTCGTAGAACACAAGTGGCGCGACCTCTTCATGGGCCCATACCCCGCTTACCTCACCACCGCCCCGGGCGAGATTCCCCTCAGGATGCCCCAGGGACGCTCTCTCTTCTTCGTTGTACAGCAAGATGGTGGCTATCGAGCCTTTGTTCTCGTTTCAGAGGGCGGAACCACCCGTATTGAACCTTTCTTCTGATGCCTGCGTTCATTCACGCGGCACAGATGATACATACATTAGTCTTGTGGAATGGGAGGATAAAGTAGATGATCATTGCGCAGGTACAACCCAGTCGTACTTTTATTGGTTGCTTAGATCTTGGTAGTGAGCTTGTCAGGAGCTTAAAGGCTGTATTGGACGACCGTGGAGTTGAAACTGCATTCATAACAGGATACGGTTATCTTGAAGATCCAAATTTGTTCCTGTACTCAAGGGCCGATAAGGACTACTCCCTGGCCAAAAAGCACGAGGGCATGTGGGTCGTCGCCGCCCTCCAAGGCTCCATCTCCAAAGGCGAAAACGACAAGCCCCAACTGACACTCTTCATGCAGGGCACCAGAACCGAGGCCGGTCGCACTACCACCGTCGCCGGACAGGTGGCATCGGCTACCGTCAGGCAATTCGAATTCCTCGTCACTACCGTGGACAACGTCTCCCTGCGCAGGGCCAAAGAGCGCACCGGCAACGTGCTGCAATGGCTGATGATGTACCCCGCCGGCGCTAACGCCGATATCGCCATCCCCGTCCGCGATGAGACAACACAACAGTTCGACTCCAGCTTCGAAGAGGATGAACGCTCAGGCAGCGATGAAGATGTCGTGCTGCATCCTGGCGACTGGCTCAACCATCCACGCCTCGGTATGTGCTGCGTCGTCCTCTCAGACGGCGAGGAGAGGGTCAAGTGTCGCCTCGCCAGTGGAAGAGTCGCCGAGTTGATGCTCTCCCTCTTCAAGCTTCGTGGAGCCGGAGTCAAAGATGGTGGCAGAGTTTATGATGTTGAAGTACGGAAGAAGACAACCTAATTATACTATCGCTGGTTATATCACACAAAATCGCTTATATATGCTGTAGAACTGCGAGTCCCTGTGCCGTTGAATCGTCACGCCCCCGTGTTCGCTGCGGCGATGTCCGCCACCACTATCACGTCCTTGTGCAGCGCCAGAGCCGAGGCCGGCAGAAGCGGGTCAAAGGAGTCTGCATTGCGAACCAGCGCCAAAACATCGGCCTTGCTCTCTCCCGTAACCAGCACAAGAATCCGGTCCGCCTCCAGAATCGTCGCTATTCCCATCGTTATAGCATTGCACGGCGTCATATCGTAATCGTCGCCGAACAAATACGCATTGGCCCTTCTTGACCTCTCCGTAAGCTGCCTTGGCCCCGTTCTACTCTGCAAAGAGGTGCCCGGCTCGTTGAAGGCTATGTGCCCGTTGTTGCCAAGACCAAGAACTGCCAGCTTCAACCCCCCTAGCCCCACGATGCTGGCTTCGTAGCTGGACCCCTCGGCCAACGGGTCGCTCGTGCGGGCGTTCAACGTGTGCAGCTTGCCCAGCGGCAACCCCGCCGGTTCAACGAATCGGCTCTTCAAAAAGTGGCCGAAGGTCGCCTCTTCTGGTATCTCCGGGCACAAAAAGTCGTCCAGCGCAAACCAGTGGATCTCCTCAAATTGAGCCCGGCTCGCTTCCGCTCTTGATATCAGCTCCTTGTACATTAGTAAGGGTGTCTTTCCAGTGGGCAGAGCAATGGCACAACCTGGGTGACAACGAATCGTATCCTCTATAATATTCGCAGAATACTTCGCTACATCTTCAGCCGAGGCTAGAACTTCAACTATCATATCGGGCTCCCTTCACAGGTCGGCGCAGGCCTTCTTTGGCCGGGCCATGGAATAGCGCAGGATTGGCAAAGTGGCAATGGTCAATTCGAGAGAAAAATCACTGCACGCAGAATCCGTTCCATGCCTCCACCGTGTCCTCCTTCACCGGCAACGCCTTGGAGAAGGTGTAGCGATTGGAAGCATCCAGACAGCCCGCCCATTTCTCCACCGACTCCCAATCCCCCAACGTGTACTTGTATTCGAACCAGACTCCACGAGGCACGGTCACCGTCCCCTGAGCCGTTTGGCCGTCTACCCATGGCAACTCCACCTGAGCCCAGTTGTTCAGGCTTGTGGCCACATGGACCTTGCGATCCTGAGGAGTACCGGGCGGGGTGGTAACCCGGAAAGTGACCTGCACCGCTGGCTCTGGACTCTGAAGCACGGGATCATAGGTTGCCACCACGTGGAAGTCGGCGTCCTTACCAATAGAGACCCACAAGCTTCGGTCGTTGCCATCGAAGAACCAGCCGTTCCCGCCAGCCAGGGCTCCATAACTGCCCTGCGAAGCCAGCGCCACGCCGTCGAGAGTAACCGCGGAAGGTGCCTTGTCCACGGCCCTGAAGCGCAGCAGCACCCTCCTGGGCGCCGGCACAAAGCTGCCGCTCCTTGGCCCCGCACTGAACTCGGCCCCTTGAGCTGTGCCAACCAGTGAATAGGTCACTCTGGATGGTGCCATGGAGGCCAGCGGAGTCTCTCCGTCATCCTCAACCATCTCGAAGGTGCTCTGCTGGGCCGAAGGGAAAAGCTCCAAGGTCAGCGGATCTACCGGTGCAGCGTCGCTGTACTCCATCCACGGTCCCTTGGGCACAATAGCCCCCTCTCTCAGATAGAACGGCATGGCCTGCAAGGTCAGTGCTACTTGAAGCGTAGCCGGCCCCTGGTGCACAGCCCCCGAGTAGTACTCAAGCCACTTGCCCTCTGGCAGAGTGACGCTCCTCTGCGTCTGCCCCTGCTCCAGCGCAGGCGCCGTGAGCAGCCAAGGCCCAATCATGGCCTGGTCGTCCAGCTCCTCAAGCTGACTCTGACCCTGGAACTCGAAGATCATGGGCCTGATCATAGGGTCTCCGGTCTCCGAGGCATGGTGCATAAGCGTGTACCAATAAGGCAGCAGAGTGTAGCGCTCGCCAATATGGATTCGGCTGATCTCCTCAACCTCGGCACCAAATTGCCACGGCTCCTGGTGCTGGGCAGAACTCTGAACGTGGGCCCTGAAGAAGGGAGAGATGGCCCCCACAGCCACCCAGCGGGCGAAGAGCTCCGGCGTCGCCCCACCTTCCCAACCTCCTACATCGCTGCCTACCATGGGCACACCACTCAACCCCATGTTCATCATCATTGGAAGCTGCATTCGCAGCGCCGGCCAGTTCGAGGCAGCATCACCCGTCCATACCGCTGCATACCTCTGAATCCCGGCGAAACCGGCCCTGGTAAGGATGAATGGCCGACGGTTGGGCACCAGCTTCTTGAGCGCCTCGTGAGTCGCTCTGCACTCCAGCAGAGCATACACATTGTGGATGTCCGCCATGGTGGTCTGGAAACCGTCGCCGTGGCACTTCAGACTGTTGGGCACCGTCCAGCCGAACTCCTCCTTAAAATTGGCCGGCTCGTTCATGTCCAGCCACACACCCCTGACACCAAAGGCCGTAAGCGCCGGAAAGAGCGAGCCCCACCAGTCCCTCGCACCAGGATTCGTGAAATCCGGGAAGACCGACGGCCCGGGCCAAACCTCTCCAACATACACCTGCCCAGCCTCATCCTTGAGGAAATAGCCCTTCTCAACACCGTCATCATAAACCTGCCACCCTGGATCGTGCTTCAGCCCAGGGTCTATAATCGCCGTTACCTTGAAACCATCCTCCTCTAAATCCTGCACCAGCCCTTGAGGATCGGAAAAACCCACCGGGTCCCAAGTGAACGAGCGGTAACCATCCATGTAATCGATATCCAGCCACATACCGTCGGCCGGTATCTTCCTGCTCCTCAACTCGTTGGCTATCTCCTTGACCTGCGTGTCCGGATAGTAGCTCCAGCGACACTGATGGTAACCCAACGTCCAGCGGGGCATCAGATCCGGCTTCCCCGTCAGCTTGATGTACGAGCGGACCACCTTCCTCAACTGCGGCCCGGCAATGAAGTAGAGATCCGGTGCCCGCATCTCCGTCATCATCTCCCATTGGTTGGTCAGCCCCTGGGATGCCATGTTCAGCGTCATGTAAGGAGAGTGATCAACAAAGAGGCCATAGGCCTTGCTGTCACGATAGCCGATGAAGAAGGGGATGGACTGGTAGAGAGGATCGTGCTCCGGGCCATATCCGGGCCGGTCGCTGTTCCAAAAGGCCATCTTGCGCCCACGCTTGTTCAGCGGCCCCGTCTTCTCCCCAAAACCGTAGTAGCGCTCTTGGGCCGGCGCCTTCGCCCTCATGGTGTACCGGCTCACCATCTTGCCGTCAGCGCCCGAGGCAGCGGCACTCTCCTCTGGCGCTCCCAGAGTAGTCAAGTAGCTGTGCCCCTCTGGAGTGGTGACGCTCAGTGAGCAATCCTCCTGCTTCAAATCCAGAACCACCTCGGGTGTGCATATCCGGAACAGCCCATCATTTCCTTCAACCGGCTGAAAAAACACCGTCCTCTCCGATGCCGCCTTGCCCACAACAGCGTAGGAGAATTCCTTCACAGGTTCGCCAGTGAGAAACCTCAGCCTCACTACTCCATCCTCAAGCACCGTAATCGCCATGGTTACGTCGGCACACTCTGCCTCCAGACGAGTGCCTCCAGCATCGTCTCCCTTCCACTTGACCCACGTCGCCAGATCCTGCCCTTCGTAACAGCCCACTGGCTCCACAACATCCACCTGGTCTACTGAATCCACCACATCTCCGGGAAGCTGATCCTCTGCGGCGTCAACCATCTCCACCGTGTCACCGGAACTCATGTCTGGGATATCCGATGTGTCCATAGGATAGACCGTATCCGCGTCTGCTCCGTCCCCCACGTCATCGTCCCCCACCCCATCCACCGCTCCATCGCCCTGCCTCTGGTCCAGCGCAGATAGATCGGCTACAGAGTTCGTGTCTCCCTTGTCCGACGAATCCCCGGAGCAGCCCAAACCCATCGCAGCAAAAGTCAGAGCCAAGAAAAGCAACAGGCTCTCGCTTTTATTAATGCCTATGCGTCTGTTCATTCTAATCGCTCTAAGATTATCAGCCGTTCTCTCTGTCATATTCACTCCTTGGGGCAGATTTCTATGGGGAAACTGTCAACCAATGCCTGCCCGTAGGGCGACTGCGTTACATGATACAACGGCACCTGTGAGGCCGTGAAGGCCAACTGCCCACCCTCGTCATCACTAGTCCCGACAGCATTAGAGACTGTAGCATACCCACCTATACCAACCGCTGCCAAACACTTACTGCCGTCTGGCTTATAGTTAAACATGTACAATCGGGTTGCCCCCATGACCTGGAAATTCATGGGATAATCACCGAGAGCTATATTAGAGTAAGCAAAATGCATCTCAAACTGTGGGTTGTTATATACTATTTCCTCGTTAACTTCCGACAACGATTCCTGAACTATGTATAGCCACTGCTTCTGTGTGTTTCTTAGCGCTAACGACACAGTAGCCTGCGCATCTGGGTTAGGTATCTGCTTCTGTGTACTACCATATTGCCCAGTAATGGCTGCCGCCATAACAACACCTTCTGGATGGCCAGCAAGATACTCTGTATCGCCTATCTTAGCATCATTAAACACATATCCAGAAGTAAAATCTATATCAACATAACCATATGGTGCTACATCTGTAGTACAAGCCCCGATATCATAGGTACCGCAGTCGAAACTGCACGTCGCTACTCCCCCCGTCCAGTCCGTCCCCAGCTCGGTGCACTCCTTGGGATCCCCGTCACACGCCTCAAGCCCCTCCTTCTTCCCGTTGCCACAATATGGCTTTCCGTTCGTGATACACCCCACCGTCGACCAACCAGAGCAGTCCGGCTTGCAGTATGCTGTCCCTCCAGTGAAGTTCATGATCAATTCCTTGCACGGCTTCGTACCGCCGTCGCAACTCTCCCCCGACTCAATGAGGCCGTTGCCGCACCCCTCCACCAAAGTGTTGTCCTCCTTGAAGTCAAAGGGGATGTCGCTCCACAACTCACCCTCGCCAAGATCCGGCACGGCCAGGTCTGGCCCCACCTCCACCAGATCCACAACATCTTCTGCCACAACATCCTGGGCCACCTCGTTGAGATCTGGCTGCGCAGATACCTCCTCTGCCTGGCCATCCTGCTCGCTCATGTCTTGCGATCCCGCCGTATCCTTCGTGCCGGAACTGGTGCCGGAATCCCCGGAACAGTTCCAAAGAACCAACAAGCTCAACAGCACCATGAACCGAGAAATCTTCTTCATGATTGGCCTCCCCTCCGAAGAGCGCATCATTCTATACTGTGACGCCGCAAGGGAAAAGCCGAATGCCGAATTCCCTCTTCCCAACCACCTCTTGCCCAGAGCGCAACTTTCGGGCATTTTCCCCTGAGTAGCATGGAAAGGGGAGACTAAACCTTGTACAAACCACAGCTCGACCTGGCCATGGAGCTTCTCCAAGCTGCCTTTCGGCCGCTTCTGACCACCGTAACGGTGCCTCTGGTTAAGGCGTTGGGCCTGGTTTCTGCAACCGAGATTGAGGCAGCCCATTGGCCCCAGCAGCGAATCGCCTGGAAAGATGGCTGGGCCTTGGGAGGCAGCATTCAGGTGCCGGCGCATGAGCAGATACTCACGGGCCAGCCCGTACCTCAGTGGGCCGTAAGAGTCGTTCCCGACGAGTTGATGAAGCAGCGTCCCATGAGCGCATGGCTTGAAACCGCTCACCTTGAGAGGCCGGAAATCATGGCCGCTGGCAGAGAGTACCAAGCCGGTGAATCCCTGCTCAAACCCGGTGAAATCATCGACCGGGGCAAGAAGAGCCAGTTGGCATTCCTGGGCATAGACACTGTAGCGGTGAACCCCGCCCCCCCAATCAAGGTGGTGCTGTTCGGCAGCGCCCAGGGGGCTGTTGGCAATGGTGGCAACGCTGCTGTCTCCTGGTTGTCCGACCTTCTTGCTGAACACGGTGTGCCACAACCGGAATTCGCCACGGCTGATAGCCTACCACAGGTTGAGGCCCTGGCCCGGGGTACCTCTATTGTCTTTCTGGTCTCCGACGGCGCACCAGGCCGCTACGAGTCCCTTGCACCCATGTGGCGCCACCCCGAGTCTCCCTTCGAAACCATCTTCTGGAAATGGGCCCTCTACCCCTGCAAACACACCGGCCTGTTCCGCCTGGGCTCCACTCTCGTCGTGGCCTTGCCCGACCTCGCCTCCAAAACAATGCTCTCTGCCATGCTACTGGTCCCGGCCATCGCCTCCGCTGCCTGGAACTACCCCTGCGCACCACCGCTTGTACTTCCTTGTCCAGTAGACGTTCAGGTGGAATCCGAGGCGGCCCGAATGGTGCCTCTTCGCTTGACTCTACGTTCCGATGGCACACACGTTCGCCCGCTGGACCTGGACAAAGTCTGGTCCGGCCGAGGCACTTGTGACGCCAACGCCTTCGCCCTCCTGAGACGCTCTGCAAAGGCCCACAGCGACTTGGTTAAATGCAGAGTGTTCGGCCATGCAGCGAGCATGCTCCAGTGATCGTCCGTCGGCGGCAATCTTTGGCATCACCTGCGAAAACCTGATAAGCGTGATTCTCAGTTCTTGATGCTGTGGATTGGACCCGGAATATTGCCACGAAGGTTTATGAAATTCTGGCAGGAGAAGCGGTTCACCGGCATCACGGCCAAGGTGCCCAGCAACCCGCCAAGGTCTATGAGGTCTCCGGCCTTCGCACCAGGCACAGGCACTATTCGAACGGCCGTTGTCTTGTTGTTCACCATACCGATAGCAAGCTCGTCGGCGATAACCCCGGAAATGGTGCTCGCCGGCGTGTCACCAGGCACCGCCACCATATCCAGACCCACAGAACAGACCGCCGTCATCGCCTCCAACTTCTCCAGCGTCAGGCTGCCGCGCTTGGTAGCCTCGATCATGCCCTGGTCTTCCGATACAGGAATGAAGGCCCCCGAGAGACCGCCTACGTTCGAGGCCGCCATGGCGCCACCCTTCTTCACAGCGTCAACCAGCATGGCCAGGGCCGCCGTAGTCCCCGGCGCCCCGGTACTCTCCAGCCCCATCAACTCAAGGATGTCACCGATAGAGTCCCCGATGGCCGGCGTGGGGGCCAATGAGAGATCCACTATGCCGAAGGGCACATCGTCGCCCAACATCCGAGCCACTTCACGGCCAACAAGCTCTCCGGCCCTGGTTATCTTGAAGGAGATTCTCTTGATAACCTCAACGATGTCGCTCAAGCCGGTCATGCCACCCGTGGCCTTCAGCCTCTCCAAAGCGGCACGGACCGCTCCAGGACCAGAAACGCCAACGTTCAGCACCACGTCCCCACCACCTATGCCGTGGAACGCCCCGGCGATGAAGGGGTTGTCCTCTACCGCATTGCAGAAAACCACCAACTTGGCACAACCCAGAGCGTTTGGCGTCTTGCTCGCAAGATCAAGGATGATCCCGCCCATTTTCCGAACACTGTCCAGGTTTATACCATCACGGGTAGTTCCAAGGTTAATAGAGGAACATATTCTATTAGTAGAGGCCAGCGCTGCAGGTATAGACTCCATCAGCAGGTTGTCCGCCCTCGTAGCACCCTTGTGCACCAACGCACTATAGCCCCCAAGGTAGTCCACCTTGCAATCCTCGGCCACCTTGTCCAGAACCCGGGCCACTGCCACGAAGTCGTCAATGGACTGAAGCGCTGCGCCCGCTACCGCTATGGGTGTCACGGCTATGCGCTTGTTCACAATGGGGATTCCGTACTTGTCCTCTACGGACTGGGCCACTTCCACCAATTTGCTGGCCCTGCTATATATACGATTATAAATAAACTCACAGAATGCCTCTCTGGATCTGTTAGGTGCATCCAGTAGACTAATTCCTAATGTCACTGTCCGTATGTCGAGATTCTCCGCTTCAATCATGCGGATCGTCTCGTGAACTTCCTTCATGGTGTATAGCATTTTTACACCTTATGCATGGCGCTGAAGATGCCTTCGTGCATCACCAGAATCTTGACGCAACCCAGCCTGGCCTCCTCTTCAAGCAACTTCTCCTTGAAGACACGGAAGGAGACCCCCTTTGTAGCCAGACCCTGAAGGTCGACCACAAAGATCAACGAGAAATAGTCCCCCACAATGGTCTGGTTCATATCCGCAAGATCACCGCCGCACCCGGCAACGGCCGAGGATATTGCCGCCACAACCCCGGGGCGATTCCTGCCCACGATGGTCACCAAGGCTCTGCTCAAGGCAGTGTCTCCCTCGTGCAGAGACGCCAGCGCATCGTTGAGCTGGTTGCGATCAACCTTGCTCGGAGGAGCGGCCACAGTAGCTGCGGTCGCTACAGCCGACCCACTGCCCCCTAATGTAGAAGTACCCCCCGATGGCATGGTGCCCGCCGAAGCCTTGGCCCCAAGAACCTCCTTCACCACCAGATCCTCGATAAGCCTGGCCAGCTCTGCTGTGGATGCCGGCATCTCTGCTGTGGTCTTCTCCGTGGAATAGACCAGCTTGATGCCCTTGCGCATGGCAAACTCCCTTGCCGATGGCGTCAGGAGCATTTCCCGATCGACAACCACTGTGCCATCTTTGACCAGAGCTTCCAGTTCGTGCTCAGTTATGGCTCTTTTCATTTATTCTTCCTATTCACATTAACGGAATACTTATCTACTATTGCTACAACGGCAGCATCTATGGGGCGGGTTGGTTTGGCGTTGGGCGCCAGCTCCGGCTCCACGGCCATTCTTCCCGCATGCCCATAAGCAACAATCACATCCTCACCCACACCAGCCCCCAAGATATCGGCAACAACGACACCGTCACCTGCTCCAGTGGGCGGCGCATCGGGGTCACTGGATAGGTCCGCCAGATGGTATGGCCTCACCACCAGAAACTTCATCCCTTCAAGCCCTTCCCACTTCACCGTGGACCAGACGGTTCCAACAACCCGTGCCAGAAACATCACACCCCTCCCTGGGTATCGAAGAGCTGCTCCAAATCCGTATATCCATCAACTATTCGGCATATTGCTGCTTCACAAAGTATTGATGAATCATTCTCCAAGCCAAACACTTTTCTTGCTCCGCTGCCCCACGTCACCACCACCAGATGGCCCGTATCAGCCCCCATTCGGTCTCGAGCCACCACCACTTCACCCGTAGGGAGCAGCCGTCCATCACTCTGCTCCAGTCCAGCCACAAGCAGCATCTTGGCCCCGCTCAGTCGCTCATGCTTCTTGGTTGCCCAAACTTCGCCAATGACCTTGCCAAGCATCATGGCGTCGCCTCTTCCTGAGAGTTGCCGCTGGCCGCTCCTGGTGAAAGCAGTTCCAAGGTGGCAATAGGATGATCTTCCCGAAGACGGAAGGGAATTTCTGGGTCCGTAAGGGCCGAAGCATCTATTTGGGTCCGGTCTACAATGGCCATGACGCTGGCCTCTATGGGGGTGCGAGCATCGCCCGCTTGCCAGCGTCCGGGGGCTCCCATGCAAACCACCACGTCCTGCCCCTCTTCGGCACCCACCTTGTCCACGGCTATCAGGTTGTCTACGGCATGGGAGGGACGATACCAGAAATAGGGGCGCACGATGACCATCTTCAGATCGGCTAGCCGCTGGCTCTTCCTGGTTGCCCAGACTG
>Ga0302238_1002551_pt1 | contig 12650 bp, 10 predicted proteins | sample AAG_UR_Asn_MG_FD_193527 | JGI IMG/M metagenome (GOLD analysis project Ga0302238, IMG submission 193527) | Enriched activated sludge microbial communities from anaerobic digester in WTTP, New Holstein, Wisconsin, United States - AAG_UR_Asn | ecosystem: Engineered > Bioreactor > Anaerobic >...
CGGTAAATGCCATGCGGTAATTATAACAAAAGGAAAATTTGTATTTTTAACAAAACCATCAAATAAAAACAAACATATCTTATTAAGCGCACGGCACTTACCGCAGAACGTTAGCGGTCATTGTAGGACGACCCCGCGAGACAGACAATTCAACTTCTGAATTTTTAAATAGGCTCAACAAGACAAAAACATTTAATTTATTATCTTAAAACAATTAATATTTATTAAGTATCAATAAACAATTATTATATTTGTGGCGTAAAAACAAAATCGTAAAATCATCATGAAAAGAATTTCAACAATATTTCTTCAGGCAGTCATCGTGCTTATTGGCATTGTAGCACTTGCCATTTTGATTCGGGTTCCATTAACTGAGGGAAGAGCCACAAACTTAGACTTGTTCAGTATCTACTCTGACCCGTTTATCTTGTATGGATATGCTGCATCCATCGCTTTTTTTGTTGCGTTATACAAAGCGTTCAAATTACTTGGCTACATCGGGCAAAATAAAGTATTTTCATCAAACTCTGTTAAGGCTTTAAAGAGTATAAAGCATTGTGCAATCGTACTAAGTATTTTAATTGTTGCGGCAGGACTGTACATAAGGATATTTCATAGTAGAGAAGACGACCCTGCGGGTTTTCTTGCCATTTGTATCGTAACAACTTTTGCTTCTATCGTAGTTGCAACTGCTGCGGCAATATTTGAAAAATTATTGCAAAATGCCGTAGACATGAAATCTGAAAATGACTTAACAGTTTAAACTATGCCAATTATTGTAAATTTGGACGTGATGATGGCAAAGCGAAAAATTTCTCTGAATGAACTTTCTGAAAGAGTTGATTTGACATTATCTAACCTTTCTATTTTAAAGACAGGAAAGGCGAAGGCAATTCGTTTTAGCACCTTAGATGCAATCTGTAAAGCATTAGACTGCCAACCGGGTGACATTTTGGAATATGTAAATGACAAAGAAAAAACAACGAACCGCTAACACGTCGTATACTGCATAGCCTGCCGCAGGCGCAACCCAGGCTACGCAGCATACGACCATCCGTTACCAACAAGCCTAAAAGAGACCGTACCAATGAAAATTTGTTGCATAGAGATTGAAAAGGAAAATGCCACCGCACAAAAGCAAGAGTGTGGTTGCCCGTCCCTACAACCATCCCTTCGCAACCACACACATGCTTTTTTTGCCAGCGCACCCGCTTCGTTGATAATTATGTGCTAAATTGATAGACTTTTAAAAACAAGATTATGCAGAAAGAAATTGAAATAATTCAAAGACATGCTAAAGAGCTTAAGAAATTAGAACAAAGTGAACAATATCTCTTTGACTCTTTGAATTCTAAATCCAAAGCAGAAATTGACGGATTGATAAATGATTTCAGTTTTGTGCGTTCAGACTTTTCTGCAACACGATTTCAACCTGTGAATTTATTGCGTTTCGACATACTTCACTTATTAAAAGAAGGAACACAAATTAGTTCGGAAACTGTTGAAAACATTAAGACTAAGATAATTGAAAAAGACGAAGAATATTTTTCAAAGTACGGTGACATATTAGTAAATGCCTTAAAAAATTATCCTCAAAAGAAGAAATCTCCTTTCGTTAATTGGCAGAGAAATTACTGTATTTTCTTTCCATTTATTTACACTAATCCAATAAAGAATGAAACAAGTTCTGCCTTAGATAAAGTAGTTGATGGACTTGATAAAGCATTAAAGCTAAAAAACTACAAAAGCCATATTGTTGATTTTAATGGCCCTCAAAATTACGGAACATCATATTGTTGGATTGCTGGATTTCCAGAAAATAAAATTTCCCACCGAAAAGCTTATCAATTATTTCTAAAAATCAGCGCAGAAAAAATTGAAGCTGGAATTTTAGCTGGCTGGGATATTAATGATAAGGCATCAAATACACTTGAGGATTTTAATACAATCGAAGAAGTAATTGAAAAACTTAAAGCTTCAAAACAAACCGTTGAGAAAAAAAACAATGCTTTAATTAATTATTGGAAATTCGCACCAGGAGAAAACGGGATTTATTGGGATGAATTTTATAAAGAGAATATTATAGCTATTGGTTGGGACGATTTAACCGACCTTAAAACTTATACAACCGAATCACTTGCAGAAGATTTAGGCGTTGAAGATTCCGACAACTCAAATCAAATATGGAATATTGAAAATTTTAGGGACGCAAGTATCGGGGACGTTGTCATTGCAAACAAAGGAAAAAGTAAAGCACTTGGTATTGGCGTAATTACTGGTGAATATGAATTTAAACCTGAACGAAAAGAAAACAAACATATTAGAAAAGTAAAATGGTTGATAAACCAATTAGTTGATTTTGAAAAGACCATTTTTCGACCTGATACGTTTACGCCAACTTTAAAATGGAGTAGCATAAAAGAAAAATACATTCAAAGTAATCCTGCATTTGAAAAAATATTCAATGACTTAGAAACAGGAAAAGAAATTCTACCTCCTCCGAAAGCATTACCAAAAGACTCTGAATCACAGAATTTCTGGTGGTTAAATGCAAATCCTAAAATTTGGCGAATTGACAGTTACGAACTTGGAGATATTCAATCTTATACATCCCATAACGACAAAGGAAACAAACGCAGGATTTATAAATATTTTGAAGAAGCAAAACCCGGTGATTTAGTAATTGGTTATGAAAGCACTCCGGTAAAACAAATTAAAGCAATTTTTGAAATAACCGAAGGATTGCACATCGATGACAATGAAGGAGAGATTATAAATTTTGAAATTAAAGAAATTGTCAAAGACCCAATTTCATGGGATGAATTAAAGGAAACTAAAGGACTTGAAAATTGTGAAGTCTTTATAAATAATCAGGGTAGTTTATTCAGCTTAACTCTTGATGAATTCGATATAATAAGAGATTTAATAGACGAGAAAAATATTGTCTCTGAAAAAGAAATCGAAAAAGTCGAGATTAAACAATATTCATTTTCTTCCGACCCAGACAAACCATTTTTAGAAGAACAAGAAATCGCTGAAATCATTCATTCTCTTGAAGTAAAGAAAAATATTGTTTTGCAAGGCCCTCCAGGTGTAGGGAAAACTTTTGTCGCAAAAAAGATAGCTTATGAAATGATGAAAAATACTGATGATACAAAAATCAGGATGATTCAATTTCACCAATCTTATTCATATGAAGATTTTATTCAGGGAATCCGACCATCAGAAAAGAGCTTTAAAGTTAAAAACGGCATATTCTATGAATTTTGTAAAAAGGCGGAATTAGAACCAGACCAAAAGTTTTTCTTTATAATTGACGAAATAAACAGAGGCAATCTCAGTAAGATATTTGGTGAATTAATGATGCTTATTGAATCTGATAAAAGAGGAAAATACAGCGTACCATTAACTTACTCTGATAAAGATGATGCATTATTTTCAGTTCCTGAAAATCTATACCTGATTGGCACAATGAATACTGCCGACCGTTCATTAGCAATCGTTGATTATGCTTTACGTAGGCGGTTTAGGTTTATTACATTAGAGCCAAAATTCAATAATAGATTTAAAGATTTCCTTAATTCTAAAGGATTTTCAAGTGACTTTATTCAGGAAATATCATCAAAACTTAAATTGCTAAACGATAAAATTAAATCGGATAAAAATTTAGGTTCAGGTTTTCTAATTGGGCATAGTTTCTTTTGTAACGCAAACTCTGAAAATGAAAGAAAGTGGTTTGAAAATATTGTCAAGTTTGAAATAAGTCCGCTATTGGAAGAATATTGGTTTGATGATAGCGAAAAAGTTAGAAACGAAATAGACCTACTTTTATCATAAGTATGCAAATCCCAATTCAAAATATCTATTATTTGTTGTGCTATGCATGGAACAAGCTTGAAGAAAGTGAGATTGTAAATGTAAATGAAATTGACTCAACTGAACTGATAGACTTATTTGCAAAAGTTCTTTCAAATAGTTGTTCTCGCCTATTAAAACAAGGACTTGATAGGTATTACATTGAGCATGAGAATGTAATCATGGGAATTAAAGGTAAATTCAATTTCTCAGCAACAATAAAACAGAATGTACTTCCTCTTAGCAAAACTGCTTGCATTTATGATGAGTTTGATTATGACATTTTGCACAACCAAATTTTAAAAACGACAATTGGGAAATTATTAAGAACAAAGAATTTGGATTCATCAATCAAAGATGAATTGCATAAAGTATATTTGAAATTACCTCCAATTTCTGAGATAGTTATTCGGAAAGCAATGTTCAACCAAATAAGACTACATCGCAATAATTATCACTATGATTTTATTTTAAAAGTATGCCAGATTGTTAATGAAAATCTATTTATTGACGAGTCTAAAGGAAACTATAAATTCAAGGATTTTACTCGTGAAGAAAAGGCGATGGCAAGATTATTTGAAGCTTTTGTAAAGAATTTTTATAAAATTGAAACGGACTTTTCTGTTTCAAGTGATTCTATTACATGGCAGTTTGAGTCAGATAATGCAGAGGATTTAGAAATGTTGCCTACAATGCTTACTGACATAACTTTGCAAAGCAAAAGTCAAAAAGTAATAATTGACACAAAATATTACAAGGAAGCATTCCAAACTAGATTTGATAAGCAAAAAATAAATTCGAGTAATTTATATCAGCTCTTCTCATATTTAAAAAATCAAGAGACTGATTCTGAACTAACCCAAAATTGTGAAGGGATTTTACTTTATCCTTCAATCCAAAACGATTTTGTGCACTCATTTAAATATGAGAACCATAAAATAAGGATTATATCAATAAACCTAAATCAAGATTGGCAAAACATACGGACTGATTTATTAAAAATTGTAGCATGAGAACCAATCCGACACACACCATCCCTTCGCTCTCAGGCACATTTGGCATTCCCGCAAGGCTTGCTCACAATCCAAAAATGCCAAAAGAGCCTTCAAGCCCTTCCCGCTCCAACACCGAGACAGAGCGGTGCAACAAGATGATTATTAATACTTTGATGAATAAAGGCCAGTTGGTAACATCGTGTATAGTGCATTTGGCGGATAGTGCTAATATTAAGGGTGTTACACATAATAAGCGATGTAGCGGTTTGACAGGTTTGTGCTTCGAATCGCCAAACGACACCATACACGTAACCGTTGCCAACAAGTTTAAGAAAGACACAGCATGAGACACATACAACCTGATTTGACAGAAGAATTACTAGAGCATTTTAAAGACCCAAATAAAGTTGGTTCTTCTGAGCCGTTTCTGGTTAATACATTTCGAGAATTGGTAGAACATACTGCGAAATTATCCTTTAGAAATAAGGATTACTTATTATTCTATCGTGGTCAAAACACCGATTACAGGAACAAAGCAGGAAATTCTTCTTTCTATCCCAGCATTTATCGGGGTGATTACTTGCCGATTCGAGAATTGACAAATCGGTATGATATTTTAGAGGGTGCGAGTAAAGCTTTAGTTCAACTCTTTGAGAAAGAAAAAATTGATGGTTATAAAGAGCTGAAACGCAGAAGAGCAGTGCAATGGAGCATATTACAACATTATGAAGTTTGTGCTACACCATATCTTGATTTTACACATTCATTAAGGGTTGCTTGTTCATTTGCAACAATGGATAATGAAAATGAATTTGCATACATTTTTGTATTTGGACTTCCATATTTTACAAACAGGATTACTATTAATTCCGAACACGACATAATAAACATCAGACTTCTAAGTATTTGTCCACCAACCGCATTAAGACCATATTTCCAAGAGGGATATTTAGTAGGGACAGATGACATTACAACAAATTACGAAAGCAAAACAGAACTTGATTTTAATAATCGGTTAATTGCAAAATTTAAAATACCTAATAACAATGGATTCTGGGGCGATGGTTTTGATAAAATCCCTAAAAAATCACTTTATCCAGACAATGACCCGATTTTTGATTTATGTAATCAAATTAAAGAAATTGCTGAAAAAGAATTAAAGACTGGTGATTTGGGAGAATTCTTGAAATTGTGGGCAGAACTTGAAGAATTTTTAGTTACTAAAGCTGGAAAAGAATCTAAAAGATTTTTAGGAGTAAGAGAAGCAATTAGACAACTAAATGAAGAAGGAATCATTGACAAAGAATTAGCTTATCAAATTGATAGATTAAGGAATTTTAGAAACACTTTAGTGCATTCTCCGAAAAAAATAAGCTCTGGACAGATACAGGATTATTTATATTCACTTGAAAATATATTGAAAGAAATAAAACCAGTTGGCAACACGCGGTATAAAAAATTGCCGGGATAGTAGGTTATTTAAGGGTTGTAGCCCGCTTCAACTTTTGTGTAACTTGATAGGAAATCGCCCGCAATCGGCAACTTTTCATACCGCCAACCGTTAGGGTCGCATTGTCCGCCCTTTTAGCTTAGGAGGTTTACTTGCCTGGTCTGTGTTAATATCGAACATCATAGAAGCATATAAAACACGAGAAAAATTAAAGGGCTTACGCTCGGCCATCGCTCACGGCACTTGCATATAGCCTTCCCGGTTTTGCAGTAAGGCAATATGCAAAACCGGCCCATGAAGGCTATCTGCAAGTGCCTCCCACGCTGCCCGCTCTAACAACGACGCCCTAACAAGACGGTAAATGCCATGCGGTAATTTTAACAAAAGAAAAATTTGTATTTTTAATAAAACAAGTATTATAAAGACAAACAAACCATTTTAAGCCGCACGGCACTTACCGCAGAACGTTAGGGTCGCATTGTCCACCCTTTTAGCTTACAAGGTTTATTTGCCTGGACAGTGTTAATATCGGACATCATGAAAGCTTATAAAACACGAGAAAAATAAAAGGGCTTACGCTCGGCCATCGCTCACGGCACTTGCATATAGCCTTCCCGGTTTTGCGGGAAGACAATATGCAAAACCGGCTCATGAAGGCTATCTGCAAGTGCCTTCCACGCTGCCCGCTCTAACAACGACGCCCTAACAAGTCGGTAAATGCCATGCGGTAATTTTAACAAAAAGAAAAATTTGTATTTTTAACAAAACCATCAAATAAGAACAAACATATCTTATTAAGCCGCACGGCACTTACCGCCAACCGTTAGGGTCGCATTGTCCGCCCTTTTAGCTTACAAGGTTTATTTGCCTGGTCGGTGTTAATATCGAACATCATGAAAGCTTATAAAACACGAGAAAAATAAAAGGGCTTACGCTCGGCCATCGCTCACGGCACTTGTATATAGCCTTCCCGGTTTTGCGGGAAGTCAATATGCAAAACCGGCTCATGAAGGCTATCTGCAAGTGCCTCCCACGCTGCCCGCTCTAACAACGACGCCCTAACAAGTCGGTAAATGCCATGCGGTAATTTTAACAAAAAGAAAAATTTGCATTTTTAACAAAACCATCAAATAAGAACAAACATATCTTATTAAGCCGCACGGCACTTACCGCCAACCGTTGTGCCGCATGCTAAGAAAGCCGTTTCGCAGATAAACAATGAATTCAAAATGGAAAGTATAATAGATAAAATTCGAACTGAATTAGAATATAGTATTGACGAGAAAACTCAGGCGACAAGTCAATATTTCTTTAAAGAAAAGATAAAGTGTTATGGAGTCAAGACTCCAACTGTAAACAAGATTAGTAAGGAGTATTTTAAACTTATTGATTCTAAAACAAAATCAGAAATATTTGACCTTTGTGAGATTTTATGGCAATCAGGATTTATCGAAGAATCATTTATTGCCTGCAATTGGTCGTATTATATTCATAAAAAATACGAACCTGAAGATTTTCAAATATTTGAGAAATGGATTAATGATTATGTCAATAATTGGGCTTCATGTGATACATTATGTAATCATACGATTGGTGAATTTATTGAGATGTATCCTGAGTATTTAGTAAGGTTAAAAGACTTAGCTAAATCAGATAATAGATGGCTACGCCGGGCTTCTTCAGTAACTTTAATTATACCAGCCAGAAAGGGGAAATTTCTCAACGAGATACTAGAAATTGCGGATATCCTGCTATTGGATAAGGACGATTTAGTACAAAAAGGTTATGGTTGGATGTTAAAAGCTGCAAGTGAAGCAAAGCAAAAAGAAGTATTTGAATATGTGATTAAAAACAAAGCTATTATGCCACGTACAGCATTACGATATGCAATTGAAAAAATGCCAAAAGATTTGAAAAATAAAGCTATGAAAAGATAAATTTTCTTTACGACAAGGACAAAAATGATAACTTAAAGCACGACGGCACAACAAAGGCTATATGCAATAAGGGTTTTAGTGGTAATTTAAGCGTACTGCCCCGCTCAAACTTTGGTTTAACTCGACAGGACAGTAGCCCGCAATCCCTTACTGCATATAGCCTCGACCGTTAGGGTCGCATTGTCCGCCCTTTTAGCTTACAAGGTTTATTTGCCTGGTTCTTGTTAATATCGGACATCATGAAAGCTTATAAAACACGAGAAAAATAAAAGGGCTTACGCTCGGCCATCGCTCACGGCCTTGCATATAGCCTTCCCGGTTTTGCAGTAAGGCAATATGCAAAACCGGCCGATGAAGGCTATCTGCAAGTGCCTCCCACGCTACTCGCTCTAACAACGACGCCCTAACAAGTCGGTAAATGCCATGCGGTAATTTAAACAAAAAGAAAAAATTGTATTTTTAACAAAACCATCAAATAAAAACAAACATATCTTATTAAGCCGCACGGCATTTACCGCAGAACGTTAGGTAACATATTGATGACACATCAATTCAAGCTTTAAATAAACTCAAAGAGATAGCTTTTGCCTATCGATCATAAAGCATGATCCGAATAAAAAACAAAAAAGAAAAAATCGAGTTATTCCTATTTATTCTTGGAGTAATTGGGATTATCGTCTTTAAAGTTTTTGACAATAAATCAAATAGAGAAATATTTCAGAACCAAGGATATGCAATTGGAGTCTTGACTCAGTTAGATAAAAGTAAAGCATATGTCAGTTGGGTACCCAACGCAAAACAACTGACAATAAAAACTCCAACAGTTACATTTACATATTATGTCAACGACAGTACATTTATTGGTAATTATGGATCTGACACATATCCCATTAATGAGAATTTAGCTATTACTGGTAAAAAATACTTAGTAGTTTACAACAAAAAGAAACCTCATGATGGCAGGATCTTACTTAATTATCCAATAAGGGATAGTTTGGAATTTAAAAATACAATAAGAGCTTTTACATTAAATCCAGAAAGATTCAATATCAAATGAAAATAAAGTACGTTACCTAACAAGCGGTATATGTAATTGCCTTCGTCAGCCCGGTGAAAGGATAAAAGGCAACAAACAACTTTCAGGTCGGGCTGCCGGCCAACACACAGGCTGTCATGGTTTTTGCAGGTCATCAAGAAATATTATCTTGAAACCAATTTTACAGCCATCTATAAGCCTATGCAAAAACATATGCCAGCCCCAGATGCAGACGGCAACTACACATACCGCAGAACGTTAGCAACAAGTTTGAAAATAAAACTCATACTATATGAAAGGAAAAGAAATCTACCCGCTAGTTTACGAAATTGTAAAACGAGCTCAAAAAGAAAATCCTAACCTAAAAAATTTCGTTAACTCTTATGAATGGTCTAAGCGAATTCCAAAGCCTCAATTCATTACTGATGAATTAGCTGGTGCAATATGCACAAGTGTCTCTTCTTCTCCGGGTGTTGGTCTCGAAATATACTATCAGGAAAAGGTGTATCTAAAAGAGTTGCAAATTACTTTTTTAGACAATGAACTTACCTATTTACTTTGCGAAAGCGGTTCAAACGGCAAAAACTTTCGGATACTAGGTGAAATAATTCGAACAGTCTTTGATGGTAGAAAAGTTCCAAATGAAAAAGACAAGCAATTGCTAACATCTTTATAATTTGCATTATGAACAATCAAAAATACGACTGCTTTCTTTATCAAATTTCAAGGCAAGTATATAATTTAAGAAACTTTGATAGTTTTAACCAATTTGAAAATGATTGGTTAATTTACTACCAGGATATCTATTTACCTCACTCTAACAGAACGCTACCACCCCGTATTTTTATTGCAGAATCAGCGCCAAGTGGTATTTATATAAATAATTCAAACTATATTTTCCACCAAAAAACTTTGAATAATAATGTATCTGACTCAACTGACATGTATTTGTATAGATACTACAGAGGAGTTTTCCCAAACTCAACTCCTAATCAAACAAGACAGTTATCTAAACAACAAGCTTTGATTAATTTATCATATCAAAATATTTTAATTCTAGATTTACTTCCAACCCATGGAATCAAACTTGAAAGCAATGACAGAGTAAAAATCAACAATAATTTATTAAAACTTGTCGATTTTAATTTTTTAAATAGTTTAAATTTCCCTAATCAGAGGATTCATTATGCATTCTCTGTCCCACCTTCTTTATATACTCAGAATTTTTGTTCCCCATATCTAAATAATAATTTTATTGAATATGGAAATGTAAATACTGGGCAAGGGCATGCCCCATCTATTAAAGAAATCAAAAAAATAATTCAAAATGGATTCTAAATACACAAACCAGTTGCTAACAGCGTGCAAGCGCCATAGCCCTGCCGCGGGCGCAACACAGGGCTACGATCGCCTGCACGCAGAACGTTAGGTAACATATTGATGACACATCAATTCAAGCTTTAAATAAACTCAAAGAGATAGCTTTTGCCTATCGATCATAAAGCATGATCCGAACAAAAAAGAAAAAATCGAGTTATTCCTATTTATTCTTGGAGTAATTGGGATTATCGTCTTTAAAGTTTTTGACAATAAATCAAATAGAGAAATATTTCAGAACCAAGGATATGCAATTGGAGTCTTGACTCAGTTAGATAAAAGTAAAGCATATGTCAGTTGGGTACCCAACGCAAAACAACTGACAATAAAAACTCCAACAGTTACATTTACATATTATGTCAACGACAGTACATTTATTGGTAATTATGGATCTGACACATATCCCATTAATGAGAATTTAGCTATTACTGGTAAAAAATACTTAGTAGTTTACAACAAAAAGAAACCTCATGATGGCAGGATCTTACTTAATTATCCAATAAGGGATAGTTTGGAATTTAAAAATACAATAAGAGCTTTTACATTAAATCCAGAAAGATTCAATATCAAATGAAAATAAAGTACGTTACCTAACAAGCGGTATATGTAATTGCCTTCGTCAGCCCGGTGAAAGGATAAAAGGCAACAAACAACTTTCAGGTCGGGCTGCCGGCCAACACACAGGCTGTCATGGTTTTTGCAGGTCATCAAGAAATATTATCTTGAAACCAATTTCACAGCCATCTATAAGCCTATGCAAAAACATATGCCAGCCCCCGATGCAGACGGCAACTACACATACCGCAGAACGTTAGGGTCGCATTGTCCGCCCTTTTAGCTTACAAGGTTTATTCGCCTGGTCCGTGTTAATATCGAACATCATAGAAGCTTATAAAACACGAGAAAAATAAAAGGGCTTACGCTCGGCCATCGCTCACGGCACTTGCATATAGCCTTCCCGGTTTTGCGGGAAGGCTATATGCAAAACCGGCCCATGAAGGCTATCTGCAAGTGCCTCCACGCTGCCCGCTCTAACAACGACGCCCTAACAAGTCGATAAATGCCATGCGGTACATATAACAAAAGAAAAATTTGTATTTTTACTAAAACCATCAAATAAGAACAAACATATCTTTTTAAGCGCATGGCACTTACCGCAGAACGTTAGGGTCGCATTGTCCGCCCTTTTAGCTTACAAGGTTTATTTGCCAGGTCAGTGTTAATATCGAACATCATAGAAGCTTATAAAACACGAGAAAAATAAAAGGGCTTACGCTCGGCCATCGCTCACGGAACTTGCATATAGCCTTCCCGGTTTTGCAGTAAGGCAATATGCAAAACCGGCCCATGAAGGCTATCTGCAAGTACCTCCCACGCTGCCTGCTCTAACAACGACGCCCTAACAAGTCGGTAAATGCCATGCGGTAATTTAAACAAAAAGAAAAATTTGTATTTTTAATAAAACAATTATAATAAAGACAAACAAACCATTTTAAGCCGCACGGCATTTACCGCAGAACGTTAGGGTCGCATTGTCCACCCTTTTAGCTTGTAAGGTTTATTTGCCTGGTCCGTGTTAATATCGAACATCATCGAAGCTTATAAAACACGAGAAAAATAAAAGGGCTTACGCTCGGCCATCGCTCACGGCACTTGCATATAGCCTTCCCGGTTTTGCGGGATGACAATATGCAAAACCGGCCCATGAAGGCTATCTGCAAGTGCCTCCCACGCTGCCCGCTCTTACAACGACGCCCTAACAAGCGGTAAATGCCATGCGGTACTTATAACAAAAGAAAAATTTGTATTTTTAACAAAACCATCAAATAAAAACAAACATATCTTATTAAGCCGCACGGCATTTACCGCAGAACGTTAGCGGTAATGCCAAGGTAGTGCAGTTTGAGCCGACAGAAATAAGTAGATAATATGGAAAATTTAGAAAGTATCTCGAAAAGAAATATAGAAAAGGCATTTGAAATTATTGCCGAGTTGGAAAT
>Ga0302238_1002553_pt1 | contig 12635 bp, 12 predicted proteins | sample AAG_UR_Asn_MG_FD_193527 | JGI IMG/M metagenome (GOLD analysis project Ga0302238, IMG submission 193527) | Enriched activated sludge microbial communities from anaerobic digester in WTTP, New Holstein, Wisconsin, United States - AAG_UR_Asn | ecosystem: Engineered > Bioreactor > Anaerobic >...
CGGTAGGTTCCAGCCCCAGGGGATGACCGGCGTAGATCGCCTTGCGCAGCTCCCGGTCGGCCAGTTCCTTGGGGTCGTCGTTCTGGCGGCGGATAGCGTCAAGGACCTGCTGGCGGGCCACATTAAGCCGATGTTCGTCAAAGCGGGGCTTAAACAGGATATCGCTGAAAAGCTGCAGGCTGCGCGGCAGATTCTTGGCCAGGCTGGTCATGGTCACGCTGCCCAGGTCCGTGCCGAAACTACTTTCAATCGACGAGGCCATGAACTCCAGTTCGCCATCCAGCTGGGCCGGTGTCAGTGCGCCGGTGCCGCCGCCCCGCAGCTGTGAGCCGGTCAGGGCGGCCAGGCCGCTCTTGCCCGGCGGATCATAGACCGAGCCGGTGTGGAGCAGGGCAGTTACCGTCACCAGCGGCAGTTCATGGTCCTGCAGCAGGTAGACCGGGGTACCGTTCTGCAGCACCACCCGCTCTACCTTTGGTACCGCAAACGTCAGGGGAGGAAACGCCATGCTGCGTGGATTGGCCAGCTCGGCGGCCTGCAGCGAGGTGCAGCACAGCAGCGCCAGCAGGCTGATCAGGAAGAAACGAATACGGAAAGTCACTGCTGCTTACCCCCTGTCTTGTCGGTTGTCAGGACCCCAACCAGCCGGTTTTCCCTGGTCAGGTACTGCCGGGCTACCCGCTGGATATCGGCCGGTGTCACCCGGGCCACCTTAGCCCTGTAAGTGGTCATGTAGCGCCAGGTCCCGGCCGTCGCCTCGTACTCGGTCAGGTTGCGCGCTAAGCCCCCGTTGGTTCCCATCCGTCTGGCCTCTTCATACTCCAGCTGGTTCAGGACCTGTTCCAGCTCACGTGTGCTGACCGGTTCCCGCTTCAATCGCTCCAGCTCCTCCAGGAGGGCCTGCTCGACCTCTGCCGCGCTATGGGGCGCCCGGGGGGCGGCGTACAGCACCAGCAGATTGGGGTACAGGCTGCCCGGCGCGTCAAAGACCGAGACCTGGGTGGCCAGCTGTTTCTGCAGCACCAGAGCACGATACAGCCGTGAGGTGCGCCCTTGCCCCAAAATGGCGCTGATCACGTCAAAGACGATATCGTCCGGCGCCCCGATGCCCGGCTTGTGGAAGCCCAGCAACAGCTCCGGTTCCGCATCACCGAGCACCTCAACCCGGCGCTCACCCTGTTGCGGCTCCTCCTGGGTCGCCACCACCGGTACCGGGCTGCCCGGCTTGATGGACCCAAAGTACCGCTCCACCAGCCGGATCACCTGCGCAGGGTTGATATCGCCCACCACTGCGATAACGGCGTTGTTGGGTGCGTAATAGCGATGGAGAAACGATTCCGCCTTGGTGCGGGAAAGTTGCTTGATATCGGACGTCCAGCCGATGGTGGGCTGGCCGTAGGGATGGGCCTGGTAGGCGGCGGCCACAAAGGTTTCCCACAGCTTGGCCGAGGGCTCGGCATCGTAGGAGCGCCGCCGCTCCTCCATCACCACCGAACGCTCGGTGTAAAATTCCCGCAGTACGGCGTTTTTCATCCGGTCCGATTCTATGGCGGCCCACAGCTCCAGCTTGTTGGAGGGGAGCGAGATCAGGTAGGTGGTGCCGTCCCTGGCGGTGAAGGCGTTGTAGCCGACCCCGCCGTTGCGGGCGTACAGGTCGAAAAACTCATCCTTGATCACGTATTTCTCGGCCTTTTTCTCCAGCCCGGCCAGCTCGCTTCTCTGTTGCTCCAGCTTGGACTTGTCGGCCTTGTCCCCTTTGGCCTCCTCGGCCAGCATCCGTTGGGCAACCTGCTCAATCTTCTGCAAAAGCGGCGCCTCGGCCGCATAATTCCTGGTGCCCAGGGTCTTGGTGCCCTTGAACAGCATATGCTCCAGCAGATGGGCAATCCCCCGCTCGTCGCTGCGCTCGTTGACGCTGCCCACCTTGAAGCGGATCCAGGCTGACACCGTGGGGGAGGTGTGCCGCTCCACCATCAACAGCTTGAGGCCATTGGGGTAGCTATGCTCAATCACCTTGTCTTCGAGGCCTGCTGCAACTGCCTGGCTGACCAGGCAGCACAACAGCAGCAGCCCGGTCAAGAGGTAATGTCGAGTCTGTTTCATTCCTTCGGTCCTTTCGTCTAAAACAGGGAAAACCTGACATAACGCCCGGGATGCTGTTTCACGTCCTGCATCAGGGCATCCATGTTATCCACCATGCGGTTCAGTTTGTCGTACAGTTCCTTCTGGCTGATCAGCTGGCCGACCGTCCCCTCGCCAGCCTTGAGCTTGGCCGTGATCGCCTCCAGTTCCTTCATGGAGTTGTCGGCCCTGGTCACCAGCGAAAGGCTCTTGTCGTACAGCTCCCGATCATTCACCAGCATCCCCAGGGTGCTGTTCTTCGAGGTCAGCTTGCGGTTCAGTTCCCGCACATCATCGGCGGCCTGGTTGCTCTTCTCGGCCAGGCTGACCAGCTTGGTGTAGAGGGTCTTGTCGTAGATCAGGCGGTTCAGGCTGCCGTCGGAGGTCTGGATGTCGTACAGGGTCTTGTCGGCCCGGTTCAGGATCTGCATCAGCTTGTCGTACGGCTCGCCGCTGCGGGCCAGCCGCCCCAGGGTGCCCTGGCCGCGGTTGATGTTGCCGGCCAGGATGTTCAGTTCGTGGGAAAGCTGTACGGCGTTGATGTACAGCTTGGTATCGGTGGCCAAGAGTCCCAGGGTGCCTTTGCCGGACTGGACGTTATCCACAATGCTGTTGAGCTTTTCAAAGGTTACCCCGGCCTTCTGGGCCACGTCGTCGATGGTGGCCACCACCTTGCCGGTGAACAGCGTGACCGGCTGCTCGTGAAAGCTGGCAGAGGGCAGGATGTCGACGTACTTCTCACCCATCAGGCCGCGGGTCTTGATGGTGATCAGTGAGTCGGGCCCCATCTTTTTGTGGGCCTTGGCATCGACCTCGGCCACGATCAGCACCTCGTTGGTGTTGCGGGGATTCTCGAAGCGGATCTCCTTGACCACCCCGATATCAACCCCGGCCAGCCAGACTGGCGCCCCTTCTTTCAGGCCCAGCACGTTCATCATGGTGATTCTGATGGTGCTGGTGGGCACGAACAGCTTGGTCTTCTGCCCCATCAGCAGGATCGCTCCGGCCACCAGCAACAGGGCCACCAGGATGAACACCCCGGCCCGCACCTGGGCCCAACCGATCTGGTTACTTCGCTCCATAGTCCAGCCTCTTTTCGTTCGTAGCGACGAACATTCACGGATAATTGTGAACAAGGGATTGTCCTAGATTATCCGACATCTAGCGCCGTGTCGAGTACAGTTTCCTGTAGTTCGGCCGCTGAAAAGCCTGCGCAGCGCTTGCATTACCCAGTGGGGCGGGACAAGCAGGATATGTCCCTCAATATGAGGTGATAGGTGACAGCACTGTCATGTACGAGAGCTCGTAACGCTGAAATACACCATGATTTTCCTGATCGTACTTGCATATGGCTGTATTGGCAGTACTCTTAAAGGCACGTTTTGGTGATGTGACGGGTCTCGACAAATTTCTTGTGCATGGGGGATATAATCAAATGGACATTACCGCCAAGGTTATACGTCGAAGTTTTTGGGCAGCGGTTATCGGCTTGCTGGCTATTCAGGTGATTCCCTATGGACATAACCATACCAATCCACCAACGGTCAAAGAACCTGCCTGGGATAGTCCGGCAACAAGAGCATTGGTGAAACGTGCCTGCTTTAATTGCCACAGTAATGAAACCGAGTGGCCTTGGTATTCCCGGATAGCACCGGCTTCCTGGCTGGTTTATCATGATGTCATCAAGGGACGTAGCCTGGTCAACTTTTCGGACTGGCAGGGGGGCACCGGGGCAGAATTTCAACGCGTCATTACTGCCGGCTACATGCCGCCCCTGCAATATCGTCTGGCACATCCGGAGGCGCGGTTGACACCGGCTGAGAAACAACAGTTGATCAAGGGGCTGACCGCAACAGCGGCGGCGGGAAGATAGGTGCTATCGCTGCCGGGGGTGACGCGACCAGAGGCTCTATACAAACAGCGATGCCACAGTGGGCTGCAAAAACTCCTGCACATTGGGCAGCGGGCAGGCCCGCAGCTCCGCCTCGGTCCCCTCGAAGGCCAGCCGCGATTCGTGAATCAATGAAAACCGCTGCGATGTGGCAAAGGCCGTGGCCAGGTCATGGGTCACCATCAGGGTGGTCTTGCCGGCCTCCTGCAGCCGCCGCATCAGGGAGATGATATTGTAGACTCCGATCGGGTCCAGGCCGGTGGTTGGCTCGTCAAAAAAGATGTACTCAGGGTCGGCGGCCAGGGCCCGGGCAATCGCCACCCGTTTTTTCATGCCGCCGGACAGCTCGGCCGGGTAGAGGTCCAGGGCCGGCTCCACCCCCACAAAGCGCAGCTTCTCCCGCACGATCTCCTCGATCTTGCCCTGGGAGAGCCGTCCCTCCTCAAACAGGCGGTAGCCCACGTTCTCCCCCACCGTCATGGAGTCGAACAGCGCGCCGCCCTGGAACACGATCGCAATCTTCTTGCGCTGTTCACGGTAGGCCGCCTCAGGCTTGCCGGTTATCTCCAGGCCGTTGATGCAGATGCTGCCGTGCTGGGGGTGGATCAGTCCCAGCAGCAGCTTGAGGATGGTGGTCTTGCCGGAACCGCTCACCCCCAGGATGGTGCGGTTGACACCTTGCTCCAGCACCAGGTCGAAGTCGGACAGGATGGTGCGGCCACCCACCGTATAACAGACCTTCTCCATCCGTATGCACGGTTCGTCCGTCCAGCTCATCGAAACACCACAAAGACCTTGGCAATGAAGAAGTCGCACATCAGGATCACCACCGAGGAGAGTACCACCGCCCGCTTGGCCGCCGCCCCGACCCCTTCGGCGCCGCCACCGGTGGCAAGCCCGGTCTGGCAGGCGATCATGGTCAACAGGAACGCAAACACCAGCGGTTTGACGATCCCTTCCAGATAATCAAGCGGCACCATGAACTGGGTGAAGGTGGAAAGGTACATGGTGGGGCCGATCCCGTAGGTGGTGGCGATCAGGTAGCCGCCCAACATGGAGATGGCATCGGTGATGATGGTCAAAAGCGGCAGGGCCAGCAGCATCGCCTTCAGGCGGGGGGTTACCAGGCGCTGGATGATGTCGGTCCCCTCCACCCGCATGGCATCGACCTGTTCGGTCACCACCATGGTGCCCAGCTCGGCGGTGATGGCAGAGCCGACCCGGCCCGATACCATCAGGGCCGCCAGCACCGGTCCCAGCTCCTTGATCATGGTAACGGCCACCATGCCGCCGACGTAGCTGGTGGCGGCAAACGGCTTCAACTGGATCAGGGCCTGCAGCGCCATGACCATGCCGGTGAACAGACCGGTCAGCACGCAGATGAACAGCGAGGAAAAGCCCAGCTTGTCGAACTGGATCGCAAAGTCGCGGTAGTAGTACGGCTTGTGGAAGATGCGGGTAAAGGCCTGCCAGGCCAGGAAGAAAAACTCCTGGAATCCGGCAAAGAAACGCTGCATGCCGGTGTCGAGGCGCGCCAGGCTGAACATCCTACAGCACCGCCTCCACCGCCTGGGCGGCCTCATCGATGAAGCTGAACTCCAGCTCCTGGCGGACGTTCTCCGGGATGTCGTCCAGGTCGTCGCGGTTGCGACCGGGGGCCAGCACGGTCTTGACCCCGGCGCGGTGGGCGGCCAGCACCTTTTCCTTCAGGCCGCCGATGGCCAGCACCCGCCCGGTCAGGGTGATCTCGCCGGTCATGGCCACGCTGCGGCGGGCCGGACGGTTGGTTAACAGCGAGACCAGCGCCGTGACCATGGTCACCCCGGCCGAGGGGCCGTCCTTGGGGATGGCGCCGGAGGGGACGTGGATATGGATGGCGTGGTTTTCAAAGGCGCTGTCCTGAATGCCGAACTCGGCGGCATGGGCCTGCACGTAGGAGAGGGCAGCCCGGGCCGACTCCTTCATCACCTCCCCCAGGGAGCCGGTCAGGATCAGCTCGGGTTTGCCCGGCATGCTGGTGGCCTCCACAAACAGGATGTCGCCGCCGGTCTCGGTCCAGGCCAGGCCGGTCACGATCCCGACCCGGTCTGATTCCGCCGCCACCTCGTTGTGGAACTTGCGCGGTCCCAAAAGTTCGGTCACCACCGCTGGCGTGATCTCGCTGCGGGGTTCCTTGCCCTGGGTGACCTCCTTGGCCACCTTGCGCAACACCTGGGCAATGGTGCGTTGCATGTTGCGCACCCCTGCCTCGCGGGTGTAGTCGCGGATGATCTTGACCAGCCCCTCCTCGGTAAAGGCGGGCGGGGTCTTGGCCAGGCCGTTCTCCTCCAGTTCGCGCGGGATGATGAAACGGTTGGCGATATGCTGTTTTTCTTCGGTTGAATAGCCGGCCAGCCTGATGATCTCCATCCGGTCCTTCAAGGGGCCGGGGATCGGGTCCATCTGGTTGGCGGTGGTGATGAACATCACCTTGGAGAGGTCGAACGGCACATCCAGATAGTGATCCTGGAACGAGAAGTTCTGCTCAGGGTCAAGCACCTCCAGCAGGGCTGAAGAGGGATCGCCGCGGAAGTCATGGGAGAGCTTGTCGATCTCGTCCAGCATCATGACCGGGTTGTTGGAGCCGCAGCGGTAGATCTCCTTGATGATTCTGCCCGGCAGGGCGCCGATGTAGGTCCGGCGGTGGCCGCGGATCTCGGCCTCGTCCCGCACGCCCCCCAGGGAGACCCGTACGAACTTGCGGCCCATGGCCCGCGCAATCGAGCGGCCCAGCGAGGTCTTGCCCACCCCGGGCGGCCCCACGAAGCAGAGCACCGGTCCCTTCATGGTCTCCTTCAACGAGCGGACCGCCAGAAACTCCAGGATCCGCTCCTTGACCTTCTTGAGGTTGTAGTGGTCCTCGTCCAGCACCTGTTCGGCCTTGACGATATCCAGTGAATCCTCGGTGGAGATGTTCCAGGGCATGCCGGCCAGGTAGTCCAGGTAGGTACGGGAGACGTTGTATTCCGGCGAGGTCTGGTTGATCCGCTCCAGCCGTTTCAACTCCTTGAGGGCGATCTTGTGCACCTCTTCCGGCATCTCGGCCTCATCGATCCGTTGGCGCAGCTCCGTCACGTCGGTGTTGCGGGGGTCTTCCTCGCCCAACTCCTCCTGGATCTGCTTCATCTGCTCCCGCAGCAGGTAATCCTTCTGGTTCTTGCCCACCCGCTTGTTCAGTTCGGTCTTCAGGTCCGAATGTACCTGCAGTTTCTGGACCTCGTTGGTCAGGTGCACATAGACCTTTTTCAGACGCTCCAGGGGATCAACGGTTTCCAGCAGCTCCTGCAGATCACTCTGGGGCAGGTTGACGTACAGCGCCACCAGGTCGGACAGGCGGGCCGGGTTGTCGATGTAGTCGATCATCTTCATGACATCGTCCGGCAGCGGCTTGCCATAGGAGAGCGAGATCTTCAGCAGACCGATCAGCGACTGCACCAAGGCCTCGGAGACCAGCCCCTTTTCCGCAAACTCCCGTACCACCTCAACCTGGGCCAGGGGATAGGGGGCCATCCGTTCAAGCTCCATCAGCCTGATCCGGTTGATCCCCTCCAGGGTAACCTTATAGCGGCCGCCCGAAACCTTTTTCAGCTGGGTGATCCGGCAGACCGTGCCGATCTCGTACAGGGTGGCCATGATATCCTGGCTGGGCGGTTCCTTGCGCTGGAAGACCGTGGCGACAAACCCCTCGTACTGGTCCTGGGCGGCCCGGAACAGCGCCATCTCCGGCTCCTCCAGGTAGAGCGGGTAGACCATGTACGGAAAGGCCACCATGTCCTTTAAGGGGTACAACGGCAGGATCGCCGGGATGTTCAGTTCATTATGGGGCATAGAAAAGCTTTCTTTCTCTCAATAACGCGATGTATTGCAGCAGATAGTACCATGCCGGGTCACAATCTTCAATCAAGCTGCGCAATCAGGTGGGACGGCCTGCCTGCACCGAGACCCGGGTGGTGCGGATGGAACGGGCGGTGCCGCCCAGATCGCGGTAGAGCAGACGCAGAAAGCGGATGGTGACCAGCCGGTGCAGCAGGGCCTGGGTCAGGCGATACAGCCAGCGTCGCAGCAGGGAAGGCCGGTTCGAGCCAAGCAGCAGCGGGCAGTAGTCCGAGAGTCGCAGGGTGACCCGCAGGCGTTGATCCGGCAACTCCTGCACGCTGAAGCGCAGCTCGCCCCGGTCGCACTGGGCGGTCTGCACCAGCAGCCCGCCGCAGATCCGCAGGGCCAGCATCCTGGCATCCTGCTCCTGTTCCGGCAGTGGGGGCAGAAAACAAAGCAGCGCCAGGCGGTTGGCCAGCAGAAACTGTACCCCGTCAGGGCGCACCCGGGGGCGGATCAGCCCCAGGGTCAGGCGTTGGATGGCCGCCAGGTAGCGTTCCAGCACCTGTTCCGGTGTCAAGCCCCGCCCCAGCTCTGCCGGCAGGTCGAGCCACTGGACCGAGAAGACCGTGTTGTCCGCCACCAGCACCTGCTGACAGGCAATCTGTTGTATCGTGTGCGGCGTCATGCCGGCTAGTGTGCCACAAAACTGGCCGCTTGCCAGCAGCAGATTTTATGGCAGAATACCTGCACCATGCACACTGCTGCCACCGAACATATTCTGGTTACCGGCGCAAGCGGCTTTATCGGCCGCCGCCTGGTCAGCGAGCTGCTGCAGCGCGGCTACCGGGTGCGCTGTATGGTCCGTCGGCCGACGGACCTGCCTGCAGCGGCAGAGCAGGTGCAGGCCGACCTGTTGCAGCCGGACAGCCTGCCCGCCGCGCTGGCAGGCATTACCACGGCCTACTATCTGGTACATTCCATGGGCAGCGCAGGTGGTGATTTTGCAGAGCGGGACCGCCAGGCCGCCTGCAATTTCGTAGCTGCGGCCGATGGCGCCGGGCTGCAGCGGGCCATCTACCTGGGCGGGCTGGGGGAGACCGGCGACAACCTCTCGCACCACCTGGCCAGCCGGCTTGAGGTGGCGGAAATCCTCAAAACCGGCTGTTTCAGCACCACCTTTCTGCGGGCAGCGGTCATTATCGGCTACGGTGGCGCCTCCTACGAGATGGTATACAGCCTGGTACGGCGCCTGCCGCTGATGATCACCCCCCGTTGGGTTGCCACCCGTAACCAGCCGATTGCGGTGAACGACGTGATCGGCTACCTTGCCGGTTGCCTGGAGGAACCGCGCACCAGCGGCGAGACCTTCGACATCGGCGGGCCGGACATTATGACCTATAAAACCATGATGGAGCGTTTTGCCAAACTGATCGGCAGGCGACTGCTGATCATACCGGTGCCGGTCTTGACCCCCCGGCTTTCGTCGTACTGGGTCGGGCTGGTGACGCCGGTCAAGCCGGCCATTGCCATTGCCCTGATCGAGGGGCTGAAAAATGAGGTGATCTGCCGGGATAACCGGATACGGGAGCTGCTGCCGATCCGGCTGACCCCGTTTGACGAGGCCATAACAACGGCTCTGGCCGAACAACAACAAGGAGGGGTGGTATGAAAAAAATAGGCGTTGTACTTTCAGGCTGCGGTTTCAGGGACGGTAGTGAGATTCACGAGGCGGTCTGTACCCTGCTGGCCATTGACCAGGCCGGCTGCGAGGCGGTCTGCATGGCTCCTGACATAGAGCTGAGTGAGGTCAATCACTGCGCGATGGAGCCCACCGGCGCCACCCGCAAGGTGCTGGTTGAATCAGCCCGCATCGCCCGTGGCAATATCAAGAACATCAAAGAAGTGAAGGCTGCTGATCTGGACGCCTTGGTGTTTCCCGGCGGATTTGGTGCAGCCCTTAACCTGTGCGACTTTGCCCAGAAAGGGGCTGCGGCTTCGGTTAATCCCGAGGTGGTCCGGTTGGTGAAAGAGGTGTATGCAGCAAAAAAACCGATCGGCGCCATCTGCATCGCCCCGGCCCTGATCGCGGCCATCCTGGGCAAGGAGGCCGGGCCGACCCTGACCATCGGCAACGACCCCGGCACGGCGGCCGAGATCGACAAGACCGGTGCCAAACACCAGAACTGTGCCACCACCGGGATCGTGATCGACCAGGCCAACAAGATCGTGACCACCCCGGCCTACATGACCGCCGGCCGGATCTCCGAGGTGCAGGAGGGGATTGCCAAGTGTATCACGGCGGTGATTGAACTGACCTAGCAGACGGCTTTGGTCGTCACACCTGCCTTGGGTTTGACAAAACAGGCGCTGTGCGATTTTTCGCACAGCGCCTGTGATTTAGGCTGCTCGTATGATCTGTTTGCGTCTTGAGGAACGTCTGGTCCCGCCTTCATCTGTCCTTATTTCTGCACTCCCAGCAGTTGCACGTCAAAGTGCAGGGTTGCGTTGGGCGGGATCACGCCTCCTGCCCCCCGAGCTCCGTAGCCAAGCTTGGCAGGTATCACCAGTTTGCGCTTGCCGCCTACCTTCATGCCCATAACCCCTTCATCCCAGCCCTTGATAACCTCCCCAACGCCGATCACAAAGCTGAACGGCTGATTGCGGTCAACAGAGCTGTCGAACTTCCTGCCATTGTCAAGCGTGCCGGTGTAATGGACCGTGACCAGCTTGCCCTTGACCGGGGATGGGCCATTACCGACGACTTCATCGAAATACTGGAGTCCTGAAGCAGTTGTCACCATCTTGTTTCCCTTTTTAGTTGCCGCGTTAACCGGCACTATCGTTATGCAGACCAGTGAGGCTGCGAACAGCATAAGCATGAGTTTCTTCATAGGTTTCCTCTTTTGGTGGAATGGCCCTGTGGTGCAACACCCGGGATTCTGTTTCAGGTTGCTTACCTCAAACGCTCGCAGATGTCATGCATAATGTGAAGCACGGTGCTGATAGTGAGAAAAGGGGCGTCTGCATAAGCAGGCGCCCCGTGTGCAGTCAGAGGGTGATGACGCGTGGTTACGCGATGGTGTGGCGGATATCCTTGCCCTTGACCATAAAGATCACCATCTCGGCGATGTTGGTGGCATGGTCGGCGATCCGCTCCAGCGACTTGGCGATATAGGTGATCCGCATGGCCCGGCTGATGGTGGAGGGGTCTTCAACCATGTAGGTATAGAGCTCACGCTGGACCTGCTCATTCAAGTCATCCACCAGCTGGTCGTCCTTGCAGACCTTGACCGCCAGCACGTCGTCGCCCCGCACAAAGGCATCCAGGGCCTCCTTGACCATCACCTCAACCCAGTGGGCCATGCGGGGGATGTCGATATACGGCTTGAGCGGCGGCTCCTGGCTGAGCTGGCGGGCGCGTTTGGCCATGTTGGCGCACTTGTCCCCCATCCGCTCCAGGTCGGTCACGATCTTGAGCGCCAGGGTGATGAAACGCAGATCCCGTCCGGTGGGTTGGCGCAACGCCAGCAGTTCGAGGCATTTTTCATCAATGGCAACCTCATGGCCGTTGACCTCGTGGTCCATGGCGATGATCTGCTCGGCCAGCTCGATATCCCGTTCAACCAGGGCCGTGATCGCCTCGGCAATCATCTTTTCCACCAGGCCGCCCATGGTGAGGATGCGCTGTTTCAGGTCCTTCAATTCGGCATCGTAGGATGCCACCAGATGTCCACTCATTAACCGAATCTCCCCGTAATATAGTCTTCTGTTTGTTGTTTCTCCGGGTTGGTGAAGATCTTCTTGGTATCCCCCATCTCCACCAGCTCGCCCAGATAGAAAAAGGCGGTGCTGTCCGAGACCCGCGCGGCCTGCTGCATGTTATGGGTCACGATCACGATGGTGTACTTCTCTTTCAGTTCGTCGATCAGCTCCTCCACCTTGAGGGTCGAGATCGGATCAAGGGCCGAGCAGGGCTCGTCCATCAGGATCACCTCCGGCTTGACCGCGATGGTGCGGGCAATGCAGAGGCGCTGCTGCTGGCCGCCGGAGAGCTGCATAGCGTTCATCTGCAGGCGGTCCTTGACCTCTTCCCACAGCGAGGCCCGCTGCAGGCTCAGCTCGACTACCTCGTCCATCTCGCTGCGTTTAACCCGCCCGCCGTTCAGCTTGTAACCGGCGATGACGTTGTCGTAGATCGACATGGCCGGGAAGGGGTTCGGCTTCTGGAAGACCATCCCGATCTTGCGGCGGGTGGCGACCGGGCTGCAGTCGCGGCGGTAGATATCCTCGCCATCCAGCAGCACCGAACCGCTGACGCGGGCGCCGGGGGTCATGTCGTGCATCCGGTTGATGCTGCGCAGAACCGTGGATTTGCCGCAGCCCGAAGGACCGATGATGGCGGTGACGCTGTTGGCCGGCATGGTCATGTCGACCCCTTTGACCGCATGGTTGGCGCCAAAATAGATGTTGAGCTGTTTCAGTTCGATCTTTGCGTGTTTCGTCTGTTCTGACATGAATCAGTTCCTGTGCAATGGAATAAATCAGCGGCTGCGGTTGAACCAGCGGGCAACCAGGCTGAGGGTGAACATCAGGGAGACCAGTACCAGCGCCCCGCCCCAGGCCAGGCGATGCCAGTCGTCATAGGGGGAGATGGCGAAGTTGAAGATCTGCAGCGGCAGGGCGGCGATCGGCTCGTTCAGCTTGTGGGACCAGAACATGTTCCCCAGGGCGGTGAAGAGGATCGGCGCGGTTTCGCCGGCAACCC
>Ga0302238_1002557_pt1 | contig 12629 bp, 10 predicted proteins | sample AAG_UR_Asn_MG_FD_193527 | JGI IMG/M metagenome (GOLD analysis project Ga0302238, IMG submission 193527) | Enriched activated sludge microbial communities from anaerobic digester in WTTP, New Holstein, Wisconsin, United States - AAG_UR_Asn | ecosystem: Engineered > Bioreactor > Anaerobic >...
GAGGCAACAGCGCCGGCATCGACCAGAACGTTATGCCCGATAAGAAAACACGTCGTTTTATAATCAGGAAGCTGCGAGCCGTTACAACCCAGCACCCGTACATTCATTAATATAGCCCCCGGCAGTTAATTTCGTCGCGAAATAGCACACTTTCAAACTACAGGCAATGAATATGTAATTAAATATATGATTAGAGAAGCGACGCATAGTCTTTTTATATTTAAATAAGCCCATCCTTTGACCAGATCGTCTGCCTTTGTCTTTTTTGTTATCAAAATTTCACGCCACCTTAATATCAATGTAATAATAAAGTGATTTAATCCTCTCACGGCAGATATTATGGAAGACCATGATAATGCACTATTGAGATAGGAGTAACCCATGACTTCATGGATGAAGACACTTTCAGATCATTACAAGCGAATACGGGAATGCTATCCTGATGATCAATTGATGATTCTTTTTGATATAGACGGCACCATTGTTGATACACGCTACATGGTGTATGACATATTGAAACGTTTCGATAAATGGCAGGGCACTTCTTTTTTTAGCAATTTAGAGGTTGATGACATTTTCTTTCATGAAAAAAACCTGGATCAATGGATTGAAAAATTGGATATTCATGAAAATACGCGGACGGCTATTCTTCGTTGGTATAAAACCGACTACTGGTCTTCCTCCACCATCCTGTCCGCGCACCGTCCCTTTGCCGGTGTCATGGATGTTATTCGTTGGTTCCAGATTCAACCGAACACTCATGTTGGTCTGAACACAGGACGCCATGAAAGTGTCAGATCGGATACACTGTGCACACTAAACCAAATTGGAAAAGAATATCGAGTTGAATTCAGGGAGAGCCATCTTTATATGAGTCCCTACCCCTGGGGAGAAAACATTATCTCCGCCAAATTGGAAGGTGTGCGCCATTTTTCCCAAAAGGGATACCGTGTTTGTGCCTTTATTGACAATGAACCCGAGAACCTTTTGTCTGTCGCCTCCATGGATAACGACAATGAAATCCTCCTTCTGCATGCCGATACGATTTTTGCCTCCAAGAAGCGGCATCTGCCGGCAAGGGCTATCGGTGGCAACAGCTACGATATCACGGAACTGGCTGAGAAAGATGCTCTTCCACGACACGTACAATTCGTCTGGCATGCTGTCAATGATCATGACAATTTAAGACAATTCCTGCTTTCTAATATCCAATGGGCGGAATGTGATGTCCGCATGAACCCGATAGACGATGCAATCATCTTACGCCATTCTTCTTTTACGGCAGCACCTTTATCGCCGAATGAACAGTTCCTCACTTTCGAGGAACTTCTTACGTCTATTACCTGCAACAATAAGAACATAAAGATTGATCTCAAAGAAAACGGCGGGCTGATAGAGAAAGTTTTTGAATTGCTGGCCCATTGTCATCTGGGTGACGAAAGGCTATGGTTCAGTGGACGTATTGAAAAACTCCAGGAGAATGGATTTCGCAAGATAGCCCAAATCTATCCGAATTCGACTATCCAATGTCCGATCGATTTTCTGGCACCACTTGTTCTTGATTTACCGAACAAGGCGCGTGAAATCCTCAAAAAACTCACCGGCTGGGGAATTAACCGCTTTTCTTTAAAATGGAAAACACCTCATCTATCGCTTATTGCTGAAACAATCGAACAATGGGGTTTTGAATTGAACATTTACAATGTGCCTGATCTGGAATCGTTTCTTAAGGCCGTCCTTCTTTTACCCTGCTCCATAACATCAGATTTCAATTTCCCTAAATGGCACTATCATGGTCACGGGCGTGAACCGCAGAAGGGGTTTAAGGATTTTAATGTCGGATACCTGGCGGAACGGAAAGAAACTTCCACTTCCGTAAGCTGGATGTAGCTGCTTCGCAGGTTTTTCGGGGCACTGTTCGTTCAGTTGATACACTGGATGTAGCTGCCGCCCATCAAAAGGGCCCACTGCCAGCGCTCTTCGTTTTTTTTGATCTGACTGTTCTTCCAGCATGTCTAAAGTTCGCTAATTTCTCGAATCCGGATGTGTATCGAAGAGCAGGTTACACTGCTCCTACCTGTATAAAGAAAGGAAACCACCCACAAAACAACTAAAAAGATGATCATGCCGGGGTTCCAAAGAAAGCTGAGCCCCATCAACAAATTGGGCAAACTGCGATAATTTTCCTGAATGAAAGCCAAAATAACAAACGTATAGATACTGGCAAACAGTGTCATAATCTGGTAGGCGGAGATGCGTCCATGTCCCCGGTAATCAGCACGCAGAAATTCCGAAGCAAAACGCCATCCCTGTGTTACAAACAGCGTAATCACCAAGGCTGTGGGAGCTTTGCCTTTTATAAACAGGTAAAAGCTTAAAAGCCCGCAACCCGTGTAAATAATAGCCGTCAGAGCCTGAATGGGTATAACCGCCTGACCGTCGAGCTGATGGTCGTAGGCAATTTTTTTTGTCTTACCCCGAAAAACAAAATTCCAACGCCGAAAGATTTTTTGGGTTAACGGATTACACGTGGAAAGTGGTTTCCCATAGCAACAGCCGAAACTTATGCAGGCAAGCCGCCCTATACCTTCACCAAAAGCGTAGGCGATAAATATTGCGGTCATAGTTTCGATGATTGCAACACGGAAACCAAGCCATTTACCTAATGTTATATTTACTATAGTTATAATCCACGGTGTTATTAAGATACCGATAAAGGAAGCACCGCCTACGGTAAATGTATTCTTCTTCTTTTCTACTAAGCGGGCGATAAGACGAGAGGCGGACATGCAAATTGCCAAAACCGGTATGACGACGGATAATGAGCCGATAAAGGTAATCCCCAGAGAACCTGCCATGATTAGAAAGAGAATAACCGCAAACAGATAGGCTGCGGCATTAAAGAAACCATAGTAGGTTAAATTGATGCCGCGCCATTTTCCATCGTCATCTTTTCTTTGGGGCAGGCAGGCCAGAATCTGCCAATTTTCTTTGGGCAACGTTCTAAATGCCCACAAGAACAACATGAAGATGCCTCCTGCAAGGATCAGTATGAAGATTTCAACATGCATGATTATAGGAAATTCCTCCGACGCTCATGCACCTCTGTTTATTGCTTGTTTCGCTTTTTTTCTGACAGTCTATACACAGTCGGCTCATAGGTTCGATCAGCAGTCTTTTTTCGCAAATAGCTTTGCCGCAGGAATCGCAAATACCGAACAGCCCCCAGTCAATACGAATAATCGTCTCCTTTATGTCGAGAATCAATCGTCTCTCTCTATCTCGGCAGGCCAATTCCACAAATTTGCTGGACTCAATTGCCGCCCTGTCAAAGGGGTCGGCATACTCACCGTCAGCATTTCTCATTTTAGAAATAGTATCGTCGGCATTCGACCTAAGCTCTTCCATTTTTTTCACCAAAGTCTTCCTGATGGACTGGATTTTTTCTTGCCTCATAATCATTACCTCCTCTGATGACCCGAAAAAATTTTCATTCGTTAACTTTCACTTATTATTGAACCGGCAATAAATGATCTGACCTTTACATCGGTTTCGACCAAAGATTTGCCGAAACCACGGCTGAAAATACTTTTAGCTTCAGGATTGGACATGTTCGCGGCAATATCATCGGCAAACCTTACTCTGTCTTTTTGAAATATCAGAACAACCGTAGAACTACCGGGCCGGAAAATACTCTTGGGAACACCTTTAATCACAAACATTCCCGTACCTATGGAAATAGGACTTTCATATTTTTTTTCACTGTAGCACTGAACTATATCGCCGATCATCAAGGCGACCACTTCAATCATGGCTACCAAACCGGCTCCGGTCCCGCCTTTGACATCCGTATCAATAATGGTAACGACACGCTTGTTTTTGGAATAAGGAGTTACAACAGAAACGACGGCATGAGGATTACAAGCATGATAAGCACCCTGGATTTGATAAAAGTCAACTATTTTCCCGGCAACCGGCGTATGATTGTAATGATACTTCTCCGGCGTCAATCGAAATACCGCAAAATCGCCGTCACAAAAGGACGCAAGCCAGGTACGCTTTTCGCGACCGAACATTTCCTCATAATCAAAAAACTTTCCCTTTATAAACAATCCCGATTCTTCCAGAAATGATCCAAAGAGCACCCGGGAATCAGCCGGAGCAACAATGGCGCAGGGATCATTGGGCATTGAGCGGCATTCCCAATAACGAATTTTTCGTTCGAATATTTTTCTCAATGAATTCAACTCAGCAGGAGCAGCCAGACATTCTGTCGGGTCAACATTCAATTGTTTATGAATATCCAGGTAATTCTTCATTCTGGCGGAAAGGATTCCATCGTAATTCATATAACCAAGCACACTGGAAATTCTGGCGGAAATTAACCGGCGGAAAAGCCAGGATGATTGTTCCCGGACATGCGAATATAAAAATTGGATAACTTGATCACCGTAGAACTGTTCCGTTTTTATCTGGCGAGTATCACGCTCTATATAATGATGTTGCATAATTTATTTACTGTTTCTTAACATATTGAAATTTACGATTGAGTTCGGTCTTATAATGGATGTGCACCAAAAGAATGCAAATCAGCTTTTCCAGAGTTTCCTTTGACGCCGTTTCCTCAACGACATTCTGCCGGGCCAGATCAAGAAATTTTGTGATAGTCGATCCCTCCAAAACACTGCCAAACAGGCTTCTGATATCCTGCCTTAACCCGACGGAAGCGTAATCCAGCTTGATCATATCTTTACTGAGAAGGCCGAAAGCTTCCCCGATATGCCGGTTACGTAATTTAGTCCGATAGTACTTTTCCGCGGCTTGATTGAATTTATCGGCGCTTAAAGAAAGTGGTGATTCAGCGCCGGCCATATTCAGAATACCGGAGGTCAGCTTTCCGCATGCGGAATAGCGAGCCGGTTCGTCAAGCCGCAATTCGAGTTCTTCGACAGACTCCCGCATATCGAGCATTTCCAGAAGGTCCGCTGCATCCTCGCACAGGATCTTCAGGAGCGCCCGCCGGTATTCAAGATTATAAATACGAACATATCCGGGATACCTTCTACTGGGACGCACTCTTTCAGTCTTAGCTATTATCTTCTTTATTAAGACATTCCTTGTATTGCCATGTACAAAGAAAGTCGGAATGCCGATGGCCGAACCAAAAATAATTTGCCTTCTTTCACTTTCAATAGAAGGATCATCGGGAATATCATCATGCCTAAGCTTCCCGGAGAAGATATATTTGAATGCTAAAAGATAGAGAAGATTTTGCAGGCTTACGGCTCGTCCCATATCCTGGGCAAAGCTTTCAAAAAGGCTGTAATGGCGGGCTTCAAAGCCGGAAAAGCCTATTACTTTGTGCTCACGCAGTTTCTCCAGAAGATAAAACGACATCTTTGTGTCAAACACGCCAAGATGGGCGAGATCCTCTTTTAAACGCTGAGTATTGTAAAGTTCGCCATTTAACGCGGGACTCTTATCCGTACTCATCAGCGCCACCAAATAATCAATTAACCGGAAATCGGGAACAAAATCCCCTTTTAATTGGAAAACCTTGCCGATCAGATTATCTATCCATCCGGGACCAAAAGGCGTTATCGACTTGCCGAATATATTCAGTAGACCGGCTTTCTTCTTCCAGCGCCGCCAAAACATGCGTAAATGAGTATAATCCAATTCATGAGGAAGGAAACCCAGAGCTTTCTCCGGATGGAAATCATTGAAATCGAGACGGTACGGAGCGGCAGTATATGTGCCGACAAAAAGAGGTAAAAAGTGCTCGACAATTTTAACAACCAAATCGCCTAGGTATTTTTCATCTCTTTGAGTATAACCTGAAGATGGATCTGCAATCAATAAACTTAATTTTCGGCTTCCTAAACTCACATGCGTACCGTTATTGGCCAGGCTTATATTGGATAAGTTGGGTAAAGTCATCAGATTAGTGGTGTTGATCCCCGCTTCCCGGAGTTTTAAGACGGCATTGAATTGGCTGCGGCTTAAAACGCAATGGCACAGATGCATGTATTCATACTTTTCTTCTCCCCTGTTCCAGCCGGAAAGACAAGGGTTCATGAACAGTTCCCGATAAAAAGCATCGGAAATACAATTGTTCAAAATTTTTTGCCTGATCGGTGGGTGAGGTGATGAAAACATCATCACTTTTTGTCCATTCGCTGTAAGTGAATATTTTTGATTGGCGTACATTACAAGCAACTGGGTCATGAGAAAGCGTAGGGACATTTCCTTCGCCACCGACTGGCTTATACCGTTTTCCGCCTGCGGAGAAGCAATATAAAAGGACGATGTTTCCGGTGACGTATTATCATTCAGATAATGTTGCATAACATGCAGGCCGGTCTTATAGATCAATGGATGCACTTTATGCTGCGCGTCAACTATCTCCGCAAGAGACAACTTTAAGAGGTAACTTATCGGCACCCGAATATAATCAAGATCATCTTTGCGAAAGATGAACCTGTTCCAATCCGACCGTCGACCGGCGGTTGGATTTCTCTTGTCCGCCAAAAGATCATGCTGAAAGATTTTCCCGGCAAGAGCTCCCATTTTATTCCGCGGAAAACGAACCCAACTGTTTTCCCAGATATCTTCGGTATTGGCATCCAAATATTTCTCCAGATCGGTCATGACTTTTCGCGATGTGTCGCCAGCTATCGCTCGTCTCAGCGTATTGGCGTAATAATTGGATTGTTCTATGAAGAGTGGAAGATCTACATTACTCTTGTTCCCAACCACGACCGTTTGCAATTCGACTTCGCTGCCTGCGGTAGTATCGGAAGGAACAAAGGGCAACGATCCAGCATTTAACCCCAGCCGATCATATTTCACACCAATCAATTCAGCCAACTCTCCGATAAACTTTGGCGCAACATTATCCGGTTTCGTTAGATAATTAACCAGCACAGTGTTTGTGGTGCTCAAAGAATATCTCCTTTTCCCAATAATTTTAATTTTACAGGGAGAGTATAGCTCATCAATGTTTCATTATGATGAAGGATTAGAGAAGATTTGATAAAAGAAAAACACCCCGGAAAACAGCCTGCCAGGGTGTTGTGTTGGAATTTAGGCTGTTCTAGAATGTCAGCCGATTTCGAAACTCTATCTTGTCTTGTTTATACAATATTGACCTCCTTTGTACGCAGTGAAAAGAATTTGTATAAAGGTTAGAATTCCTTGGTATATGTTATCGAACTGTTATCTGTTATCGTAGCTGCACTTTGACGGTTTATATTGCCTGTCTCATCTTTCTTTACAGCACTCTTGCTCCAATTTCCGCCACTTCTGAACGTTCACCGTGCAGTAGCGTCTCATGTCCAGCTATTTTCTCATCCTTGGTTCGACTAAACAAGTTAAGCCGTTGCTGCTTGCGTCCAGATAAGGATGATCGATTTGTTCCGGATCAGCGGTAAAAACAATTTTTGTTCCCTAGCCTACGCGGGTAATCAGGGTTTTGATCATTTGTGGTGAAAGATTTTGCGCCTCGTCGCGGATAATAATAAATTGACGGGGAATGCTTCGGCCACGAATATAGGTCGGAACTTCCATCTCCAGAGCCCTCGTATCGATGAGGTGGTCTATTATTTTGTATTGGCGGTTGTGATTACCAAACAGATATTCCAGATTGTCATATATAGGTTGCATGCAAGGACGAATCTTCTCTTACTTGTTACCAGGCAGGTAGCCGAGATCATTCCCCATCGGCACAATGGGCCTTGTCACCAGAAGGCGGCTGAAACTTTTCCGTTCGACGACTTTCTCTAGACCTACGGCAAGAGCGATAAGCATCTTACCTATACCGGCCCGACCAATCAATTTAACTACTTTGATGTCATCGTTTAGAAGAAGCTCTATAGCCGGACGCTGTTCCTTATTACGGGGCCGAATACCGAAATTAATGCTGTTGCCGTGGAGTAGGGGATAGAACACTCCGCGAAAGTGCCAGCATGGGAAAAAGTACCCCTCAGAGATTAGGGTAACGATGATGGATAAGACCCCAGACAATCCCATAAGTAGGGTAATGAGCTTTATAAGAGGGAACCGGTATATGCAGTTAATCTTTTCCTCGAGCCGTATTCTCTTTCATAGAATGCAAAATATAGGAGGAAATCTCCTCTATCGATTTGCTGGTAGTATTGAGCACCGGGATGCCCATTCTATTGAAAATCGCGTCGGCGCGGCGCACATCGTCTTCACAGCGCTTGAGGGATGCATAATCACTTCCCGGTCGGCGTTCTTCACGGATTAAATGGAGGCGCTGGGGATCAATAGTCAGTCCAATGAGCTTACGTCGGCAATCCCAAATCCTTTCAGAAACACCGCCCTTCTCAAAGTCATCTTCCGTAAGGGGGTAATTGGCCGTGTTTAAGCCGAAGTGCATGGCGAGATAGAGACAGGTGGGGGTCTTACCGACGCGGGATACTCCGATTAGTATAAGGTCGGCCCATTGGAAGTTCTCCGTGTGCATTCCGTCATCATTGGACATGGCGAAGTTGATGGCCGCTATGCGTTTCATGTAAGAACTGGGTTCTGTTATAGCGTGGCTTAAACCTGCTTTACGGAAGGGCGGCACACCCAGTTCCACTGCGAGAGGGTCAATGAAGCAGTCAAGAAGCTCCATGTAAAAGCATTTTCCAGCCTTCAGGATATTACTGATCTCGGGATTCATTATAGTTGCGAAGCAGATAGGACGCGCCCCATCCCGTTCAGCGGCAGCTCTCATCCGCTCGGTCAATACAATTGCACGCTGAGTAGTGTTAATGAGTGGCATGTAAACCTGTTCAAACTTTACAGATTCGAACTGGGAAATGAGACTACGGCCCAAGGCCTCAGCGGTGATTCCGGTGCTTTCGGACACAAAATAGACGGTGCGCTTCATGTCGTTGCCTTCGTTGATAGCGAATTCATTGGAATTATTTTACCTACTTTTATTATTTGTACCACGTGCAGCCGGTCACGTCAACTTGTCACAATCGGAAACAGGTAATCGTTGATATGCACTTTTCGTCTATCAATCGGATAATGAAGGAACAAATAAGATTGTTAAGAAAGAAAAACACCCCGGGAAAAAGCATGCCGGGGTGTTTCGTTTGCTGCTTGGCTCTTTTTAGAATGTCAGCGTCAGCTTATTGATAACCATGTAATCATTTTGTACAATATTTGCAGTGCTTGTCCCTTTGAAGTAATCACCTGCCCAAAGATAACCGGCACCCAGCATATATGTCAGGTTATTGGTTATCTTGTATGTCGCCGTGACATCCAATTCATATCCGTAATCATCGGAGACATAGTTGGCCGGTTTTTCATCGGCTTTGGCATAAGTAAAAGAAGCCATAATATCCAGCTTTTCGATTGGCTTTACTCCAAGCCGGGCCTGATATAAGAAAGCATTGTCCATTCCGGAGGTGCCGAACCCCTTGCCGGTCGTTGCGGTGCTGGCCAATTCTCCTATCCACATGCTGCGGTCGTAATTCCACATAATCAAATTGGGGCTCCAATCACGGCCTCCAGTAAGCGTACCACCTTCTTTATCATTAGTATTAGGATCATCACCGGAGACATAAGCGAAAGTTGCTCCGCAATAGAATGAACCGAATGTTGCCGTGGCGTCGATCCAGCCGCTGTAATTTTTCAAATCTACATCAGCGGTACCGTTTTCGTAGTCGGCATATTTACCGGTAGCCCAGTTAAATTCAGCCTGCAGGTCAACCGGACCGATCTTGGCAATGGCATAGGGTGTAAAAAGCAAATAAGTTTTTTTACTATTTGCCGTCGGTCTGTTCTCGGCATAATGGTAGTAATTGATGTTTAAACCGGCTAGGCCGCCTTTCCATTTATAAACACCCTCAATTCCGTATTTATCATTGTCGGCATCAGCGGCATTGGCTGAAGTATTAAATGCAGTATAACTACTTTCTTTGGCCTTTGTATAAGCTGCCTTAAGAGTTAAAGGCCCCATGCTGTAAGCATATTTTATCCTGGGTTTAGGTGATAATGTATTACCAAAAACTGTTCCCGTGCTGCCGTCATTCATCATACCGACATCAAAAGTGCCGATCGGCGACTGGTAATTGATGTAAGCCCAGTCAACAGCAATATTTTCATTTTCCGCAGTGGTGCCAGCGGAATCAGCAGCAACGGAAGTACTGGTTGCTGCTCTTGTCGCCCCCCAGGCTCTTTCCATAGCATCAAAACGGGTTACAAGTTTGAGTCCTGGCGCGACAATAAATTCCGGCTGAACGCGAAGCCTCTGGAAATAAAACGCCGTGGAAGATCCTCTATCATCCGTTAAAGTCGTCTTATCCAGATAAACACCGGCGGTGTAGTACTCGCCGCTTAACTTTACATCAACGGCAAATGCCGCTGTGCTGAAGATTGTCAGCAATCCCAGCAAAAGCAAAACAAACTTTAATCTCTTCATCTATCCTTTTCCTCCTTAATGCGACCTAAAATTGAAGCTATAAAAACGGGCGCCTCATCTTTATAACTTTGCCATTGAGGGGGAAGATACAGGAAAAATGTTACACTATGATGACGGTTTGATTAATATATGGAAAAATAAATGCTTATTTTCGTAACAAAAGTTTAACAAAGCCTTAACTGCTCTGAAACATGGAGATGCTATATTGTTCTCAAATTAAATTCATTATTAAAAGGAGGCAGAAAATGTGTCCACAGCAAATAAGCGAACAAATAATGGATTCCAACAAAAATCTACTGGAAAACACATTGGCATTCGTTCAAACGGAAAAACTTTTTTCTCATTTGTCTAAAAAAGCACCTCTGTCGAAGGCGAAGAAAAAAATTACCCATAGGTATGGGAAAATTTATAATCGGTTTTATGAAGACGACGAATTCTCCACCGAGCACATAATGGCATTATACAAAATTGCCTATCAGGACTAGTTTTCGATCAGACGATAATTGTCAATATTAAAGATGCGACCCGATTCTTTGCTCCAAAATGCACAATACCTTTTTATAAAATGCGTTGCAATCTGTCCTGTCTAAGAGTAGAAAGTAATTAATATACGAATGCTTTGCGCAAATCATCAAACCCGTTCGCCGAAAGAACATTGCTCCGACATCTAAGTTTTATTCGAGTTAAATTCTAAATTATATAGGAGAATTCTTATGAAGAAAATAATTCTGGAAGGGCATTCAACGTATGATGGAGCCGGGGTTAAGCTTAAGCGCGTTTTCGCCCGTCGCCATGCAAAGCTTACCGATCCATTTCTTCTTCTCGACCATTTTGGTTCAGACAATCCCGATGATTATATCAAAGGCTTCCCCTGGCATCCGCATCGCGGAATTGAGACAGTAACCTACATGCTTGATGGAACGGTTGAGCATGGCGACAGCATCGGGAATTCGGGCACAATAGGGCCAGGAGACATTCAATGGATGACGGCAGGCGGTGGTGTCATCCATCAGGAAATGCCGAAGCCTTCTTCTAAAGGAATGATGCACGGTCTACAATTATGGGTCAATCTACCGGCAAAAAATAAGATGATGGAGCCGCGCTACCGGGGAATCCTCGCAAATAAAGTGCCGGTAGTCAGAATACCGGAAGGAGAAGTGCGAGTCATAGCCGGCGCTTATCAAAATGTAACCGGCTCCGTGCGGGAACTGATAGTCGATGTTATATACCTGGATGTCCGATTAAAAAAAGGAATGACCCTGGCGCATGAAGCCGGGAAAGGGTATACCAGTTTTTGTTATCTTATCGAAGGAACGGGCGAAGTTGACGATACGAAACTGGAACAGGCGCATTTGATATTATTCGCTGAAGCCGGAAATATTGCCGTTAAGGCGATGGAAAATATTCATTACATATTTGTTACCGGCAAACAGCTGGGCGAACCGATCGCCTGGGGCGGCCCGATCGTTATGAATACACAGGAAGAGCTTGATATTGCGTTCAAAGAACTTGAACAAGATACATTCATCAAGAAAAAATAAAAAAAAACGTACATTGCCCATGAAGATCAACAACAAACCGGAAGTCATCCTGAAGCTTGCCTGGCAGTTCATGGAAAGCCGGATTCTTCTGTCGGCAGCCGAGATGAATATTTTTTCTCATTTGGACGGAACACCGTCGACAGCCGAAGATCTCGCCAACCGGCTGCCTGCCGATTTGCGGGGACTTACTATCCTGCTTGATGCTCTGACGGCAATGGGCTTGCTTTCCAAAGATAAAGACACTTATATAACCGCCGCTGACGCCGTCCTTTTTCTTACCGCTAAGAGTCCCCGGTCGGTCCTGCCCATGCTTCACCATGCGGCTCACCTCTGGGAAAGCTGGTCTGAAATTACATCCAAAGTCAAAAAGCAATGTCCGCTTACTCAAAGTCGGAGAGCACATGGATGCATTGGTCGAAGCTTTCAAACCTTGATGCACCAAGTATTGAGGTCAAGATAGTTTAAATTTTCATCAGGGGGAAATAAAGCGCTACTTTGGTGCCCTGTCCCAGTTGACTGGTGATTTCCATTTTGCCGCCGTGTGCAATCATGAGGTGTTTGACGATCGACAAGCCCAGGCCGGTGCCGCCCAACTCGCGTGATCTGTTTTTGTCCACGCGGTAGAAGCGTTCCCCCAGCCGCTCTAT
>Ga0302238_1002558_pt1 | contig 12626 bp, 8 predicted proteins | sample AAG_UR_Asn_MG_FD_193527 | JGI IMG/M metagenome (GOLD analysis project Ga0302238, IMG submission 193527) | Enriched activated sludge microbial communities from anaerobic digester in WTTP, New Holstein, Wisconsin, United States - AAG_UR_Asn | ecosystem: Engineered > Bioreactor > Anaerobic >...
CGCCAGGAACTCGAACGGCTTGGTTCGACATTTAAGACCAATTCCGACACTGAAGTTATTGCTGAGAGCATCAGAATCTGGCACATAGATGAATCCGTAAAAAAGTTCAGGGGAATGTTTGCCTTCGCAGTTTATGACAAAAAGGAAAACGTTCTATATCTCGCCAGAGACAGGTGTGGGATAAAACCACTTTATTGGGCCAAGAAGGATAGAAGTTTCTTTTTTGCATCGGAAATAAAGGCCCTTCTCCATATCCCTGATATTTCTAAAAAAGCAGATTGCACTGGATTGAATGACTACCTGACACTAGGATTTCCCATTCCTCCGAGGACGTGCTGGAAAGATATAATTAATTTCCCCCCAGCACATTATGCAATTGTAAAAGAAGATGGAAATCCAGAACTTCATAGGTATTGGAAATGGGGATCCTGCGTAAATGATATTTCAGAAAAAGATGCTGAGGAAAAGGCGATGGACATTTTAAGCAAATCCTTGAAATACCATGTGCGTTCAGATGTACCAATTGGCTCCTATCTTTCCGGCGGAATAGACTCGTCACTTCTGGTCTTTCTTCTTAAACAAAGAGGTATTGTTGAAAATCTCAACACATACAATGTAAAGTTTACTGAAACTGAATATGATGAGTCAAAATATGCACAGCTAGTTTCCAGAATTTGTGGGACAAATCATCATACTCTTGAATTAATTACTGGTTCTCCTGATATTTTTGAAAATATATTAGCTCAATACGATGAACCTTTTGGAGACAGTTCCTGTCTTCCTACATATCTACTGAGCGCTGAAATGAGAAAACATGTCAAGACCGTCATATCCGGAGATGGCGGTGATGAGCTATTTGGTGGTTATGAACGTATTAGACATGCTTCTGCTATCTACAAGCTTAAAAAACTTCCATTGAAAAGCCTTCTATCACGCATTCTTTCTTTGAACAATCGCCTTATTGGAATTGAAAAAACAAGAAAGTATAGAAAGGCAATTGCCTTTTCAAATGTAGAGCTCCCTGAGCTTTTCTGCTTGCTACACACATATTTCACAGAAGAGGACAAGATCAATTTATGCAGTGAATCTTTCCTACGTTCTACTGATGATTGTCCAACTTGGACAAGGATGAACTCGTTTATGCCAGAAGACCATGGGCATGGTATAGAAACTATCTTTATGGGATTGGAATTTAATTTAAACCTTCATATGGACTACCTTAGGAAGGTAGATATTGCAAGCTCTGCGCATGGTCTTGAAGTCAGGGTGCCATTCCTTGATAATGAAGTAATTGATTTTGCATCAGCTCTTCCATTAAATTTTAAGATCAGATCGAAGACATGTAAGTATCTCCTAAGAGAGATAGTAAAGAAGAATTTATCATCACAAATTGGAGTTAAGGCAAAGCAAGGATTCGGGATACCCTTCGATTCATGGTGTAAGGGACCAATGAACGCCTACATAAAGGAACTTCTCTTTTCAACTCCTGACGGAGTTGGCATCTGGAATATTTTCAATAATAGAAAATCATTACTTGATCTTTTTGAGAAGTTTTCAAGCATAAGCTCTAGTGACTATGACACCTTGAGTAGATATCAAATATACCAGAGAATCTTCATGCTCTGTGGAATTCAATTATGGTTCAAGAAATTTAATCCTGAGTTGTAATGATAGAAAAGAAAATCATAATTCTATGCCTTGTTGGACAATTCGGTAACGGAGGAACAGAGAAACAACTATATCTTTTCCTGAAGTATCTTGATCGCAGCAAATATATCCCTGTAGTAGTAGTGAGCACTGCCGATACAGGTGCTAAATGGCAGGATATAATTCATAATGAACTTCAAATAAATATTCATTTCCTTGGCTCAGGCCCTAAACCCTTTAAAATCGCAAGATATGTATCCATACTTTGTGCCATCCAACCAGACCTTATCTTCTCCTGGAGTTTCCATACAAACGCCTATTACTCATTTTCTTTTAGAAGAAAATTCATAGGCTCTCTTCGTGGCCAGTTTTCAATGGCAAAAAGTGAACTTACCATCTTCCATTTGAAAAAATCCCTATCCCCTCCTTATTTCGTTGTTAATTCAACCATGATCCAAAAGGAACTTATTGATCAAGGCATAACTCCTGAAAAGGTAAACGTTATCAGCAATATCTTTGAGCCTGAAAAAGAATGTTCTTTAGGAAAATCAGAACTTAGAAAACAATTTGGGATCAGGGATGATGAGATCTTAGTAGCTGGTGCAGGTAGAAATACTCCTGAAAAGGATTTTTCTTTTTTTGTTGATGTATTCAGCTCTGCCTGCAAAATAAAAAGGGATTTAAAGGCAATATTGATAGGCAGCGGTGGTTTAGGAGTAAAAAATAAGATCAAAGAACTTGGCCTTTCTGATAATATTGTGCTAACAGGAGAAGTACCTTATGCAAGAAAATTACTTCCGTGTGCTGACATTTTCTTCCTTTCATCAATCTATGAAGGTATGCCTAATGTTTTATTGGAAGCTATTGATTCTGGTTGCACACCCATTGCAATGAATATAGGAGGTGTATTAGATATTTTGGGAAACGACAATCCTCATCTCGAGTGCATTATACCACCAGAAAGAGATGCAATGATTGTTTCAAAAATGCTTATTAATTTGGCTGACAACCCCAATCTGAGAAACAAAATCTGTCACTTCAATAAAGATAACAGGATAAATCAGTTTAAATGGGATAAAATAATGCCTCTTTATTACAATCTTTTTGGAACTATTCTCAATCGCATATAGTATTATTTCCTGTAATTTATCTTAATTGTCTTAATTATTAGCTTTATTGTATAATATTATTATTTTTAACAACAATGTCATGAGTTGTAATTATGAAACCAGCAAATTTTGATTCCGCATTAATTGGCGCCGGCTACTGGGGAAAGAATATAGCAAGAAGCCTCAACGACCTTGGGGCTCTCAAGACCATCTGTGATTCCTCCGAGAACGTTAAAACCAACCTTAGCAAGCAATATCCAGCTTCAACCTTCACGAACAGGATTGATTCCGTTCTTGCTGATCCGGAAATTAAATCAGTATTCATCGCATCTCCAGCCATAATGCATTTCAAGCATGCTTCTGCTGCACTTAAGGCCGGAAAGAATGTTTTCGTTGAAAAACCTCTTTCATTGAATGTCGAAGAAGCAGAAGAACTGATCAAGTTGGCGGATTCGAAGAAAAAAATACTTTTTGTCGGACATATCCTCCATTATCATCCGGCAGTGATAAAAATGAAGAAGATCATCGCGGATGGGATCATCGGTAAGCTTCAATATATTTATTCCAACAGGCTTAATCTCGGTAAAATCCGAACAGAAGAAAACATACTCTGGTCATTTGCGCCGCATGATATTTCCCTGATCCTCGGAATGACCGGAGAGGATCCTTCATACATCGACTGCATAGGTAATTATTTCCTCAGTCCTGGAGTTGCCGACATCACCATGACAAGCCTGAAGTTCCCTTCCGGACTCGGAGCACACATATTCGTGAGCTGGCTCAATCCGTTCAAGGAACAGCGTCTCGTTGTCACCGGCTCGGAAGGGATGCTTGTATTTGAAGACACCAGGCCGACCGACGAAAAGCTCATCATCTACCATCACAAGATCGAATGGAAGAACAGCGTCCCTGTTCCGCAGAAGGCCGAACCGGAATTCGTCAAGATATCAGATATCTGGGAGGAGCCCCTTAAGGCTGAATGCAGCGCATTCCTGAATGCCGTTGAAACCGGCAAGGAACCTTTAACATCCGGCAAGGAAGGGCTGAATGTCCTCAAAGTCCTCAAAGCCTGCCAGGAATCAATCGAAAAACAAGATAGGAAATAATAAACATGAGCAATCTTCCGTATTTCGTACATGAATCATCCTACGTTGATGAAGGTGCCGTTATAGGTAAAGGTACCAAGATCTGGCATTTCAGCCACATCTACAAGGGTGCAGTTATCGGAGAAAATTGCATCATCGGACAGAACGTCAGCATCGCCGACGGTGTCAAGCTCGGTAACAATGTAAAGATCCAGAACAACGTCTCTATCTATACCGGCGCTCTCGTCGAAGACGATGTCTTCTTCGGTCCATCCTGCGTACTGACAAATGTGACAAATCCCAGGAGCCAGGTATTGCGTCATTCGCTATACGAGAGGACTATCTTCAGGCGTGGAACAACCATCGGCGCAAACGCAACTATAGTCTGCGGGATCACCCTAGGGAGATATTGCTTCATCGCGGCTGGTGCCGTCGTGGCGAAGGATGTTCCGGACTACGCCCTAATGATGGGGGTCCCGGCAAAGCAAAAGGGCTGGATGAGCCGTCACGGACATCTGCTCAAGAATCCTGACAAGGATGGAGTATTAACCTGTCCTGAGAGTGGATACAAATACAAAGAAGTCAAGCCTAGCGTCCTCAAGTGCCTCGACCTTGATGAGGAATCTCCCCTACCCGAGGATAAGAAACTCGGTAAGAAAACTTATGATGAGTTCAAGAAATAAAATCCATAAAGATATATATGGATCTGCAGAATTCTTCAAGTCGCTTGGCTGTGCCAATGCCCTGTTTCTTGACGGAGACCTCTCTATGATGGTTATAAATCCCAAAGGCAGGATAAAAGATGGGAACCCACTTGGCGCCATAATTGCGATTTCAGAAGGGAAAAATTGAAATTGCCGAATTTTACTATATTTTTTGTTTCTTTCATGATTCTCTTTTGTCTAACAAATTATTTTTGAGGTAATAAATGAATGTTCCACTGCTTGACTTGAAGGCCCAGTTCAAACCTATAAAAGATGAAGTAATGAAGTCCGTTGAGGCCGTATTTGAATCTCAGCAGTTCATCAATGGACCGCAGGTAAAGGAGCTCGAGAAGCAGATAGCCTCATATACAACCTGCAAGTCCGCGATAGGCGTGTCCAGTGGCACCGACGCCCTCCTCTGCGCTCTCATGACCTTCAACATCGGCATCGGCGACGAGGTCATCACTACTCCATTCACTTTCTTTGCAACAGCTGGATGCATCTGGAGAACAGGTGCCAAGCCGGTATTTGTGGACATTGATCCTAAGACATACAATATCGACGTCAAAAAGATCGAGAAAGCAATCACCAAAAAGACAAAAGCGATCATACCTGTTCATCTCTTCGGCCAGATGGCGGATATGGACCCAATCATGGAGATCTCAAAGAAGCATAACCTATTTGTCATCGAGGATGCCTGCCAGAGCATTGGTTCCACATACAAGGGCAGACAGGCAGGTTCCATTGGAACAGTCGGCTGTTTCAGCTTTTTCCCTTCAAAGAACCTCGGCACAGCCGGCGATGGTGGAATCATCACTACTCAGGATCCTGTCCTTGGAGAAAAACTCGAGATAATGCGCGGGCATGGTTCCAAGCCGAAATATTACCATCAAGTGGTAGGTGGAAACTTCCGTCTCGACACCATCCATGCAGCAATACTCATAGTCAAACTTAAATATCTGAATTCATGGTCAGAAGGACGCAGGAAGAATGCTGCCAAATACAATGAACTTCTGAGCGGTATTAAACAGATTGTCACGCCGTTCATCGAAAAACACAATGTCTCAATCTTCAACCAGTATGTCATAAGGATACCTAAGAGGGATGAACTGAGGAAATTCCTAACTGAAAAAGGAATTGGAACTGAAATATACTATCCTCTCAGCCTGCATGAACAGGCCTGTTTCAAGGCACTTGGTCACAAGAAGGGCGATTTCCCGGAATCAGAGAAAGCTGCAGCTGAAACAGTTGCTCTTCCGATTTATCCGGAGCTTACATCTGACCAGATAAAATACGTCGTCGACTCCATCAAGGAGTTTTACAAATAAATTTCGGTAGAAATTTATAGATGAAAATACTACTCTGCGCGGACGAGAAGAGCGCCAACACCCTTGCCTGGGCTAAAGGATTCAGGGAACTTGGCGCTGAAGTCACCATTGCCTCTGTCAGGGCGGAGAAAAGCTCAGAAGGGATTATTGCCATTGGCAATCCTTTACTTCCAGCTAGACTCAACTTCATCTTCAGGTCAGGAAAACTTCGAGAGTTGATCTCCAAGATCAAACCTGATATACTGATTGGTTATCGGGTTACAAGCTACGGGTATCTTTGCTCCTGTACGGGATTTCATCCACTTGTCCTTGCAGCACAAAATGAACAGATCACATACCTTCCCAAGCCAAATCCTTTGAGAAAAAAAATACTTGAATATTTTGCTAGCAAAGCTGTCGCCAAAGCAGATTTAATACACGCCTGGGGTAAAAACATGTTACCGAGGCTCAGGGAACTCGGTGCCGATGAAAACAAGATATTGGTTATGCATCGAGGCATCGATCTTGATATTTTCAAACCTTCACTGACGAAATCAGTGCCCAATGAACCCGTTTTCATCTCCACAAGATCGCTTTTCCCTGGCTACAGGATCCCCAAGATTCTTGAAGCATTCCGTCATGTTCTGGAGAAATATCCAAATGCAACCCTGCAAATAATTGGTGAAGGGCCGGAAAGGGGTAAATTGATAAATTTAGCCAATATCCTTGGTATATCCAGTAAGACATCCTTTCTGGGAAAACTTCCTCCAAGAGATGTTGCCGCTAAACTCCAGAACTCCGACATATATGTCTCAACAATCGAAACCGAAGGAGTATCAAGTTCGCTCCTTGAAGCATGTGCATGTGGAGTTTATCCTATCATTACTGACATGATAGCATCGCGCGCATTAATAAAGGATAACCATAATGGGACCCTCATTAGCCCTTCTATCGCATCAATCGGCCTTGCATATAATATGACTACTGCTTTTGAGAATATCGAAACAAGGAAGAAAGCATCAAGGATAAATACTGCAATGATTGCGGATAATTATGATTTCAAAAAAAATACTTCAAAGTTTCTTTCTATATACAAGGAATTGATAAAATGTGTGGAATATCCTGTATAATAGACAAAAGCCATTCCATTGATGACAGAATATTGACCTGCTACACAAAACGTGTATCTCACAGGGGGCCTGATAGCATGGGCATATTGAAATTTGCAGATTCCGATGGTCTTCCTCAAACTGACGATAATAATTTCCTTGTTGGACTTGGCCACCGCAGACTTTCAATAATTGATCTCTCAGAAAATGGCTCCCAGCCAATGCTTTCAACCGACAAGTCACTTGCCATTATTTACAACGGTGAGATATATAATTATATAGAAATACGGCAGGAGCTAGAAAAAGAAGGTATTTCATTCAGGTCAAAGACTGACACTGAAGTTATTATTGAGTCATATAAAAAATGGGGAATTAATTGTCTATCAATGTTTAATGGCATGTGGGCATTTGTAATTTTAGACAGGAAAAGAAGAAAGATTGTTATATCAAGGGACAGAATAGGCGTCAAGCCTGTTTACTATTACTTAAAAGGTAAAATGCTTGCAATAGCTTCCGAGATAAAGCAATTCTTTGAGCTTCCTACCTTTAAAAAAGAGCCTAATACAGATTCATGCCTTTCCTATCTTTTAACAGGATATGAAATACCACCTGAAACCTGTTTCAAGGATGTATTATCTTTTCCACCGGGATGCTATGCTGAAATAGATATTGATTCCCCTGAAGTAATACCGGAAAAATTCTGGTTCCCAGAAAATATGCCTATTTATAAACATTCTGAAAAAGAGCTTATTTCTAGAATTATGAATGTATTCACAGCCTCAGTAAACTTCCGACTAAGATCAGATGTTCCTGTCGGTGGATGCCTATCAGGTGGACTCGACTCTTCGGCAATATTCACAGAAATGAAACAACTGCAGCCATCTCATGATTTCAATGCTTTTTCTGCATGCTTTGAAGATCCCCAACTCGATGAGCGGAGATTTATGAAGAGTATAATAGACAAGACCGGAAGCAGTCATATCCAAGTTTTTCCAAATCCTAATGAATTTATCGCTGATCTTCCTGAATTCTTTCGCAAACATGATGAGCCTGTCGGTAGCCTCAGTGTTTACGCACAGTATAAGATCATGCAGGCTGCCAGCACACGGAAAGTTCCTGTTCTTCTCGACGGGCAAGGTGGAGATGAGCTTTTTTCAGGATACTGGACTTCATATTTTCTAATGCTGAATAATTATTACTGCAAAAATGACTTCCTTCCGTTATTAAAACATGTTGGAGCTTCTTTAATAGGAGGGAACAGGGAATTTTTCTCACAGATCTTTTCCCACCTGTCTGAATACAGGAAAAGAAATTCCAGAGCTCTACCTTTCTCAATCAAAAGCAAATATCTGGGACAATCTGAAGCTTTAAATACAATTCAATGGCATCGCGATGCCCAAATCCTATCTCCAAGAGAATATCGCAATGCTGAGATTTTCAGGATACACCTTCCTCGTTTGCTGAAATGGGAGGATAGGAACTCAATGGCCTTCTCCATAGAGTCACGTGTTCCTTTTCTTGATGTTAATCTGGTTGAACTTATTCTTTCCATCAATCCCGAACACAATATGAGAAAGGGATGGACAAAGTATCTTTTCAGAAAGGCAATGGACTCAAAACTGCCCAAGGACATATGCTGGAGGAAAGATAAAAAAGGCTTCGAAACCCCACAGGATAAATGGATGAAATCCGGTGTATTCAACAAATATCTCCTAAACTGGGCCTCTGAAAGCAATCATCCCGTAACCGAATTCATTTCTGAAGATTTCAAAGAAATAAAGGAAATACTTGCAGGTGGCAATTTTAATTCAATCAGGATGTTTAGGCTCTTCTGCATGGATTATTGGATGAGTAATTTAGCATCGTAATTACTTCATATTTGAATATTATCATAATTTTCGCAACTTTATCATGGCTTTTTATAACTCATACTTGAGCAATCCATTACAACACAGTTCGCTTATTCTATGTTTTATGGAGAACTAATTCAAGGACAACCCCCTTGCCTTCAGTATTTCGAAATTTGCTTTCAGCAGTTTTGTCATATACAAAAGAATTCAGACTAGATAACCCGACTTAAGAATATCCCGGACATACTTTCACAGTTCAAGTATTTTATGCTATCCATTGTATTCTGCTGTTATAACTAGTCATCATTTGATTAAAATAATTGCACATCTATTCGTATTAAAATAACTACTTTATATTTTACTTCTTCAGATATTTTTCATAAAATATACTTTTAAAATGATGTATATCTCAAGTCTTGTTGAAAATATATATAATTTATATAAGATAATTAATTTATAGCGGAGTAAAAACATGTTTTCTATAAAACAGACAACACATAGGATGGTAATGCAATATCATCCCCAAGTTGGATATATTTTTGTACCAAATCAAAAAACCAGATTGGAAAATGAGAAAAATGGTTTTTTTGTTGTCACCAACTCAAGCGGATTTCGTTCCGACACAGAATTTATCCCCAGCAAGGGAAACAATCATAGGATTTTGATTTTTGGAGATTCATACACTGCCGGAGATAATTGCAGTAACTCAGACCGATTTTCGGATAAGCTGGGTAAAGAACTCAATGCACAAGTATACAATTATGCTGTTTCCGGTTCTGGAACTGACCAACATTTACTTATATATCGAGAGTTTGCCAAAAATATTGAAGCGGATTTAATAATTATATGTGTACAGGTTGATAGCATAGCCAGAATTCAGGCAAAAAGTCGTGAATCTATTGATCGCATTACTGGGAAGAGAGTCATGGTTTCAAAGCCTTATTTTACACTTTGTAATGATAATAAACTTAAACTGAACAATGTTCCAGTTCCCAGAGAGAGAGTTATTGCAGAAGGGCTTGAAACAACTCAAAAAGGCATGTTTACACAAATTCACAGCTTTTATAAAAACTGTAAAGCAATGGCCCCTGTGAGGAAAGTTGTTAGGGGAGGAATTCATAATTTACGCAGTAAAAAACAACCGTATCCTGATTTCCAAGACAGTTCCTCACCTGGCTGGAAACTAATGAAAACCATACTGGAACAATTCATTTCTGAAGCAGCCCCTCTTCCTGTTCTAATTATTCCTATCCCATCCCAAGAATTCTACCTAAATGACATCACGCCGATATATCAGCCCTTATTTGAATCCATGGCCAAGCCTGATCACGGTGTCTTTGTCGCTGATATTACAACTCCATTATTGAAAATTCCAAAAAACGAACGAAAAAGTCTTACGTATCGAATCGGTGGACACTTTTCTCCCATTGCTCATAATATCGTAGCAAATACCTTAGCTGATTATATTAGGAAAAATAATATTATTCCTTTAAATCAACAGGAAATATTACAATATTCAGTCTCTTTACCGTTTAAATCAAAATCTGACAAATATGTGCTTGGACTCTCCTGTTTCTACCATAATTCCGCAGCAAGCTTAATTAAAAATGGAGAGATTGTTGCCGCTGTTGAAGAGGAGAGATTTACTAGGATAAAGAATGACCGGCGTTTTCCGCACAATGCCGTAAACTACTGCCTTGAGGAGGCAGGAATCAATTCAGAACATCTAGATTCTGTTGTGTATTATGACAATTCCTCGCTTACTTTTGAAAGGATAATTCACTCACTTCTAGTCTCTGGGGACAAAGCAGAAAAAATGTGGATGCAAATGTTACCAACGTGGCTTCATTATAAGCTCTTTATTCCTTCATTGATACGCAAGTATATGAATTATAGCGGATTAGTCCTGCAAGGTAATCACCACCGTTCTCATGCCGCTAGCGCATTTTATCCTTCTCCTTTTGATAGAGCGGCTATACTAACAATTGATGGGGTTGGAGAATGGGGAACTGCTTCAATTGGACGAGGAGAGGGAAATAAAATTACGATTTTGAAAGAAATGCAATTCCCAAATTCACTCGGTCTTTTATATTCAGCATTTACTGAATTTACTGGTTTCAAAGTAAATTCAGGAGAATACAAAATGATGGGATTGGCACCATATGGTAGACCTATCTATAAAGACTTAATTCTAGACAAGATTATTGACCTTAAAGAAGATGGTTCAATTGAATTAAACATGGAATATTTCAGTTTTCTTGATGATCTTAAGATGACTAATGATAAATTTGCCGATCTTTTTAATGGTCCTGCCAGAGAAAAGGATTCACAAATTACCAGACGGGAAATGGATATTGCAAAATCTATTCAGACAGTAACTGAGGAAGTAATTCTCCGGATGGCTAAAACTGCTCATAACTTGACCGGAGAGAAAAAGTTGTGCATGGCAGGCGGAGTGGCATTAAATTGCGTAGCAAACGGCCGTTTACTGTTAGAAGGTCCATCTGAAGACATATGGATACAGCCTGCCGCCGGAGATTCTGGATGTGCACTTGGAGCAGCTTATGATGTTTGGCATGAATACTTTTCTAACAAGCGTTATGTTAAAGATGATGGACTGGCTGTCCAACGTAGTTCTTGCTGGGGCCCCTCATTTTCCAATGATGAAATTAAAGCTTATCTTGATACTTACGGTTATCCTTATAAATATATGGAAGATGATAAGAGAATGGAATTTCTGGCAAGTGCACTAGATGATGGTAAAATTATAGGAAATTTTTCTGGGAGGCTTGAATATGGTCCTCGAGCCCTAGGTAGCAGGTCTATAATAGGAGATCCTCGCAATACCGAGATGCAAGTAAACATGAATTTAAAAATCAAATATCGAGAATCTTTTCGCCCCTTTGCCCCTTCAGTGTTAAAGGAAGATGTCAATAATTATTTTGAGATGAATTGTGAAAGTCCTTACATGTTACTGGTTGCACCTGTAAAAAAAGAAAGGCGTTTACCTTTTGAAATGCCTGATAATATTGATGATATGCTTCCGATTGTCAAAAAGCTGCGGAGTGATATTCCAGCAATTACACATGTCGATTATTCTGCCAGAGTTCAAACGGTGAATAAAGAATTTTCACCTGAGTACTATAAGTTAATCAAGGCATTTAAAGACAGGACTGGCTGTTCGGTTGTTGTCAATACTTCTTTTAATGTTCGAGGTGAACCTATAGTATGCACACCATCAGATGCTTATCGATGTTTTATGCGTACTGAAATAGATATTCTTGCTTTAGGTAATTTTATTTTGACAAAAAGAGATCAACCCAATTGGCCTGAAGGTAAAGGGATAGGGCTTGAAAGCATAAAGTCCAAACCGGATGATAAATCCCCATACGATAAAAAGTTTTTAAAAGAACTAAGAAGATATTTTATTTCAGAATTAAAATTGCTTTCTAATAAATTATATTCTGAAGACAAGCTTAAAATTTGCCGTAAAATATCTTTTGCATCCTCATCTTGGATCGATGCTTCTGAACCAAAGGACATTAAGAAATTATTTGAATATCAGGAGGCTGTTTTATCTGAAAATGCAGATCTCAAAGAACTTACCGAAGGGATTCTCTCTTCATGGCAATATCATGAAGATGCTGAAATATTAAAACCTTTGGTCTTGGATTTATTGAGACTTGGACGTAAATATCCTGTTCATGCCGACCTCCAAGAAGAAATACCGGATTCTATTTATGCAATGTTTTAATTTTTGCATTGCTTAATATCCTCAATTATAATTAAATAAAATATGATTTCAATTATACAAC
>Ga0302238_1002560_pt1 | contig 12621 bp, 10 predicted proteins | sample AAG_UR_Asn_MG_FD_193527 | JGI IMG/M metagenome (GOLD analysis project Ga0302238, IMG submission 193527) | Enriched activated sludge microbial communities from anaerobic digester in WTTP, New Holstein, Wisconsin, United States - AAG_UR_Asn | ecosystem: Engineered > Bioreactor > Anaerobic >...
ACGGTCTCGCCAAGAATAAGGTCCTCCGGGTTCGCGAACTTGATTGGTCTGAATTTCTTTGCCTCTGGAAGATTTTCAATCTTGATCAGGGCGATGTCGTTGAGGTCGTCGGTCGCTATCTCCCTGGCGGTGAACTGTGAGCCGTCATCCATGGTAACGGTTATCTTTGTGGCCCTGTTGACCACATGGGCGTTAGTCAATATCAGCCCGGATGGATCAATGATGCTGCCACTGCCGAGAGAGGTCGTGTTCACAGCCCCTTGTTCCGCATAGAAATCCCTGAAGAGGCTTTCGAAGGGATCGTTCTCGCCCCAGCGCGAATAAGGACGTGAGACTATCCTTTCAGTACCAATGTTCACGACTGACGGGAGCACTTCGGAAACAGCCTTGACCACTGGAGTGATACGCGGGCTTTCCTGGGTTGCGGCAAAGATCCCCGCAGCAAATAAAAATCCCGCCAGTATCAGTAAAAGTGTTTTCATTTTACGCTTGTCCGATTATTTTAAATGTTCGTTAAATAAACATCCTTCAACATGAAATTTCAAGAATCATGGGGGCACATGAAGAATGACAGGGAAACAAGGCCCGAACTGCGGCTGCAGTCCGCCTGGAACAGCATACCACACGGCACAGTGGTCAAGACAATGGACAACAGGCCCGTAACCATACTCTTCCCCGGAAACTGGAACCTCGAGGAAGGACCGGACTTCAAGGATGCAAAACTCATCATCGGTGGGAAGGAAACTACTGGCGACGTGGAGGTGCACCAGGAGAACTCCGACTGGTTCGCGCATGGACATAACGCCGATCCCAACTACTCAAATGTAATCCTCCACGTGCTATCAAGGAAATCAAAACCTCCAGCTAAGACTGCGAAACTCCCGCCTTTCCCCGCGGTGCTGATAAAACCTGACAGGATTTCCGAGTTCCCCCTGACTGAATCTGAAAAATTTTCAAATGGCTCATGTGTTTCATTCTTCTCCTCGGCCAGTGACACTGATATCCATGAGGCATTCGTCAATGCTGGAATTGAAAGATTCAAGGAGAAGAGCACGGCCCTGCTTGCGGAGATGATTGATTCAGGATCTGAGCACACCTGTACAAGGCATATCTTCGAGGCATGCGGCTACAAGAAGAACCGTGAGGCATTTCTTGAACTTCACCAGCGTTTTTCCGAACACGAAGACATTGCCGACAAGGAAGTGATGGAGGCAGTCCTATGGGGCGAATCCGGACTGCTACCCGATCCGTCTTCAGCAAAGCTCGATTCAAAAATGAAGGCCTTCGTGAAGAAAGCATGGGAAACATGGTGGAAGACGAGGATGACCAGCCGTGAACCGATCAGATGGGTGAAGTCCGGAGTCCGCCCACTCAACATGCCCGAACGCAGGATCGCTGCATTGTCAGTGCTGCTCCATCATTTTTCCATGAAGCCAGTCTCCTTCCTTTCCAAGAAGGCTTCCGTGATGGATGCGAGGCAGTTCTCGGAGTATCTTACCGAAGACATCATTGTCTCCCACGAACTGTGGGATGATCATGTCAACTTCTTCCGGAAGTTTTCAAAGCCATCTTTGGTAATAGGTTCCGACAGGATGAACGACATTGCCGGGAATGTCCTTCTTCCAGCCCTGCATGCGAACTCTATCATCGCGAAGGATGAAAAAATGGGTGAATTTGCGCTGAAGGCATGGCAGTTCCTTCCAATGCCCCAGATGAACAGGAAGGTCCGCACCGCCTACCACAGGTGGTTCATGCCTCCGCAGAGATTCCGCAGGATCATCTGTGACACTGCATCCTTCCATGGAGCAATGCACCTTTATGACAGGCACTGCATGGAATTCACCGGCGACTGCAGGACCTGCAGGCTGGGGAACCTGAAGAAATGAAGATCTGACAGGATAACAGGATTTACAGGATATTATTTCATGGATGAAAAAAATAATATTGACTTCTCGCTGATCGTCCCCGCATACAACGAAGAGGGATTCATCGGGAAGACGCTTGACAGCCTGTTTGCGGCGACAAAGGATCCTTTCAATGGTCTCAGGGGCGAAATAATCGTAGTGGACAACAATTCAACCGACAAGACCGCCGAACTCGCAAGATCCAATGGTGCAAAGGTCGTCTTCGAGAAAATCAACTGCATTGCACGCGCCAGGAACGCTGGAGCAAAAGCTGCATCAGGAAGATACCTTTTCTTCATCGACGCAGACACTTCCGCTCCGACCGCCCTTATAAATGAATGCCTAAACCAGTTTGAGAACAGGAAGGCGTGCGGTGGCGGTTCTTCGGTAACATTCGACATCGAACTTCCCCTCTTCGGAAAAATCTTCCTATGGATATGGAATACTGCTGTAAAATACCATCCGATGGCGGCGGGCTCCTTTCTTTTCTGCCGGAAAGATGCCTGGGAGCAGACAGGAGGATTCGACGAGACAGTATACGCCTCTGAAGAAATATGGTTCTCCAGACAGCTGCGGAAGTGGGGCAGGAAACATGGATACAAGTTCGTGATCGTGAACATCCCGACGGTCACTTCCGGCAGGAAGTTCTCCTGGTACTCCACTAACAGGATCATGCTGAGCTTCATGTTCTTCGCAGTATTTCCATTTGCCGTAAGGAACAAGCGCCTCTGTTCAATGTGGTACGAGAGGAAGTGATGAAGGAAAACACCTCTAAATACCATGATGCGCTGTGATATTTACATGTTCCTCATTAATGATATAGTATAATAACAGTATTTACACTTATTAAAATATATCCGAAGGTGGCACATGAACGGAAAGCAAGATATGGACAAATTGGACTCGAAAGATGTTCCGCTTACTTCCAAAGTTGCAAGAAAAATAATTGAAGAACTCTTTCAAAAGCAACAAATATGGAAACGTTCCACTCTCGCTACCAAGGTCACCGAGATCCATCGTAAGCGTGGTGGTCTATCTGGACGCCAAAAACCTTTGAGCGTAGTTAAAAAAGCCCTTTCTGTCATGAAAAAGGAAGGATATCTTGAAAATTTTACTTTCGGCAGATGGCGCTGGATTAGTTCCTTAGTTAAAAAAGTCCCCACTACCAAAATAAATTACATAGATAATCTTGATTCAAACGATGTTCCGCTCATCCCTAGCGTTGCACAGAAAATAGTTGAGGAGCTCTTTCAGCAGCAACCAATATGGGGGCGCACCGCTCTTGCTGACAAGGTTGCAGAAGTTCATATTCAACGTGGTGGCCTATCTGGACAACAAAGACCTTTAAGCATTGTTAAAAAAGTCCTCTGTAATCTCAAAAAAGAAAACCAAGTCGATAACTTCGCCTTTGGCCAATGGCGTTGGATCAGCTCATTTAGTAAGAAAGACAGTACTAAAGTTCCTATTGTGCCTTGCACTATTCCGATTTCAGAAATTCGCAGTTCTAGGACTCGGAATCGTCCTACCTTTGGCAATCCGATTGATTTCCGTGGTTTGCGACATGAACCAGTAAATGAAAATGGTGTAGTTTTCCTTTTCGGTATGGTTGCCCACGAACTTGGTTATCTCGTCGAGGCTGTTCAAGTTGGATTCCCAGACTGTGAGGCAAAACGTCAAATCAAACCTGGCAAGTGGCAGCAGGTACGAATCGAGTTCGAATATGAAAGCCGTAACTTTCATGATCATCGTCATCCTCCAGACGGTTGCGATGTGATCGTATGTTGGCATCATAATTGGCATGAATGTCCATTATCCCTTGAGGTTATTGAACTTAGCAGTGTAATTAGAAAATTGTCAAATCAGAAATTGGCAAAATACTAACAAACAGTTTTAGCAGACTACGCTCCTTAGGAATAATAATGCCACAGGAAATAATCAACATCAACAGTGCTATATTCGGAGCCTGACTCGGGATAGCGCTTGGAATAATTCTTTCTTTTACAATAGAAATATGGTTTATCAATAATATCGCACTAATGCTTGGAGTGAAGTTTGCCGGAATAGCCAAGGAATGCTCTCGAGCCGAATCTGATTTATATACTATAAGCACCCAGCCGCATATTGCAGATTTTACATTTGAATTGTAGATTATACGGCATGGAACATAGAGCACCAATGAATTGATGGGGGATGTCATGAAGCCAGGATTTTCTATCAGGGAACCGGCAGTGGCCGGGCAGTTCTACGAATCGGATCCCAAAAGACTCAAGACCGACGTGGAAAAGTTGCTTTCCTCGGCAAGTCCCAAGGATGGAAAGAGCGGGACCGTCCAGGCGGTGATCCTCCCGCATGCCGGATATGTCTATTCCGGAAAGACTGCGGCCAGGACATTGAAGACCGCTGCCTCCGGCAAATACACCCGTGCAATTGTCATCTCCCCGAGCCATATGTTCCCGTTCGAAGGGATCGTGGCATCAACTTTCAAGGCTTTCAAGACTCCGCTTGGAAATATAGATGTCGATACTGAAGCCGTGGACAAGATCCTGGACAGCGACACCTCGTTCATATCCGAAATGACCGAGGCACATATTCCCGAGCACTCGCTCGAAGTTGAACTGCCATTCCTGCAGGTCCTCTTCCCGAAGCTAAAAATAGTGCCTTTCATCTGCGGGCAGATCGACGACAGCTCCGCAGTGGAGATAGCGGAAGCCCTTTCAAACTTCCTCGTTCCTGAAAACCTCTGGGTGATCAGCTCCGATTTCACTCATTTCGGAAGATCCTTCGGTTACAAGCCATTCTCTGATGACATACCTGCCAGGCTCAAGGAACTTGACATGGGTGCCGTGGACAGGATTATTGAACTGGACTTCAAGGGATTCTCATCCTATGTGGACAGGACCAGGGCTACGATATGCGGTGCGAATCCGATAAGGGTTCTCCTCAAGACAATTGAAGACGCCAGAAAATCCGGAGCGGAATTCGATGCCGAACTTGTCGAATACACAACAAGCGGGGAAATGACCGGCGACTATTCCCACTGCGTGAGCTACGCCGGCATCTCAATACGCAGGAAAGCAGGTTCATGAGGATCTCAAGAATATTCTTCCTGATCTTTCTTTTAACGGTGCCCGTCCTCGGAGCATTTGCCGAGGATGACATGATTGTAAACGGCCCCAAGGTGCCCTTATACCTGAACCGCGACTTCCTATGGTTCTGCGCCACATCCGTGCTGCTGATGTTCTCGATCTTCCTGCTCTACCTTCACCATGCAATGGTTAAGAACAGGAAGCTCCTGCAGGAGAGCGAGGAGAGATACCGCATCCTGGCGGACAACTCGCATGACGTGCTTGTGAGGATGTCCTCTTGCGACAACGCAACCTATTTCTCTCCGGCATGCGAGAGGATCCTCGGTTTCTCATCCGCTGAACTCGAAGGGGCGAAGTTCCAGGAACACATCCATCCTGATGACAAGAACACCTTCGAGGCAATATTCAAGATCCCTGAGAATACCGGGTTGCAGGTCATATTCAAGTTCATCAGGAAGGATGGAAGTAGCATATGGATCGAATCGGTCAACAGGACGCTCGGTAAAACTGAGGCCGGGGTTCAAATTGAGATCCTTTCGAGCTGGCGCGACATAACCGAACGCAAGAAGAGCGAAGAGGAACTGCAGCAATACAGGCTCCAGCTCGAAAAAAAGGTATCGGAGAGGACTGAAAAACTTAAAGTGGCCAATGAAAACCTTACGAAGGAGATCAGGGACCGTGAAGTCATCGAGAATATCCTTAAACGCCAGAACACCATACTTGAAGCGGCCAGCAACTGCTCGGAAATCCTGATCAGGTATCCTGACTTCGAAGCATCCATGAACGACTCCATATCCCAGATCGGGAAGGCGGCCGAACTGGCATCTGTCATCATATTCGAGAACAATATCCCCGACGAATCAGGGGACATCACATCGAACCTCAAGTACGAATGGGTAGCTGAAGCCGTCCCCAGACAGATGGGAAATCCGGCTCTCCAGGACTTCTCCTTCGCCGGCAACGGCCTGTCCCGTTGGTCCGACACGCTTGAGAACGGAGGAATAATACACGGAATGACAAAGGATCTTCCTGTGAAGGAGTCGGAGTTCCTGTCGAAGCTGAAAGGCATTTCCTTCCTGATAATCCCCATCAAGTCCGCTGACAAGTGGTGGGGTGAAATTGCATTCATAGAGACAAGATATGAGAGGAGCTGGTCAGAACCTGAAATCAAAGTTCTGAGGAGTTCCGCCAACATCATCGGTGCCGCCTTGGAAAGACAGCAGATGCAGGCAGAGTTCAACATGCTTGTCCTCGGTGTCGAACACAGCCCTGCAAGCATTGTCATAACTGACATGAACGGCAACATAGAATATGTGAATCCGAAATTCACAAGACTCACCGGATATACCCTCAAGGAAGTGCTGGGGAAGAACATGAACATCCAGAAATCAGGCCTTCACAATCCTGAATATTACAAGCAGATGTGGTCCGCGCTTCTTTCCGGGAAAGAATGGAAGGGAGAGTTCCAGAACAAGAAGAAGAATGGAGAACTCTACTGGGAGATGGTGTCGATTTCCCCAATAATGAACAAGGGGCAGATCACCCATTTCATCGGATTCAAGGAGGACGTCTCCGAACGCAAAGCGTATGAGAGATCACTGAAGCAGGCCATGGAAGCAGCGGAATCCGCCAACAGGGCGAAGAGCGAATTCCTTGCGAACATGTCGCACGAGATAAGAACCCCGATGAACAGCATCCTCGGGATGGCTGAACTCCTGCAGTCGTCAAAGCTTTCAAATGAACAGGTCGAATATGCAACCGCGATATGCAATTCATCAAAGATGCTGCTGTCGCTGATAAACGACATTCTTGACATGTCGAAGATAGAGGCAGGCAAACTAGACATCCAGAAGGAACCCCTGGACCTGCTGGAGACGATCGAGGATGTCGTTCATATCAACTCCGTCGCTGCAGCCGAAAAGGGCCTGAGGTTGATCGTGAGCTTTGAACAGGGCACACCGAGATATGTGGTCGGAGATGCGGTCAGGATCAGGCAGGTCCTGATAAACCTCACCGTAAATGCGGTGAAGTTCACCCGGAGCGGACATGTCCTCATCAAGGCTTCATGCCTCGAAATCGACAGCTCCTCCGCCAGGATCAGGATCGATGTGATCGACACCGGCACCGGAATTCCGACCGACTCCCAGAAGTTCATATTTGAAAAGTTCACCCAACTTGATGCGTCCATCACAAGGCGTTACGGGGGAGCCGGACTCGGTCTTCCGATATGCAAGCGCCTGATGGAGCTGATGGGCGGGGAGATTGGCCTCACAAGCTATCCCGGAAAGGGCTCGGACTTCTTCTGCATATTCAATCTTCCTCTGATGGCCACGGTACCCGGACACGATCTTCTCTTCGAGTTCGAATCGGCCCAGCTGAGGATACTTGTCGTCGACGACAACCGTATCAGCCGCGAGGCTCTCTGCAGCCAGATCTCAGGACTGAACATAAACTGCGACAGCGCGGAGGATTTTGAGAAGGGTATCACGATGCTTGAATCCGCTTCCTCTGAGAAACGTCCCTACACAATATGTTTCTTTGACAAGGACATCCCTGGCTTCGAAGTTGGCAGGTTGAAGGATTTTTCAGGAAGCTCGGACATAATCATACTTACATCCGAATCCCAGCTGCCGGAAACTTCAAGGGGAAGCAGGAACATCATCTTCATGAGAAGGCCGTTGAAAATATCGTGGCTGCCTGACCTGATAAATGAAGCACTGATGAAGACGCAGAGATGAGTCTCACCATTCGTAGATGATATAAAGCCTCTTGAAAGTGAATTCCGTAAGAAGCAGCACCCAGCCAAGAGGACCGTATATCGGGGTCTTATGCTCGAATTTCTTCTGTGGTGCTTCCTCAAGGGAAAGCTGGAGGTATTCAACATCCTCCTGCGCCCTGTCGAGTCCGGCCTTGGCCTTGTCCGCCTCATCCACTGTCTTAGCATCCTTCATGAGCTGCATGTACCTATCCCTTGCAATGATTGCCTGTTCAAGGCGCCTCTTGTTATCCTTGTAGGCCGTATCGAGGTTCCCAGTGTCCTTCAACTCTTCCTTTTTGATGCCGGACATATCGGGAGCATCGGCAGCCTCTTTCTTCTGAGGTTCAGGCGTTGATGAACACCCGGCGAGCAGAAGTATGGCAGCGGTCATGACGAATAAGAATTTCATAATGATATTCCAATATTTTTAATGGATAATTTAACCTGTCTGCGATTAATAGTCAATAGCTCCAGTTCCACTGCGATGGATCAACCTTGTAGAACTTCATGAGCTCGGAATAAAGTTCCGGATGCCGGGCCTTCATTTCAGGCGCCATCAGAAAAAAACCTTCCGTGACGACTGAAAAAAATTCTGCGGGATCCCGCGAACCATAATCGTCTATTATCCCATCGCCATCCCCTCCGCCTTCCTTCAACCCTTCGTACTCCCTTGCAAACACCTTGGCCCACTGGCCGTAGCTGGAGCCCTCGCCTAATTCAGGGAGTCCGTTCAGAAAACCGTCCTCTGCATCGATCTGGTGCGCAAACTCATGGATGACAAGGCTCTGGCCGCACTTCTCGTCTGAGAGTTCGTCTTCTATCTGTTTCCATGAGAGTACAACCACCCCGTTCTCCCATGATTCACCGAGGTTGACAGCCTTTGATTTTATCGTCTGGCCTCCTCCCACATGAAACTCATCATTTACCCAGTAGGCGTCAGGATATACGAGGATTGATGTGAGATCCGGATAATAGTCTGTTTCCCTGTTGAGGAGCAGCATACAGGCATAAGCCGCAATGACTACTCTTACCTTGTCATCAATCTTCTGCCCCTTGCACCCTTCAAAACTTTTCTCGGAGAGGAAAATTTTGATATGCCGCCTCAGCTGTTCCCTCAATTCCACAGGCATGCGCCGGTATAATGGCATCCTCTCTTCAAGGATTGCCTCCCAGGCCTTGGGGAATTCCGTCTCAAGCAGGACTGCTCGCCTTTTCAATTTCCTCTGTTTCCTGAAATAGATGAAAATAACAGGGAATGAAAATAGTATCAGCAATAGGATGATCTTGTCCAAGTAAACTCCCTGGTCAGCGCAATTTAGGGCACCTCTAAAAATTGACAAATGGCGCGCAACAATAAATTTTGGATACTTGGCGAGGAGCAGACACCAGGAGCAGCCACAGGGCGGGCTGTAACTGGTTCTGCGACAAAGACAATATCCAAAAGAATTAGTTGCCCTATGGGTTGCAGATCTTTTAGGCTCAAAGTTATTATTCTTCTCTCGTCATATAGCTTTGGATATGTCTCCGTTCAGAAAATCTCTTTGAGCTTCCCAAAAATCTTTCGCAACGCGCCAATTGTGAATTTTTAGAGGTATCCTTTAGCTATCCCCGGAGGCCTTCAGCACTTTTTCTGAGAAGGGAGGCCTCGGTATGCACGGCTTTAAGGATATCAATCAACGATGAATCATGCGGGACCTGGGCAGTCGAAGGCGCTGCGACATGATGTCGTTCATCAGTGTCGCCAAGTCCGCTGTCCCTAAGTTTTTTCAGCCTGGCAAGCATCATATCCCGGATCTCCTCATGATTGTCAACTCCGCGGAAAAAGCCTATATGCATCGAGAACACCGGATTCTGCGAACCTTGGTCAGGCTGTATTACACCTCCTCCGCCTGCAGTCTCAACCTTCAGATCAGCTATTCCAAAGAATCTCTGTATCGGTCCCTGCGATATCGAAATGTTCTGGATGTTCGCGAATGTCATTGTCATTTCCCTGACAAAGACGACGCCTTCCCTGATCCGCAGGCTCCTGTCGGTGATCTTGTACCATCGCATCTCATAGTCAAGACGGAGCATTATGAACGATATGACCAAATGGACAAGACCGACAATGCAGATTGCTGCAAGAGAGAGTATCACAAGGATGAATCCAACTGTGGAAACATGTGTCTTGAGCATGTGTACGACGGATATTCCGGCACCAAATGCGAGGAGGAATGCGGAAAATATATTTCCAATTATCCATACATAGAGCCTGTATTTGAAGAAGTTCGGAGACGCCCGGAACACCTTCAGGCTCCCAACCTCACCCATCGGATCAAGCGGTTCCGGTGGAACTTTGAGCACCCTGAGGACAAGATTCTTGATGAACTGGTACATTTTCGCTCACCTTCCTGCAGCTTTCTCAAGGGCTTCCCTTGTGGCCTTGAGTTCATCACGTATTCCAGCAAGGAGCTGTACCGCATCAGTACCGATCACGACCTGTTCGGTTCCAGCGGAAGCGGTTCCCGACCTTGAAGCCCCCATGTCCTTGTATCCGCGCATTCTTGCATACAGGAAATCCCTGAGCTTTTCATATTCAACGATCCCTTCGATTGTCATCTCAGGTTCTGCGCTGCCGGATGCCGTCTGGACCTTCACATCAGCAAGCCCAAGCCATCTCTGAATCAGTCCCGAGGTCAGATGTATGTCCTGGATCCTTGCATATGTAAGGTTAACCTCCTTGCGGAAAATAAACCCCCACTTCATTCCTATACCCTCCCCGTCAAACTTGTATTTGAGGGTATAATACCTGAAAAGCAGGACAGGGAGCGATAATATTATGAAAGGCCCCGACAAGATGCTCCTGATGATATAGAGCTTCAGAAGCATAGGCGAAGGTCTTTCGATCTTATAAATGTCAATCTCTTCCATCATTCAACTCCCTCCTCATTGCTTTTCTTCTTCCTGTTCAAATAATCTACAGCCTTTCTTATCTCAAACTCGAACGCCTTTGCGTATTCCCCGTTCCTCTGATAGTTCTCCCAGAAGGCTATTGCCTTGTCATATTCGCCGTTCTGTTCAAAATCGTAGGACTTCTTCTTGAGTTCCTCAAGGGCTCTTTTCTGCCGGTCAAGATTCCTTCTTGCCTTGATCTTTTCAGCCTTCTCCAGTATCCTGTCCATAGCCTTGCTGGCCTCTGCTGAATACTGCGGCTCCCCGACCTTCTGCACGTTCTCAAACATTACAAGCGCCTTCCTGAAATTCGCAGGTTCGGGATTGTTCTCAATGAAGGTGACGGCCTCCATGTAGAGTTTCCGAGCCTTATCCCTCTTCGCATCCTCACCACCCTTCCTCAACATGACAATGAATCCTGAAAGGAAGATGACCAGCAGCACCGAATAAAGAATTATCTTCACGAGCGGGCTCAACCCCTTCCTGCTGACTGCCGCCTTTTTTGCCGCTGCGGGAGCCGGTTGCCCCTTCACAGGCTCCTTGAGCGGTGCAGCGGACCCCACAGGAGCTGCCGGGGGCTTTGAAAGTTCATCCATTATCTCCTCCATCATACCTATGCATTCATCCCAGTCCGGGAACCTGTTATCCTTGTTCTTGGCCATCATCATTTTTATCAAGTCGACTGTCGCCTGAGATACCGAGGGGCGCAGGTTCCTCGGATCCGGAACGGGATCGTCCAGATGCTTCGCCAGCACCTCCATCGCATTCTCGCCGGGATACGGTGGCGAACCGGTCAGGATGTGGTATAGGCTTGCGCCGAGGGAATACATGTCCGCCCTGAAATCAAGATCCTTCAATCCCTTCGCTTGTTCCGGACTGACATACTGTGGGGAGCCAACCATCATTCCTGCCATCGTCAATTCAACATCCTCCCCCTTCATCTTCTTGGAAATCCCAAGGTCCATCAGCTTGACTTCATTCTCGTTAGTGAGCATGATGTTGGCGGGCTTGATGTCCCTGTGGAGTATCCCATGCTTCTCCCAGGCGTATTTCAGCGCATGGGCAATCTCGCTGGCGATCCATATCGCTTCTTTTTCCGGGAACTGCCGTCCTTCGTCAAGGAGCCTCTTGATATCCTTCCCGTCAATGAAGGTCATTGAGAAGTAGTATACTTTCCCATTGTAGCCCGCCTCGATCGCCCGTACCACGTTCGGATGCTCGATCTGGGCAAGTATGCGGACTTCGCGGTAGAACCTTTCGAGATAAGCCTTGTCCCGGATGAGATCTTCGTGGAGTATCTTGAGCGCTACCGGGCGCTTCATCGATTTCTGTTCGGCTAGATATACTTCGCCCATGCCACCCACGCCGATGCGTTCCCTGATCAGGTAATCCCCTACTTCAGAACCCTTTGGAAGAAGCGGGGCCGGTGCCGCCATTTCGACACCGCACTTCGGGCACTTTATCACAGTTTCATCCTGTGAATCATCCCAGATGAACTCCTGCTTGCACCCAGGACATATGTATGTGTTCTTCAATGTTCCCCCATGATGGGCAAATTATAATCATATAAAAATATTACTTGAGAGCCTTATTAGCAAATCGTTTTTGACTTTATTGCATATGGGATTATTTTTGAAATATATTACATATTAACCATCATGGAGGCATAAAATGAAAAAGGTTCTCGTACCGGTAATTTCCCTGGCCCTCATTCTCACACTTCTGTCCGCCTGCGGCCAGAAGGAGGAAATCACTGTCAACACAGCCCCTTATGAATCTGCGATCAAGGATTACTGCAAGAGCAGGAGCATGGATATGAAGGTCGCATCCTTCGAAAAGCTCGAGGAGAAGGGCGATACAGCCACAGCAATATGCAAGATGGGGGCCGCTGAGATGGAAGGCCCCAAGGTCACTTGGCAGTTCACCTTCAAGAAGGAAAAGG
>Ga0302238_1002572_pt1 | contig 12564 bp, 4 predicted proteins | sample AAG_UR_Asn_MG_FD_193527 | JGI IMG/M metagenome (GOLD analysis project Ga0302238, IMG submission 193527) | Enriched activated sludge microbial communities from anaerobic digester in WTTP, New Holstein, Wisconsin, United States - AAG_UR_Asn | ecosystem: Engineered > Bioreactor > Anaerobic >...
CCGTCATCCATGGAACCCCGAATGGGCGAAGTCTCGGTGACGGCGATTGTGAGATTCCCCGGCATCAGCTCACCCGACACGGAGAGCCGGGCCGACGAAATGCCTATCTCCTCCCCAAAACCTCTCGGCAAGACCGAAATGTCCCTCAGATCCAGGAATCCCCGCATCGTAGGTGCATCAAACCCTCCCGCCAGCCTGATACCGCCCCCCGGTGTCACAACTCGCCCCGAATACGATGCAAACGCCTGGGAAAGCATCCGGATCCAGCCCAGGTCCAGGTTCATCGAGAGGTCCATAGCGAACCCGGTCTCAAACCACACAGCGCCCTTCACCCCCAACATCTGGCCCCCGCCCGTCAGGGTCAGACCGCTGGTCACTACCCCCTTCGATGTCAACGTGAACTCGCTCACCTCATCGTTGCTCAGGCACAAGGCGAAACCGTCGGCATCGACACAAGGGCTCACGCCTCCCCTGGGAAAACTCAACTTCACCGAGAAAGGCTCTTCTCCCTCCTCCATCCTCACATCCACCAACGCAGTCCCCGATGTTGTAACTACAAGCTGCGGGGGCAGTTGCTTCACGTAGTCGTTCACCCTCAGCTGCGAAAACCCCAACTCCACCTGCAGGCTGGATGGGACCTTGTCTTTGAACGCCAGCTTCCCCGACTCGAGGGTCAGCCCGGGGAAGAACTTCTCCGAGCTGAAGATGAGATCTTCCCCAAGTTTTCCCTTTATTCCTATATCCGCATCACCAATAGTAATATTGTTCGCCTGAACACCAACTACACTTATTTTTGCATCCATATAAGCATAAGGGAGCGTGCCGTCCAGCTTGATTCGCCCGCCCACCAGCAGCTCCACGGGAAGCTGCAGCTCGGAGATGGACTTCAGCCCCGACAGATCCATCTGCTCGACGTCAATGAGCAACTCGGCCATGCTGGTTCTGGGCGTGTAGTCCCCAACCAGGGTGACGGTCTTGCCCGTGCCCAGGACCACCTGAAGCGGGTTGACCCTGATGACTCCGTTGGATGCCTTGAACTCCACCGACAGCTTCTCCACGGGCTCGGGGAGGCTCTGCAGGTTGTTCACGACAACTTTGCCCCTGCCAGAGAGCCTCTCCACAGCCCGCCAGATGCGCCCCTGGAGCAGAGCAGCAATATCAATATTCTTCACATCTGCATTGGCAGTCACCCTGGTGTTAAGCAGAAGATTCTTCACGGTGCCATAGCCGCGCAGGGCAGGCAGCGAACCTATAGGAAAGTTGTTGGCCTGGACCTGGAGGTTCGCCATGGCCGTATCGCGATTGAGTTGAGCCCCGAACTGGGCCTTGAGGCGTTCATTGAGCGCCACGGTGCCGTTCAGATTGAGCGGCATACCCTCCTGGTCCCCGTCGAAGGCAACCTCGAAGAGCCTGAGCCGCTGCTCGCCCTGGGCAAACCCCTCGAGACGCACGGCCCCAGAGGCCAACACCCCGGGGATGACACTCCCCCACGACTCCGGTCTCAGCTCCCGCAGATCCAGCGACGCCTGACCACGGTCAAGAGAGAGTTCCTTATACCTGGCACCAGCAATAGTGGCCTGCACAGCCCCTGATGCCTCCTCTATCCCACCGGGCCCACTGCCAAAGACAAGCGCTCCCACCGAACCCCGAACCGACGCTTCCTTCACCCCACCGTCGGGCAGAGTAACCCCAGCCACATCCAGCCGAGCCTTCACGCCACCCAGAAGCCCGCCCTCAGGGAGATTCTCCGCTTTCTCCACCATGGCTGAGGCCCGCTCAACTGAAATGTCTCCCCAGCGCCCATCCTCCAGGGCTACCTCAACACGACCACGCAGGGAGGCCAGTATGGCGTTCAGATCCGACGATATCTCCCCCTGCACATCAAGCGGCCCCAGCAGCACTCGCCCCGATGCGGGAAGCTCCACGAAAGGCACATTGGAAAGGTGGACCTCCAAGGGCGACAGCACAACCAGCGACACGGGCAGGATGTCAGGAATCGCCTGCAAATCCGACCCCACATGCGCCACAGCACTGAGACACCCCTTGTTCTCACCCTGCTCGAAGCAGAAGCGCTCCAGAGTAGCGTCCAACCCATCGTAGCTCGCAGCTAGCTCGAGGTTCTCAACCCTCGTGCCGAAGAGGTCCAGCCTCTCAGCGCTGAACTCAACCTGGGCCACGGGGGCCGACACTGGACCCTCAACAACCAGCCGTTCAAGCAGAATAGCCCCTCCCAGCCCCAACTCTTCGGGCACAGGCAACGCACCCAGATCCGCTGCCTGGCCAGCCAACTGCACTGAGAAGAGCGGCTCGTCGCCTCCAATTCCCATTGCGAAGGCTCCGTTGAGCATCGCCATGTTGGACTCAAGACTCAGCGACGCCAGAGAGACCCTCTCCATGGTCACTTCAAGGTTGCCACCAGCCAAGGCCCCCGAGAGACCGAACTGTGATGGCATGGTCCCGCCCAGCACCTCGGCCCGGACCTCTCCACGCAAACGCACCTCACCATCGGGAAAATCAAGCTTACCCCCGGCGATGCACGCATCCACTGAGACATCCCCGAACATCCACAACGGCTCGATATCGAACTGCTCCGCAAGCATTGCAAGATAGAGCCCTGAAGCGCACCCACGAAACTCCATGGAGATATCATCTCCGCCCACCAGCAGACGATAGTCACCGGCCTCCACCGAGGCGCCCCAGACGGTCGCCCTCAGGGATGGCACCTCCACAACTATCTCCGGGAAGATGGTCAAAGCCACCTGCCCCGAGGCCTCTACAACCTCGATCTCTTCCGCTCGCATCCAGGGCGACTCAAAGCCGAAACGGAAACGTGGCTCCTGCAGCAGGTTGAACATCTCGAACTCACCCGATGCGCTCCCCGTGACGTGACCCATGGTCAGTTCCTCAACCCGGGCCGCATTCCGTATGTCGAAGGTGCCGGAAGCAGCAACAGGGAACCCCTCTTGACCAATGTCGAAGGCCATTCGGCCCGTGGCATGGAAGTCGGGATGCTCCACATTGAGACCGCTGAATGAGATCTTGGTACCCTCCAACAGGAAGTCCTCAACCTCGATACGGGAGCGCTCCTCTCCTACGAAGGAGGCCGGCGGCGGAATGAGCCCCACCAGACGAAAGTCCCCCACCCTGAGCATCTGAGCCGCCACTCTCGGCTCAAAGTCGACCACGCTGACCTGCGCTCGGGCCGACTCAACGGGTATCTCCATGTGCCAGCCCGGGAACTCCAGCCGCACCCCACCGCTACCTAGTATTATCTCCTCGAGGAGTACTTTGGGCTCCAGACCAGGTTCGTCCGAGGGAGGAGAAGGCACCTTCGGCTGAAACGCCGCCAGAAAATCGAACCCTTCGTCGGTGAAAGGCAACAGCACACGGTAGCCTTCAAGGTGTATCGAGGCCAGCCGGATGGGCAGCACCCTGTCGGCATCCTGCCCCATGATGGTGGCTGGCACGAAGCGCAGCGCCCAGTCTATGATCTCTGTGCGCCCGAACTGCACCACCATTCGGTCGACGTGCACCAACTCTCGACCGTCGGGGTGATAGAGCCTCACATCCTGGCCGATGATCTCGTCTCCGTAGGGGCTGACCAGTAACTCGCTGGCACCCAACCGGCCGGAAATCTGCTCATTGACCACAAGAAGAATATCGGCGCCAGTAAACTGAGTAGTGAATAGAAAATAAGCGCATATTACAATGGAAACAAGGAACAAAAAAAGTCTCCAGACCAGTCCAAGGAGCCATATGGTGGCCCTGAATGGGAAGAGTACGATGCGCGCCAGAAGCCTCCAGGCCCCTGAGCCCCGCTCTCCATCCTGCCCTTGGCTATTGTCCAACGACTCCGCCATTCCCTGCCTGCAGGCTGGCCCGCTTCATAATCAACTTGCCCTTACCCAGCTTGATCTCACCCCCACGCATGAGAACCATGGGGGAGAAGTCGGGGTCTTTGCTCAAGTCCCACTCCTGTACCCCCTCTGGCGTCACCAGTTCTATTACCTCGTTAGCCTTGGTGATCCTGAGGTCACAGGTTGAGACCCTCCAGAGTCTCTGGGCCATGTCCGCAGCGCTCCACTCCAGGCGACCGGCCAGGGTGCCGCCAACCAGACCAGCGACCATGCCGGGAAGCTGCGCTGCCTTGACTATAGGAAGCAGGTTGAGGCTGGGGATCTCCACTTTGGCAGAGTAGGGGCGCACGTCAGCCCCGGCCATGGAGACCGTTGCCATCACCTTCACCTCACCCAGCGGCGCTGCTTTGCCCACGACAACGAGGTCTTTGCCTTTGTCCGAACTGGCAATCTCTGCGTCGAGCAGAAGGGAGTCTGCCAGCTTCTCTTCACCGGCGAGCAACTCCTGCCCCTTCATGGTCAGCTTCAGAGTCGCTGCGGCCAGCTTCTTCATGACCTGAGCCTTCCCCTCGGGGGTAGCCATTGCCTTCTCCATCCCCGCCAGGTCGGCCAGAGAGAACTCCACGCCCTCAATTCTGGACTCGTAGTCTACCTTCTTGAGCGTTGCGCCCGGGGTGACAAGCTCATCGGCGCTCCACTTCTGGTAGGCGCTGCTCCCGGCGCCCTTGAGTTCAAGCCTTGCCTTGGCGAGCTTGAAGCCCGTGAATAGCGGCTCTCCCTGCCAGAGGAACTGCGGAAGGTCCAGGCCCAGTTCGAGCACCAGCGTCTTGGCGTGGGCCACGAAGTATGCCTCTTTGTCAGGGGTAGCGGAGAGCCCGGTCAGGAACGTGAGCAGCGAGGTGTCGGGGGTCATCACAACGCTGAGGTCCAGAGAACCACCCTCGGGCAGAATGTAGAACAGCAGATCGTCGGGAAGAGGCTGCTTCTCCACGTGGAACTCGATGGCCCCATCGCCTAAATGAAGTTTGACCTTTCCAAGCTTCACCGGAGGAAGCGGCATCGAAGGAAGGGGTATGGATGGGATAGTGAGGGGCCCGGCGGTCAAATCCATGGTCAGCTCTTCGCCTTCTCTGATGGCCGACATCGTTAGCAGCTTGGTATCGGCCTGTGACAGAGCCATGGTGATGCGGCCGTTGAGCGAGTTCAAATCGAGCTCGGCGCTGAGATCCAGGGCGACCTCCCCAACCACAAAGAAGAACCGGTGGAGAGTGAGGTGTGGCTCGCTCCATTCCACTTTGACCTCAATGGGGCCAACTTCAACCTCAGGCGAAGAGAGCATGGCCAGAAGGTCGGCCGTTTGCTCATGCTCCTTCACGGTTATCCGGATTCGCTCCACACGCAGCATGGTCGAGACATTGACGTTGTCCTTCTCGTCGCCGGAGAGCGAGCCACCCACGGAGAAAGGACCAACGACCACGTCGGCCATAGGCGACTGAAACGAGATTCGCCCATTCTCCACAGCCAAACCGCCCACAGAGAAGGGCTCGGGAGCTGATGGGGGCTTGGGGGGCTTAATCTTCTTGAGCCGCTCCCAGTTAGTCTTGCCGTCCGCGTCCAGCACCACCGAGAGCTCCACATCGCTGACCTTCAGCTCCTCCACACGCCCCGACCCCAGTGAGAGCGGCGAGGTCGCTACCACCACGACGCTGCCCACCGAGAGCAGCTTCTCGCCATCGGGACCATCAAAGGCCAACCCCGCCAACCCCAAAGAGCCCGTCGCCGGGTCGATGGCCAGAGCACCCAGAGAACCACGGCCTTCGAACTTGTCCTCCAGGGCCGCTGCAACCAGAGTGGTGCCCCTTGCCGCCACGGCGAAATAGGCAGACAACATTAGAGAGACAACCACCAGCAGAGGGTACCCCACCGACCATGCAACTATTCGTGCCACTCTTCGACCAGCATTCTCCAGCACAGTTCACCTCCAGTTAATGCCGGGGAGAGCCCGCAAGGCCCCCCTCCCCGCAACTGCGACGGGCAACGATACACCCAAAGCGCCACCTTGTAAAAAAGTTCCAGGCACCCACGCCCCTCGAATAGCGCCCCACCAAACATCCTCTTTTAGTTCTTGACTTTTCTATGGTCTTGCCTATCCTCCTGGGGTCCAGTGCAGAAGCCAGGCAACAGTTGCCGGTCCATGCCTGGTGTTGATGAGCCGAAGTTTCTAGCCCACCCAGCCTGTCAAGGCTGCCCAGGCGTCCGGAGCGAGTCTGTTCCAGAATCCCAGGGATTGGCGCTTCAGCAAGCGGCCCAGATGAGAGAGAGAGAGAGAGAATGTCGAAGAAGCTTTTTGTCGGTGGTCTGAGTTTTTCCACAAGTGATGCCGGTCTCCGTCAGGCTTTCGCCCAGTTCGGCGAAGTCACAGAGGCCAAAGTGATTACCGACCGTGAGACCGGTCGCAGCCGTGGCTTCGGATTTGTCACCATGTCGGACAACTCCGCTGCTGACCGCGCTGTGAACGAAATGAATGGCGCCGTGCTCGATGGCCGTTCCTTGAACGTCAACGAAGCCCGTGAAAGAACCAACGACCGTGGCGGCTTCGGCGGCGGCGGTGGCCGTGGTGGCTATGGCCGTGACGATCGTGGCGGTCGTGATCGCTGGTAGTCCCCCCCTCCCCGTCCTTCGGACACTTCCTCCCTACAACTAGCGTTTGATTGACGGCACCGTCGCAGGGTTCTTTTAACGGTTGCCTGTGGTGGCCTTCGCGCCTACATTCCAGCCGTCGGAGGGTGCAATGTCTTTTCTATACTTCCTGCTCCTGTTAGGCGCTCTGGTATTCATTCACGAACTGGGCCACTTCATCGTCGCAAAGCTGAGCGATGTCCGAGTAGACGCCTTCTCCCTGGGCTTTGGGCCCGCTCTGCTGAAGAAGAAGTGGGGCGAAACCGAGTACCGTATCTCCATCATCCCCCTGGGCGGCTACGTTAAGATGCTGGGTGAAGACCCCGAAATGGACGCCCTGCAAAACGACTGGGCCCAGAAGGATGGAGCCAAGGATGGCGACACAGCAGAGGATAAAGATGGTGGCAAGGGGCTCCAATCGGACGAACTCTCCAAGACTGGTGACGTCTCAGAGCCATCCCCAGCCTCTCCTCAAGCCAACGCGGCCGCAGACGAGAGCCCCAGCTCAAAAAGCCGCGCAGAAGGCAGCAGTCTCGAGCGCCTTAGACCCGGAGACAAGGACTACGGCAGGGCCCTGAACCATAAGCCAATATGGAAAAGAACCCTTATCGTCGTAGCAGGGCCGGTCTTTAACCTTATACTTCCATTTGTAATCTTCTTCTTCATGTTCCTGGGCGACTCCCAGTTGCTGCCTTCTGTCATCGGCTCGGTTCAGAAGAACGGACCCGGCTGGAACGCAGGGCTGCGCGCCGGCGACGAAGTGGTGGCCATAGAGGGTCAGCAGATCAACTACTGGTGGCAGTTCCAGAAGGCAGTGGATGAGGGGGCCGGGACCGAGATGACCTTCACTGTTCGCAGGGATGGCAAGGTCTTCGATGTCAAGGCCACGCCGGAACCCGAAGAGGTGATGAAACTCAAGCAGGTGGGCCTCACCCAAACCCACGGGCGAGTCAAGGTGGCCCCCCACGCAGTGGAGGCCAGAGTCTGGGTAAGGCCCGACTCCCCTGCCCAAAAGGCTGGGCTCAGAACCTTCGACCGCATCGTCTCAGTGAACGGGGACGAGGTCACCGCATGGCACCAGGTCGAGAGCCACCTTGCCAAAGGCCAGCCACTCAAACTGGTGGTCGCCAGGCCAGACGAATCCGCTGAACCTGAGCCGGGAGAGATCGCCGAGTCGGCCCCCTTCACCGTGGCCCTGCAGCCCACCGCCGAGTTGGGCCTGGACAGCTTCGAGATGGCAGTCTTCAGCGTCGAGGAGGGCTCCGCCGCAGAACAGATTGGCCTGCAGAAGGGCGACCGCATCGTCTCCCTCGAAGGGCAGGATTTCCTCTTTTTTGAGCTGATGCTCCACCACCTGGCCCAGAAGGTGGGCGACGACCACACCCTGGTCTGGGAAGGCCCTGACGGCTTGAAGACGGCATCCTTCGTCCTGACCGCCGCAACGGAGAAGGGCGAGTTCAACGAAGAACGACAGGTGGTCAAGTTCGGCGCACAGGGACTCCCCGGCGGCGCTAACGAACCTGCGCTTATCGACAACGAAAAGCGCCTGGCTTACGCCATGCACCAGACCTGGTCCAAGAGCACCGAAGCCTTCATGGTCACAGGTGCCAGCATCTACGGCCTCTTCGCCGGCAAAGTGCCCGTGAAAGACCTCGGCGGACCAATCCTCATCTATGACATGGCAGCAAAGACATCGGAGTATGGCTGGGAGTATTTCGCCAATGTCATGGCTTGGCTCTCCATCAGCCTTGGCATCGTCAACCTCCTGCCCATCCCCATGATGGATGGCGGACACCTCATGTTCTTCGCTATCGAAGCCGTCATCCGACGCCCCGTCCCCATTCGAGTCCGTGAAATAGCATCATATATCGGACTGGCCATAATTGGCCTGCTCATGATAACCGTTTTCTTTAATGATATCGTGCGCAAATGGGGCTTATTTGAGGGCTGGTTTTAATCCTTTAGGCTCGATTACCTGCAATAATTGAAAAGATGTGGTGCGATAATGGGATTGCGCGGTACCAAGAGAAAAGATAAGTATCAGACCCCCCCGGGCCAGGGCCCCGGCCCCCTGCTCCTGGCCGTGGACACATCATCGGAGATGCTCAACATCGCCCTCATGCGTGGCGATGAATTGCTGGGCACCTTTGAGTCCATGCAGGCCCACACCCACGCCAGTTTCCTACTGCCCGCCATCGACACACTGCTCTCATCGTCAAGGATGACGCTGGAGAACATTGACCTCCTGGGCCTCTGCGTGGGCCCCGGCTCTTTCACCGGCCTTCGTGTGGGCATGGCAGCGGTCAAGGGCATCTCCGCTGGCCTTGGCGGCAGGCCCTGCGCCGCAGTGACGTCGGTGGAACTGCTGGCCCGCAACGCTTCTCCGGTGCCGGCCGACTCCCAGGAGTGGCAAACCGTTGTACCCGTTATTGACGCCAAGCGAGGGGAAGTCTACTTCTCGGCCTTTCGTCGAAGAGTTCACGGGCAAGGCGAACAATGCGACCTGGAGATGGTGGTAGAGCCCTTCGCCGAGACCCCCGCCGCTGGAATGCAGCGCCTCCTGGAGCAGCTTCCGGGGCAACTGCTGCTCACGGGAAGCGCCGTGGATGCCTACCGGAACGATTTCTTGGGCCTTGAACAACAGCGAATAACCCTCGCCCCACGGTCCAGAAACCGCCTGTGGGCCAGAACCCTGGCCGAGGCCTGCATGCTCAGCCACCAGCGGGGCGAGGCACTCCCCACCGGGCAGTTGGAGCCCGCCTACGCCCGAGAACCCAGCATAGGGTGACCGGGCCACCATCTAAGTCCCGAACGTCTAACTTTGAGGAGCCTAGCCATGTCGAACATGACCCGAACTGAACTGGTTGCCCTTGTGAAGAGCGTCTTTGAACCGAAGAGCAACGAGAAGGGATTGGCAATCATCACCGACGTGCCGAGAGCCGGCCAATCAGACAAAGAGCAGTGGCGGGCCCGCAGGGTCATGGCAGCGCAGTGGGCCGAATATCTAAGAGAGGCAGAGCCGGAACTCGGCTTCCCGGTGCACTTCTTCGCATACCCCGACGTGGGCCTGGGCAACGCAGACCTGCCGGCCCAACTCTGCCTCCTCGACACCACTCCTCCCGACTTGGCGGAGAGTCTCCCAAGCCACTCCATGGTTGATACCCAGGAGGTCTTCCAGAACCACTCTATGTTCATGGCGCCGACGCAATACTCCACGACGGCGCCGCTCAAGATGGCAGGGTCCAAGTACGGCTTCCGCGGTGTAACCATGCCCGGCTTCAACAGCGAGATGCTGCCGGCCCTCAAGCTTGACTACACCCTCATCGGTAGGCGGGTTGCCATCCTGGCCGACCTGCTCAACAGAGCCACATCTGCCCGCCTTGTCACCCAGGTTGGAGGCCAGGAACACACCCTGATTATGGACCTGCGCCACCGAAAGGCCCACGCATCAGGGGGGCTTCAGCGTAACCCCGCCGAGGTAGGAAACCTCCCCTCGGGTGAGGCCTACATCACCCCCTACGAAGGCGAACACCCCCACGACCACAGCGCCACCCAGGGCACCCTGCCGGTGCAGTTCGATGATGGACTGGTGCTCTACCGCATCGAAAACAACAGCGCCGTCCAAGTCCTGGGCGACTCCCCCGCTGCCTTGCGCGAAGCCAGGGCCATCATTGATGAGCCCGCCTACGCCAACATCGCGGAGCTTGGACTGGGCGTCCTGTCGGACTTTGGCGTGCGGCCTATCGGCGAGATCCTGCTGGACGAGAAGTTGGGACTTCACGTAGCCTTCGGCCGTTCGGACCACTTCGGCGGTATCATGAGCCCGGCCCGCTTCTCCAGCCCCTCGGCGGTCGTCCATATTGACAGGGTATACCTTCCCTCCACCCAGCCCATGGTCAAGATCGTGTCGCTGGATCTCAGCCTGGACGGGGAAACCTTGCCCCTGATGCGGGGCTACGATTATGTTCTGGATTCAACTCGGTGGGGATGGTAAACAGCCCATTCGGTCGGCGTGAGCCCATGCATGCCCACGTCCCTTTTCCAACAAGTGCTACCTCCCTGGGGGAAACCAACATGCCCAAGAGACCAGTTTGCCTGATTTTTGCCCTCACAATGATTCTGGCAGCAAATGCCAGAGCTGGCCAGGACGGTGCCTTCGAACAGGCCGAGCTCCCCATCGTCGGTGGCGTTGAAGAGACCGGATACCCCGCTGTATGCGCCCTGGGTGCCCTTCAGCCCGGCTTTGGCTACGCCGGCCCCTTCTGCAGTTGTACCCTCATAGCACCCCGCTGGATTCTCACCGCTGCCCACTGCATCACCCCCCTGCCGCAAGAAGGCTTCAACCCCAGGGCCCACCAGACCGTGGTCTTCATCGGCACCGATGCCCGCCCCCTTGCTGCGGGCTTGGGACCCATGGATGGAAAGACCTACGCAGCAGACTGGCTTATCCCCCACCCCAAGTACGACCCCCAGAAGACCGAAAACGACATCGCCCTGGTGCACCTTGGCGAACCCATCGAAGACGTTGAGCCCATGGCCTTCCAGCAGGAGTTCGTCTCAGCCTCGGAAGTAAAAGGTAAGCCCATTCTCTATGTTGGCTTTGGCGTCACCGACGGCATCAACCGAACGGGCGCCGGCGTGAAGCGCTCTGTCCACGTGAACGTCAAGAGCTTCAACGACAAGTCCTACATGAGCACGGGCGACGGCGTGGGGGTCTGCTTTGGCGACTCGGGAGGCCCTGGGATCTGGGAGAAGGCCGACGGCACCATTTCGGTCATCGGCGTGAACTCAACGGTTTTTGGAATGGGCAGCCAGGACCCTTGTGACGGCAACTCATTCCAGACCCGCGTCGACGTCTTCTCAGCTTGGATCAAGAACTACATCACGGCCTCTCCCTCTTGCCAGAAGTACCCGCACCTCTGTCGATGCCCTGAGGCCTGCGGCGAAGATGGCCTCTGCGATAGTTCCAAGTGCGAAACATATAACTGCTACCGAACATGGAAATGCTTACAATCCTGCGCAAAAGATGACATGGATTGCACGGAGCTATGTTACTATCGTGGAACCGCCGAGGCCAGGGCCCTGCTTCACCCCATGGCCTGGTGCAAAGTGAGTTCGTGCAGCACTGAAACAGGCGACCAAGCGGACCTCTGCCTGCTCAACAAGTGCACCGACAAGGCTGTGCAGTGCATCCCTTCCACAGTGGGTGCGGGTGACTGCCGTTCTGTGGGCGAGTGCATGCAGTTGTGCGACCTTACCGACGACCAGTGCCAGCTCAACTGCTACGCAAAAGGCACCCTCGATGCCCGAGCCCAATATAATGAACTCTGGGACTGTGCCAACGCAGAGTGCGGTGAGAGACCTACCTACGGCCCCATGGACTCTTGCGTGTGGGAGGCCTGCGGCACCCTGCTGAACCAGTGTTTCGCATCCATGGAGTGCTCTATGGTGGGCGGCGGTTGCCCTGGTGGCACGGCCTGCGGTCAGACCCCGACTCAGCGCTTCGACTGCTTCCCATCCCAGCAACTGATGCTTGGCGACCAGTGCACTCCCGACGCAGCCACCCTGCCTTGTGACGACGGCCTTCAGTGTGTGCGGCCGTGGGAGACGGCGCAAGGGGCACCGGCAGAAGAGTCAAGCGCCCTATCCTGCCTCAAGGCCTGCGCCCAGGACGCTCAGTGCCCCAACGGCTTCCGCTGTGAGCAGGATGCCTACAAAGAATTGGGCGGGCTGGGCGTGTGCGTCTGCGTGGACGCCGACGGCGATGCTCTCTGCAAGAACGAAGACTGTGACGACTCCGACCCGACCATCCCGGGCAAAGAGGAGCTGTGCGGCGATAACAAGGACAACAACTGCGACGGCCAGATGGACGAGGGCTGCGAGCCCACCGACCCCGGCAACGGAGACAAAGAGCCCACCACCAACAGCGACGGAGGCTGCAACTCCAGCCAAGCCCCCCCCTCCCCCACCACCATCTTGCTCCTATTAGTGGCCGCTGCCCTCCTATCCCGACGCCGCCCCACCCCCA
>Ga0302238_1002577_pt1 | contig 12544 bp, 11 predicted proteins | sample AAG_UR_Asn_MG_FD_193527 | JGI IMG/M metagenome (GOLD analysis project Ga0302238, IMG submission 193527) | Enriched activated sludge microbial communities from anaerobic digester in WTTP, New Holstein, Wisconsin, United States - AAG_UR_Asn | ecosystem: Engineered > Bioreactor > Anaerobic >...
CCGCTTTTCTTATACTTGCCCAAAAGGTTCCGGCTGAATCCAGAATAAGCAAGAAAAGACGTTGTGCCGGGAGTTCCCATGATCCACTGACCGATAAGGCGGTTTATTTTTGTCTTGTTTTGAGTACCCATGGTCGTCTAAAAGCCACATTTTTAAACCACTGTCAAGCGGTAAGTTTAAAAATATCTATTTTAGCAGACCTCAACTCTCCTTTTCACAATATTTTTAAACTTGGTGCTGACCACATGACCCAGCAGACTTACGCAAAAATTCTTGACAAGCGTCGGTACAATAGTCCATAAGAAGCTCAACTCATCTACCATATGGAGGTAGAAGGAACTCGGGGACCGCCTGCAAGGGCGGTCGCTGTCATTTAGAGCCTTTTTTCGTAACGTCTTCCCAGATCCCTTCAACCCTCTTCCGAATCCACATGGTATGCCGTAATCCAGAACATGGCCCCTAAGTTCGCTATTTAGTTTATCTATTTATCCGGGTCAAGCTGTCCCGAAATCACTGCAATCACGTTAATCACTGAGCGCGTGGCCTCCGAGCACAAAGCTGCATCTCGGAATGTGGCAGTTCTGCGATGTTGAAGGTTTACCGCCAAGTCGAAAGCCGCTTTAGCAAATTTCCTCTGGTAGTCGTGTGAATCTCCCTTAAGGGCTTCTGCAATGAAACTCCCCTCTGTGCCAATAAAAGTGAGACACTTTCCCCCTAATAGTTTAATGTAGGGCGGGGAGGAGAAAAACAGATGGAAAAGAGCAAGCGAGAAGCCATGATGATGAATCTTAAACCAAGAGTTGATGAAATGGAAGGAGGTCGAATTCCTGCTTGTTCTTCTCCAGGAGCGGGTAGAAGACCTTCGGCAGCGGCAGACGCTTGGCGTCCGGCTCACAGGCGAAGCAGTCGGCAGCCTCGAAGAAGGTGAGCTCCCGGACGGTTATTTCACTGGCCAGGCAGAACTTCTTGAGCTTGCCCTTCCGGAAGAAGGTGACCACGGCGTCTGACCCGGCATCTCCGCCGGTCGGCCAGGCCCGGCCGGAACGGGCCTTCTTGGGCAGGCGCTTGACCCGCTCGAACAGGCCGGGATCGTTGTCGCGGATGTCGCGGATCTTCTGCAGGTACTCCAGCTCCGACCGTTCGCCCTCGTCCTCCCCCTCCAGGTTCTTTCTGTCGTTCAGTTGCGAGAAGAGCCGGTCGCCGAAGAGCTCGTGGCTGGTGACCTCCTCTTCTTCGGTCAGGTATTTGGAATCCTCACCGAGGGTGTCGTGGAAGGCCTGGATCTTGGCCTTGACGCTGGCCTCCAGTCCCAGGTGCAGGTCGGACTGGGCGGTGGGGAAGAAATTGAACACGTGGACCTTGTCGTGGGCGGCACCGACCCGGTTGACGCGACCCACCCGCTGGAGCACGCGGGTCGGGTTCCAGGGGAGGTCGTAGTTGATGACGATGTTGGAGCGGTGGAGGTTGATCCCCTCCGCCAGGACGTCGGTGGTGACGAGGATGCGGATGCCATCCTTTCGTCCCTGTTTCCGGTTCGGATCGAAGTGGTCCTTGACGAGGTCGCGCGCAGGCGCCGGCCCGAATTCCACGCCGTCGTAGAAACCTCCCGTGCTGCAGAAGAACATTGCCTCGCCGGGAAATTCCCGCTCCAGCCGGCGGTAGAGGTACTCGCCTGTCTCCTTCGATTCGGTGAAGACCAGGAGCTTCTTGCCCTTGAGAATGGCGTGGCCCCGCAGATCGGTGATGAACTGCTCGATCTTGGGATCGCCGGTGATCCCCATCCAGATTCGCTTGATCTCCTTCAGGAGATTCAGGTCATCGTTCAGCCGGGTGAGGAAATCGTCGGTGAATTCGTCTGCCGTATATTTCTGCACCCGGTCCTGTTCCACCAGATTGAGCAGGGCCTCCTCGTTGTCCTCCTCCAAGAAGTCGTACACATTTACCCGCTTGCTGATGTAGACCTTGCCCTGTTCGATCATGGCAATGAACTTCTCATAGGACGTGATGAAACGCTTGAGCGTGTTGCCGAAGGCGTGGAAGCTGCTCTCCAGGCGCTTGACCAGGATGCCTTTCATGAATCCGCCGATGTTGCGCTGAGACTGTAGCTCCAGAGGGTCGAGCTGCTTCTTCAGGTAGAGCAAGGGCGTGTAGCGGGCATAGCAGAACTTCTTGAGAAGCTCGATGGTGGCATTGAAGATCCGCTCCTGCCGGGCGTCGAAGGTGTAGATCAGGCGCTGGGGATCGCCCAACTCGGGGAAGGAGAGCCCCTGTTTGCTTATGTCGTTTTTGAAAAAATTGACGACCTCTGAACGGGTGCGGCGGACCATGACGTATTTGAGCACCTTTTCCCGGACGTCCCGCGAGACGTCCTTGATCTCTTCCGCATACCCGGGATCCGTCTTGGCATACCGGTCCAGGCGGGTTTTGAGACCGGCGAAGAACTTCTCCAGATCGGCAACCCCGGGGATTGTGCTCTTCTTGGGGATCTGGAAGAGCTTAAGCTGGCTGTAGATGTCCTCCACGGTGTTGTTGAGCGGCGTGGCCGAAACGAGAATCACTTTCTTGCCGAAACAAATCTGGTGGAGCTTCTCGTATCCCTGTGTCACTTCGTTGCGGAATCGGTGTGCCTCGTCGATGAAGATGAAATCGAACTTGGCTGCCCCTTCTTTGATGACATGATCGAGCTTTCCCAGGGACTCCACCTTGTAACCGCGGATACCGAATTCGAAGAAGGTCTCCTCCCAGTAATCCTTCAGCACCGGCGGGCAGATAACCAAAATTTTGCCCCGGAGCTGCTGGGCGAGCATGGCGGATATGTAAGTCTTGCCGAGGCCGACCACGTCGGCGAGAAAGACGCCGTTGTAAGCGTCGAGGATCTTCTTCGCGGCAATGACCGCCTGCTTCTGGTAGTCCAGGTCCATGAAGCCTTCCGGGAGATACGTTTCAAAATCCTCGTCGATGTTGATGTCCTCCCGGAAGTGCTCATAAAGGAACTTCAGGTAGAGGTGGTAGGGAGTGATCTCGTCGTTGAGCCAAGTCTTGTCGTGGATGGTATCCACGTACTCATGGGAGAGATCGACCGCGTCCTTCCAGAGCTCCTCGAATCGGGCCAGGGCGAATTCCACGTCCGCCCGGTTTTTCAACTCCACGTTGAACTCCCGGTTGGCGATGAGCCCCGCCTCGGAGAAGTTGCTGGAACCGGTGATCACCCGGCCGAAATCGCGGTCGTCCTCGCCGAATCGGCTGATATAAACCTTGGCGTGAAGGTTGCCGCTGGGGTAGGCCTTGATCTCCATCTTACCGGAGCGCAGGAACTCGATGAACTTGCGGACACCCAGTTCGGTCTCGTAGCTGTCCGGGGAACAGTCCATCTCTTCGGTAACTGCCGAGGAGAAGATTTCTTTTGTTCGTTTGTGGGATTCGAAATCCAGTGCAGACTGAGTCTGGAAGGCGTCGATGATCTCGAAGGCCTGACGATCGACATTCAGGCCGACGAGGATGCGGATCTTGTCGATAGAGGGCCAGAACTTTGCAATAAATGAAGTTGGCTGGCAAGATGCGCGTCGGCCATTTGGAATGACCGCCACGCCCCTGTTCACAAGCTTTCTGACCAGGCGGGTGGTCGGTTCTTCAAGGCTGAGGATCCTCTGGACATCTTCCAGCCTGATTTTTGAACTAGCCCATCATCGAGGATGAGGAAGCGGCAACGGTGGTTGGCGAAGATACCATCCCTATTGGGCTTCCCATGGATTGAAGACCTTTGTCCGGCAGCGCTCCATGTCTTTCACGTTGCGCGTGACAACGATAAGGTCATGGACATTGGCAGATGCGGCAATCAGGCTGTCAACGACAGGCAGTTTTTCTCCCAGCCTCTCCGCTTCCCCAAGCATCGTTCCCCAAGCCATGGAGATTTCTGCGTCGATCTCCAAGAGACGTGAACCGAATCGTTGTACAAGATCGTTTGTGACCCAGGATTGCAGTTTTTCTCTTCTGTCACCGTTCGGGAGCTTGTTGATCCCTTTAATGATCTCACCGAGGGTCAGTACGCTCAAATACATCTTGCTTTCATCGCCGGTATCCATCCACCGAATCACCGAAGGATGGGGCTCCTTCTTTACCAACTCCGAGATCACGCAGGTATCCAGGAGGTATTTCATAGGTGAACCTCGCGGGACACATCCTTGCTTCTCTCGAGATCGAGATCTGTGCCGTAAAGTGGCGATTGCCTGAGAAATTCACGCAGCGACGTGCCGGGGCGTGTGATATTTTGGAATTCCTCAAAAGATACAACAACCACGGCAGGCTTGCCGCGCAATGTGATGGTTTGTGGACCCTCGCGAAGCGCGTGTTCCACTACTTGACTCAAACGGCTTTTCGCCTCCTGCAATTGCCAGGAGGGGTCCTTTTTTTTTGTATTTGTTCTCGTCATAGCGGCTTCTCTTCCTGTCTAGTCTGACCAGTCATTTTGATTTCTCATATCATAGGGCGTCTTATGGCCGCAACAACATTTTTCAACGCGCCCACAGGCATAAACGAATCTTTCCCCAAGTCGCAGTCCAATATTGGAGAGCTTGCAGAACCCTATAAATCCATTGCTTTTGTCATACAGGAGTAGGTTTGTGTCCAGTATTATCAAATATTTCCTGGATTCCCGCCTTCGCGGGAATGACCTACAATGGAGTCGTGCAAACGTCTCTATTGTTATCCAATGCGGAAATGAACACCCATGAAATCTCTGCGATATTCGTTTTGCTATTTCAAAATTTGTCAATTCTCCTGCGGCATCCGCTCCTGGTAATAATGCGTGATATCGAATGCCGCGTAGTCCATCAGCAGCATGATGCGCATCAGGCTGTCCACGGCCTGCTGATGCGCCAGCGCGTTGACGAACGTCCGCTGAAATTCGTCATGAAGCCACATCTGGCGGCGCATGACATTGAGGGCATAAATGGCCTCGTGCAGGGGAATGCCCTGTTGACGGCAGGTTTCCGCGTACTGCCGAAAAAATTCGCGGCCTTTTTCAAAGCGTTCGGGATCGAAAAGAAGGGTTCTCAGGTGGCTGTAAAATTTAATCGCCTGCGGCATTAATTTTTCCTTGGGGATGTTATGATAATAAACCGTCTGCTTGTCCTTCCTCACGGTCGCGGCCCAGTTTGCAGCGATTTCCACCACATTGGACTCCAGGATATCCAGCAGCTTAATCGATTCCAGTTTGTCGCGCTTCATCAATTCCTGATATTCCCGCGTCACATCATAGGAGGCGTAATCAAAGAGCAGAATGGTGCGGTTCAGGGTATCCAACGCCTGCTGCTGGTTGATGAGGGAGCTGAAGATCATCTGAAACTCGGCATAAAGCCAGATGTGCCGGCGCATCAGAATCAGGGCGTAGACCATCTCGGCCATGGGAATGCCCAGGGCGTAGCAGTCCACGGCGTAGCTCCTGAAATATTTCTGGACCTCTTCCGAAATTTTTTCATGAACAAACATTTTGCTGAAGTTCCGATAGAACTGAACGCACTGGAAAATGATTTTCTGTTCGTTCAGATTTTTATAGGTCGGCGTTTTGGCGTTGTTTTGCACATCCAGGGCCCATCGTTTGGCCATTTTCTCCGCATGCTGTTCCGCCAGTTCCACATATTTCAGGGTATAGGTTCTCATCATCCATCTCCTTTCTTTTATGGATTCGGCTTTGATTCCTTCGTCATTCCACTCTGGCCGCGCTGCCGGATGAGCTTTTTTACAAAGACCTCTTCACGCTCCATTTCCTCAATCCTGTCGGTGATGTACTTCTTCGACTCCTCATGCTGGGGAATAAAGATCTTCTCCAGAGCGTTGACGCGCCGCTGCACCTTCTTCAATTCCCTGGAGAGCATCATGACGGACTTGGTCATGGTCGCATACTCGGCAAGGGTGAGCAGCGTTTTTCGGGATTGATCTCTCGCTTCGTCATAGGCGGCGGTGGTTTGAGGCAGCGTGAAGGCAGGATGGGGATTTTTGAGCCGAAGCCGGATCACCGGCATCCGGAGGCCCATGAGTTTTGTAAAATCCGTCCGGAGGAAATAGCTCCTCACTTCCGAGCAACTCTGCCGGGACGCCACATCGGACCCCATATCCACAGCCGCGCTGCGATAAGCCCCGTAGAGCTGATTCAAACCCTGCTGGAATTCGGCCTCGATCCTGCGAATTTCAGCGATCTTCCGCACAATCTCAATGGCCAGAATTTCCCGCTTCTGATTGAGAAGGTCGTACCCTTCATAGGCAAAGGCCAGGTCTTCCTTGAGCCTGCGCAGGGATGATTTCGTCGGGGGCAATTCTATTTTCGGCATAATTTCATCACCGGCTTGCCGTCGTTTAATTCCCTCCCTCCACGGAAGGGATTGGAGGAGGGTGAAAATAACATTCCCCCTCCCCGCAATCCCCGCCCGCCGGGGGCGGGGAAGTTCTCATCAGGGAACGGCTGTCGGCCTCGCGCCACCTTCAGGGGGTCAGGTGGTTAGGTGCTAGGCAATCGCGACCGTTCCCTGCATCCCCCGATTCCGGATCGAGCGTCCCGGGCCCGGAATAACATCAAAACGAAATTCTCTTTACGCGCTTGCGGCCTCGGGCATGTAGTATTTCTGGATGTCCTCCCTCGCAATGCGGTACAACTCGTCGCGCGGCAGGAGCGAAAGCATCCGCCAGCCGATATCCAGCGTCTGTTCAATCGAGCGGTTCTCCTCGTAATCCTGCCGCAGAAAAATCTCCTCAAAGGCCGTCCCGAATTTCAGATAAACTTTATCCAGATCGGAAAGCTCCTCCTCTCCGACAATCGCCGCCAGCGCCCGGATGCGCTTGACTTTCGCATACGAGGCGAAAAGCTGGGCGGCCACCTGGCCGTGGTCCTTCCGCGTCCGCCCTTCCCCGATGCCGTCTTTCATCAGCCTGGAGAGCGACGGCAGGCCGGCAATGGGCGGATAGATTCCCTTGTTGAAAAGCGCCCGCTCCAGAACGATCTGCCCTTCGGTGATGTAGCCGGTCAGATCGGGAACGGGATGGGAAATGTCGTCGCTGGGCATCGTCAGGATCGGCACCTGCGTAATGGATCCCTTGCCCCCTTTCAGCCGTCCGGCGCGCTCATAGACGGAGGCCAGATCGCTGTACAGATAGCCGGGATAGCCTTTGCGCGAAGGAATCTCGCCGCGAGAACTGGACAGCTCCCGGAGCGCTTCGCAGTAATTGGTCATGTCGGTCAGGATGACCAGAACGTGCATTCCCTCCTCGAAGGCCAGATACTCGGCCAGCGTCAAAGCCGTGCGCGGGGTCACCAGCCGCTCGATGGAGGGTGAATCGGCCAGGCTCAAAAAGATGGCGGAGTGCGTGAGCACGCCCGATTCTTCCAGCGAATCGATGAAGAACCGGGCCACGTCGAACTTGACGCCCATGGCGGCAAAGATGACGGTGAATTCCTCCTCGGCGGTGAGAATCCTGGCCTGCCTTGCAATCTGCGCGGCGATCCGGTTGTGCGGCATGCCGCTGCCGGAGAAAATCGGGAGCTTCTGCCCCCGGATCAGCGTGTTCATTCCGTCAATCGCCGAGATGCCCGTTTGAATGAAGTCCCGCGGATATTCCCGGCTCCAGGGATTGATCGGCAGGCCGTTGACGTTCATCATCCGATCCGTAATCACCTGGGGGGCGCCGTCGATGGGCCGCCCCAGGCCGTCATACACCCGGCCCAGCATGTCGCGATCCACGGGAATTTCGAGGGCACGGCCCACAAAGGTGACCCGGGTGCCTTTTACCGAAAGCCCGCTGGTGCCTTCATACACCTGGACGACGGCCCGCTCTTCATCCACCTCCAGCGTCTGACCGGTGCGCAGCTGGCCAGACGCGTCCCGGATTTCCACGATATCGCCGTAGCCGACGCCTCGAATCCCATCGACAAAAATCAGCGGTCCTGCGATTCCGGACAGATTGGTGTATTCGATTTCCGCGGACATATTACGCTCCTTTCGACGGCGCTGAAAGCGAGGCAAGCTTCTGTTCCAGCCGGTTCATATACTCGTCGATTTTTCCGATGTCCTGGTTGGAAATTTCCGATTTCAGCCGCACCAGACGGGACGCCTCTTCCAGCGCGGCAATCTCCTTCACGCTCACGCCGGCGCGCACTTGCTCCAGGCCTTTCTTATAAAGGAGAAGCAGGCTCGCCAGGATTCTGAGCTGCTTTTCGGGGCTGCAGAATTTATCCTGGGGGTCGAAGGAGTTCTGCTGCAGGAAGGCGTTCTTGACCGATTCGGCGCAGAAAAGAATATATTGCTCTGCGGGCGGCAGCGCGTCGCTTCCGACCAGCTTCACCACCTGCTCGAGCCGGTGATCCTCGAGCAGGATATTCATCACTTCATTCCGGGTGGTCAGCCACTGCGGATCGAGATTTTTCCACCAGTCCTCGATGTCGGAGAGGTATTCGGTATAGCTGTCGATCCAACTGATGGAAGGATAGTGGCGCGCGTCGGCCAGCGTCTTGTCCAGCGCCCAGAAGCACCGCACAAACCGCGAGGTATGCTGGGTGACGGGCTCGGAGAAATCTCCGCCGGGGGGCGACACGGCGCCGATGATGGTAATGTCGCCGTCTTTTCCCGAAAGCGTTTCCACCAGTCCCGCCCGCTCGTAAAACTCCGCCAGCCTCGTGGCCAGGTACGGCGGAAATCCCTCCTCGGCGGGCATGTCGCCCAGACGGCTGGCCAGTTCGCGAAGGGCCTCCGCCCAGCGCGAGGTGGAATCCGCCATCACGGCCACGCTGTAACCCATATCGCGGTAATATTCCGCGATGGTCACGCCGGTGTAGATGCTGACTTCGCGCGCCGGCACCGGCATATTGGATGTGTTGGCGATCATCACCGTCCGCTCGATCAGCGGCCGGCCGTTTCTCTCATCGATGAGCTTCGGAAAATCGGTCAGGACATCCGTCATCTCGTTGCCGCGCTCGCCGCAGCCGATGTAAACGATGATGTCCGCGTTGCACCACTTGGCCAGCGCATGCTGGGTCATGGTCTTGCCGGTTCCGAAGCCGCCGGGGATGGCCGCCGTGCCGCCGCGGGCGATGGGGAAAAACGTGTCGATGACCCGCTGGCCGGTAACGAGCGGAATGAACGGTTTCTTTCTCGTTTTGCTGGGGCGCGGTCTGCGCACCGGCCAGTAGGCGGCGAGCTTTCCTTCGTAGGCGCCCGCGTCCGTATCGATCAAATAGATGGGTTCTTCAATCGTGTAAGACCCGGCCGGGGCGATGCGGGTCAGCGTGCCGGAAACGCCGGGAGGAACCAGCAGCCGGTGCAGCACCAGCGGGCTTTCCTGAACTTCGCCCACCAGGGCTCCCTCACCGACCTTTGCGCCGGATGACACAAGCGGTTTGAAATTCCATTTCGCTTTCGCATTCAGGGGAGAGAGCTTGATCCCCTTCCGGATATAACTGCCGCACGCCTCGGAGATCCCGACCAGGGGCCGCTGAATTCCGTCGTAGATGCTGGCGATCAGGCCCGGCCCCAGAAGGACGGAAAGCGGCCGGCCGTAGGAAATCACCTCATCCCCCGGCTTCAGGCCCGTATTGTCTTCATACACCTGAATGATGGCGATTTCCTCCGCCAGGCGGATCACCTCGCCGATGAGGCGGTCCGGTCCAACCTCGGCGATGTCGTACATCCGGATCCCCGAAAGCCCCACGGACTTGACAATCGGGCCGTTGACCGAAATCACTTTTCCCGTCAGCAGTTTTTCCATGTTCACTCCTGAAAAGCCGCCCCGCGCCGGTTCAGGGCGCCGGACCGCAGGCAACGATGGAAAGCGGCCGGACCGTTATCGGGTCACGGATTCCTTCCCCTCCGTTCTGTCCTGCAGAACCTGCAGGACCTTTCGCCGAATCTGCAAAGCCTTCCGGAAATAAATTCTTTCCAGCGTGCGATTGAAAATGCGTCCCCGGGCAGAATCCACCACCAGGCAGCCGCCCCACCCGATCGCGGCATCGGCCTCAATGCGAATCTGCCGATGGTCCCCTGCGATACGGAGAGCCTCGTCAATCTCGTTTCCGTAAACTCCGTCGTCCGGTGCAAGCCGCACTTCCACATTTTCGGGAATTTGCGCGGCGGCGCCGGCTGCCGCATCCATGAGAAATTGCCGGTAGCGCGGATGGCTCCGGATCCCTCTCATCACATCCTCGACAATCCGTTGAATGAATCGCTCCACCGTGGTCAGCTTGAGCTTTTTTCTCTCCAGAACGGCTCTGTTTTCCAGCCGGGAAAGCTCCTGATCCATGCGCGAACGCGTTTCGGCTTCCATCGTTTTGCGGAAACGCTCAATCTCCGCCGCATAATCCTCGTCCAGCCGCCCAAGCTCGCGGGCTTCCTTCTCGCGGATTTCGGCAATCATTTCCTCCGACGCCCGTTTGATGGAATTTTCCAGGGAGGTGTTGTCCATATTCAATCCTTCTTTGTGTCGGGAACGGTTTCAAACCGTTCCCGACAGTGATCCGGCGATGATGCTCACAACGATATCCCCAGGGCCTCCTCCACGTACGCCATCACCGATCCGCGGAAGCCTTCCGGGTCGTCCATGCCGGGAATCTCGACCACCACCGGGGACGGCCTGCCCAGGTTGATTTCCGCAATGCGCTCCCCGAGTCCGGAAGCCAGCGCGCCGGTGATGAGCACCACTCCCGCGTCTTTTTTCCCGACGATTCTTTCGAGCGCGGCGGCGGCCCGTGAAGGCTCCGCCACGACGCCCTCCACGCCGGCCAGACGAAAAGCGCTGACGGTATCCATGTCTCCGATCATGTAAATTTTTTCCATATTACAGTTTATTCAGGATCATGATGGCGATAATCAGTCCGTAAATGGCGATGCCTTCCGCCAGCCCGAGAAATACCAGGGTGCGGCCCATCAGTTCCGGTTTTTCGCTCACCGCCCCGATGGCCGCGGAGCCGATCTTGGCCACCGCATAGCCGCTGGCCAGACAGGCAAACCCCACGGCCACCCCCGCGCCGATGTAAGCCAGCCCGATCGCTTCCGCGAGCGCTTTGACCGGGCTTGCCTCGGACGCCCATCCCATGGCCGGAAATAGACTCCACAGGGCGTACAGGAAAATCGCCCCCATCAGAAACGCCAACTGCCTGCTCCTGGTCATTTCACACCTCCGATGCTTTTGCCGGTAACGTAAACGGGGAAAAGACCACCCCGTCTCCCTTGAAAAACTTGCTGAAAAACTCGTAATATTCGAGACGCAAGGACTGAATACCGCAAATCAGTCCCTCGAAGCCGATGATGAAAATATTGCCGCACACGATGATGATGACGGCGCCTACGGATTTCAGGGACGGGTCGGCCATCCCCGCAAGCGTATAGGTGACAATGCTCAAGCCCGCGTGCGAAAGCGCAAAGGCGCCCACGCGGATAAAGGAAATGGTATTGGCAAAAAGACCCAGCGCAATCTCCACCACCTCCATGATGGTTTCAACGATGTATTCCGATGGGCTGTGCGGTTTGGCTTTTTCCAAAAACAACACACCCAGCAGGCCGCGCAGCGAAAAGATCATCAGGGGAAGGACCATAAAAATCCCCAGCGCCCATAAGGCGGGAGGCTGACCGGTCTTCAGGTACTGCAGGACGAATACGACGGCAGCCGCGTAAACGACGAGGATGGCCAGCCCCCGCTTCTCCAGGAGGGCTTCGGAATAATCCGCATTGACAAAACTGTTGATGATGTTGAGGCAAAGGCCGACCAGGATAAACACCACGCCCATCATGATGGTGAAGAAAAACAGGCGCATGATCTGAGCCGTGGGGTGAAACCACAGAGCGGGCAGGAGGTGCTCGCTGGAAAAAACACTGCCGTACAGCAGACCGCAGACGGCCGCCGAGCCGCCGCAGGCCAGAAGAATACCTCCCGCCTGGGCCAGTTCTTCGCGGGCTTTCTTCTGACCGAATTTTTTCAGCAGCCAGCCGCACAGCATCAGCACGATGCCCTGGCCGAGATCGCCGAACATCAGTCCGAACATCATGACATAGGTAACGGCCGCAAGCGGCGTGGGATCCAGCTCGTTTGAAGAGGGCATCCCCATGGTTTTGACGAGCAGCTCAAAGGGCCGGAACAGCCACAGGTTTCTCAATCGGACAGGGGCGTTGGCGTCCTTCTGCTCCGACACGACAAACCCGCCGCCGCAAACCTCCTTCATGATTTCCATGAGGATTGCCTTTTCCTTTGCGTCCACCCACCCCGTGAGAAACATGGCCCGCGATGAAATCACGGACAGGCGTATGGCTTTGAGGACTTCCTCATAGGCCCGGTAATCGGCGTTCATCCGCCGGAGAAACTCTCCTTTTTCCTCTTTCAGGCGGTTGACGTAGGCATCCAGCGCCGCAAGACGCCGCCGCAAAATATCCGCGCGCTTTTCCAGCGCAGCGGAAGAAATAGTCCGGACATCCTTCGCTTGGTCGGCAAATCCGTTTTCCTTCAGAAACTGCATCATGTCGGCGGCAAAAGCCGGCAGGGCCATCCCGAACACAAAGCGCCCCGTCCTGAC
>Ga0302238_1002579_pt1 | contig 12536 bp, 9 predicted proteins | sample AAG_UR_Asn_MG_FD_193527 | JGI IMG/M metagenome (GOLD analysis project Ga0302238, IMG submission 193527) | Enriched activated sludge microbial communities from anaerobic digester in WTTP, New Holstein, Wisconsin, United States - AAG_UR_Asn | ecosystem: Engineered > Bioreactor > Anaerobic >...
GGTTAACTTGAGGGTTTTGCAGTTCTTGGCGTGCTGCTTACAGGCAGTTTTCTCAAAGTCGGAGAACTCATAGCACTGCTCTGGAACAGAGAGTTCCTCGAACTGGTCCGTTGGGACACCGTCGTGGGCGGCCGAATCCGGGAGTTCTCCTGCCTCAACGGAGAAGTCGCTCCCGGCATCGGCATCCTCAGTTTCAAGCGATTCGGCACCAGAGTCGCTGTCCAAGGTGGCGCTCACATCGTCTGGACCAGACATGTCCTTGATTTCACTTATGTCCTGTGATTGTGTTGCGGCTGTTCCGCCGCAAGCCCACACCCACGAGAGCAGCATCACTAATGCCAAGTATCGCATAACAGCCTCCTCAAACTTCGCCTAGTCAAACATCCCGCAGGTGTTGTTTGTTATGTAGCTATCAGAAATAAACGCCATACCGGCTGGAATCGTGAGATTAGGTGTTGAGCCGCTATAATAGATTTTTAGCTCGCAGTCCACTGTCGCACCGGTATCGTTGGTCCATCTAAGATACTCATATGGACTAGTCGATGCAGTCGAGCTACGCTTATATACCGTGCCACACTTCAAATAGAGCTGAAAATTCTGCGGCACGATATTTTGGCAGACATAGTCGTTCCCACTGTAGACACATGCTGGGTCGACAAGCCAATCCAAGGCAGCGACCACCGTCGACCCGGCCGCTATTCGGACCTTGCCATACTCAGGACACCACGGAGAGCAAGTGGATGTGTCGAGGTAGGCAGCAGCGGCACCTGCCTCAGTGAACGAATCGGTCCCGTCCAGCTTCCTGCTATGCTGGCTGTCGGAGATGAGCGCGGCGGCGCAGGCGTTCAGTTGTCCGGCCCCATCACGATCGTCTGTGGTATCCAGCAGGTTGAGTTGGACGCCATCCACATTCCTGTTGGCGGTGACCATAAGAATGGCCTTTCTAACCTCTGGAAAACCGGCGAAGATGATGCCCCACAAAACGTTTGAGTCCGTTGCCCTCTCCTTCATCAGGACATCGACGCCGGCAACCATTGGGGCCGCTATGGATGTGCCGCTGACAGAGAAGGATTCCCCGTCTGGGTAGAGCCCAGTGGCCACCTCTGTTGCAGGTGCGACGATCCGGGGCAATTCAAGGCTGGAGAAGCCGGTGTATGTGGGGTTGCGAGAACTACTATCAACGTATATTGTGTCGTCAAGTCGGCTATCAGTGCCCTGGTCATCAGACCCACCAACGATAAACACGTTCTCACCGAATGCGGCACAAATGCCCGTGGCCAAACCGTCATTGCCGGCCGAAAAGACCATCAGTGTTCTGTAGTCGTCTAAGGCTGCATACCACTCCCTTTCAAGTGCGGCCTGTGGAACTGCGCCGGTGCAGGTTCTGTCACCGTCACCGTCCAGGTGAAGGCTCCTTGACAGCGTCCCTCCGTACCCCAATTGGTCTACCAGAAACTCAAGGGCCGAACGCTCGCCAAAGCCCGTTGAAGGTAACCATCCGTGGACAGCGGCGTAAACCCCTTCGCCCTCCGTCATTACGCCGAACCCAATGGTGTCCGGCGAGAGGAGCAGGGAGAGCATCTTGTATGCGTGAAAATCCCAGGGGGGTTCCGAGTCGCGCACCAGGTCCAGCACATCATCCCTCGGGGGCTTATCCATCCGCCAACTCATCTTGTCCCTTGAGCCCGTCGACCCGTTGATCCGGAACATGTAGTCAGGGAAGCCCATGTCCAAGACGCCGACGGCCAATCGTGCACCAGCATTAGTTTGACCGTTCAATCCCCACCTTGCCCTGATGGCAGAGATGTAGCTGGAGTTCCACCAGTTCAAGTTCCCCCTAATGACAGCGGGGAGACCATCAAGCCCTATTTTCCCAGGCTTTGGCGCCTCCGTAATCCTCAAGACCCGTGAGTCTCTGGAGAGAGCAAGAGCATCTCCTGCTGCCACATCCGCGCACACGTATGGGCGACAGATCGGTCCTGAAGGGGCGACGGCGTAGGTCTGCTCAATTCCGAGGAGTTCTGCAACCTCAAACGATGCCTCGCAGTGGGCGTCGGCTACCGCCCGGGCTCGTTCTGCCTGCCTGCGGTACAAGTCTTCTACAGAACTTGCGTCAGTCAGGCGGGTCGCCTTGTCGTTCTGCGGCGGGCTCTGGATGACTCCCCACACGCAGAGCGCCACAGGCTCATCCCATGCCTTGTTCGTCAACGAATCCCACAGGGCCGGGTCCAGCGCTCCGTACAAATCTCGTTGTTCCTTCAGACTCTGTTCCACTTGAACCCACTCGGCTGTCGCCTCTTCTGGGAGAACAAGGCCCGGTTCCGTGCCTGCTTCTGCTGGCGCTGGGCAGACCCAGGCCAATGCCAGACCTACCGTAAGACCAATAGCATAATTACTTACATCACTGAACAAAAAATGGGGGGGCGTTTCATTGCCTTTCTCCATGCCGATCAGTTTGTTAGTAAGAGCATAAAGGGCAACATCACACTATGGAGAACAACCTCTGGCCAGACAGGCGCTCCCCACAATACCCCTAATGCGTCTCAATAACGCTGATGCTAGATCGACACATCGGGGCCGTGTCTACTTGCTCTGTAGCTCTGCCCCAATAGCAGTCGGCGATTGCCAGTCGGGGCAAGAACTTAGACTACGCAGCTTGTTGGCCGTGTCAAGGGCAATTTAATACCATTTTTCGGCGTCGAAGCATTCTGCGATTTTTGCGAACAATTCTGCGGCCTTCATCATGAACCCCAAAGTGGCTGCTGCAACTCCCACTGGACTGGCTCTGCTTCGGGTTAACAATCGAATAGCAGCCGACTACCGGGTATCTTGTCGGCCTGAAGACGACAAGGCTAACATGCCTGACATCGCTCACCCTGGCATCAGCCGTATCAGCAGTTGTTCGTCCCTGATAGTCTGGACAACCAGCCTTTGATAGACATCGGCCTGGCAGCGTGGTAATCGTTGGGGCAGTTGGGGGGCGGAGGTGGATTCATGAACAGCGTGACGCAGCGGAAGAACGAGTCTGGCAAAGGGCTTCGGCGGCCGATCAAGATCGTTTTGCTGGTCTTGGCGGCGTTGGTTGGTTCTCTGTTTTTTCTGGTGCTGGCGCTGGTCTGGTTGTTCAGCTACAGCCCTTCGGCGGTTGAGCCAGTGGCGGTGTATACGTCGGGCGAGGGGCTTCCGCCCCTGCCCACTGATAGGCCCGTGAAGGTGCTCTCTTGGAATGTGCAGTACATGGCAGGGAAGGACTACGTCTTTTTCTATGATCTGTTGGACGGCTCGGGCCCCGACACTCGGCCATCGCCTCAGGCCGTGGAGCGGACCCTGCAGGAGGTCGCTCGAATCGTTCTGGACGAAGACCCCGACATCCTGCTTCTCCAGGAGCTTGACGACGGTGCTGCCCGAACTGGCAAGGGTGACCAGGTTCAGCAGCTGCTGGCCCTGCTACCTCGCAGCTACAGCGCTCACGCCTCGGCGTTCTATTGGAAGGCCCCCTTCGTGCCCCATCCAAAGATTCTGGGCAGCGTAGGAATGAAACTGACGATCATTTCTAAATACAGGATATCCAGAGCCACCCGGCACCAACTGCCCCTCATGCCCGACAACTTCATCGTCAGGCCCTTCAACTTCAAGCGGGCGGTACTTGAGGTGGGCATCGAGCGCAGCGACGGAACGGAACTGGTGGTGATGTCCACTCACCTGGATGCATTCGCCCAGGGGACCGATACCATGGAGAAGCAAGTGGCAGCGGTGGGGGCGCTGCTGGATGGGCTGACTGCTCAGGGCAAGCCATGGATAATCGGGGGTGACTTCAACCTGCTGGCTCCCGGCCCTTCGTACTCTAGACTGCCCCCGAAGGAGCAACAATACTTCAACCCCCAAACCGAAATCGCACCTCTATTCGATTCTTTCGCCAGTGTGCCATCAATCGACGACATCAACGGCGCCGACTTCGCCCGCTGGTTCACCCAGTTCCCCAACGGAGTGCGGGCAGTGGGGCCGGACCGAACAATCGACTACCTCTTTTACTCGCCCCTGCTGAAGGTGGCAGAATCCCAGGTTCGCAACCACGATACGCTCTACATCTCGGACCACCTCCCGGTGGTGGCAACTTTCTTGCCCTCCGCTCCGTAACGGCAACTTCCACAGGCGCACAAAGCACAACCCCTGAGATTCAATTCACAACGTAACAACTGCAATTATAACAAGACAGGCAGCAAGAACGAGAATCTGGGGCAGGCGTGAGCGCAGGCCCACAGGGGAGCAGGTATCGGAAGCGTGGTCGGCCGCAAAGCGGGCAACAGAGAAAATGGCCCCGGCAACCACAGCGATGCCCGCCACTGGGTGAGTAACGAAGAGGGTGGTAACCCACGCTGTTCCCCCAAGAAGGGGAGCCAACGGAAGCAAGAGACTCCCGCCCAATGTCACCTCGGGCTGGCCGAAGATCATCTCTGCCCCCCCTGCCGGAACGGCGCAAAGCAGCGCCAGCAGCATCGCTGCGACCGGCAGCAGAATGGTCAACGATGCCAAGGCAAAGAGGCTCCCTCTAGCGGCAGAGGAGAGCTTAATGGTCAGGAAGTCCCCTGGGAACAGCAGAAGCTTGACGCAGAAGGACAATACGTAGATTGCGGCAAGATCCATAAACGTTGCGACAACCACCTCCACAGCCCCAACCCCTTGATGAAACCGGGTAGACTCTGCGGCACCTGCCGCGACGGTCATTATCAGGAGTTCAATAGCGACGTCGCCGCTTGAATCTCCCAACCCACCAAAATTGCCTATAGAAATTACCAGGAAGGTAGAAATAATTGCGCTGAGAGCAAGTAGGTCCATCTGGGCCCGTGAGTCTAAGCCCTCCCCACGCCCGTGCGAAGTGAGCACAACCATGAACGCTGCCATCATCAAAACTACTACAACGTCTCGAAAGGCGCCAAGGGTCAAATCGTCACGATACGGGATGTAGAACATGGCCATCACCAGAAGCCCTGCCAGCAGAGTTGGCCAGAGAGGAACCAAACCAGCCAGCAGCCCGGCCCAGCGGCCAGTAGCAGAGTCAGCGACCATGCGCCAGCTCTCCAGGGTCACACCCGGTGCTGCATAGCCCCCTACTCCAAAGAGCAGCCATATTACCGTCCCCAAGGAGAAGACTGTGGCCAGCATGAGGATGGTATCTACCCAAAGCCAGCGGGCCATTGACGGCAGCAGCCGGGCCAGCCAACGAAGGGCGGAATGGATTCTGTACTTGAACATGGCCGAAGCAGCGTAATCAGTTGGATGTTCTATTGATGTTAACTAATCAGCTAAATCACTTGATGCAAGGGTCTCCGGAGACCATGCCACCACCATCCACCGGCATGCCTCCAATGGCCCGGCCACGCAGTTCGGCGTTGACGAAAGCAGTACGGCTGTTGGTAGCTCGGCCCTCTGCGGTAGCGTTACTGGCTATGGGCTTGGTGTCTCCGAAGCCTACGGGAATAAGTCGTTTGCAATCCACACCCTTTGCTACCAGCCATGCTGCAACAGCCTTGGAGCGCTTCATGGTCAACGCCTGGATCTCCTCGGGCGACCCGCTGTTGTCGCCGTGGCACTCGATGCGCATCAGCGTGACGTATTCCTTGGCCTCAAGAAAGGCCTTGACGTGAAGCAGAGCCGGCTCGCTGTCAGCGGTGATGGTGTCGGTGCCGGTCTCGAAGACGATGGGGCCGGGCAGGATGAGCCTGCTGTCCGCCAGTTCAAACTTCACCGGCTGCTGGCCCGCTGGCTTCTCATCCACCACGGGCTCCTGCGCCAACAGAGGCGCTGCGGCGAAGGTCAAGGTTAGAGCAACGGCAAGAGCGGAGAAGATGCGTCCACTTATCATGTGAGTCCCCCAGGGAAGTTCAGCGGGAGATTACGCAGAGCCTCTGGCGGCGTCAACTGCTCAGATTGCGTCGAAGAGAAGCCGCAAGGCACCATGCCCGGGCACTATGGAACTGCATCGGTCTTGCCAACTGCCCCTTGAATGTGGACCCTATGCTGCCTGAGGGTGCCGAACCTTGGAGGATCGAATGATGGGGCCATGGAGACTTGGGGACGTCGCGAGATCTGGTAGCGTTGGGGTGCGCTGGTGCCCCGGAGGTCAGCGTTTTGCGCTGCCGCGGCCACCGGGCGTGGCCCTGGCACGGGCACTTGGTATTGCTTTGGCTCTGGTGCTTGCCACGGGCTGCAACGGGCTGTTGGGGGGCAGCGGCTCTTCGGTCAACGCCGACACGGCGGGCCAGGCCGACACGGCGGGCCAGGCCGACCAGTACCCTTCCGATGCGACGGGCGACGCTATCCAGAACAGTGACGGCTCCCTGGGCGACTTGCCAGTTGGTGACGACGGCGTTGGAGACGGCGGTGCCGACCTCCAAGGCGCAGAGACATCCGATGACGGCTCTACCGGCGCCGACCAAGGGGAGGCTGACCAGTTGGACCACGACCAGACAGGGCCCGACGTCCACACGCCCGACTTGGTGCCCGGGTGTTTGGAGAACGGCCAGTGTGACGACGGTGTGGAGTGCACCAAGGACCTCTGCGGTCTTGATGGTGAGTGTACGAACACGCCGGACAATTCGTTGTGCCCCCAAGCCGGCCAGTGCTTCACCAGCGTCTGCATGCCGGTTGTGGGTTGCCAGCAGCAACCGTCGTCGGGAAGCTGCGATGATGGCGACCCGTGCACCACGAACGATACGTGCTCAGGCCAGGTCTGCGCCGGCACCCCGGCCTGGACCCAGGCTTGCCACTACGCAGTTGCGCCAGATATTGCCTCTTGCACAGGGGGAAGCCTCACTCAGGCGACCAAGCTGGAGGCGCTGCAGGTTGTGAATCACATTCGGGAGGTTTCTGCTCTTCAGGCCGTGAGTTATGTCCCTGCTGGCGACACCCAGACCCAGAATTCGGCTCTGATGATGGCGGCGAACGCTGCTTTGAGCCATACACCCCCCAACAGTTGGCATTGCTGGACTCAGAGCGGCTATGACGGCTCGAACTCGGGCAACCTGCACCTCTCCAGTTCCACCGCCCCGCAGGGCCCCTTCCACCCATCGGACTCCATCGTGGCGTTCCTAATCGACGAGGGTGTCCCGAGTCTGGGTCACCGGCGCTGGCTGCTTGACCCCTTCCTGCCTGGGGTATCGTACGGTTCGGTTCACGGGAAGGCGAAGGTGGCCTCATCTTATCCATACGTTGTGTCTTCAACACTTAAGGTTATTTTCGATTCAGATGCATCAATAAGCAGCTCATCTCTTGGCTATATCGCCTACCCATACCAAGACTATCCGTCAGAGTACTTCAAGAAGGATTGGTATCTCTCCTTCTCGGCTCTGGTGGACAAGACCAGCCGCTGGGGCAACGCGTCAGTGAGCTTTTCGGGGGCGACCATCGCGGTGACGGGACCGGGCAACGTGGCCCAGGCAGTCTCGGCCGTTGAGTGGAACAACGAGGGGTACGGACTGCCCAACCACCTGCAGTGGAAAGTTGCCGGACTGAAGGATGGCGAGAGCTACACGGTGAAGATAGGCAACGTCAAGAACGGTTCGCAAACACTGAGTTTCGAGTACTGGTTCAGGCTTGATTGACCATGTTGGATTGGCGGTAATGGAGAATCCTGATGAAGACTGCGTTTGTAAGTACGTATCCCCCCATGCGATGCGGCATTGGCGTTTATACACAGAAGCTGGCCAGAGCCATGGTGGAGGCCCGTCCGGACCTGGAGTTGCTGGTGCTTGGGGAGCGTGGCTCGGGCAATGGTAACGAGGGTCGTCTTGAGAGCGTCGAGGCTTATGGGCGCCAGGACCAGTACCAGGACGACATAGTTCGGGGGGCCAAGGAGCGAGGGGTTCAGTTGGTGCATTTCCAGCATGCGGGGGACCTGCTGGGCTTCGACCAGAGGCTGCCTGAAACCATGCGGAGGCTTGCCAGGGAGGGCATTCCCAGTGTGGTGACGTTGCACACCGTGTATGGACCCAGAGATTGGCTGACCCTGACGGGGCGCTGGTCCAGCCGGCGCTTCCACTCGGAGCTAGGTTCGGCTGCGCAGCGCATCGTGGTGCACCATTGGAAGGGGATGGGCGACAGCCTTGTGGGCCAGGGAGTGGCCAAAGAGAGGCTGGTGGTGATTCCTCACGGCACCACGGCCATGGCCTTGCCCGAGGCTTCCGCAAGCAAACGGGCACTTGGGCTTCCCGAGGACTCTTTTGTTTTCTTGTTCTTCGGATTTATTCATGTTCAGAAGAATGTGCACACGGTAGTAGAGGCATTCACACGGGTTGCCAAGCGTCATCCTCGATTGCGACTGGTTATAGCCGGGATGCCTTTCGGTGGGAACTGGTACAACAAGTTTTACATGGATGCCATGAGATTGCGGGTAAAGGCAGCGGGTTTGGGGGAGCGGGTTCAATTCCGGGACGAGTATGTGGCCCCCGAGCGGGTGAACGACCATTTTGCTGCAGCGGATGTGGTGTTACTTCCCCACTGGCAGAAGTATGGGTCGGCATCGGGGGTGTTCCACCAGGCGTTGGGGGCGGGAAAGCCAATAATCGTTGCCCGGGGCCCGAAGTTTGCTGACGGCATGGAGCGGTTGGAGGCCCTTCCTCAGTTGCTGGCCGATCCTCTCAAGCCGGGCCAATGGGCCCGCTCCATGGAGGCGCTGGCAACGGACGAGGGTTTGCGGGATGCTTCTCGGGAGGCTCTGGCTACCTATGCTTCTGAGACTCTCTGGTCGGCGGTGGCCCGTCGACATGTTGAGACATACGAAGACATTCTAAGGGGTTAAGGAGGCTTCAACTATGCGACGAGTAACGGGCATTGGCGGTGTATTTATCAGGGCGAAGAATCCAGAAGTGCTTGCGGGATGGTACAGTCGCCATCTAGGTTTGCAGCTGGAGCCCTGGGGTGGCTCGGTGCTGCGCTGGAGTGACCCTGAGCGGCCCGAGCCCGACGGTGGGGTCACGGTTTGGAGCATGTTTCCTCAGGACACCGACTACTTCGGCAGGCCCGAGCAGCAGGTGATGATCAACTATCGGGTTGAAGACCTTGAGGCACTCCTTGTGGCGCTGAGAGAAGAGGGGTGCCTGGTGGACGAGAAGGTTGACGTGTCGGAGTTGGGGAAGTTTGGCTGGGTGACGGACCCCGAGGGGAACCGGGTGGAGCTGTGGCAGCCTCCGGGTAGGAGGCTTTAGGGCGTGGAATCTCTTGCTCTCCCTGCCCCGTTTCCCGTGCTGCTTCTGCTCCTTCGTCGGCGTTGCCGTTGACGTCGCCGTCGCCGTCGCCGAAACAGCTTGGGCATCGAGAGGATACACCGTGAGACACGCCCCGTTTGCACCATGAGGAACTTGACGCCTACAAAGCAGCTATCGAGTTCGTAGCGGTCGCTATGGCAGTAGCTAAGGGGTTTCCCCGGGGTCATTCCGGAGTTGGAGAGCAAAAGCGCAAGAACGGGAAAGCGGAGTGGGTTGGGGCTGGTGTAGAAGGGGCGTCAAGAGGAGTTGCCATGGCATCCAGAGAGACTACGGTAAGGGAGTACAGGGAGCGGATCAACAGGGTGATCTTCTACATCGAGGAGCACCTTGGAGAGCCGATGAACTTGGGCGACCTTGCCAAGGTAGCCTGCTTCTCGCCGCACCATTTTCACAGGATCTTTGCGGCTTTCACCGGTGAGCCGTTGGCGGTCTATGTGCGGAGGTTACGGCTGGAGAAGTCGGCGCTGTCATTGCTTCACCTCGATGTGCCCATAACCGACATAGCGTTGGCATCGGGCTACGAAACCCCGTCGGCTTATAGCCGTGCCTTCTCTGCGAGCTTCGGCGTCTCTCCCACGGAATACCGGCGGGGGAGTCACGGGATTCCGATGGTGGGCAACAGGCTGTTATCGCTGACCACTGCGCTGGAGGAAGCAGCAATGATGACCCCTGACATTAGAACAATTGAACCATTTTCTGTGCTGTTTGTGCGTAAAACCGGGCCTTACTACGAAGCTGCAGGCGCCGCTTTTGGGGCCCTGTGTGGATTTGCTGGGCCCCGGGGCCTGATTGGGCAGGGCACGAGATTCATTGGGATTTCTCATGACGATCCAGGGGTGACCGATGAGTCGAAGTTCCGTTACGACGCCTGCTTGACCATTACCCGGCCTGTTGAGACCTCGGGAGAGGTGAATACGAAGCAGGTGGCGGGGGGCAAGTACGCTGTCTTCATGCATGCCGGGCCCTACGAGGAGTTTTACGGAACCTACCAGAAGATCTTTACGGGTTGGATGCCCGAGAGCGGTCACCAGTTGGGCAACGAGCCCTGCTTCGAGGTCTACCTCAACAGCCCCGACGACACTGCTCCCCAGGATCTTAGAACGGAGATTTGGGTACCGCTGGATTGATTTGCGGCTTGCTTCCTTCAGAAGCGAGCCCCGGCCTCTGCCCCTTGTGCCTGACCTCAGTTGTGGCCGGCTAGCATCTCTGCGACGTTTGTTGCGTGGTCGCCGATCTTCTCAAAGCTGTTCAGCATGTCGATGTAGATGAGCCCCTGGTCAACGCCGCACTCACCGGCATTGAGGCGCTGGATGTGGCCCTTTCTGGCCTGTTTTCTCATGGCGTTGATGGAGTTCTCGATGTTTCTGGCGACGGGAAGCAACTCCTTTGATGGCTCCTGCATGTTTTTGGAGAGCAGCTCGAGGAACTCTTTCACCCTGCCACCGATCTCGTTGATATCTTTCATTGCTTCCTGGCCAAAGGGCAGCTTCTTGTCGTAGCGGCGCTTGGCAAGCTTGGTGAGGGACTCGCAGTGGTCGCCCATACGCTCGAGGTCGTGCAGGGAGGTGAGCAGGCCGGCTACCTCGGCGCTCTGTTCTTTGGTGATATCAAGGCGGACCACCTCCACGAGGTACTGTGTAATCTCCCTCTCCAGAGCGTCAACGGTGATTTCCGACTGGAAGATCTCCTCGGCGACCTTGCCAAGCTTGTCGTCGGGATGGGTAATCAGGACCAGGGTCTTGTCGAGCATTGCCCGCACCTCGTCGAGCATGCGACGGGTCTCCTGCCTTGCGGCGAAGAGTGCCATGGGGGCCGAGTCCATGAGTTTGACGTCTAGGAACTTGAGATGTGGTGCTTCATCCTTGGCAGAGTCTCTAACAAGCAGCGTTCCGAGCCATGCAAGTTGTTTCACGAATGGCAACCAGATAATAGTATTAATAACATTAAATCCAGTATGATAGGCAGCAAGATAGGTGGCCATCATAATGGGCGAAGCGCCAGTCTCCAGGGCACCGGGCACGAAGAGCCCCACAACCTCCATGAACGGCACGAAGAGCACGACACCCCAGACTGAACCCACCACGTTGAAGAGAGAGTGCACTCGTGCTGCCCGTTTGGCGGCACGGCTTGCCCCAAGAGCCGCCAAGTTGGCCGTTATCGTCGTCCCGATGTTGTCCCCAAGGATTAGTGCACATGCGGTAGGCAGGTCGATGAGCCCTTCTGCTGCGAGCGTCATGGTGATTGCCATAGTAGCCGAGGAGGACTGGACGATAAACGTAACCAGCATCCCCACGACCACAGCCACCACTCGGAACAGCAGTGTGTCGGCCTTCATGGTTGCCATCATAGCCACGATGGTCTGGGAGTCTTTGAGGTCTGTGACGGCCTCCTTCATGAAGTCTAGCCCGAGGAAGAGGATGCCGAAGCCCAGCAGGACTTCGCCCCAGTTCGCTAGGCGTCGCCCCGCGAAGAATCGGAAGAAGAAGCCAACGGCGATGCAGGGAAGGGCCAGCGCCGAGATGTGAACCTTGAACCCAACCGCTGCCACCAGCCAGCCTGTCACCGTGGTGCCGATGTTGGCCCCCATGATGACCCCCACGGCCTGGTGCAGGGATACCAGCCCGGCGTTGACGAATCCTACGAGCATCACAGTGGCAGCACTTGAGGACTGGATGGCCGTGGTGACGAACATTCCGGTGAAGACGCCGGCGAAGCGGTTGCCGGTCATCACGCCCAACAAGCTGCGCATCCTCTCACCGGCAACCTTCTGGAGACCGTCGGACATAACTCGCATGCCGAAAAGGAAGAGGGCCAGGCCGCCCAGGACACTCACCGTCATCTCGTAAGTATTCATGTGTGACGCCGCTCCAGCAAAGTTCGGCGGCACCGTACCAAATTGGCGGGCAGGGTCAACGAAGTTCGTACGGAGATGTTCTAACGATATCCCCCATGCTGGACCACCGCTACAGGCGCCAGCATCGCAACAGCCCGTATCTGCTTGGAGAGCTGTGACGCCAGGTCCGTCAGCCCAATAGCGACCAGCACTGCCTGCAGGGCATTCTGGCATCAAGAAGCCGGTTATATGACGCATCGCGTCGTGATGAAACGACCACCTTGGCACGCCCGATGCAGAGGCAGCCAACGCACAGGCGAGAAGCGTCGCAGCAATAGCGGGTTTGTTGGTGCCTGCGGGTGTGCGGAACTTCTCGGAGGTGTGGCCGGGGCGGCCTGGAAGATTGGTAACACACGGAGGTAGCTATGTGGAAAAGAACT
>Ga0302238_1002580_pt1 | contig 12531 bp, 4 predicted proteins | sample AAG_UR_Asn_MG_FD_193527 | JGI IMG/M metagenome (GOLD analysis project Ga0302238, IMG submission 193527) | Enriched activated sludge microbial communities from anaerobic digester in WTTP, New Holstein, Wisconsin, United States - AAG_UR_Asn | ecosystem: Engineered > Bioreactor > Anaerobic >...
TTTCCTGCGCCTGCGCCCTCGATTCCGAATAGGACCATGTAGAGTCCGTCATCGAACTGGCCTGCGAAGTCCGCATCTGAAGGAAGTCTGGCAGCGGTGTTGCTGAGCCAGATCGCCTCATCGACAGGATTAATCGTGCCATCTTCCCAGCCGTTTCTAATGGACAGGAATTTCTGCATGCCTGCCAGCTCTGCGGCATCCAACTGGGATGGTGCCATATCTAGATATGCATAAAGGTCAAAGGGGCCGCGTGCGTCGAGGAAACTGTTCGTTGTTGCAACAGTATGGAAGGCAGTTCCACCGGCGGAGTCCGGGATTCCGGTGAAGTAGAAGTCGAAAGTGTATTCTCCTTCAGTTTCAACCGGCACTGAACAGCTGAAGCTGCCGTCGGCATCTGTCCTTACAGTGAGATATGAACTTGCACCTGTTACCGGATCCCGCATCCGCACTGTTATTCCGGTGATTCCCTTTGAGTCCCTGTCGATCACCTTTCCCTTGAACTTTGCGATGAACGGGACATCCTGATCATTCATTGGCACGCTGGTGAGAATGATATCGCTGCCCGTATAACAGGTTGCTGTGAGCGTCACGTCATTGTAGTCGGTCACACCGAGGAGCATGAAATTCCAGGTTCCCGGAGAAGGATTGCCGATTATCAAAGTTTCATCATCTGAGCCTTCGACACCTCTGGCGTTGAAGGAGGAGGCAGAGGGCGGGGTTGCGAGCTTTGCAAAGATGTCGCAGTTATTTTCAACGACAAGTCCGGTTCCTGAGAGTTTCACGACAAGGCGGGTGGTCCCCATCGGGACATCGATTGAGTAGAAGGTATGCGAATCAGCAGTTCCGTTCACCGGGACAGTGACTCCTGATGTCAGCGCCAGTGCATCGGTGGTTGCGGTGACAATTGATTGTGCAGTCAAAGTGGAGACTGGCGCAGAAGTGGTCGGCTGTGGCTTTGAAGTTTCAAACAGGGCCTTGGAGATTTCATCCGCAAGGGGGAACTGGCTGTTCAGGAGGAAAGCCCTTTCATAATCCTCCTGTATCGCATCGGAGATATAAATTCCTGTCGGAGGAAATTCAGGGAAGTCAAGTGAGTTCAGTGCATCCCCCGCGAAAATGGGGGTTGCCAGCACAAGCATGTTCAATGAAGTTATCAGGTGTTTCATAAATTAAGATACTATACCTTGAAAGAAAAATAATCAAAGTGGACGGAATGCCTGAAAGAATGTGGAAACGTTTGCAATCGGAGAGCAATTAAAAGAATCAGTTATTTTCATAAAGCCTCTTGCGCAAGGGGGATGCCTTCTGATATAATGCGGTCAGGGGGTAAAGGGACTTTATATTTTTAAAATAATAAAATGAGGCTAACTTAAGAATTATTCTTATTTTGAGCCTTATATTGTTTGACATTAGAGCCCGTATTTGGTATAGTATGATAGGCAAGGGGATTCATATTGTGCTTGTAATTATGAAAAAAATGAGTTTTAACATGCTGAAAAACTGTGTCTTCTATCTTTCAGCATGTATTGCTGTCTTTATGCTGACCGCGAACAAGGCGGAGGCTGCTGCCAGGACGGCCAGTGTGACAGGTGACTGGAACAACACTGCAACGTGGGGTGGGGCTTCTGTTCCTGTTGCTGGAGATACTGTAACGATTGCAAATGCAAATATTATCGTAACAGTTCCTTCTGGTTATGCGGCAGCATGCGACAGCATCACTTTTACTGCAGGGAACCAGAACACCAGAATCGTTATTGCCGACAACACTGCATCTCTGACGGTTGGTGCCGTCAGCGGAACTGGCAATATAAATATAGGTCTTCCCAATCAGAATAACAGGACAAAACAGATCATTGTCAATGATGGAACTCTCTGGGCCAAATCATTGACGCTAAGGGGGGCTGCAACTGCGTCAAGGGTGACACAAGTCACCATATCAACAGGAACTGTCACGATCACTGGGAATATAACTTCGGCTGGCACTTCATCAAAAATCATTTTTTCCGATTCAGGAACACTGAACGTCGGCGGTACTTTCATGAGCGGAACTGCAGGTACGTTCACCTGTAGCACAAGTACTGTCAATTTCAACGCGGCCGGAGCGCAGTCGATAGCGCCCTTTGCATACACTTTCAACAATGTAACCCTGTCGGATTCTGGAGCGAAGAGCTTGACCAATGCGACAATAAACGGCATTCTCTCGCTTGAAGGAACTGCAACTGCGAGCAATACCGTGACGGCATATGGAGCCAACGCTACACTGCAATACAAAGGGACAGGCGCCCAGACTACCGGCACAGAATTCCCTGCTACCTGGACTGGTTCCGGAGGTGTCATAATCGACAATACAAGCGGCAATGCCGTGACCCTTAACGAGACCAAGGTCATCAATGCTCCTCTGTCAATCAACACCAATGCGACTTTGAACACGAGCGCAACGAACAATTATGACCTGACTTTTGGAGGTGATTTCACCAACAACGGTACATTGGCTGCCAACGCTTCAAACATTACGATCAGCGGTACTGCAGACCAGAACATCGGCAGGTTCACAACCACTGGCACTGTCACAATGACCAAGACCGGCGGGACCGCGACATTTACCGGCAATGTCGGCGGAAGTGGTCTGACAATCAATGGGGCAGGAGGTACGCTCAGTCTGGGAACAGGATTGACGCATACCTTTACCAATTGGACCCGGACCAACGGTACCTTGAATGGAGGTTCCAGCACTTTGAAGATCAGTGGAACCGTTAATGGGACAGGTGGAACTTTCACATCCAGCACCGGCACTGTGGAATACAATGCAAACGGCGCACAGACAGTTGCCGGGCTTACATACAACAACCTTACTTTGTCTGGGAGCGGACTTAAGACCATTTCCGGGGTAACGGTGAATGGCGTTCTTTCCATGGAAGGAACAGCGACGGCTTCCGCCGCTCCGACATATGGAGCTTCGGCATCTTTGCAGTATAATACCGCCACGCCTCGCAATGCTGGTGTTGAATGGGTGTCCCCGTTTGCCGCGAGCGGTGGTGTAATCATTGCGAATACAGGCACGATAACCTTGAATTCTGCTAAGGTGCTGAATGCATCTGTACCGCTTGTGATCATGCCCGGGGCAACTCTGGATACGAGTGCGCTTAACAACTATGCATTGACGGTCGGAGGCAACTTTACGATTGGAGGAACCTTCAATGCCAACGGTTCCACGGTGACGGTAAGCGGTGACTGGGCAAAAACAGGAACCTTCGATGCCGGAACTTCCACAGTTGTATTTGATGGGACTGGAACATCAAATATTTCCGGCGACTCGACGTTCAACAACTTCACATGCACTACGGTCGACAAACAGCTTGTCTTTGCCCAGAACAGTACACAGACCATAAACGGAACGTTGAACATCGCAGGTACTTCCTCTACGAATATTGTGACACTTGCATCTTCGGGAGGTGCCGGCACGTATTGGAACATGATACTGAACGGAGCTTACGACATCAGGAATCTTGCAGTCCAGGGATCACATCTCAGCGGAACCGCATATCTGCCGATAAATCCAGTCGGCTTCACTGACAATGGTGACAATGACAAATGGTATGACTCCAGTCTTCCGAACGAACTAATATTCTTCGACAACTTTGAGACAAGCACCCTTGGCGCATCCCCTCCCAACAAGCCTGGAAACAATTGGACGATCAATAGTGCAAGCTGGCTCAATCAGGCATCAACTGTTGTAAACACAAAGAACCATACGACAGGTGGAAGCAAGTCAATGTATTCGTCTGGAGGAGCGGCTAATGCCGGTGTCGGAGTATGGAACTATACTGCCTGGGGCCCTGCGACGAACTGTGCAGCGGAAGCCTGGTTCTATGACGACATGCAGAATAACAAGATGCAGTGGCTTTTCATCGACAATGCAGCGGGAACCCAGGGAATTGGCGTGATGGTCCAGACGGATGCAGATACTGAGAGCGGTGCTGGTAGCCTGACAAAATACCGGTACTGCCGTTATAATTTTGGAGGTGGCACTCTCTATGCTGACTCCTACATCGACAGGACGCTTGGCTGGCATAAGATAAAATGGACGCATACCAGCGGTTTCGTGGAGGTGTATCTCGATGGCGCCCTTATGATGACTGCAACAGGACTGAGCGACTTTTCCGCATTCGATACGGGGTCATGGAACTGGAACAACCCCAATGGCAGCACCGAGATGTGGTTTGATGATTTTATTGTCTACAGGTCCCAGCACCAGTCGGCATACCGCTGGTATGACAATGATGTTGCTGAGACTCCCACGGCTCTTGCCGCGGAAAATACTGCGGTGACAAGGGACATAACCAATACTACAAGGCTCCGCGTCCAGGTCCAGAACGACCAGGCCCGTCCATGGGCCGGTGAATATGTCGGTCTCCAATATCGTATCGGAACAAATGGCTCATGGGTGAATCTCGGAGCATCTGCGGACTGGAACTACGCCGACGGCCTCGCCACAGATAAGAACCAGGTCGCCAACGCCCTTCTGACGAACACCAACGTCCGTGAACATTTCGTGGAGAGTATCCCATCAGGTCAAATTCTATCCCTCAACAATGCCCAGTATGGCGAATGGGACTTCTGTATCAAGCCGACTTCCAATGCAACCGTAGGCCTTGTCTATTATTTCCGGCTTGTTGTTACGAATTCTTCCGGAACTTTCCAGAGGGAACTTGCGACATACCTTCAGACTCCTCAGTGTACTTTGACCTCCTCCACAATGACTCAGTGGACCGGCGCAAGTGACAACAACTGGAGCAATCCTGCCAACTGGACCAGTGGTGTTCCAGACAGCACCAAGGACGTAATAATACAGACGACCGCCACCCGCGATTGCAGGATTAACATTACCGGGGCACAGTGCAAGAGCCTTGTCGTCCAGTCCGGCAGGGCGCTCCTGCTTGATACGGCTAACACCTCTTTGACCGTGACCAGTGATATTACAGTCAATGGTACTGTCACCCACAGCAGCAATTCAGCCACCTTGACGTTGAACGGGGGGACATTGCGGATAGATGGCGCCGCTGCCAGATACAACCATACTGCCAATGGAGATCTCAATGCCGGATCAGCCACAATACAAGTGATCAACGGTGGACAGTACGTTGTCTCAGGTACACCGAATATAAGCGCACAGACCCTTCTGATGTCAGTCGGTGGTCTTGTCAATGTCTCAAACGCGGCGACATTCAATCTGCAGGACATGAACCTTGAACTCAACGGCCAGTGGCTCAGCACCAACACCGGCAACAATGTCAACATCACCAGCAACCTCACTAACAACGGTTCGATGCTGGGAAGTACCGGCGGCATATTCAATTTCTCAGGAAGCGGCAAGACGATTTCCGGGAGCTCCACAACGACTACGATCTACCAGATGAACGTCAGCGGCTCAAGGACGATCTCAATAACAAACGATGTGAAGGTTCTTGGCAGCGTAACCATAAATGGCAGTGCTTCGCTCACTGCAAGCACAGGCGACCTTCTTGTGGGTGGAGACTGGACGAACAATGGCACATCGTTCTCCGGAGGCGGAGGATATGTAGTCTTCAACGGGACAGTTGCACAGTCCGTCAAGAGTGGAAACGCAACATGGAGCAGCATCAAGATCTCCAATACTTCCCCAGGAGGAGTTTCGTTCACCGATCTGGCAGCTGTTGATATCAACGTGGGCAATGCCATGACAATTGATGTCGGCTCCACCCTTACTGCGACAGCAGGAAACCTGCTGGTCGGTGGTAACTGGACCAACAATGGTACGTTCGTCCATGGTGGAGGGACAGTGAACTTCAATGGTTCGGTCGCTCAATATGTGAAGACAGGCGCTTCAGCCTGGAACAAATTGACAGTTTCCAACGCCTCGGCATGGGGGGTGAGTTTCACCGATGGATTCACGACAGCTTATTTCACATGCACGACACCCGGTGCAAGCATATTTTTCAAGGCGAATTCATCATCGGCGGACGATTATGTAGTCACTGCCGCGGGTGGATTGAACATTGCAGGAAGTTCAGGCAGCTATGTAAAGTTGAAGCGATATGGCGGAATTGCTGGTGATTTCTGGAAGCTCAATCCGTCCGGGGGAACTTGGAGCGTGAACTATGTCGATGTCGCTGATTCGATGAATTTGGCATCAGCTCCGATAATTCCGGCGGCATATGCAGACAGTGGTAACAATATAAATTGGTTCACTGCCGACAAGGACGACAATGGCCTGCCTGATATCTGGGAATATATATACTACAACCAAATTGGGAACTATGCGCTTGCGGATACCGATGCTGACGGACTTGACAGCCTGCAGGAAGCTCTCCTCGGAACCGATCCTAATTCGGCCGATACGACAATATGGTGCGACGCATCGACGCAATATGGCAGTAACGACGGTTCAGCTTCCAACCCCTACAAGTACCTGCAGGACGCCATAACTGCAGCAGGGAACAAGACGATCATCAGACTCAAGGAAGGAGTTTACATCCTCTATGAGGTCAATATGACAAAAAACCTTACTATAAGAGGGGAGAATCCTTTCAAGACTATAATAAAGGGACCAATCCCAAGCACCAAGACTGATGACACCGGGCAGATGCTGAGCTTGGGCCCTAACGTGGCTTTTTCGCTTAGCAACTGCACAGTTAGGCTTTATGAGGAAGAAAGACCTGTTATTTCCTATGATGTAAGCAAGAACAATGTCTCTATAATCTTTGAAAGTGTGATATTCGAGGGTAACGACACCGGTTCCAAGTCATTGATTGCACCTGTTGCGGGTACGCAGAAAAGCACTGCTATCTACATGTACAACTGTATATTCTATGGGAATATTGCAGCATATGCCGCAGACCTGCAGGGCAGTCCGCTCTACTGCTACAACAATACAGTTGTCAATAACATAGGTGGAGGCTTTAAGATCAGTGGGGCAGGAGCTTCCTATCTCAGAAACAACATCATCAGGAGCAATTCAGGGACCCAGATAAACAATGCGATGACAGGTGGCTCCCTCAGTGTGACGTACTGCAATGTGCAGGGCGGATTTGCAGGTACCGGCAATATAGATGAGATCCCGACATTCATCAGTGAGGCAAAGGGAAATTACAGATTAGCTACCGGTTCACAGGGCGGAATAGACAAGGGAACTGCGTCGCTGGTGTCTAAGGATATTTCAGGATTTGCACGGCCTTATCCCTCCACGCTACCTGACATGGGGGCATATGAGTACCAGCAGAACGACAAGGACGGGGACGGATTGACGGATGCCGAGGAGACAACGCTCGGAACGAATCCGGATAATCCTGACAGTGATGGTGACGGTCTTACAGACTATGACGAACAATACGTATACTCCACCGATCCTACGGAGGCCGATGGCGATTTGGACGGAAGTGGTAATCATGATCTCATCTCCGATGCAGATGAACTGAAGATAGGGACCAATCCAAATCTCTTCGACGGGCAGATGACAAACACCGATCATCGCGTAAACCTATATAACGAGGGATTTGAGAGTTATACCGCCGGGAACTTCTCCGCATCACCTTGGGGAACATATGCGACTTACAGTGGCACTGTGCTTGTCGAAGACGTGGGTGCGGCAGCCTACGACGGTTCGAAGGTAATAACATTGAAGGGGCAGAATCCACCGAGCAGGATTGTTTCGTTTATCGAAAGGAACGGCCTGCCCCAATGGTGGATTGGAATCTCATACAAGATACCTAGGGCAAAGGTGCCGACGATGGTGGACGAGACTATGAATATCGGAGGAATCTATTTTACAGTAGATTCCAATGGTTACTTCTGTGCCTACAATGGTTCGACAGAGAAATGGATGCGGGATCCGGATGATGCACATGTGATTCCTGTCGGCGCTTGGATCCGGGTATATGTACATCGGGACCATGCGGCAAAGACTGCAGATGTATGGCTCGAGATAAACAAGAGCGGAACCGCGACAAAAATATTTACCGCCGTTCCGATATCTGGCGTCGATCTTGACAACTTCATCCGCATAAGCATAACCAGCCATCAGGAATATGATGTCCAATTTGATCGCATGGACGGATACCATCCGCTCTACCCTCCGTTCTGAAATTTTTCCAGATTTGAACTTCGAACTGAAACTTTCCCGGCATAAGATCATGAGATTTTTGAATTAACTGAATATAATATAAGCTTCAGGATTTATGCAGGAATGCGTTTCATTGTCAATGCAAAAGAATTTATCAATTCACTTATCACTGATAACTGATTACTTCCTCTGGCGGGATAACAGGAACTCGGAAAGGATCTGGTCATATGGGCGGGAGAGGTTCGTGAAGCGGTAGTCGACGTGGAACTCGCTGCAGCCCAGCATCATACGGTCAAGGAAGTGGTTGACCTCCTTTAGGTAGTCGTTCTTGATCACTGCAGGTTCTGTCACCACTGAAAAGCTTGATTCCATGTCCTGGAACCTGATTGACCTTTCGAACTCGAAGTTCAGCTCCTCGGGATCCATCAGGTGGAATATGGCAAGATCATGCTTCCGATACCTCATGTGCTGGAAACAGTCGAGAAGGGCATCGATGTCCGTGAAGAAATCTGAAAAGACAAGTATCATGGCCCTGCGGCGGATCTTTTCAGCGAGATCGTGAAGCACCTTGACAATATCGGTCTTGCCGGAAGGTGTTATGGAGCCTATCACATCGAAAATGTTCCTCAGGTGCTTCGGACTGCCGCGTGCTGGAATGTCCTTGGTCACGGTCTCTGTGAAACACTGAAGTCCGACGGCGTCCCCCTGCTGGATCAGCAGTTGTGCGAGTGTCGCGGCTAGGCGCTTCGAGAAATCCAGCTTGCTACCGTGCTTGCCCTTGAAGCCCATCGAAGCACTGCAGTCGATCACCAGATGGCAGCGCAGGTTGGTGTCGGCTTCGAATTCCTTTATGTAGAACCTGTCAGTCTTGGCGTAGATCTTCCAGTCGACGTTCTTGATGTCGTCTCCGGCGACGTATTTGCGGTACTGGGCAAACTCCACGCTCGAGCCGCGGTGGGGACTCTTGTGCATGCCTGTGAAACTGCCTTCAACTAGGCCACGGGAAAGCACATTGAGCATTGAAAGCCTTGCGATGACCTGGGGCTCCAGGAAATCATGCCGGCTCTCGCCCTTGAATTCATTTATTAGTTTCGGATTCACTTGTCAGCCGCTTTATGATGTCCTCGCTGGTGACTCCTTCGGTTTCGGCATGGAAGCTCAGCAGTATTCTGTGGGTAAGGACCTCGTTTGCAACGCTGTCGATATCCTCCTGGCGGACCAGATAGCTGCCCTGGAGCACGGCATGTGCCTTGGCGCCGAGTATCAGGTATTGGACCGCACGCGGGCCGGCGCCCCAGGTGACAAGAGGTTTGAGCCATTCAGGGGCTTCCTGGGATTCGGGACGTGTCCTTCTGACAAGGTGTACCACGTATTCATAGATGTGCTCTGGAACGGGAACCCTTCTCACCAGATCCTGGAAGAAAAGTATCTTCTTGCCATCGATGATCTTCTTTAATTCGGACTTCATCACGCCTGTGGTTGTTTTTGCGATGGCGAGTTCTTCCGCCTTGGACGGATATTTAACCTTGATGAAGAACATGAACCTGTCGAGCTGGGCTTCTGGCAACGGATATGTTCCTTCCTGCTCGATGGGATTCTGCGTTGCGAGCACGAAGAAAGGCTCGTCCAGCTTGAATGTCTTTCCAACGACGCTCACCTCATGCTCCTGCATCGCCTGGAGCAGGGCGGCCTGTGTTTTCGGCGGCGTCCTGTTGATCTCGTCAGCGAGCACGATGTTGGAGAAGATCGGACCTTTTACAAATTCGAACGCCCTGCGTCCGGGTTGATCGGTCTCCTGCAGGATGTCGGTGCCGGTGATGTCTGAAGGCATGAGATCCGGCGTGAACTGGATGCGGCTGAACTTCAGCGACATCAGTTCCGACATCGAATGCACCATGAGTGTTTTTGCGAGGCCGGGAACGCCCATCAGGAGGGAATGGCCGCGGGAGAGGATGCATATCATCATCTTCTCGATGACTTCATTCTGGCCGTGGATGATCTTGGCCATCTCGGATTTTATTTGAGTGTAGGTGTCACGCAGCTCGTTTATCGCCGCAACATCGCTTTCGTTCTGAAGGTTTTCGGCCATGGTTCTCCCCGTAGTTTTGTTTTTACGCGAAACAAGTGGGTATAACTTACAACATTAAATGCATTAGTCCAATCCACTTGCATGATATTTGGACGGAATATGGTTGAAAAACTGGTGCCGGTGTGTAGATTCATCCCCCACCACAAAACCATCTACTTATACTATGTCTCAGAGAACAAACATCTCAAGGTCGGATTGCGCCAAAGATAGCCTATATGTCCTGGTATTAGGAGCTCTCGGTGTCGTCTATGGCGATATCGGGACAAGCCCCCTTTACGCGTTCCGCGAATGTTTTTCCACAGCAAGCGGCATAGCGGTGAACGAGCAGAACATATTTGGCATACTGTCACTGATCTTCTGGTCCCTGACGCTGGTCATCTCGCTGAAATACCTTGCTGTAATGATGAAGGCCGACAACAACGGCGAAGGCGGTATTCTCGCCCTCATGAGCCTTGTTGTCCATGAGATGCAGAAAGGCGTAAATGACAGGAAGCTTTATATAATCACCATGTTTGGGATAATTGGTGCAGCCCTGCTTTACGGAGATGGAATAATAACCCCCGCCATCTCGGTGCTGAGCGCCGTCGAAGGATTGAATGTCGCCACTAAGATCTTTGAACCGTATGTCATATACATATCGATAGTGATACTCGCAATTCTGTTTGCAGTACAGAGCAGGGGGACATCCAGGATAGGTGCCATCTTTGGCCCAGTCATATTCATCTGGTTCCTGACCATCGGTGTCATAGGTTTGATGTCGATCATCAATGCTCCGCGAGTTCTGTACGCCCTCAATCCAATGCATGCCTTGGACGTGTTCGTGAGGAATCAGTGGCATGGATTCGCAGTTCTTGGTTCTGTCTTTCTTGTAGTGACAGGAGGCGAAGTGCTATATGCCGACATGGGACATTTTGGAAAAAATCCGATCAGGATCGGATGGTTCGCCCTTGCGTTGCCGGCTCTCCTGCTAAATTATTTCGGGCAGGGAGCCTTCCTTCTGAAAAATCCCGGCGAAGTCGAGAACCTCTTCTACAAGATCTCCCCTTCTGTCCTCCATTATCCGATGGTGGTGCTTGCAACGATGGCGACGATAATTGCGTCACAGGCTGTGATCTCGGGGGCGTTTTCACTCGGACGTCAGGCGCTTCAGCTCGGATTCTTCCCGCGCATGCGCATAATCCACACATCTTCGAAGGAGATCGGGCAGGTCTACATGCCTGCAATGAACATAGCCCTTTTCATCGGCACTGTAATCCTTATCCTCGGTTTCAAGGATTCGAGTTCACTGGCGGGGGCATACGGTATAGCCGTTTCAGGGACAATGATGATCACCACGATCCTTGCGATAATCATTGCTGACAAGGTATGGCCGACCAGGAAATATATAATGATATCATTCGCCGTGCTTTTCCTCATAGTCGATTCGGCATTCTTTGCATCCTGTTCGATGAAGTTCACGGCCGGCGGATGGCTGCCGGTTCTCATTGCAGCTTGTGTATATATCCTGATGTCCACTTGGCGTCATTACCGCGCGGAACTCGGAAACAAGGTCGAGACAACCTCCATGCCTGTCGGACTTTTCATCAAGGATCTTGAAAACACCAAGCCATTCAGAGCGAAAGGCACCGCTGTGTTCCTGACTGGAAATTCCAAGGGAATTCCAAGGGCACTCCTCCACAACTTCAGGCACAACCAGGTGGTCCATGAACAGGTCATCCTGATGACAGTCAAGACCGAGGACGTCCCGTTTGTTCCAGCGGAAAGGAGAACGGAGATTTCAGAACTTGGAGAAGGACTCCATAGAGTTTCGGTCAGATATGGTTTCAGCGAGGATCCAGACATACCGGATGCCCTTGATGACATCAAGGAAAAAGGTTTCAAGATCGATCTCAACAGGATCACATACATACTCGGCAGGGAGACGCTCGTCATCAAGACCGATTCGATCTTCAGACGCTGGCGCAAGAAGATCTTTTCCTTCATGTCGAAGAACTCATATGACGCCAGCACCTTCTACGGACTTCCTCCCGGCAAGGTGATTGAATATGGTCTACAGGTGGAGCTGTAGGGAACAGAAATTCCAAGTTCCCAACCTCCAAGCTCCAAACAAATTTGAAAGAATTAAAAAACAAGAACATGCCTAGCGGCATTTATCCGGCTGAGGCGGATTGGCTACAAGCATTTTTCCAATTCAAGGAATTGAATCCGTTTGTAGTTAAGCCCGTAAGGGCTGTTCTCCGTCTTCTCAGTTTTCTTTTTTCCCTTCCTTGTAACTCCATGACGTAAGTTCGTATTCTCCGGAAAGTTTTTTCCAGACGACGATCTCGGTTATCCTGACCTTGTC
>Ga0302238_1002584_pt1 | contig 12521 bp, 11 predicted proteins | sample AAG_UR_Asn_MG_FD_193527 | JGI IMG/M metagenome (GOLD analysis project Ga0302238, IMG submission 193527) | Enriched activated sludge microbial communities from anaerobic digester in WTTP, New Holstein, Wisconsin, United States - AAG_UR_Asn | ecosystem: Engineered > Bioreactor > Anaerobic >...
CGAGGCATCGGTGATCTTGCCGCTTAAAACCCCACGCTCCAGCGGCGAGTACGCCTGGAAAGCTACGCCGTGCCGGTCGCACAAACCGAACAGGCGGTCGCCGACGCCGCGGTCGAGCATGCTGTACTTTTCCTGAACCAAGTCGAGTTGCCCGGCCTGGACGTACTCGAGAAACTGCGCATCGCTCAGGTTGGACGCGCCGATTGCCCGGATCTTGCCCTGCTTCTTGAGCTCCGCGAGGAAGCCCATGGTGTCGGCGATCGGGCACGGAAATTCTGGCAGTTCCTGCCAATGCACGATGTAGATGTCGATGTAGTCGGTCTGCAGGCGCTTCAGGCTCATCTCGACTTCCTCGGCAATGCTCTCGGGACGCGAGTTGCGGACGATGCGTACGCCGTCGCGCTCCATCATCAGGGCGCCTTCCTTGCCATCCCAACGCAGGCCGCACTTGGTGGACAAAACATAATCGCTGCGCCGGCCGAGCAGTGCCTTGCCGACGACCTCTTCGCTATGCCCAAGCCCGTAGGCCGGCGCCGTGTCGAGCAGGGTGACGCCCAGTTCGCGCGCGTGATGAATGGTGCGGATCGACTCCGCATCGTCGCTCGCTCCCCACATGCTGTCGCCGCCAATGGCCCAGGCGCCCATCCCGACGACCGACGCTTCGATGCCTGACTTCCCGATTTTCATGGTCCGCATGATCTGCTCCGACTGGTAAAAGAAGTCATTATCCGCCGATCCTGGCCAGTTGAGGCGCGTTGGACCGCAATGCGTTACGATGGGCGTTTCAGATCCGATCAATCGCCAGTTCCGAGGAGAAGCCATGCTCTACAGACACAGTTCCGAGATGTTCACCCAGCACAACGACGCCATGCGCGGCGGCAAGGGCACGGTCACCGTCAAGCACCTGCTCAAGCCGGACGAATTGCTCGGCAAGGGCCGCCTGTTTGCCGAACTCACCGTACCGCCCGGCGCCTCCGTCGGATTGCACCGGCACGAAGGGGATGTCGAGGCCTACTACATCCTCCAGGGACGGGGGCGCTATCTTAATAATGAGGATGTTTACGAAGTGGAAGCCGGCGACCTGACCCTGGTCGATGATCACCACAGCCACGGCATCGAAAATACCGGCGACACACCGCTGAAACTGATCGGACTGATCCTGTTCACCGGGGACCGGAAATGAAAAAGGTTTACATCATCCACACCAGCTTGGTATCCCACGCGGAACTCAACGCCCTGTTCGCAGAACTGGTATCGGGCACCAAGGTGCACAACATCGTTGACGACAGCCTGCTTCACGACGTCATGCAGAACGGAGGCATCAACGAGAGAATCATCAGCCGCATGTGTGCCTACGTTCAAGCGGCCGCCGCCAACGGGGCGGACCTGATCTTCAACCAATGCTCGTCGGTTGGCGAAGCGGCGGACATTGCCTCAAAGCTGGTTGCAGTCCCTGTGCTCAAGGTCGATGCACCAATGGCTGAAAAAGCTGTCGAGCTGGGTACGCGGATCGGCGTCGTGGCCACGGTCAGGAGCACCATGAAGCCCAGTTGCAATCTGGTGCGGACCAAAGCCGCCGAGGCCGGCAAGCCGGTCGAGGTGGTCGAATACCTCGTCGACGGCGCCCTGGACGTGCTAATGAAGGAAAACAACCGCGAGAAGCACAACGCCATGGTCCTCGCATCGGTACGTAAAGCCGAGGCGGAATGCGATGTCATTGTCCTGGCCCAGGGCAGCATGACCGTCCTGCTGCCGGAACTGCGGGACGTGACAAAGCCCGTATTAACCAGCCCGCGACTGGGCGTTGAACGTGCGGGGAAGCTGTTAGGGGGCGTGTAGATCCGGGGCGTCCCTCCCCAAACGAGGTGAAGGTACCTTCTTCCTGTCATTGTGGCTTGCCGTGCCACGTGCACTACATGCGACTGCTCTTAGTGTCATGAATGGCTTGCAAATGGAACCGTTTGATTTCACACGTAAAAATTGTCTTTTGCCTTCAATTCCCTCACGCCGGGATGTTTCTCAAGTTCATGCTCAAGCAAATCAACTCCCAGCCCAGGACGATCCGATAGACGCAGGACTCCGCCATGGACATCGAGCGGATGGCTGATGACCTCATCCCGCCAGGGCACATCGTTGACCATGAACTCGCAACGGAAAAAATTGGGGATGCTGGCACAGACATGCGCACTGGCCAGCGTGCTCAGCGGACCGTTCGGATTGTGAGGCGCCACCAGCACGCCATAGGCTTCGGCCATCGTGGCGATGCGCTTCATTTCGCTCGGGCCGCCACAGCGGGTGATATCCGGCATGATGACGTCGCAGATGTGGTTCTCCAGGATCGGACGGAAGCCGTGCCGGGTGTAATGGCGCTCACCGACGCAGATCGGCACGCTGGAAGGAAGCCTCTCACGGAAGGCACGTAGCGTCTGTGCGCTTTCCGGACCGGCCGGCTCCTCATACCAGGTCACGCCCAAGGGCGCCAATCGTTCCGCCATCTTTACCGCGACTTCGAAATTCAGCATGGCGTGCGTCTCGATCATCATGTCGAACTCCGGACCGACTGCGTCACGAACCGCTTTGGTGACGTCGAACGCCAGATCCTGCTGGTCTTTTGTCAACGTCAGGTTGGTGTGCAGATCTTCGCCATAGAGGTAGTTGGTGTGCGCAAAGGGATCGAACTTGAGGCCGGTAAAACCGAGATCTTTCACTCGCCGGGCTTGCTGCGCATAGTCCTCCCCGGAATGCCGACCCCCGGTAAACCAGTAGTTGGCATACAGAAGAATGTCTTTCCGGAACGCACCGCCCAGCAACTCGTAACATGGCATCCCGTAGACCTTGCCCTTCAGATCGAGAAGCGCCATGTCAAGGCCGCTAATGGCGCAGAGGCTGGCTCCGTATGGCCCGATCCAGTTCAGGTCGCGATAGAGCTTGGTCCAGATGAAGTCGGTTCTCAACGGGTCCAGACCGATGACACGTTCGCCCACATGCTTCGCCGCCGCTTCAATGATGGGACTTCCCGGCCAGTTGGTCGCCTCGCCCACCCCCGTGTGCCCGGTATCGGTGAAGACCTTCATCATGGTCCAGTTGTATTTAACACCTTCAACAAGCCAAACTTTGACGTCAGTGATTTTCATGAAATCGCTCTTTGCTACGTAATAATTCCTCGGGATGCTGGCGACTGTCGCACAGCCTCGAATTTCACCTTGTCTTCACAGGATTCCGAACGTATCCCACGCCTCTTGCGCGCCCATGCCGCCCTTGATGGCCTCGAAGACTCGCTTTTCGCCATGAGCCTTGGCCCACGCAGCTTCGATCACGTCTTTCTCGATTTCCTGAGGAATCACGCAGACGCCATCGAGATCGCCAAAGAGGATGTCGCCCGGCTTGACCGTCACAGCGCCCATCTGGATCGTACACCGGAAGTCAATCACCTTCCCGCGCGGGCGCTGATCCTGGGCGTAACGCCCGTACGAGAACACCGGCAATCCGGTTTCCAGAATCCCGCGTGTATCCCGGGAGTAACCATCAACAACGGCACCGGCTGCCCCACGGTTTTTGGCGCAGGTGCTCATGAGTTCTCCCCAGAGCGCGTAATCGGGCGAAGATCCTGTGCACACATACACTTCATTCTTCTTCAGATCATCGAGCGCCTGAAGCATCAACCCAAAAGGCCGATTAAATAAATCATTGACGCGGCCAGGCCCTTCACCCCCATGGTCGTCCGCTTCCAGAACCGGCATTGCCCGCCCGACCAGGATCATGTCATCTCGCAATGGTTGTATCCGTGGGGACAGGAATTGATTGGTTCGCCCCATGAGATCCATCACATCGCCGATAACAGCACTGAATAGGCCGCTCCGACAAAGGGAAAAAAGCTCGTCATCATTGTCCCATCTGGGAACAGTTAATTCGTTCATAAAGCCTTCCTTCAATAACCCGTTGAATCCTGCCTTGCTATCATCCTGTAGGATAGGTGTGCCGGAAAGAATTTTTCCACACCGATCTTCATCTGTAAAGGACTAATCTCTGGTGGACTGAGCGGTTGAAGCAAACCGCTTTTGTAACGGATGGTCGCCGCGAAAAAACACCTCCCTCCCGACCGATGGTTCAGGCCGGTGCATAGGCATTCTGATCGTCGATCTTTGTCGCTTCGAGCTTGGCCACGCCCACGTTCAACATGGCTGACACCGGCGCGAGGAAGTGTTGCTCCATTGCATAACTTGCCGCTACCGAATCTCTGCTACAGATGGCCTGAACGAGGCGATCGTGAAGCACGACTATGCTGCTTTCGGTGTGACTGCTGACCATGCTTTTCATCCCGACACGCATGGACTGTTCAAGTGGCGCCCTCAGCGCAAGTAGCTGGATTGGAAACAATGGATTATGGACCGCCTCGGCTATCGCAAGATGCAACGCATAGTCGTGATGGATCCACTCCGGGTCCGAAAGCGGCAGTTCGTGCAGTCGCTGCCCGGCTTCACGAATGTTCTCCAGCTCCTCGTCCGTGGCGTTGGACGCCGCAAGAGCCGCTGTCTGGATTTCTATGACACGACGCAATTCCAAGATTTGCTGCGCACTGACCTGGCTGGTTGCAACGGCATAGGAGAAAAATTGCGCAAGCACCTGAGGATCTATTTCCCTTATGCAGGGTTTTTTCCCACTCTGAACGGAAAGCACACCCACGACAGCAAGCGCCCGATAGGATTCTCTGACGACATTGCGGCTGACTTTGAGCAATTTTGAAACCTGCATTTCGCTGGGAACGACATCCCCGACCTTGAGTCGTCTGTCAGCGATCATCCCCAACAAAAACCTGATGACTTGATCCGACAAGGTATCCTTTTGCATAACCGGAACAGAATAGCCTTCCATCGACTTGGCACCCGGAAAAAATAATTATCTACCCTAACATATCCACCCGTCGTATACGTATAGCACAACCCCAAGACGGACCACTATCCATTCCGAACCGGATTGGCGCGCAGGAAACACGTCCGGATCCGCTAAAAGCTCCGATTACGCCCGGGCAACAGCCTGCCCAGAGCAGACCTGACAGCACGATAGATCTTGGGAAGCAGCCAGATCAGCAGCAGAACAAAGAGGGCCAGCAAAATCACAAAGAGCAGCGGATGAGAGATGGCAGCCCACAAGCCCGATGCTACGAGCGCATCCTCCCCGAAGGACACCGCAATGTTCGAAAACGGCTCAGGAGAAGCGTTGATCATTGCCCGACTCCCGGATTTTGCAAAGTGTGTACCCGCTGTCAGGGCACCTCCGAGCATGCCGACGGCAACCATCAGCACGGGATCGTGGTCACCCAGCGCCAACGCCGCCAACAGCGCCCCGGCTGGAATCCGTATGAATCCCTGGACACCGTCCCACAGCGAGTCGATGACGGCAATCTTGTCCGCCAGGAACTCGATCAGGCAAAGAACGCCAGAAAGCCCAATGATCCAGGGGTTCTCCAGGATGGACAACGACGCGGGTAGATCCAGGTAGCCGAGATGGCTCAAGGTGCCGGCCAGAAACAGCACGGCATACAGACGCATGCCACTGGCCCAGGCCATCCCGCCGGCGAGCGCTACCGACTGCAAGACATCCATTGTTGAATCCGCTCCTCATGTTGTGCGATTCGCCCCACACCCGTTCAATCCTGCCGAGCGGCGCCATCGCGCTCTCGCTTCAGGCACGGCGTCCCAGTCACTTACACAATAACGGTTTTCCGGTTGCACCGGTTAAAATAGCCGACTTCGGGAATCAAGGATAATGCCGTGAGCAACGCTTCCAAAAGCACCAAGGAAACCGCCGCCAACACCGCCGCGCCGGCCACCAATTTCATCCGCAACATCATCGATGCCGACCTGGCCGCCGGCAAGTATTTGGAGCGTCGCTGGTCGGGCAGCCCCGGACTGGCCGCCCAACAGCTGAGCGGTGACCTCGATCAGGCGAAAATCCGCACGCGCTTCCCGCCGGAGCCGAACGGCTACCTGCACTTCGGACATGCAAAATCGATCTGCCTGAACTTCGGCCTGGCGCGCGACTACGGCGGCCGCTGCCACCTGCGTTTCGATGACACCAACCCGGAAAAGGAAGAAAAGGAATACGTTGATTCGATCATCGACGCCGTGCATTGGCTCGGTTTCTCCTGGGGCGACGCGAATGAGGATAACCTCTATTACGCGTCTGACTATTTCGACTGGATGGTCGCCTGCGCCGAATACCTGATCGAATCCGGGCACGCCTATGTCGACAGCCAAAGCGCCGACGAGATGCGCACCAACCGCGGCACGCTGACCGAGCCGGGCAAGGATTCGCCCTACCGCAAGCGCAGTCCGGAAGAGAACATGCTGCTGTTCCGCCGCATGCAGGCCGGAGAATTCCCCGACGGCGCGCACATCCTGCGCGCCAAGATCGACATGGCCTCGCCGAACATAAACCTGCGCGACCCGGCGATCTACCGCATCCGTCACGCCACGCACCACAACACCGGCGACAAGTGGTGCGTCTACCCGATGTACACCTTCGCTCACCCGATCGAGGATGCGCTCGAGAACATCACGCACTCGATCTGCACGCTCGAATTCGAGGACCAGCGGCCGTTCTACGACTGGCTGCTCGACCACCTCGCCGAGGGCGGCCTGTTGCAGCGCCCGGTGCCGCAGCAGATCGAGTTCTCGCGCCTCAATCTCACCTACGTCATCCTCTCCAAGCGCAAGCTGATCCAGCTCGTCGAGGAAAAGCACGTCAACGGCTGGGACGATCCGCGCATGCCGACGCTGGTCGGCGCCCGTCGCCGCGGCTACACGCCGGAAGGCTTCCACCTCTTCGCCGAGCGCATCGGCGTATCGAAGGCCGATTCGCTGATCGACTATGTGCTGTTCGAAGACGCCATGCGCGAAGTGCTCAACATTTCCGCCGAGCGCCGCGTCGCCGTTCTCGATCCGTTGAAGCTGATCATCGACAACTACCCCGAAGGCCAGAGCGAGGAATGCTTCGCCCCGAACCATCCGTTGAAGCCTGAACTCGGCAAGCGCGCGATGCCCTTCGGCCGCGAACTGTGGATCGAGCGCGAGGACTTCATGGAAGTGCCGAGCAAGGGCTACCACCGTCTCTACCCCGGCAACACGGCGCGCCTGCGTTACGGTTTCGTCGTCAAGTGCGTCGGCTGCGACAAGGACGCCGACGGCAACGTGATCGCCGTGCATTGCGAATACATGCCCGACTCCAAGAGCGGCACGCCCGGCGCCGACAACTACAAGTGTAAGGGCAACCTGCACTGGGTCTCGGTCGCCGACGCATATGCCGCCGAAGTCCGACTCTACGACCGGCTGTTCGCCAACCCGGCGCCGGGCTCCGGCGACCGGAATTTCCTCGACGACCTCAACCCGGACAGTGTCAGGACGATCACCGCTCAGCTCGAGCCGGCGCTGAAGAACGCCAAGCCGGAAGATCGCTTCCAGTTCGAGCGCCATGGCTACTTCGTCGCTGACCGCTTCGATTCGAAGGATGGCGCGCCGGTGTTCAACCGGACAGTGACGTTGAAGGATTCCTGGTCAGCCAAATAAGGAGAAGAAAAATGCAGCTGTCACCCGTAACCACCGCCGCCAGCTGCATTACCACGCTCTGCCTGCTGCTCTCGGGCTGCGCCGCTCCTGGCGTGGAGATGACGGCCTTGCCGGCACGCATCGACTATGTCTGTTTAGACAAGCGTGTCCTGCCGGTTGCCCGCGCACCTCAGTCCGGCATGGCCGCCGTCATCGTCGACAACCAGGAAATTCTGCTCCGCGGCGGCTTGAGCGCAGCGCAGGAGAAGTACACCGATGGCCGTTTCACGCTCTACCTCGAGGGCGAGCAAGCCATGCTCGAACAGAATGGGCGGGTACTCTTCGGTCCCTGCCGCTCCCCGGTTCCGCTTCCGACCTACTACCGGTCGCGTTAGCCCGTAGCGACCCAGCCTCCACCACAAGCGGCATCAAAAAACGCAGCATTTCCAAAATATTACATAAATACATAGCGTTACATCGCGTAACAAAAACGGTCACCATGCTTTAGTCCGTTTCGACGAAGATGAATCCGCATCACAAGATCATGAAAGGATCATCATGAAACGCGAATTCATCCCTGCCCCCATCGCTTCGCGCAAGCGCATCGCACTCGTGGCCCACGACAACAAGAAGAAAGACTTGCTGGAATGGGCGCAGTACAACCGTGACCTGCTCGCGCAGCATGAACTGTGCGCCACCGGCACTACCGGCACGCTCCTCGAACTGGCACTGGATACGAAAATCCAGAAGTTGCGCAGCGGTCCGCTGGGCGGCGACCAGCAGATCGGCGCCAAGATCGCCGAAGGCGAAGTCGACCTCATCCTGTTCTTCTGGGATCCGCTGGAACCCCAGCCGCACGACCCGGACGTCAAGGCACTGCTCCGTCTGGCCGTCGTCTGGAACATCCCGGTGGCCTGCAACCGTGCCACGGCCGACTTCATGATCTCGTCGCCCTTGATGTCCTCAAGTTATGAGCGCATCCTTCCGAACTTCGAGCCGCATATCAACCGGTATGCCGACAACACGGCACTGCTCGAAGCCGTCGACTGAAAGGAAGAGAATCGTGCAACAGAAACCCCGCAACCCCTTCGTCGCCGCGGCGAAATTCCGCCGCGCCGGCGCCCATCTGAAAACCGTGAAGGCCCGGCGCCGACAGGACGCCGTGGCGCTCATTCACACGCTGAGAGGTTCTCGCCGCAGCGGAGGCGAGGAGGTTTTTCTGGCGGCCGTCGGTTATTGAGACGACCACCAGAAAAACCTCCTCAAAGCCACCAAATGCCGAAGAAAATGGTGGCCACCGTCAGTGGTGCTCCGACCTTGAAGTAAGCCCAGAAACTGATGGTGATGCCGGCACCCTGCGCGCGTTGTGCAACAATCAGGTTGGCGACCGACCCAACAAGAGTGAAATTGCCGGCCAGCGTGGAGGCCATCGCCACGACCAGCCAGGCGCGCTGGGGATCAGCTAGATTGCTCACAAAGGATTTGAGCATCAGCACCGCCGGCACATTGCTGACTAGGTTCGACAGAACTGCCGTTACGGTAGACAGGATGGCCACATTGTCCAGATGTTGCCGCGCCACTGCCGCGATCACGCCCGGCGTCACAGCCACCCGTTCGAACGCGGCGACGACGACAAAAAGCCCGGCGAACATCACAAGCAAAGGCCAGTCGATCTCGCGATAGACTTTGTGCGCCTTGATACGTCGGGTGAACAGCATATAGGCACCGCCGATAATGGCTACCTTGGCTACGGGGTGTCCGGAGAAAAACAGCACGATCATGACCGCTAGCACCAGCAGCGACTTGACAACCACTGGCCGTAGGTAGCGGACCGGACTGGCGACCTTGACGTCAAAACCTTCGCGGGAAAGAAACTCGCCCCGATAGATCAGCGCGATCATGGCTACTGTCATGAGTAGCCCCGCCACGGCCACTGGCGCAAGAGCCTGCGAGAATTCGCCGTAATGAATGCGCGAGAGACTGCCGACGATCATGTTCTGCGGATTCCCGGTGATCGTCCCCACGCTGCCGACATTCGATGCCAGCGCCACGGCCAGCAGATAGGGAACCGGGTTGCGCTTCAGGCGCAGGGTCACGTCCAGAACCAGCGGCGTCATGACCAGGCAAATCGTGTCGTTGACCAGAAATGCGGAGAGCACGCCAGCCAGGAAGACAATCGCCGACAGCAAAACCAACGGATAGCGAGCCCGCAGCACCACCCACTCATTGACGAGTTGAAAGAACCCCGACAGGCGCAGGTTCGCGACCACGATCATCATGCCGAGTAGCAGCGCGATGGTGTCAAAATCGATCGCAGCGAAGGCCTCGTCGAGCGTCAGAACGCCGAGCCAGACCATCAGGCATGCACCAAGCAGGGCCGCGCCGGCGCGATCGAGATGATACCCGGGCAGCTTGCCAACAGCGATGAACAGGTAAGTGGCGATGAATATCACGACCGCCGTGTAGCTTTCTGCGTTGTGCAGAATCACCGGGAGTGGCGGAATGTCAAGCATGTGATGTTCATATAATCGCCCGCATCGGTAGCGCCATGCGTGCCGGGTGCGTTCCCTGCTGAAACTACAGCCTCTGCTCGACCCATCCTCGGACAGACTCCAGCGCCGCGGGCAGTTTTTCGGAATCCGTCCCCCCTGCCTGCGCCATGTCCGGACGACCGCCGCCCTTGCCACCGACCTGCTGGGCGACGAAGTTCACCAGTTCGCCGGCTTTGACCTTCCCGGTCAGATCGGGAGTCACGCCGGCAATCAGCGTCACTTTACCGCCGCCGGTCGACGCCAACACCACCGCCGCGCTCTTGAGCTTGTCGCGCAGTTTGTCCATCGTCGAACGCAAGGCATTGACGTCGGCATCTTCCAGCGTCGCCGCCAGCACCTTGGCTACCAACGTTCCGCCTTTCACCTCGACGGCCTGACTGATCAGGCCATCTCCCTGCGCCGCCACCTGCTTGCTCTTGAGCAGAGCAAGTTCGCGTTCGAGCTGGCGCACCTGGTCGAGAATCGAGTAGACACGCGCCTGCACATCGTTGGGCTGAACCTTGAGGGTGCCAGCCACGCCGCCCAGCGCCGTCTCCATGCCCTGCATGTAGGCCAGTGCGACGTCACCGGTAATCGCCTCGACACGCCGGATCCCGGCCGCCACACCGCCTTCGGCCACGACGGTAAACATGCCGATATCTCCGGTACGCTTTACGTGCGTGCCGCCGCACAGTTCACGCGATGAGCCGATGTCGATAACGCGCACTTCGTCGCCGTATTTCTCGCCGAAGAGCATCATGGCGCCAATCTTCTGCGCTTCTCCAATGGGCATCACGCGATGCAGGCATTCGGCGTTCTCGAGGATTTCGGCATTGACGATATTCTCCACGCGATGGATTTCCTCGTCAGTCAGCGGCTGGTTGTGTACGAAGTCGAAACGCGTCTTGTCGGGATCGACCTGCGACCCTTTCTGCTGCACATGATCACCCAGCACTTCGCGCAGCGCCTTGTGCATCAGATGCGTGGCCGAGTGATTGCGCATGGTGCGCTTGCGCGCAACGAGGTCAACTTTCGCGCTGACCACATCGCCCACCTTCAGGCTGCCCGTCTTCAACACGCCCTGGTGCCCGAACACGGCGGCCTGAATCTTCTGTGTGTCCTCGACGGCAAAGATTCCCTGTGCCGACTGCAGCACGCCACGGTCACCCACCTGGCCGCCGGACTCCGCGTAGAACGGCGTCTCGTCCAACACCGCCGTACCAGCGTCGCCCTCGTTCAATTCACCGACTGGCGTCCCTTCCTTGTACAACGCCAGCACCCTGCCCTTGAACTCCAGTGTCTCGTAGCCGTGGAACGTCGTTTCCGGGCCGCTGTAGTCGAGCGCGGCCGACATCTTGAATTTGCCGGCGGCGCGCGCCTGTTCCTTCTGCCGGTTCATCGCCACTTCGAACCCGGCCGAATCGACAGTCACGCCGCGTTCACGGCAGATGTCAGCGGTCAAATCGAGCGGGAAGCCGAAGGTGTCGTGCAGCTTGAAGGCCGTCTCGCCGTTGAACACGCCCTTGCCGTCCATCGCCGCCAGTTCGCTCTCGAGGATGGCCATGCCGTGCTCGATGGTGGAGAAGAACCGATCCTCTTCCTGTTTGAGAACTTCGGTGACGCGCTTCTCGCCGCTGACCAGCTCCGGGTAGGCGCTGCCCATTTCGGCCACCAGATCGGGAACCATGCGATGGAAGAACGCCGCGCGGGCACCGAGCTTGTAGCCGTGGCGGATGGCACGGCGGATGATGCGGCGCAGGACGTAGCCGCGCCCTTCGTTGCCGGGGATGACGCCATCGGCGATGAGGAACGAGCAGGCGCGGATGTGGTCCGCCAACACACGCAGCGACGGGCTGTCCATGTCTGCTGCACTGGTTTCGCGGGCAGCGGCCTTGACCAACGCTTGCAGCAGATCGATGTCGTAGTTGCTGTTGACGTGTTGCAGGACGGCGGTAATCCGCTCCAGCCCCATGCCAGTGTCGACCGACGGTTTGGGCAGCAGATGCATCACGCCCGCCTCATCGCGATTGAACTGCATGAACACATTGTTCCAGATCTCGATGTAGCGGTCGCCGTCTTCATCCGGCGTGCCGGGCAACCCGCCGGGGATGTGCTCGCCGTGGTCGTAGAAGATCTCGGAGCACGGACCGCACGGCCCGGTGTCGCCCATCATCCAGAAATTGTCGGAGGCGTAACGCGCACCCTTGTTGTCGCCGATACGAATGACCCGCTCGGCCGGCAACCCGATCACCTTGTGCCAGATGTCGTAGGCTTCGTCATCCTCGGCATACACGGTCACCCACAGACGATCTTTCGGCAGTTTGAACACGTCGGTAAGCAGTTCCCAGGCGTACTTGATGGCATCGACCTTGAAGTAGTCGCCAAAGGAAAAATTACCGAGCATCTCGAAAAAGGTATGGTGTCGCGCCGTATAGCCAACGTTTTC
>Ga0302238_1002586_pt1 | contig 12510 bp, 12 predicted proteins | sample AAG_UR_Asn_MG_FD_193527 | JGI IMG/M metagenome (GOLD analysis project Ga0302238, IMG submission 193527) | Enriched activated sludge microbial communities from anaerobic digester in WTTP, New Holstein, Wisconsin, United States - AAG_UR_Asn | ecosystem: Engineered > Bioreactor > Anaerobic >...
ATTCAAGAGTGCAGCAGATTTTTTTCGAAAAGCGCGCGGGCTTTTTGCGCCACGGAAGAAACCGAAAAATCAAGGCTTTTGTAATCCGCCTCCAGCGTGCCGATAAGTTTCATCTCAATAGTGTTGATTGCGCGCGTATTGAACGAAAAAAACCCCGGGCGAAAAAGCACATCTGTATTCTTTATCAAAATCAGATGCATCGGCGCTTTGCAATAGCGCGCGATGCTGAACACCCCTTTGTTGAAAGGGGCAAGCTTTCCGTTGCGGCTTCTGGTGCCTTCCGGAAAAACAAACACTATTCCTCCATCCGCCAGATGTTTTTTTATCGTTTCCAGATTATTGATCATTGCCGCTCCCATCATTTCATTGGGCGCGGAGGGGATATAGCCGGTGTTTTTCAAAAACCAGCCGAAGATAGGAACCTTAAAGAAAGTGCTTTTGACAATAGTAATCTGCCGCGGGAAAAGAGAAACAAGCAAAATGGGATCGAGATAAGATAGGTGATTGCAGACAATGATCGCCGAGCGGATCTGTCGCACTTCTTCGGGAATATCGAACTTTGTGCGGCGTATCAAAAAGCGCGTCACGCCGAAGAAACATTTAAGGTGAATGTGGTTAAGATTTTGCAGTGCCGTGGCACGGTTTTCCGCGATAATATAAGCGGGAATGTATAAAATTACCAATAAAACCAGAAAACCAAAAAGGAAATACGTCCACAGAAGTACTGTTATACAAAAATCATAAATGCGTTGGATAATTTTTGTCAGGCGCATTAAGTTCAGGAAAACTTTCTTAGTATTAAGATTGTATTGACACCGCCGAAAGCGAAGTTTTGCACGGCTGTAGTTTTGACGGGGTGTGTCAACACTTTCTGGACGTGCTTGATAATGGCGCAGCGCTCATCTATTTCTTCAAGATTTATCGTCGGCGCGATAAACCCATCTTCCATCATATACAAAGACATGATGGTTTCGATGGCGCCGCAGGCGGCCATGGTGTGGCCGATGTAGCTTTTTAGAGCGGTTACATAAGGATGATTGCCGAAAATCGCCCCGATCGCCTGCGCTTCGATGATATCTCCCATTTTGGTTGCCGTGGCGTGCGCGCTTATCAAATCTACGTCTTGCGGATTGATTTTGGCGTTTTCCACGCCAAGGCGTAGTGTTGCGGTAATGCCGGCGAGATTGGGCAGAATTAAATCCCCACCGTTGTTGTTGCAGGCAAAGCCGATGACTTCCGCGATAATATTGGCGCCGCGTTTTCTGGCAAATTCATATTCTTCGAGCATCACCGCGCCGCCGCCTTCCCCGACCACGAGGCCGTCGCGCGATTTATCAAATGGACGTGGCGTGCACTGTGGTTCATCGTTGAAAGCCGTCGAGCAGGCCAGAAGATTGTCGAACACGGCAACAGTTATCGTATCATATTCGTCCGCGCCGCCGCAAAGCATGGCGTCCTGCAGGCCGTATTTTATTGTTTCATATCCGAAACCGATGGATTGACTCGCCGTCGTGCAGGCAGTGCCCGAAGAGATAACCCGCCCCGTAATGCCGAACATTTTAGTGATATTGACCGCTGTCGTGTGCACCATGGATTTCAGATAGTCAACCGCGCCGATGCCCTGATAGGATGCCTTGTCTTTTGCTTCAAAAAAAATTTTATAAATATCCCGCTGGACGGTGGGCGAGCCGTGAATGGAGCCGAACGCTACACCCAGCTTGCCGGAGGTTATAAAATCCTGCGTCAGGCCTGATTGCTCAAGGACTTCCTTGGCGACCTGACAGGCGTAATAGGCGACAGGCCCCATTGTCTTGCGGTGCGACCTTTTGAAATCGTATTCAATGGGATAATCCACTGTTCCGTAAACGCGGGAATGAATAAAACGACTGATTAATTCGTCTTCGCGCAGCGGTTTAATCCCTGATTTTCCTTTTAAAAGATTTTCGGTAATCTGCTTTTTGCCGTGGCCGATGGGCGTTATTGCCGAGGCCGCCGTAATAACAACTCTGCGTTCCATAAGCTATTATCCCGCCGTTTTTCTTGTCTGAATAATCCTTTCTATATAATCGCAAATCTGATTTATCGTACGGATGTCCATGGCTTGTTTTTTTTCTTCCTGGGTGAGTTCAAAACCAAGCATTTTTTCTATTTCCAGTAACAGCTCGATGGCGTCGATGCTGTCAAATTCATACTTTTCGCGTAAATTGTCGTCCATGCCGGGATTTTCTATCTCAAATTCCCGCGAAAAAATGTTTTTGATTTCCTGCTCTATTTCCTGACGTGTCATTGGCTTTTTGCTAACTCCCTTGATTTTTTTTAACAGACATTTTTCTAATCTTCTACAATTTACCCGCTTTGTGATAATGAGGCCGAAGGACGAAAAGCAATCTCGCCCCTGGAAACAGATTGCCGTATACCCTATTAGCTTCCGTATTTACAATGAAATTGCACGAAAAGTTAGCATAAATTATTCGCCGCGTCCACAAGATTAAGAATTCCATCCGGTTAGTCGATTAAAACGCTCTGCTCCCGTGATTTGCTTGACGACACTGAATGCCCCCAGGATGCTTCCCAAAACTCCCGGCGCTAACGCGTTTTGCCCCGCCAGAAAGAGGCCGGTCACCGGCACATTATTTAATGACGCGACTTTCATTAATTGACTGGCGGAACGCAAGACGCCGTAGCATGAACCTTCGGGACAATTAATGTAGTCGCGAATGGTTAAGGGCGTGAAGATATCGATAATTTGAGCGTTTTTGAGCGGGCCAAAAACTTTTTCAGCTTTTTGCAGAAGTTCACGCCCGATAGCCATTTTTTTTGTTTCGTAAGCGTGACCGCGTTTTCCGGAGAAGGTGTTTTCCCACTGGTCCCATTCCTTATATAAGGATCTGGTAATAATAGAAAGCAGGTTGCTCTGATGACTGCCGCGCCTGATTTGATAAAATATTCCGTTTGTTATTTTTCCTTCTTCATCGGCGGTTAACCTGTAGATATTATGTAAAGTTTCCGGATGCGCCGTTGCGTCCACGCTTACTTGCACGCCGATTACGCCTTCGGTTTCCTTCAATTCCAGGATTCGCTGCCGGTATGACGGGCGGACTGAATGGGGCTGTAGCAGTTTCAGCAAAATTTTCGGATGAATGTCGGAAATAACAGCATCGGCAGACAGCTCTGCGCCGGATTGTAGCCGTACCCCGTTAATTTTCTTTGCCCCGGTAAGTATTTCATCGGCGCCATTGTTTAAGACGAGTTCTCCGCCCAATTCAAGAAAGCGGCGGACGAAGACCTCGGCCATTTTTGAGCCGTTCTCCTTCAGGCGCCAGGCGGACAAAAGGTAACCGGCCAGGACCATGTGGTGCAGAATTACGGGACATTCTGCTGCCGGCACGCCGAAAAGTTGGCAGGGTACGCCAAGTACTGCGCGCAGGCCGGCCGACACATCGATATTATCCAGGAATTTGCCGAAGGGCTGATAGTGATCGGTATTTTGAAAAGGATCTCCCTGGTTAAGCAAGAATGAAGGGTTCGTCATTTGTTTCATTATCGTCCGCAAATTATTGGTGATAATATCTATTGCCCGGGCTTCGCGGGGGAATGATTTTCGCAGATTATTCCCGTACGCATCAAGATTTACGGGTAAATCAAAAATAAAATCGTCAAAAATGTAACGGTCGATAAAACCTTCCTGTTCTATTTTAAAAAAGAGTTCACTTACTTGTATCCCCATAAGGGAAAACATTTTTCTCAGCGGTTCGTTTTCTCCCAAAGCTCCGACATAATGAACTCCCACGGGGCAATCAATGCCGGCACGCCGGTAAGAACGCATCAGGCCGCCGGGCAGAGGATTTTTCTCCACGATAGTAACCTGATAATTCAGGCCGGCTAGAAGAATTCCCGCGCTAAGTCCGCCGATACCGGAGCCGATAATAACGATGTTTTTTCCTTCTATGGTGTTTTTCATTTTAGCTCTTGATAAATATTTTTTGTTCGATCAGTTTTCGAAAGACTGAGCTTCAATCAGTGTCATGACCAGAGAATAGTTTGTCCTCTCTTCGGCATGCAGTTCAACGCGCTGATAGATGTTTTCTTTGTCACGGGCGGAGATAAACTTGATATGCCTTTTCAGAGCGCCTTCCGCCGTATAGAGTTTGACAGAAATATCTTTTTCTCGACTGGCCGAAACGTCAATCCATTTTCCGTCATCTTCGAGCCAGCGGCAGACGGTTTCTCCTTCCGGCAACAAGCCGCTTTGATAAATTTTTCCCTTCGGGGCGAAGAAAATTAGTTTTATGTCGTCAATCATTTTCCGGGAAAAATTTTCCGAATTAAAAGGAGGCAAGGCGCGATTGACCGTCAGCAAGCCGGAATTTTCCTCAGCTTCAAAAAGCACCATTCCTTCCGCGGTCATGATGGCGCAGGACACCTCGCGCGAAACAGGGTCAGCTAATGTAATGCCGATAACGGTGCTGGTGATATTGCCCGGCAGGCGTATTTCAATGGCGTGGATCAGGCGCTGTCTTTCTTTTAAAAAAGGGAAAGGACAAGTCGTATCACCTGCGCGTGGCGCATCAATTATTTTCGGCAAAGACTGGCAGGATAAAACGAGCAGCGATAAAATCAACACGGCTTTTATTTTCATTGTACATCCTGAAAGATTTCTTCGGGGATTGCTTTATTGATTATTGTGCCGGTGAAGTCGATTCTGGTCACGGAATTTTCGTTTTCGACGATTTTAACGGTTTTGACCGCTTTGTCTTTTTTCGACAGCGTGATGAAAATGTTTTCAATCATTCCGGTCATGTTTTTTCCCGTAGGCGTTAACGTGATTTCCAGATTTTCCGTTTCCTTTAAATCGGCTTGAAAGGAAGGATTCTGATCGAATTTACCACTCATCCAGGCGCTGATTTCGTTCAAAACGATGCTCATTGCTTGTACCCCGCCTGTCTGGTCTTCGATGAATTTTCCGCCGGAAAAAAAGTAGCGTTTCGTTTTTCCCTTGTGGGTGATTATCACGCTTTTCAGCGGCTTTAAATATTCCCAGCGCAGCGAATCGGGGGCGGCGTAGTAAAAGCGGCCTTCCGAAACCAGCGGTTTAGACAGAATTTTCATTGATTTATTTTGTGTAAATTGGGCCTGAATGGAGTGGATTTTCGCGGCGTCTTTGCGCAACTGTTCAAAAGTGTCGGCAAAAACGTGGCCGGGGGAGAACAGGAATAATAGAAATAATGCGACGACAGGAAAAAAAAACGGGGAAAACGTCCGAAAAATTTTCATCAACAAATACCGCCGTTAATATTTACGACCTGTCCGGTCATGTAAGAAGAGTCATCCGAGCATAAGAAGCAAATTACTTTTGCCACTTCCTCCGGTTTGCCCGGGCGTTCCATGGGAATCATTTTTTGCATTTCCAGGATGGGCGTTCCTGCTGTCATTTCCGTTTCGATTAATCCGGGAGCGACGACATTGACTCTTATCCCGAAGCGCGCCACTTCTTTGGCCAGCGAACGGCACGCGCCGATAATTCCCGCCTTGGCGGCGGCGTAATTTGCCTGGCCGCGGTTGGGCATGATTCCCGCGACGGAAGATACACAGACAATAGAGCCGCTTTTAGCCTTAACCATCTCCCGCAAAATCGGTTTGGTTACATTAAAAAAACCTTTGAGCGTGGTGTTGATGACGCTATCCCATTCATCCTCGCCCATCATCATGAAAAGGCCGTCGGCAGTAATTCCGGCGTTGTTGACCAAAATTCGGATTTTCTTATGCCGGGCGATTATATCCTTAATTTTTTCCGATGTTTGCTGCGCGTTGACCACATCAAACCCGACAATTTCCCCGTCTGAACCGGCATCCCGCACCAGTTTTAAGGTTTCTTTTGCCGCGTTTTCATTAACATTATAATTAATGACCACAAAATAGCCGGTTTTGGCCAACTCGACCGCCGTAGCGCGCCCGATTCCCCGGCTTGCTCCGGTAACAAGGGCAACCTTTTTTTCACTCATTTGCTTGTCTCCTCGCAACATTATATTGATTGATGTCCGCCTCATTTAACCGCAGGGCTTGCAATACCATTGTGGCCAGAACATCTTCTCCACTTTTGATTGTTCCTTCAATGACGGCGTAGTTGTCCAGCGAATACTTGCTGGTGACAAAAACCGTGAGTCTGGTATTTACGGGAATTTTTGCCACATTGAATTCCGCGCTCTTGATTCCGACCAGCCACCCTTTCACGCTGTCCTTGCCCTGATTTTTTCTTTTATAACCTTCCACGATAGCCGCCGTCTGGGCGGCGGCTTCAATTAAAATCAGTGCGTCGACACCCCCTTCTTCAAACAGGGGCCAGGAGGGGCTTACCACCGCAGCGGTGATGCCGGAATCTTCCTGGGCATCGAGAACTTCGCTGATTATCTTTATCGGTTCCCGATGCGGGATGATACTGTCAATGTCGATATTAAGCATGGGCTTTTCATCCGCGACCCTTTTAGCTAATGAAAAAAAGCAGTTAAAGTCAACAAAAATCGTTTCCTGTTTTATTTTTGGCGCGCAAAGTTTCCTGATTTATTTTCAGAGCGAACATTGATTTTTTCCATATTTTCCGTTAAGTTTCCCCATCGAATAAACCGTGGAAAATGTTTTTTATGACGGAAGTGCAAAAAAATAAATTCATCAATTATTATAAAACGATTCTGACTCCGTCCGCAGATTTGTGCCGGCAGGATTTTACTTTTTCCGGCTACAGCTACGGCGAGGTTTTTGAACTGGCCGCGGGCATCAAAAAGATGCTTGCTTCCCGCGGCAGGGACAAAACACTTTGCCTGTGCACGGAGAAAAAATCGGTAACCGCCGCCTGCATTCTAGCATCACTTGCCGGGGCCTGTCAGCTGATTCTGCCTTATTCTTTTTCCGCGCACGCGCTGACGGAAATGTACGAAGCCACCGGTTTCGATGCCGCGATTGCCGACCATCCGGAAGAATTGCCCTCGGGCGTGGAAGTTATCACCCCTCTTGCCGGTAAAATATCCGAACTGAAGACGGAGGAAATACGCGATCCGGATAAACCTTTTTTAAGCCTTTTTACCGGCGGCTCCACGGGTAAACCCAGGGTCTGGACGAAGTCACCGCGTAATTTGCTGGCCGAGGCGTTTTATCTGCAAGAAAAATTTCAGTTGACGCAAAACGATTTGTTTGTCGCCACCGTGCCGCCCTATCACATTTACGGGTTGCTGTTTTCCGTCCTGGCTCCTTTTGTGGCGCAGGCTCAGATTCTTCCCGATATTTATACCTTCCCTCAGGAAATAATTTCCGCGATCAACAAACACGGGGCCACCGTGCTCATCAGCGTGCCCGTTCATTATCGTGCTCTTCATGTGGATAATTTGCTGGTGGGATCATTGAGAATCGCCTTTTCCTCTTCCGGGGCGCTCAGCAGGTCCGATGCCGCGTATTTTTATAAGAAAACCGGCGTGGGAATAATAGAAATCTATGGTTCCACCGAAACCGGCGGCGTCGCCACGCGCAGCATCAGCGAGCAAACGGAAAGCTGGAAACCGTTTGATGTTGTTGACTGGAAAATCGACGGCATGAACGGCAAGAGGCTGTGCATAAAATCTGATTTTGCCTCTGAGGAAATGCAGCGCGACGCCGAAGGCTTTTGCATGACCGGCGATGAAGCGAGTTCCGATAAAGGCGGCCGTTTCCTTCTTTTGGGCCGCGCCGATGGTATTGTGAAAGTAGCCGGCAAAAGAGTTGATTTGATTGAGGTGCAAAATAAAATAAAAACACTGCCGACGGTTGAAGATGCCGTTGTTATATCACTGCCTACCGAAAAAGGGCGCGAAAGTATTATTGCCGCGCTGGTTGCCTGCGATCTTACCGAAACTCACCTGAAAAAACTCATGATAGAAATGCTCGAACCTTACGCCGTTCCTCGCCGCGTGAAGATTGTTTCGCGTATCACCAGAACGCCTGCGGGTAAAATTGACCGTTCCAAAATAGAGCAGATACTTCTTTCCGATAAAGATTAAGAAAGTCAGTCCGTCTTTTCGCTTTTTGCTTTCAGCCGTTTCAGACGGTGCGTGAGAGATTCTTTTTCGTCATGCGAAAAACCATTATTCTGACTGAGCGCGCCCTCCACCAGCATTTTTGCCGCGTGATAATCCCGGGCGTGATGCTCCAGCCATTTGGCCATCTCCGATACGGCGGCAAAATCACAGGGCGATACCTGCAGAAGCTCCTGCCAGATTTGCGTGGCTTCCTCCCAACGGCCGATACGTTTGTATAAAAAAGAAAGTTCTTTTTTGGAAATTACCGATAATTGCGTGCCTGTTTGTTGTTCGTTGAATATATTCAAGACTTTACCGGCGCGTTCGGCATCGCGCCGTTTGAACAAAAGCCTGGCCGCGGCCAGATAATCATCCGCGTGCGAATTATGCAGTTCCTGCTTGGCGCAGAGAATTTCCGTCAGATGCGCGGTAAGCGTGGCCATGGAAACAACATCGAGTTTGTTGTGCTCAAAAATGGCTTCCAGAAGCCGCCCGTCTCTTTGTTTTAGCCAGTCAAAATATCGCTGCGGGATTTCCCATCCGGGAATATCGTCTTCGCGGAAAACGCCCAACACTTCCGCTTCCAATGTTCCCAGCCGGCTGTTTTCGAGGCGATGTCCCAAAATGCGCCTTGATGGATGCAGCAAATCCAGATGCGGCAGATTACCCAAATCGCTTTTCAGCCGGTTCAAAATAAAGCGCGTGGATAAAAGATTCACGTCAAACGCTTTACCGTTGAACGTAACCAAAAATTTCTTTTGCGCGGCGATTTCGGCAAGATAGGCAAGCGCGGCTCGTTCTTCGGAAAAATCGCGCGCGAAAATCTGCCGGATATGAAAAGCGCCTTCTTCAAACCAGCCCAGGCCGATTAAAAAAGCCAGCGTGCCCGTGCCGCCGGCAAGGCCGGTTGTTTCCGTATCGAGAAAAAGGCCTTCCTCACAACGGCAGTCGCTTAAAGTATAATCACCGGCCAGAAGCGCCGCCGCGTGCATATCCAGATTAAAAGCCTCGCAGATATTGCGCTTTCCGTGGCGGCAGTTGCCGGGCATGATATCGCTTGCCAGAAAAAATTTACCGTGTTTATTTTCCACTTCTTCGCCTTTGACTATTTTTTCCAAAGCGATGATTTCTCCCCAAAATTCCTTTTTGGGCGCGGCGCTTTGCGTCTGCGGCCGGCGCGAAAGAATCATATCCATCCGCCTGCGCAGTTCATCGATCTGCGCCTGTTTTGGCGAAGGCGCGGCGGATTTAATGGTTTTTTCGCCGGTCAGGCGTTTTAATTTATCAATCGAGCTCATATTTTTTATTTCTTTTTATTAAAATACAAACCTGATTTGTAGAATCGTTTCGATTTCTTTTCTTGCATCAGCTTCGTTAAATGGAGTAACTTCAATATTGGATAGCTTCACTCCAATGTAATGTGCAGCTCTGCGCTGCATATCTTGTGTGACTTTAAAATAGTATATTTTCTCTGCAATTACTTCAGTTGTTAATATAGGTTGCTTAGAAGCTTTATAAGCATAAACAAAAACATCATGTTTTCCTGTGGGAACATCAAAAAAAGAAACCCCTGCATACAGCAATTGGTTTAGTCTTTTTGTTTGTTCTCCCACTTTCACAATTATACCATCAAATAACTTTGTGCCGACAAATATTAATCTTGCCTTTCCGGGTTCTGGTTTATATAAATTAAATCCCATTTCATGTATGAGGTCTCCGCGCCCAAAACCAAGTGCCAAATCAAGCGCAGTTTCACCTTTGATACATTTTGCTTTAAAATTAGCGCCTTTCTTAATCAATATTTTTGCGGCTTCAAAATCAGTTACGCTATAAATCGCATGGACAAGTGCTGTTTCCCCTTGATAGTCTGTTGCTTCTATATCCGCTCCTTTTTCCAGTAAAATATTAATCAAGTCATGCTGTTTATAATCGACTGCGTATATTAAAGGCGTGCCATAATTATCTTTAGCATTTATATCGGTACCTGCTTCAATTAAATATTTTGCTGCGTCAGGTTTTTTGCTCCATATTGCATGCATTAGTGCCGTTGCACCGTTTTTATCTCTTTCATTAATGTTTATTCCTTCAGACTGTAACTTCTTCACAGTATTTATTTCCCCTTTTGAGGCGGCTTCCATTAGTTGGCTTTTTGCTGCGCAACCTGTTACAAGTAAAATCACCAAAATAAAAATAGTTAGAGGATGATAGAGCTTCATATTGTTACTCCTTTCTTAATTATTCTAATGGGAGCATAACAATTAGCCCCCATTTTTTCATTTTTCCAAAATCGATCCAATTATCTTGAGTATAATTTCCTTAGCCATTTTGACCACTTCCAGAGTCAATTCCAAGTAAAAATATGCCAGCCCCCCTTATTTATATATAAACTGATAGACGTCTACGCATTTCCCCTGCCCATTGTTATCAGTGCTATTGTTAAATCTTTAGTTTATAAATTACTTATCTAAATAGCGATCAATACGTATATTAATTTTTTTTATTAATTCGTCAGATATTTTTCGGTAATCAATTTGACCGTCACCCATTGATGGAAATTCCATTCCTCTTTTTTCAGATTGATAATTAGAAAGGTTATCAGAAAAGGCTTTTAGAAGATTAGCTAGTTGCGAATCATCTACACTGACACAACTTGTTAAAAAAGCATTAATATCAGAGCAAGAATATTTATCTCGAATAGGTTTCATTACCTTATCATAGTCAACTTTCCTTCCTCTCCTAATAACACCACCAACATTTTGAATCACCAACCAGATATCTTTGTAAGGATCCATGTAAAAATCTTTTTTTCTTTTGCGATTATCGATATGGCGCTGGATCCGCATTCCGATAAAACCTGCAAACAAGGCAACTGCAATATGTATTAAAATTTGGCTAAACAAGATCATTCCTCTGACACAATTATTTATTCAATATAAACAAACGTACAGTACAGCAACAGAAAAAACAACCAACGTTGTTGATAATTTTTGTATAATTAGGGTACATAACACTAAGCTCATCTTTTTTATTTTCCTAAAATCAATCCGATTATTTTCGGCACGATTTCTTTGGCTGATTTGCCTACTTCCAGCGTCGGCCCCACGCAGGAAGGACAGCCGTAAGCACACGGGCATTTTTCAATTAAAGATCGCGCGGCGGCAAGCAAGTTGGCGTGTTCCCGGTAAAGCAGTTCGGAAAAACCGATGCCTCCGGGGTAAGCGTCAAATACAAAAATCGTCGGGTCGAATTCATCAATGCGCGCGCCTGATTTTTCACTGAAATTATCCGGACGCCCTTCGGAAAAAGAAGTAATCACCCGGCCTGCTTTTCCCTGGCTCACAAACCACTCACCCGATTTATCGCCCAGCGCGCGGTCGATATCATGCGTGTCGGCCATCAGAAACATCGCGGATAAATGATGCAGTGTGTAGGCGAGGCCTGATAGCCCGTCAATAATTTCCGCGGGTGAAAAATTAAGTTTACGCAGATGGTCACGCGGGATGGTAAACCAGTAACTGGTGGTGTGCATGTCCTTTTCCGGCAGATTTACATCGCCATAGCCCAGATTTTCGGACGTATAAAATTTGATTTTTTTAAAGCCAACAACTTTGCGCACGACCTGCACCTCGCCGTGTTCCACAATCGCGCCTTCATCTTTGTGCTTATCAAACGAATCAATCACCCGCACGTTGGTGTAAGTCATGGCATCGGTGTAGTAATCGGAATCCACCTTGCGCACGTAGGCTTTTTTGCCATCGAGATCCAGTTTATCCACGTGATACTGCTCGGAGGCCATCATGTAAATTGCCTCATCATGCAGGGCGGTGAAGGCGCTGTCCCAGTCCACCTCGGCGATGACTTTGTGATTGCCGGTTTCTGTCGTATCCACAACGACAACATTTTCCGGATTAATCGCGCGCAGGCTTACTTCATTCGCGGGATAACTTTCCGCCGCCCAGTGCCAGCGCTCATCCGCCTGGTGCAAAACGCCTTTTTCTTCCAGATATTGCAGGAATTCTTCCAGATTTTCTCCGCCGAAAGATTCTCCTTTTTCAAAAGGCAATTCAAACGCCGCGCTTTTGATATGATGCAATAAAATCAAAAGATTATCGGGATTAATGCGGCAGTGCTCCGGCGAGAGAGAAAAAAAGTAATCCGGATTTTCCATGATGAATTGATCCAGCGGATTACTGCGCGCGATAAGCATCGCGAGGCTCCTGCCCGCGCGCCGTCCGGCACGCCCCGCCTGCTGCCAGGTGCTGGCAATTGAGCCGGGATAGCCTGTCATAATGCAGGCTTCCAGATCCCCGATATCTATGCCCAGCTCCAGCGCATTGGTGCTGATAACGCCCATGACTTCGCGCGTGCGCAGTCCTTTTTCTATTTCTCTTCTTAGGTTCGGCAGATAGCCGCCGCGGTAGCCGGTGACAAAATGGTCATCCAGCGGCTTGCTCTTTACGAATTTATC
>Ga0302238_1002591_pt1 | contig 12492 bp, 11 predicted proteins | sample AAG_UR_Asn_MG_FD_193527 | JGI IMG/M metagenome (GOLD analysis project Ga0302238, IMG submission 193527) | Enriched activated sludge microbial communities from anaerobic digester in WTTP, New Holstein, Wisconsin, United States - AAG_UR_Asn | ecosystem: Engineered > Bioreactor > Anaerobic >...
TGAGGGGGGCGTTTCCCATTAACGCAGAATATCCTTCAGGACCTTTTTTCCCGATCTCAAAAGCATATGGGACCGGATCCGTGGAATGATCACGGAAGAAATTCTGGTTGAGCGCCATTCCTACGTTCCTTGGATTCTTTACCTGGCAGACGAGTTCAGCGAGCTGCTCGGGCGAGAACCGCATGGTTCCAGGAAGAGAAAATTCCAGAAGATCCTTTTTAAGCGCAGTCAGTGAAGCCTTGAAATAGAGGTTGTCCGCATCAGGTGTAATGGTCACTTCAACTTTTATATCGGTGCATTCGAAAAGATAGCAGATAGATTTCCCATCAATGATCTTGAAGGTGGAGTGCAACTCAGTGGAGCCAGGGGAGAATTTCGCGGCGTCAAGGGACTGCTTGTCCAGGAATGTGGCGCGCCAGAGGCCTTCTTCAGCACCTTTAAGAAGGGTGGTTCCTTCCTTTCCGGAAATTGAAATGATCGAGCCATTGTCCTTTGCGAACTTCGCAGAATATGATGGGGCTTGTACGGTAATTGCCGTTTCATCCTCGGAAATACTGAAATCGGATTTCTGTGCCGGAGCAGGGGATGGTTCTTTCTGAGCCATGTTGGCCTCCTGGGCTGCCTTTAAACATCCGCTAACGAAGAGTGAACTGATGACGATACTGACTAGAAGAGTGTACTTCATAAGTCAACGATGCTCCTTGATTATGGTTCGGATTTGAGGGAACCTCTGATGTTTGCACCACGCTTTGTGAAATTCGTAATATCCATTCCGTGACAGCGGATTGAAGCTCCTGAGCCCGTCTTCGTTCCATCAGCTGTCAGCGTATAAGGTCCCTTCGATGGAACCAGTCCGACCTCATACAGATCAACTACCGAGATGCCACCGGAATTCACACTTGCGCAGAAGTCGTCGGTCCTTAACGAAGGACCTATTTTTCCACCAAATACCAGGGACCGTGAACGGTCGATGTATCCATAGACACGTCCATCGGAGTTGGCATAGGTGGGCATTACCGTTATACCGCGGCTATCTTCATGTCCTGTCTCGACATTGTCCCTGCCGGTATTTCCATAACCATTGCGGACGGTGCAACGGGGGCGCACATGGAATATTCTGCCACTGCCGAGGCCATTGCCATGGACATTCCAGAGGTCGGCATGGCTGTATCCGCCAATGCAGTCGAAAGTGTAGATGTCGTTCGGTCCAACTGCCGCAAAGGCGTTTCCGCCTACAGAACCGGCCCACATTCCACAGTGATCAAATACAAGTGACGAACGCGCCTTGGCAAGGGAGTTGTTGTTCATTCCAAGCGGATTCAGCCCCCCGACCCAGTGGCAGTTCCGCACCCAGTAGAAACGGCCTGCGGTTGCCGAGGAAGGAGTGGACATTGACCAGCAGTTGAGGTTGGTTGCAACAGGTGGAGTCACATACTCATCACCGACAAGGGTTCGCTTGTCGAAAGGGCAAACTGTAACAAGACCTGTTTTCGTGTCATGGAAGAAAGTGCCTGGCTTGCCGGCAACATCGGCTGCGCTCGCGGTTCTTTCGTAGCCAAGACCTCCGCCATCTGGAGAAGCAGATCTGGCTGCAGGCGACCAATCCATGACGATCGAAGTATTTGATTCGCCAACAGGTCCGGAAGTCGTGTAAGTCCCATCCCCTGCAGCAGCCCATGTTGGTTTAGCACCCTTGCAGAAGATCACGTCCTTGCCGTCAATCGTGTAGATTATCGCGGAATTCGCAAATCCATTGACCGTAGCATCGGTTCCCCAGATCATGCGGCTCTTCGACGGTATCACAATGATTTCGCTGATGTCTCCAGATTTTTTGTTGGCGGCTGCCTGCATAGTTTTCAGCGCAAGCTCCTGAGTCAGTCCAGAGTTGGAGTCCTTGCCTTTTACAGGATCGACGAAGTATTGCGTCACAGTCTTTCCTTCGGACATCATCTTGCGGAGATCGTCTGCGGTCTTGTCGACCTCATACTTTCCAGGGCCGGTCCGGATTACCTTGAGTAGCGGCGCCCAGTCGAAATCCGAAGGGAGGGGCATTGCTGCCGGCTCCGCTGCTTCGGTTGGACAAGCCATCTGGCTTATAGCGGCAATCATGATAAAAAGCAGCAAGGCAGCTGGTTTCCAAAGATTTTTCACAGACATCCCTATGGATTAATGATGATTCTCTGCATGTTGACGTAGGTGGTGATTTTCGTGCCGCAGTCACGCAGACCGTCGGCGTTGAGTCCTTCGACGTGTCCGTCGACGAACACGCAGTCGGCAAATCCGTTGTGGATCAGTGCGACTGCCGCGTCCTCGCATTTCCTGAAGGAGCTGAAATACCACAGGGGCTGTTCATTCCTGGAGGCCAATGCACCCGTGCTGGCGGTTATTGTGTCGGCGACAAGAGCGAAGTTGGAAGGCTGCTTGAACATGTACAGCTTGTAGAAGACGTTACATCCACTTGATGCAGGATCCCAGACCATGAAATTGCCCTGTGTGGGAACTATGTTGTTGTAGTAGTCGGTTCCGCCGTTCAACCATCCTGCATACATTCCGTAAGTCCAGGAACTGGCGGAGTAGACACCGGGCTTCGTTGACGGACATACAAGGCAGTTCCTGGAAAGGTATTTCTCCTGCTTGTAGAAAATGCCGCCTGTCAGCGCCATCGTCCATTGATCATAGTTCGGCAGTTCATATCCGGTGTACCACATGAAATCGTTGTTGTCACCGGCATATAGCATGTGGGCCTTCATGATCTGCGAGAGGTTGCTGACGCAGTTGATCTTCTTCGCCATTTCCTTCGAGTTCTTCAGTGCCGGCAGGAGAAGTGCTGCAAGGATGGAGATGATGGCGATTACCACCAACAGCTCAATGAGGGTGAAAGCATTTTCGATTTTCGATTTCCAATTTTCGATTTTATTTTTCCTCTTTAAATTGGCAACCGGCAACCGGCAACCGGAAATAAATTGGATTTTATGTGTTTTCATATTTCCCCCTATGGTTAAGTTTTTGCCTTGCATATCGATTCACCGATGAAATATTCTGGCTCCGGGCAGTAATGCACCTTGCTACGGTCGATCTTACCTTCCAGGACCTGGAGGTATATGTCGTCTATATATGCATCAAGATTGGCGTTTCCGATGGTTGTGATTGATGGAATGCAGAAGCGTGCTTCGGAAAGCTCGCCGAGGGAGAAGATTGAGATGTCGGCCGGGCATTTCATACCGCAGTCATGCATGGCACGGAGAACACCTCTTGCGGAATAGACAGTCGTCGTGAAGAGTGCAGTAAAGGGCAGGGGACCCTGCTTCGCCAGCCTGAGGAAGGTTTCATAGGATTTTGCACAGGGGTTATGGAAAGCCTGCACGGGTTCGTCGATGATGATCTCGGGGAGGTTTCTTGATGCCATCTCTTTCTTCCATCCGTTGAGACGGAGTGTTATGACTGTCGATTCCGCATGTGTATTGAAGAATGCCATCTTCCGATGGCCTAGCTTAACAAGCTTCCCGACCAGTTCGCCGATGTAATTTGGTGAGATCCCGTCAATCGAAAGGATACCTATATCCGACATGTCCCTGAAGAGGGATACAACTTTCTTCTGGACTCGGGAAAGACGAAGCTTGAGCGTAGTTGAAGGAGTTAAGCTATTGAGGAAGACCACGTCGAAATTACCATCAAGAGCATCATAGATGACCGGATCGTCATTGTGGTCGTAGGTGACCACCCTTAAAATACCGCCATGTCCTTCAACGCTTTCCCTGATTGCATTATACCACTGTTGGAGGCTTGTTGAGTTTGAAGATGGGGGAGTGATGAGCGCGACCTGCCTGCACCTGTGGCCATTGCTGTACCTGCTGTTGGGCTGGAGCCTGCCGTTCTTCATCCTGACCAGGACTTTTTCCCTGATGAGATCTTGGACGGCCCTTCTGGCGGTCATATAGCTGACACCGGTCTCCCTGGCGAGGCTGCGTTCCGAGGGACTGTCTGTGAACATGTAGTCGCCGTTGAGGACCCTCTGCCTTACAAGCTCGATCACGGTCTTGTATTTTGTCTTGTTCACCTTGAGTTCCTGATATTATATCGATAATGCTATATATCAATAATGCTATAATATCATAAGGGTACAGTTATGTCAAGAACATAAAAATAGAAAAAACAATCTTTTCTGGAGATACTTATTTCCAATACGGGGATATCTGCCTCAGCCTCTCGATTATCGGAGGCAGTTTCTTGATGATGTAGTCTATCTCATCCTCAGTATTGAACCTTGAAAGGCTGAAACGGATCGAACCATGCGCCGCAGTATATGGAACACCCATGGCACGCAGGACATGCGACGGCTCAAGACTACCGGTCGTGCAGGCGCTGCCGCTCGAAGCGCATATCCCGAGCTGGTTCATGAGCAGAAGGATTGCTTCACCTTCGATGAACTCGAAACTTATGTTGGATGTGTTTGGCAGACGGCTGTCGATGTCTCCATTCACGCGCGTCTTAGGAACGATGGAGGTAAGTTCAGCCTCGAGTTTGTCACGGAGCGCCTTGACCTTCGTATTCTCAATTTTCATGTTCTTCTCTGCGAGTTCCGCAGCCTTGCCGAGGGCGATGATGCTTGCGACATTTTCAGTTCCACCCCTGCGGCTGCGTTCCTGGTGTCCACCGATTATATACGGGCGGAACCTGACACCGCGTTTCACGTAGAGAGCCCCCACACCCTTCGGAGCATGAAGCTTGTGTCCGGAAAGACTAAGCATGTCGATATTCTCCTTGGAAAGATTCATCGGCACCTTGCCCACGGCCTGGACTGCGTCCGTATGGAACTGCGCCCCGTGCTGGTGTGCTATCTGTGCAATTTCCTTCACGGGATAAATATTGCCCGTCTCATTGTTGGCCCACATCACGGATACGACCGCAGTCTCGGAATTTACCTCCTGCTTTAGCCTGTCAATGTCAAGACGCCCTTTGCTGTCGACAGGGATCTCCTCGACCTTGTATCCGCGCCTTACAAGCTCCGAACCGAGGTTCTTGACGGCCGGATGCTCAACTTTGCTTATGACAACCTTCCGCCTATCTGGAGTCAGGTGAAGTGCGCTCATGATTGCGGAATTGTCGCTTTCCGTTCCGCAGCTGGTGAAGATAATTTCCGTTGGTTCGCAACCGAGAAGTGATGCCAGCGATTCCCGGGCTTTCTTGATATGTCCGGAAACCTGTCCGCCGAACGTATGAATGCTGGAAGGATTTCCATAAAGTTCGCAGAAGAAAGGCTTCATCGCCTCGAAGACCTCGGGATCGGTCTGTGTCGTGGCATTATTGTCGACGTAGATGACTTTGTCAGAACTCATTTCGCCTCCTCCACGGTGAGTTCAGGCGCTACGAACTCGCGTAGCTTGTCCTGGACGGTGTTCTTCAGCGTGACTCCGGAAGCCGGACATGACGCACAACGCCCGCAGAGCCTGACGATCACCTTGTCGCCCTGGATGTCTACGAGCTCAATGCTGCCACCGTCCCTTTCGAGCATGGGCTTTATCTCCTTGTCGATGACTTCCTGAACCTTCATGACCTTCTGGACGGTTGTGAGTTTCTGGGGAGCCTGTTTCGAAGGCTTCTGGGCTTCCTTGCGCCAGAGTTCGTCGAGGATCTGCTGGATGTCGTCAAGGCAGCAGCCGCACCCGCCACCGGCCTTGGTGTAGTTTGTGATCTCCTCAGCCTTGTGCAGGTTGTTCTCCTTTGCGACGGCCCGGATCTTGGTGTCGGTGACACCGAAGCATTTGCAGATTACGACGCCGTCATGGTCATCGTCCTTGACGGCATCTTTTTCGCCCTTGTAGTTTGCGATGGCGGCCTGCAGTGCTTCCATTCCCATGACCGAGCAGTGCAGTTTTTCCTCAGGCAGCTCACCGAGTATCTTGACAATGTCCTTGTTTGTGACCTTGGCGGCCTCCTCAAGGGTCATGCCCTTGACAAGTTCTGTAAGCGCCGATGAGGAAGCTATCGCGCTCGCGCAGCCGAAGGTCTTGAACTTGACGTCGACGATCTTCTTTGTCTTGGGATCGAGCTTCAGGAAAAGCTTCAGCGCGTCGCCGCATCGAATGTTGCCTACTTCACCGACTGCGTCTGCGTCAGGTATTTCACCTACATTGTGAGGGTTCAGGAAATGATCCATCACTTTCTTATTATAGTCCCACATAAACCACCTTTGATGTTAAATATCAAGTTTTTGTTTCCAAATTCCAAACAGCAAATCCTAAGTCCGGACAGAAATAAAATATACATCTTTTGAACTGGCAGTTCAAATGACCTGGAAGGTATTTACAAAACGCATATCAGTGCTACATTGCAAAGTTGCTTTTATCAGTGAACACAATAGAACAATTGGGGGAACGACATGAAAAGGACATTCATAGGACTGTTTTTTGCTGCAATTGCATTGTCTGCATTCGCAGCCGACGAGAAGACCGCTGGAGATATAGACGCCATCAAGGCCAGGTTCGACAAGGAGGCTGCTCCATATTTTACCTCGGCAGAAAAGAACTCCACCCTGACAAAGCTTTCCGGAGGGACTTTGCTTCTCCAGCCATATACGCTGGTTCCCATGCTGGAAGGAATAATGATCTTCAGGGGAGAAGTCTTCAAGAGCTCAAATCCAGAGCTGGTTCCAGCTGATGCGATGCTTGAGGAGATGGCTGGAAAGGTCAAGGCGGCCGAAGCCGAAGCGAAGAAGACGGCAGGACTTGTTGATGACAACGAGGCCAGGATCGCCCAGCTGGAGAAGGATAAGAAGGACAACCAGGAAAAGATGATGAAGGAAAAGGACAAGGACCAGAAGAGCAAATACAATCCGCTCATTTTTCAGGCTGCAGATGACATAAAGAAATTAAAGAAGGAAAGCAAGGATCTGGAGAAGGCTGCAGATGTCAAGAAAAAGGAGCATGCCGACATCCTCAAGATATACACCAACCTGAAGACGATGCTGGACAACTACAATGCGAACCAGAAGAAGCTGGGTGGCGGATGGAAAAAAGATGACAAGGCGGTGACACCCGGAAAAACGGCTGACGGAAAGCCAGATGTAAAACCCGATCTGAAAAAGGATGGGAATTTAGATCCTTTCAATATGCCGAAACAGTAGTGAAGATATCTTCGCACTTGTTCATATAGGAGTAAAGGCACAGAGGCACAAGGTCATGAATAAGAAGGCAATTTCAATTTTTGCATTGGCTCTGCTCTTCCAGGCAAGTTCCTTTTCTGCCGACGTACCGGCACAGCCGGTTGACATGAAGGCTCTTGCCTTGCGTTTCGATGCGGAAGCCAAGCCATTTTTCACCGGTGAAAAGAAGACCACGTTTACGAAAGTAGAGGGAGGCTGGGAGTATGCACAGCCATATACACTGGTGCCGGTCCTCGACGGCATCATGAAGGTCAACAATTCATTCTGCAACAAGTCCACAACCGAGCTTCTCGATGCCGATAAGATGATGGGCGAAGCACAGAAGGGCTATGAGGCCGCCGCTGAGGAACTGAAGAACATCACCCAGAAACTCGAAGATGCAAAACAGGCGATGCAGAATCTGGATGCGGACCTGAAGGTTCTGGAGAAGAGATACTCGGACCTTAAGGAATCCAAGACGCCGACAACGACCAACATGACCCAGCTCAGCCTCGATATCGGAAAAAAAAGAAACGAGCTTTCTAGCGCCAAGAAGGATTCGAAGAAATTCGAAAAGGAGATTGACAAGAAGAAGGAACTTGCCGAGCAGGCCAAGAAGAAGGTTGCGGCGATGCAGGCCACCATTGATACCTTCCTCGCCAACCAGAAGAAGATCATTGCTCAGAAGGCAGCGGTCGCAAAACAGGAAAAGAAACCTGAGGAAAAAGCTGGCCAGGTTCCGGCGCTGTTCAAATGACGGGTTCCGTCATTACTTGTACTTCTCCATCTCGTTCTTCACTTTGTCGCAGATGAAATCTACGACCTTGTCGAGAGGGATCAATGTGCTTTCCTTTACGCCTCGGACCTTGAACTCTACCATTCCGTTCGGGAGGTTCTTCGGCGAAGTTATCAGCCGGAAGGGAATACCGATGAGATCGGCGTCGTTGAACATGAAGCCAGCCTTTTCTCCGCGGTCGTCGTATAGCGCCTCTATCCCACGTGCGGTAAGTTCGTTGTAGAGTTTCTCTGAGATTTCGCCGACGTTCTGGTCGTTCGGACTCAAGGCGCAGATCTGGACCTGGTACGGGGCGATCGATATCGGCCAGATAGGCCCGAAATCGTCGGAAGCCTGTTCGATGACTGATGCCATTGTGCGTCCGACTCCTATGCCGTAACACCCCATTATCATCGGATTGGTCTTGCCGTCCTGTCCGATATAGGTGCAGTTCATCGCAGCGGAATATTTCGTCCCGAGCTTGAAGATGTTGCCGACCTCGATTCCGCGTTTTAGGAGGAGCGGTTGGCCTGTGAGAGGACACGGATCGCCTTCGCGGACCGTGGCGATGTCTGTTACTTCCGCCTTCGGGAGATCACGTTCAAGGTTGAAATTCTTGTTGTGGTAGTCGACCTCGTTTGCGCCGACGATCAGGTTCGATGAACCTGCAATCGATTTGTCAACGACTATTCTGACCTTTGCGGGATCCAGGGAGAGTGGGGAAGCGAATCCGGGAACGGCTCCTGCCTTCCTGATCCGTTCGTCATTGGCGAACTTCAGTTCACCGGCCTTCACAAAGTTCTGGAGCTTGCTTTCGTTTACCTCGAAATCACCGCGGATCATCGCGAAGATGAGATTATCATCGTTGTCAACGTAGAACACGGCCTTGCCGGTGTTCTCCGCCTTCATCCCGAGGAATGCTGCGACTTCCTCGATAGTCTTTTTGGCTGGAGTGTGGACCTTTTCCAGAGGCAGGGCAGGGGACTTCTCATACTTCCATGCGGCAGTTGCTACTTCGCGGTTCGCTTTGTATGAACCGTCGGGCGACATGAAGATCGTGTCCTCGCCGCAATCGGCGACAGCCATGAACTCATGGGAGACATTGCCACCCATCATCCCGGGGTTGGACTGGATAGAAACGAAGTTCTTGAGTCCGACCCTGCGGAAGATGTTTTCGTAGGCCTTATGCGCCCTTTCATAATATTTGTCAAGGCATTCCTGTGAAGTATGGAATGAGTACGCATCCTTCATGGTGAACTCGCGGACCCTGATGAGTCCGGCGCGTGGCCTGGCCTCATCACGGTATTTCGTCTGGATCTGGTAGAGCATGACCGGCAATTGCTTGTAGCTGTTGATCTCGGTACGGGTAAGATGGACGACAGCCTCCTCATGAGTCATCCCAAGAAGCATCCTTTTGTCGTTCCTGTCCTTGAACCTAAGGAGTTCAGGTCCTACGGACTTATATCTTCCTGATTCCTCCCAGAGTTCGGCGGGAAGGACGACCGGCATCTTGACCTCCTGTCCTTCGATTGCATCCATCTCCTCTCGGATGATCTTCTCAATCTTCTGTGTGATCCTGAATCCGATCGGGAGCAGGGAATATATTCCTGCGGAGACTGGACGGGCATATCCACCGCGTATGATGAACTTATGGCTAACGGTCTTTGCATCCTTTGGCGCCTCCTTGATGCGGCGCCCGACAAGCTTTGACATTTTCATGGTTCAATCCTTAAAGTTTAGGCACAGAGTGACATAGGCACAAAGGCACAGAGTTTAAAGAGGGGAAGTTTATATCAAATTCAAGCTCTTTCAAGCGCAGAAATAGATTTGGTAAGAGCTATTAGAATATGAATCAGTCCAAATTCCAATATACGAAATACCAGTTGCCTGATATTTTTTCGCCAAGGATTAGCTCTTTTTTGATGAGCTTGCCCATGAAGTTCATCTGAAATGAAATTGATTTATATTTTGAATCAAAGGAACTCTCGTAAGTATCGGATGTTGCAAGGCCGTTTTTTACATAGAGACGGGCATGGATGTTGCCGCCTTTGCCTTCCCATTGTGGGAATAAGATCCAGTTATGCACGGGATCCCTGTAAATAATGCCGTTCAGTGCAGCATCGAATAATTCGGGAGGCAACTTGCATTGATTATCAATGAATTCAATTTTACCTGACTCTATCAGCTTAACTGCTTTTTCACAAAGTTCCCTGTTGAATGGGATCCCATATACGGTTGAGTGATTAAGCGGTTTTGATTGCGCGTAGTCTATTATCTCCTTTGCGTTTTTGCCGTTCAGATTGGAAAGTGATTTGACAATATGCGGCGATATTATATGCTTCTTCCCCTTCTCTTCTTGCTCTTTTGCAGCGGCTGTAATCAATTCTTCAAGAGTGCCAGAATTGTTTGTTATGCATTTGTCTATTGCCAGGAAGAATCTGTCACAGTCCTCCTTGTTAAGAGTATCCCGCATCTTGGATATGGATTTTTCAAAATTTTCGGGAGTTGAAGTGTCAAGGGTTGGAGTTGCCCGTTGGCAAGATGCAAACAATACAAGATGTAGGAGAAACAGGCTAAATTTCAAATAGCAGTTCAAATAACACCCCCCTCGAAAAAGTAAAATAATCCACCCGGATTATTTTACATTGAAGTTGGAGAATATGTCGTTGGAAATGGCCGTTACAGAATCCTTGTTAGTGCCGGCCAGTTCCAGGTACAGCGTGAATATCTTTCCTTTTTCCGAAGTTATGAGCGTTGCTGAAGAGCGGTCATGTGATTTGTCAACTCCTGCGAACTTCGCATACAGGTAGCCTTTGCCGGAGCCGACCATGGTATCCGAAAGCTCCATGGACGGTTTCGCCTCAAGTTCAGCCTTGCGCTTGTTTTCTGCGGTAGTCTTGAAGAGATTTGCCACTTCGTCCTGTTTGAGTGCCTTGTCACAATAGAGCATGGAGATAGTCAGCTTGGATTTGCCGTCCTGCGACTGGAAGACGAACTTGTCCTTGGTGGATTCCTTTTCAACCACATTCCAGTCGAGCGGGGCCATGAACGTGAAATCGGCGTGCTGTACGAGGTTCCTGGCATCCTTCGGGATCTTGCCGGCGTCATCGTTCTTTCCGCAACCGGTAATGATGGATATGGCGAATATAATGGCGATAAATCTTTTCATAGTCCTTATACTCCAAAAGTTATTGAACCTGATGCAAAACTCTATGCAACAGGGGCTATTAGTATATTAGCTTTTTTATAAAAATCAAAAAACACGGTGCTGGTTTTCAAAATGAAATTTTTGAGGTACCCTTTATAAAATCAGATTTCGCGATATATATTAACCGAAATAACTTAACAGCGGGATTACTTATGAAGAAGATATATGTTTCCATGATGTTTGCTGCATTATGTGCTATTCTCTGTTCCGGGTGCGGGACCTTTCATGCGATGACCTATGACGGACACAATACCTTCAGGACGGTCGATTCGAGCAACTTCGGGTTCACCAGGAACTTTCCCAGGTCGTTCACCATATATCCGTTCAAGAACACTTCCTGGTACCAGGAAGCCGGTGACAGGGCCAGGCAGGCCATATTCCAGGGATTCAGCCTCATAGGTCCCTGTATGAATCCGGACGAGACCGACAAACTCGTCACACATCCTTTCTCTGCTTCGGATGCGCTCAAGGTAGCCCGCCAGCAGAACAGCGATGCCGTGATTGTGGGCGAAGTGATCACCCAGGACCATTTCTGGTTCATTTTTGCCGCATATTCGTATGTGATGGTCAAGATCAACATCTACGAAACCAAGGAGGGAAGGCTTATTTATTCCGGGAATACCTGGGCCATTGATTCAGACTGGGGGATCTCGATCATCTCCCCAATTTCCTCTCTCATCGACCACCTCAACTGGTCACGCCTTACATTGGGTCTTTATTACCGTTGTTCAATGGACTTCGTGCATGATGTCCGGCCTGACGTGATGGCGACGAAATAAGAACGTGTCGGCGTAACGGAGATCCGGAGAGATGGAGAAAGAATGCGGGTGAATTTAAAAATAGAAATTTAAACTCGGCCACTTGGATAGAATGTAATTGAATCATAGGGGACTCTATGCTCAACATAAAACTAAACCCTGAACTCGGAGTAGTCGTTGTTGCCGGCGGAGACGGAAAGAGGTTCGGCAGGAGGAACAAGCTCCTTGCGAAGCTCGCAGGTGTCCCGGTGTTCATACACTCCCTGAAGAAATTCCACAGGCTATGCCCGGCCGGAAGCCTTGTCCTTGTTGTGAAAAAGTCTGAAACTGCGAAATTCGCAAACGCACTGAAGGAATATCTTCCGAACGTAGACGTGAGGATCGCATATGCCGGAAAGACAAGGATGCATTCGGTGATGAGCGGAATTTCAATTCTTCCCATGACCGTCAGATATGTGGCTGTGCATGATGCTGCACGTCCGCTGGCAACAAGTGATATCCTGGTCCTGGCATACAGGATGGCAAGGAAGCACGGTGGGGCAGTAGTGGCAAAGAAGATGACAGACACCATCAAACAGTCCATCAGGAAGTGCTTTGTGCTCAAGACACT
>Ga0302238_1002600_pt1 | contig 12462 bp, 5 predicted proteins | sample AAG_UR_Asn_MG_FD_193527 | JGI IMG/M metagenome (GOLD analysis project Ga0302238, IMG submission 193527) | Enriched activated sludge microbial communities from anaerobic digester in WTTP, New Holstein, Wisconsin, United States - AAG_UR_Asn | ecosystem: Engineered > Bioreactor > Anaerobic >...
CGCAACGACCAGGACAACTGCCCGTCGGTGCCCAACGCCGACCAACTGGATACCGACCTGGACGATATCGGTGATGCCTGCGACGACGACGACGACGGCGACGGCATAGACGACGACCAGGACAACTGTCCCAAGGTGCCCAACGCCGATCAGGCCGACGCCGACGATGACGGCATCGGCGATGCCTGCGACGACCCCGTGGTCACCGATCCCGATGGCGACGGAGACGGCTTTGCCGATGACGACGACAACTGCCCCGACGTGGCCAACCCGGACCAGGCCGACGCCGACAACGACGGCATGGGCGATGCCTGCGACGACGACTGGGACGAAGATGGCGTGAAGAACGAACTGGACAACTGCCCGGTGGTATTCAACCCCGACCAGCAGGACATGGACGGCAACGGCGTGGGCGACATCTGCCAGGCCGGTGGCGTGGGTGTCCTTGGTGGCGCTTGCAGTACCACCTCGCTGGCCTCACAGCAGCGCTCGCTGATGCCCATCTGGCTTATGGCCGCACTGCTCGCAGCTATCTGGTTCGTCAGGCGCAGAGTTCAGTCAGTAAAGACCATCCTCTCCCTGGTCGTGATGGCCTCCATACTGGCAAGCGCATCACCGGCCATGGCCGAGAAGTCCATCGATGCTCAAGCCTTCAAGCCAAGCCCCTTTCACCAGGACCTCTTTGTCACCGGAAAGGGCCACACCCGCGGACAGTGGGAGTGGAACGTGGGGATCTTTCTGGACTATCAGAAAGACCCCGTGGTCATGAAGAACCTGGTGACCGGTGAGGTCACCAGAACCATTATCGGAAACCAACTCACCGCTACCCTCATGGGCGGCTTCGGTATCCTTGATTGGCTCGACGTCGGCATCGCACTTCCAGTGGTGATGTACCAGGACGGAGAGGGATTCGTAGGGCAGGGAAGCCCCACCGTCTCCGGCCTGGGCGACTTGCGAGTTTACCCCAGATTTCAACTGTGGCGAACCGAAGACAAGATTTTCTCTATTGCATTCTCTCCTTCATTCTCCATCCCTACAGCTAGCACCATTGACCCCTACAAAGGCAACAAGTCATTTACCTTCACTCCGTGGCTGAACATGGACTTCAGCATGGAAGACTTCGGTGCGACCCTCAATCTGGGCTACAAGCTGGCCTCCAATGAATACGTCGAAGACCTGGCCCTGGCCGACGAACTCCAGTATCACCTGGGCGCCTGGTACTCGGTGGTCCCCAAAGAGCTGGACCTCATCGGCGAACTAATTGGCAGCACCGCTGCGGCCGACCCCTTTGGTGAGACCAACGCTAACCCGCTGGAGCTTCTGCTTGGTGCCAAGTACCGCTTCAACGCCAACATGGCCGCCAGCGCCGGAACGGCATCGGCCTCACCGAAGGATACAGCGCACCCGATTTCCGCATCTTCGGGGGCTTCATGTTCAACTCCAAGGTGGAAGACGACCCCAACAAGGATAGAGACAAGGACGGCATCCCCGACCGCCTGGACAAATGCCCCGACGACCCCGAAGATGCCGACGGCTTCGAAGACTCCGACGGATGCCCCGACTGGGATAACGACGGCGACAAGCTGTGCGACCGTGAGCTGCCCTCGGCCCTGGTGGGACAGGTCAAGTGCTCGGGCGTGGACAAGTGCCCCGATGATCCCGAAGACTTCGACCAGTTCGAAGATGGTGACGGTTGCCCCGAGGTGGACAACGATGGTGATGGCGTCTGTGACCCCTGGGTAGCCCAGAAGGGGCTCTCCAAGCAGTATGACTCCAAGTGCAAAGGCAGCGATAAGTGCCCCTTGGAGAAAGAAGATGTGGACAAGTTCGAGGATACCGACGGTTGCCCCGACCCCGACAACGACAAGGACGGCTTCTGCGATCCTTGGGTTGCTAAGGGTGGCAGTGCGGACAAGTTCAAGGGAGCCTGCGCCAAGGGTGTAGACAAGTGTCCCGACGAGCCCGAGACCGTCAACGGTTACAAGGACGACGACGGCTGCCCCGACGAAGTGGCAAAGGTCGAAGGCAAGAAGATTCTCATCCTCGACACCATCCTCTTCTTCACGGGTACCGACAAGATCAAGCCCGAGAGCGAGCCAATCATCGAGGGGGTCTATCAGGTGCTCAAGCAGCATCCTGAGCTCAAGAAGGTGCGAATCGACGGTCACACCGACAGTCGTGACAGCGCTTCCAAGAACCTGCAACTCTCGCAGAAGAGGGCCAACGCAGTGATGAAGGCCCTGATAGCCAAGGGCATAGGGCCGACACGCCTCAGCGCCAAGGGCTTTGGTGAAGAGCAACTGCTTGTGAAGCCAGAGAAGACCGAGGAAGACTACCAGAAGAACCGCCGAGTGGAATTCACCATCTTGGAGCAGGGAGAGTAGCCGGAGCACTCCTGGTGAACGTCAGCGAAGAAGCCCATCTGCCCCTATAATCCAGACATAGAAAAGCATACGTAACAGTGGAACGGGGCAGAGGGGTCTTCCTCTTTGGGGCAGACATCGCAGATAGGATCGAACGAGCACTGGGCCGTGGGGCAGTTGACATCCTCGGGAACCTCATCCGAGGTGGCGAACTCTTCAAGCCAAGCCGCGAATTTTCGTCCTTCCTGCTCCCGCACATAGTAGGCCTCGAAGGGCAGGATGGTGTGCAGCGACCCCGATGGCACGAAGAAAGAGAGGTTTGGAATGCCCGCCCTCATAGCAGTCAGGGTCTCCTGCAGCTTCCCTGGCCAATCCTCGGCCTTGCCCCCCATTACCTTGTAGAAGAAGGCCTGCTGGTCATCCCACGCAGCGCTGTACATGGCGAAACGGTGTTGGGGGTAGTAGGCAGCGATAGCGGAGAAGAGGTCTGGGAAGAGCAGCGTCGAGAGGTCCATGGAGTTGAGTTCGGGGATGAACGTAGGCATAGAATCTTCCGCCTGCCAAACCTCCATGCTGGTAGCGGTGAAGTCGCCCGCTACTATTCCGGCAGCGGCGTCGATGACTACACGGATGTCGGCATCGGGGTAGTGCTTGGCAACCCAGGCCGAGTGGAGAAGCATCCCATAGCCGCCGGCGCTGGAGCCCATCAGGAGCAACTTCTTGGGCGCAGGGACATTGTCATACAGCCACTGCAGTGCTGACGATGCATTGAAGTATCCCAGGTGAGGCACTTCCAGCTTGGAGTTGTACTCGTGTACCCCACGCCCCCAGTGAAGGTCGGATGAGCAATATGGAATATATACCACGGTGTAATCCGGGAAGGGGTGTTCGGGGTGCTGCAAGTCCAGCAATCCCGCCAACTGCTTCTTCTCCAATGCGGAAAGAAACTCCTCGAAGGAGGGAATGTCGGGGCGGGCCATGGCCGGGCCCATGGCACAGGTCATGGCGTTCCAGCAGGCACCACCTCCCTGCATGAGCACCAACGCCCTCTCAGGGTCTCCGGGCCTCACGAAGAAGCGGAAGGGTGAGCCGTCGGAGCATCCCGTCGTACCGCCTGGCTCAACTACCTGCCACTCACCGACCTCCCACGTCGCGTCAACACCATCGCCGGCAACCTCCGCTGCGTCATCCACGGAAGAGTCACTTGTGGCGATGTCATCGAGCCGAATCTCCTGCGAGGCGTCGGCAAGCGCCTGGCTGTCAGAGCCGCAGCCCCCAAACGCAACGGCAGAAAGCCCGACCAACAGCGCTGTCCATGCCCCTCGATGGGCCACAAAGGGCCACCAGCGGCCCCCGCCGACCTCATCCAGAGCACCCCCGCGCACATTCCTGATTAACCAACGGTTCAATCTGGTCTCCATGACACACCTCATATGCCTGGACCGGAACACTACCCCATCAACCATCCAGCTTTCATCAGGAATTCGCAACGGAGACCTTTGCATTGACACCCTGGGCCCACAGGTCTAGAGTTCGCGCCGGCTTGAAGCGGGAGGTTGGCCCATGCTGACCATCTACCACCGTGCGGAAAAAGGCAAAGAACTGGCAGTAGTCCAGGAGGTGGTGCGCGGATGCTGGATTCACGCCGTCGACCCTACCAAAGAAGAGATGCTCCAGCTTGAACAGCTTGGAATCATTGTCGAAAATATGGAAGACGCACTGGACCCAGACGAACTCCCCCGTCTCGAACACAAGGACGACATCAGCTACTTCATCCTCCCTGTACCCTATGTCGAGGAGGGCCGAAACCACCAGTCCCCGATTCTTGTTGCAGTGGCCCAGGATTTCTTCCTCACCCTGAGCAAGAATAGCTTTGATTGGCTGAAAAATTATATTTTTAAGAACGACACATTCACCCATATGAAGACACGGAACTTCATTGAGATTGGTTTTTGGATCACCGAACAGTATCTTATTACTATTAGGAAGATAAGCAAGGCAGCCTATGCTAAGCGGACTAATCTGGCTAACCTGACTAATGATGATATAAAGAACTTGGTTGAAACAGAGGAAACTCTCAACAAGTTCGACAACTCGCTTGTTCCTCTAATCGGTATGCTGGAAAAGGTGATGTCGGGAAAGATTATTACCGTTTTCCAAGAGGATAGGGAGTCAACCGAAGACCTTATTATCGATGCTCGACAGGCACTGACCATGTGCGAGACATCTATTAGAAGCATCGTAAATATCCGGGAAGCATATACGGCTGTTATTACCAATAATCTTAATAAAGTAATCCGGTTTCTCTCTGCACTCACCGTGCTCGTCGCACTCCCCACCATCGTCGCCAGCATCTTCGGCATGAACGTCGCCCTGCCCATGGCCCAAGACCCCATGGCCTTCTGGGGGCTCATGGTCATCATGCTTGTCTTCATGGGGGCGGGTGTTGCCTACTTCTATTTCCGGAAGTGGTTGTAAACAGGGTCATCTCCACCGACGTTCACCCCCCGGAAATGCGCCGTAGTGCCGTTCTCGGCGGGCAAAGTACGCCTCCGCTGGCCATCCTGCCGGCAGACCTTGCCCTGTCTGATTGGCGGAAAAGAAGATGAAGTTTAGCTCTTGATGGCCCTCTTCGGCCCTCTTCGCGCCTACTCGATGACTGTAAGAATCCTTGTGGCGCTTCGGCCGAAGGTCTCAGGCTCGTACATCTCCTCTGCCCTCGTGGGTGGGACCACGAAGGTGCCAGGAGTGGTCGCCCTGGCCAGATAGGTGTACTCGTATACACCACCATACATCCGGTCCTGGAACAACTGCACCCGGTCGTCACGCATCTCGGTGAAGTTCCAGGGGCTCCAGTAGCTCCACCAGTGCCCTCCCCACCGCTCTCTCGAGGCCGTACCACTTCCCTGCCTGCTCCGGGCGCTGGTCACAAAGGCCTGATTCACCGCCTCCAGACCGGCCGGCAGCGGGTCCACGACGGCTACGTAGTACCGCGTCTGAGGTGCCGTTATGCGAAGCTTCACCCTCACGTAGCTGCCTGCCTTCACCTGCAGAGCGCCATCAGCCCCCTCCTCCAACTGCCCACTCTCATCCTCGGTCCAATAGCTTCGCTCTACCAGGAACCCTCGGTCCAGGCTCTCCAACTTCAGGCTCCGGGGAGCGTAGCGCAACCCCAAACGATAGTAGAGCCGCCCGGTACCCTCTTTTCCCACGGTAATGGAGTCGCCATCCATCTCCAGCAGCGCCTTCATGGGCACCAACCCCTTGGCTATCTCCATGGAGCGGCCCTTGAACTCCCGAGCCAAGACCCCTTCCTCCCCAGCCCAAATCCGGGCCACGAACTCGGGAACCTCCTTCTCGAACGTGCGGAAATAGTCGTTGAGTGCCATCAACGCAAAGGCGTTGGCGTTGGTGTTCGACCAGCGCCCGTTCACTCTGGCCCTCACCAAGCCTCGAATCGCCTTCTCAAGAAGCGGGCTCTCCGGATTCACCTGAAGCAGAGTCTGCACCACCAGCGCCGTGGTTCTCTCGCTTGTGTGCCACATCAACTTCATGGACTCATGCGAACCCTCGGAAAACGCAAAAGAACTGCTGGTCTCAACCGCCGCTCCATCAAACACCGCCAGGAACTTACCAATCCTCTCATCCTTACTATCATAAACATGCAGCGCCTGTGTCAGCCAGGCACATGCATAAACAGGTAGTGCTGCCTTCTGCACCCCCTGCTCCGTTGGTTCCAGGGCCACCTTGACAAGCCGCACCATATGCCGTGATACCTGCCTCACAGCGCCAGACCGGGCCATGGCAGCGATGGCAAAAGCCTGGGAGTCCAGGGCACGAGCCTCCCAGTAGAGCGGATCCCAGCGCCCGAAGCTGTTGGCAGGAAGCTTCTCCAGAATATCAAGTCTCTTTGTAATAAACCGCTGGAGCTGCTGAATCATATAATCATGGTTGCCAACACCAGCGTCGGCCAGCGCATCTAGAGCATACAAAACATAGGCCGATGAATGAAGCCAGCTGAAGTCGGAGTTCTTCCAGAAGCCAACCCCTCCGTCGCCCCTCAAGAAGGTAGACAACTGCTTGGCACCCGCCAGCAGAACCTCGGTTGCCTTCTCCCGAGAGCCCAGGCCGCCAATCTCGAACGCTTCGATGATGTCCAGCAGGCTCACAATGGCGATAAGCCTGCTTGCGGTCTGCTCGGCACACTCGAAGGCATAGGTCACTACGTAGTTCAAAGCATCCTGCAAACCGGTCAGAGCCGTGGAAGATAGGGAGACCTCCAGGCCGCCAAAGCCCTCCAGAACCTTCGCCGGCTTCTGGAAGGGGATGCCCACTGCGGTCTCTACCACACCGTAAGTAGCTGTGGCCTCCGCCGTGGCGGGCAAGAGCGTGGGGATGGTCACGTCGGCCGCATCGGTGTATGGCCGCTTTGTCATGGCCACAGCAGCAAATCGCACCGTGGCCGGTCCAGGTGCTTTGGCCGATGCCTTGAAAGCTACCGAACGGGTCTCACCTGCAGCAAGGTCGATGAGGCGAACGTCCGACTCCACTGCCAGATTCTCGGCCAGAGCCTTGACCTTCACTTGGGTATCAACCTCACTGACGTTGGTCACCAACGCCGTGGCCATGAACGTGTCTCCCACGTTGAGGAAACGGGGTAGGCTGGGCCTCACCATTATGGGAACCCGAGTGGTGACCGAAGCCTGCCCGCTGCCGAATTTGTGCCGTCCGTCAGCCGCAATGGCCATGACCCTGAACTGCGTCAGGTTGTCCGGCATCTTTACCCGCTGAGTCACCACGCCCTCCTCGCCCGTCGTCAAGCCGCCGTCAAAGAAGGCCGTGCTGGCGAACAGCGCACGCACGTAGAACGACGGTCCCGTCAACTCGCCATCGATGTTGAAGTCGTCGAACTCGTACTGCACCCCCTTGCTCTTGCCGTTCTTGGAACGCATCGCCTTCTTCGCCGGTGCCTTGGCGCCCATTGAGCCCATGGTTATGATCCCGCCGTTGGTCGCCGAAGCCGTTGCCGCCGCACCGCCCGTTCCGCTCGCCCGACCGTAACTGACCTTGGGCGGGTCCAAGTCCCGAGGCATCACCATGCGCCGGCTGTCCATCTCTCCCGCCCCCGACTGGCGACCCGTGTAGAGCGCCAGAAGCGGGTTTGGGGTCTGATAGCCAGTCAGGCTCAGCACCCCCTCATCAACCACCGCCAGCGCCACGTTGGCCTTCACCGGGCGCCCCTGAGCGTCCCGCGTGGTCACCTTCACCTCAACCTCGTCACCAGGCCCAACCTTCGTCTGGGAAAGCTCGATGCCCACACTCAACCCACGGCCCACAAGGGAGACAGGCAGCACCATGCGCTTCGTGGCACTTGCCGGCATTCCAGGGTCTCCCGCCTTCTCCGGACCCTCGGTTCTCCCCCTGAACAGCACCGCCTCCAGATGCACCGACGGCCCCCAGTTCTCCTCCACCTCCAACTCCACCAGTGCGCTGCCTCCCTTCACCTCCAACGGCACAAACCGGGAGACACCCTCCCTGGCTACCACAAGCAGCCCCCGAGCCTCAGGGTAGGGCGACCGCACCAGCAACAACGCCCTCTCCCCAGGTAGATACTCCTTCTTGTCCAGAACCATCTCCAGACTCTCCATGTGCCCCTTGCCCGTTGGCAAACCATCGCCGGTCACCCAGAGCCTCTCCGCTGCACGGGCCGGACGCCCCTTCTTGTCCTTGGTCACCACCCGGACCAGATGCTCGCCACCCTCCTTGGGCGCCAGCGCACACTTGCCCGCTTCGACCCCCGCCTGCATCACGCAGCGAGCAACCTCATCCTCCTTGTAGACCCAGCGGGCCGAACTGAGGCCGGACTCATCTATCTCCTCCCTCGTCCACGTCCCACGCATCAGAATCGCAGTCACCTCACCTTCCAGCCGCTCCCCGTCGATTCTGGTCACCACCGAGCGAACCTCCACCGACTCCCCAACCCTCAACAGGCTCTTAGAAAGCCCAACCCCCACGTATCGCTCCGACCAGTGGGCAACCACAGATGCCCGGCTCGAAATGCTCTGGTGGTTCTCGTCAATGACGTCCGCCTCCAACTGGAACGAGTTGGCCAACGGCTTCTTCTCCTCGGGCTCCAACGCCAGTTCCAGCCTCAATACCCCCGCATCGTCAATGACCCCATCCCCCGACTTGAACACCCTGCCGTATCCTCGCCTTATTCCTCGATAGTTGTACGGGGAACTCCAACTCTCAGGGTTGATGTCCCCGAAAGCGAACCCGTCGTTGCCGGGCGGCGTGTAGGAGACGGCGTCCCTGGATAACCTCCACTCAACCCTCGCACCAGCCATGGGAGCACCAAACAGGTAGTTCGCCGATACCTCCGCTGCCAACTTCCGGTAAACCAGAATGTTCTCCTGCAGAGTCTCCCAGACCACCCCTACCTTAAACTCCGGCGTCCTGAACTCCTGAACATTGAACGACCCGCCGAACTTCACCCCCGCACAGTCGAACCGCACAGAGTAGATGCCAAGAGGAGCATTCTTCTCCACAAGATGCTTCAGCCACAGCGTTCCAAAGGGGCTCAAAGCCGCCTTCCCCTCGGCGACTTTTCCCCTCCGAGGGTCCATTATCGTCCAGTCGCAACTCCGATGCTCCTCTGGAACCAACTCCAGATCCCCCTGCGGCCCCGGCACGCTCATCCTCGCAATGGCCTGCATGTGCACCGTCTCGCCAGGGCGATAGGCCCCACGCTCCGCTACCACCATGGCCGATACCCTGGGCAGGTCCCGCTTGGCAGCGTAATCATAAGTGGAGACCGCTCGCATCACACCCGTCATCTGAACAAGATCAAAAACACGATCTTTATCAAGAGTGGCTGAGAAAATATATTCATTGTTCTTCGCATCAGAGGGAAGTTCGTACTTCAAATAAGCGATGCCTCGCTCGTCGCTGGTTGCCTGCCCCAAAGCCGGCCCACCGCCTACCGGCATCATGGCCACCGTGGCCCCGGCAACCGGAGCCCCGTTGTCCAGCCTCGCTACCATCACCCAGGCCTGCTTCGAATCGTAGGCAGTGGTAATACCCAGATTCGTAACCTGGGCCAGAACAACCTCCCGGTGTTGCTCCCACTCTCCATAAATCTTGATTCGGGCGAAGACCTCCACCAACACGGCCCCCGACCCACCCTCCCCAATTACTTTCTGCAAGTCCAACCGGGTGGTCTGCCACTTGTTGTTGTTGCCCTTTAGCCTTACAACTCCACTGTTGGCCAGAGGCAGCCCGAACTCCTTGTTGGCCCCGTGCTCGGCGTAGTCGTAAGACCTCATCGCTGCCACGGCGTCGCCAGTTCGCTCCCAAGGCACCGAGTACATCCTCGTCGTGACCTTTTCAACGTTCACAGAATGCAGCGTCACAAAAGGCTCAAACCCCGACTCCAGAACCGCCAGCCCCCCCGCCGATAACATCAGGTCCGGCTCCGCAGGGCCGAACTTCACCTGCTTCTTGCCACCCCTTGTATCCTTCTGCCCATACTCGTCCGTCAGTCCCGCCTTTACGGTCACCGTGTACGTGGTCCCAGGCCTGAAGTCGCCCGACAAATATATCTGTTCCCCGGCCGGTTCTACCTCCAGCCCATCCACCTTGGGAGTGACCGAGAACTTGTCCTTGAGCGGCTGAGCCGCCAAAGCATTGTTGTACTGCACAATAACCGACGACCCCGGGTGGCAGATGCCTGTGCCATCCTCGTCCCAGTCGCACCCCACGCTCAGCAGCTTCAGCGGAGCGTATGTCCTGAAACTCACCGAATAACTCGCCTTTCCGGGAAGAGGTCCCTCGCTGCTCAATACCCCCTGGTCCACAAACAGCCGGTAGGCGGTGTTCAACTTCAAGGGCCGCTTCGGCTTCAGCCGCACAGCGCTGGCTCGCCGAATCTCCAGCTCCCGGGCCGCCACCGGATCCTTCGCCCGCAGCGCCTCAACCTCGGCCTGGTAATCCTCCTCGACAAGCATCAAAGGTAACTTCGCTCCCCCAGGACCAGTAAGCGTTGCCTTCTGCAACACTGAAGCCCGGTCCATCATGCCATTAAAATGCAATTCAAAAACATCAGTTGGCTCAATAATGCTGCCATTAGATGGGAACGAATGAGTGATCTTGGGCAGAGGGGTGCTGAACTCAAAAGAGTAGGCCTCGCTCATGGCAGACCCGGCAGCGCCGTGGGAGCCCACCGGAACCGTTGCCCTGAACTGCGTCGCAATGGGCAAACGCTGAGGAACCCGCAGTGCGGCCGTGCTCGACCCCAACCACTCCCCCGTGGCCATAGGAAGCGCCGGAGTCACCTCCAGGGGAATCGGCTTTGCATCCCGCTGCTCCAGCGTCGTCAGGGTGCCCACGGGTTGGTTGAAAGATACCGAAATGATGTCCGATACCACCTCGCTGCCCGAAGGATGGTGCCGTACAACCGCCAGCGCCGGGGGGACCGTACTCTGAGGCTTCGGCATGGTCACTTTGGGCGGGAAGGTCTCAACCACCTCGCCGGGCTCCGGTGGTGCCTTCGGCCCCAGCCTCAGCCAGTCGCCACGAGGGTCCGAGGATGCCAAAGTCGGTGTCGTCGGCAAACCCACCTTGGCAAAAGCCTCCTTGTCACTCAGCATCACAACTTCCCGCACCGCCGTGCCCTGGGCCTTCACCTCTTTGCCCGTTAAGGCGGGAGCACTGGAGGTACTCTCGACGGGAATGGGATCGAAAACCTCCGAGGCACCACCCGGTGCGTCGGGCGCGCCAACCCACCATGGCCCCGAAGGATACCTTGCAAGAGCACTGGCCGAGGCCGCCATTCCAACTATCAACACAGGCAGCAATACTCTGATGGTTGCTTTCATGTCTTCTCCCCACCGACTGGTTGCGAGGGACCACTCCCCCAAAGGCTGGTCCACCGGCTGACCCTGAATGCTGACAGCGACGCTATCATAGCTCACCCCGGCGCAGCAAGCACCCTGCCGGAGACCGAGTGGACCCTACAGGTTGACTTTGGGCGCAGAAAACCGCATCCTGGCCCCACTGACAGGAGGTTGATATGTACAGAGTCCTTAGCCTTGCCGCTGTTCTGGCAATCGCTGCAGGCGGTTCCGGCTGCTGGGAAGTATGGGAAGAGGCCGCCCAACAGGTCATCGAAGGCGAGATGGGGTGCACCGACGAGCAACTGGCCAGCGTCACCGAGCCCGACCTTCCAAACTGCAGCAAACTCGCAGCATGCTGCAAATTTCTCAAGGGCGAGTGCGGAGTCATAAGCTACTTCACCCCGCCTGACTTCATCCTCGAGGTCTGTAACGGCAATGAGGAAATGATCGTCGATTTTATCGAGCAGTACCGGGAGATCTCTGAGGGTCGCTGCCCCGACTACCTCACCGATGAGACCTGCCAGGGAACCGTCGGAGACGTCAGAACTACATACATCTCCGCCGTTGACCAGGGCAACATCGGCGGGGCGTTCGAGTTCGCATCCTGCTCCAGCCTCCTCGATGCCACCGTCGTCCCCCTCAACGACCTCTTCGGAGGTCTGCTGCCTGCCGCCTGCGAGCTGTAAACCGGGTCATCTCCAGAGGCCCCTCTCTCCGAACCCGTGCCAGACGCCCTGGGTCCAGCTTCGGCAATAGTTATGTCTAATTCTGTTCAGTCAGCCAGATTCGGTCTGTACAGGAACACGCCACGCATGCTCTCTGTTTGCCGAATGAAAGTCCTGTTCCAGTAGTCGCCCTGCCAACTGCGCACCTGCACCTGATACACCATGCCGGCCCGCAACTTGTCCGGTGACCATACCGTCGTCACCTTATTGCCAACCGCCGACTCCTCTGCAATCAAATCGCCAATCTGCTCCACAACATTGCCGAAGCTGTCCGTGACGAATACAACGTAGCCCTTGGCCAGGCCGTCACGAGCCCAGGAAAGCTCCATGGGCATAGACTCCACCAACTCCAACCCGTGGACTCCTGGTGAGTGAAGCGAAAGTGCTTGAGTCACCTCGATGGCCTTGTGCAACACCGTGGTTTCTCCGCTGGACTCCTCGACAACGATGGTCGGGTAATCGCCAGCACCCCCCGTTGCC
>Ga0302238_1002603_pt1 | contig 12450 bp, 12 predicted proteins | sample AAG_UR_Asn_MG_FD_193527 | JGI IMG/M metagenome (GOLD analysis project Ga0302238, IMG submission 193527) | Enriched activated sludge microbial communities from anaerobic digester in WTTP, New Holstein, Wisconsin, United States - AAG_UR_Asn | ecosystem: Engineered > Bioreactor > Anaerobic >...
CGACCAGGATGGTCTTCCCACGCCGATGCGTTATTACGCCATAGCGGCCGTCTTGCTCGGCATCACCCTGTCGGTGCTTGACGGCACGATCGTGAACCTGGCCTTGCCGAGGATTGCCCATGATCTGCGGGTCAGTGCCGCGCAGTCGGTCTGGGTCGTCAATGCCTACCAGATCTCGACCTTGGCATTGTTGCTTCCACTTGCCACATTGGGCGATCTCGTGGGGTATCGGCGCGTCTATCTCAGCGGATTGATGCTTTTCACGCTGGCCTCGCTCGGGTGCACCCTGGCGGATTCCCTGCCAACCCTGGCCGCTGCCCGAGCCATTCAAGGGCTGGGGTCCGCCGGCATCATGTCGGTCAATCCTGCGCTGGTGCGACTGATCTACCCCAAGCGTTTGCTAGGCCGTGGCATCGCCATCAATTCCATGGTGGTCGCTGCGGCTGCAGTGGCGGGGCCATCCGTGGCGGCCGGTATTCTTTCAGTGGCGTCATGGCCGTGGCTGTTTGCCGTCAACTTGCCGCTTGGTGCGCTCGTTCTTTGGCTCGGGGTTCGCGCGTTGCCATCACATGGTGCGGCATCTGCCCGCGGAGTGCGACTGTCCTGGCTCGACGTACTGCTCAACGCGCTGATGTTCAGCCTGGTGTTTCTGGGCGTCGACGCGCTGGGCGCACAATCCTCAGTGTTGGCCGCTTTCCCAACCAAAGCCGTGGGCATGACATTGCTCGGCGTTGGCATTGCGGTTGGCGCCGTATATCTCCGCCGGCAGTTCCATCAGTCGATTCCGGTCTTTCCGGTTGACCTGCTGCGCCTTCCGGTGTTTGCCTTGTCGATGTGCGCGTCGGTAGCCGCCTTTGCCGCGCAGACTCTGGCATATATCGCGCTGCCATTCCTGCTGCTCGACGGTTACGGTTACTCGCCGGTCCAAGCCGGGTTGCTGATCACGGCGTGGCCCCTGGCGATCGTGGTCGTTGCGCCGCTCGCGGGGCTATTGATCGGTCGCTACCCGGACGGTTTGCTCGGTGGGGTCGGCTTGAGTTTCCTGTCGGCCGGCCTCGCGCTGCTCGCTGCCCTGGCGGGGCAACCGTCGAATATCGACATCGTGTGGCGTCTGGCGCTCTGCGGCATTGGCTTCGGACTGTTTCAGTCACCCAACAATCACACGATCGTCACAACGGCGCCGCGTCATCGATCCGGTGGCGCCAGCGGCATGCTGGCCACGGCGCGCCTCACCGGGCAGACCCTCGGCGCCGTGATGATGGCCATCATCTTCAGCTTCACCCATGCCCACGATGGCCGCGGCCCCGCCATCGCGCTGATGCTGGCCGCCGTCCTCGCGGGCATGGCGGCCGTTTTCAGCGCGCTCCGTTTGCGGCATCGTGTCGTGTCGGATTGAACCTTAATCCCTCACCACTGAGACACGGGTGCACAGAGAAAAGCGAAGAATCAACTGCTTATCGCTGCCTGGGGACTCATCCAGTGCGTGATCGCCAGTAATGCCATAAGGCTCTGTTCTTCCTCTGTGTTCCCTGTGTCTCTGTGGTTCAACTGAGATTGATAGGTCCGGCGTCAGGCACTTGCCGATTCCGGATACAGGCCCCGCGCCCTCGCAAACAACCGGGTCAGACCAAGGAGTGCGTCGATATGCGGCGTGCTCATGTTGAAGTGCCGTCCAATCTCGTGCGCCGCGCCGACGATGCTGTCCAGTTCGATGGCTTTTCCGGCCTCGACGTCCTGCAGCATTGAGGTCTTGAACGCGCCCAGCTTGCGCGTGATGGCGTGGCGGTCTTCCGGTTCCTGCAGGACGGGGCAGCCGATCTTTCTCCCGATGGCCGCGGCCTCGCGCATCGCCGAGGAGCAAAATTCCGTCACCAGCGGGTCGTTCAGCAGGCGGTCCAGCGTGGCGCCGGTAAGCGCGGATACCGGGTTCATGGTCAGGTTTCCCCACAGCTTGAACCAGATGTCACTGCGGATGCTGTCGGAAAGCCGGATGTCGATGCCGGCGCGTGCCAGCACGCCGGCGATACGTTGCGTACGATCGGAAATGCCTCCGGTCGCATCGCCGAGAATCAGTTCGTTGCCCTGTGCGTGCTTCACCACACCAGGCTCAGGGCAACTGGCGCCAATGTGAACGACGCATCCGAGCGTTTGCTCCGTCGGGAGGCTCACCAAAATACGATCTTCCGGGTCGACGCTCTTGATGGTGAAAGGCGCGAACGGACCATCGACCTGGCAGAACCACCAGGGGATGCCGTTCATGGCCGGGAGTATCACGGTTTCCGGGCCGATCATCGGGCGTAGATGCGGCGCGAGTCCGGGGAGCGATGTTCCTTTTACGGCGATGATGAGCAGATCCTGCTGGCCGAGTTCCGACGGGTTGTCACTGGCGAAAACGGGTGCCTCGATTCGATCTCCGCTTTTCTCAAGTCGCCAGCCGTTCTTGCATAACGCGTCCAGTGTTTCGCCGCGCGCCAGGGCGCAAACCTCGGCCTCTCCGGCGCGTGCCAAACTGGCCCCCAGAAATCCGCCAATCGCCCCGGCCCCTGCAATACCTATTCTCATGAGTTTTCCGTGTTTCGCGTCGAATCATCAGCTGTTCGCTCTGGGCGAGGCACGACTACTTCTGCCGCTTCATCAGTTCCTGTAGTTTCGGGTCTTTCATCATGTCGTTGACGTTGAACCCGCCCGTGTTTGGCAGGATCACGTCGCCGGGCTTCTGGCCTGCCTTGCACGGACCGAGCCAGCGCGCCTGCTGGGTCGTGTTTGATTCGCTCATGCCTTGCAGCGGCGGAGTAAAGCGGGTCTTCATTGTGCCCTTGTAGTTTGAGTCGAACGCTCCTTCGAAAACCCCGTCGGTCGTCGCCGTGGATCCTTCAATCTTGCAGACGGTGTGGATGGTGACCTTGTTGCCGGAAGGCTTGACATCCATCACGCTGCAATCTGGCTTCTGCTTGCCGGCCTGTTGCTGTAGCAGGTTGTCGGTGCTCTGGTCGATGCATTGCTGGATGGCACCCATGTTCGGCATGCCGTCCATCTGCATGGTGATTTCCCACAACCCCGGTTTGCGCTTGGGCATGTCGGCGGCCGCAACCGCACCGGCGGCAAGGCCGAGAATAGTCAGCGAGAGTGTGGGAAGTAATGAAAGGCAGCGGTTCTTCATGATGGTTTCTCGTGTGGTGACAGACAAATTATGTCGCCATGATAATCCTGCGTGACTACTTGCGGAGCAGCTTCTGCAACGAGTCGCCGATACCCTTGGCCGAACCGCTGCCGACGCCTCCCACACCCTTGGCCAGCGATTCGAGGCTGACGCCGAGCGAGCTGGCCAGCGACGAAGCAAGACGCGTGGCCATTTGTTCGTTGAGCGAGAATTTCGGGTCGTTGATGTCACCTTCGAGAACGAATTTGACGGATATGCGGCCTTTCTTGTCCTTCATCATGCCGACCGTGGCGTTGCGCGGGAGGCCCATGAAGGTGCCCGATGACGACGCGAGTTCCAGGTCGGCCAGCGTCAAGGTGCCCGGAGCGCGGAGTTTACCTTTCGTGACCGACGACTTCAGGTCAAGGTCGAGCGTGCCGCGCCGGACGCCGGTTTCCGCGGACTGGATCAGGTACGGCTGGAGCACGGTCATGTCGATCCCGCGCAGCTTGGTGGAGAATCCGGAATCCTTGGTGGCCAGTTCGATGGAGCCGTCGATGGCCAGTTTGCCGTCCTGGCGATTGCCCTTGAGCACGCCGTCGATCTTGATAGCGGTGTGACCCGTCAGGTCGGGCAGCAGGAGTTTGCCGATGCTGGCGTCGATCTGCTCCAGACGGAGCTTGACAGGCGTCGAGCGGATGCTGGCATCGTAGAACTCGATGACGCCACCGCTCAGTAGAATCTTGCCGATGCTGATCTGCGTGTCCGGCTTGCTGTCGCCAGGGGTTCCGGCCGGAGTCGGCGCAGGTTTTCCTTCTGCCCCGGTTTTGGTTGCGAGCAGGCTGGGAATGACTTTGACCTGCCCGCCTCGGGTGCGCAGCATCGCGACATAGGCGTCTTCGATGCGAATGCTGTTGATGGACAACCTGGCAGTGAGCAGATCGAGCAAATCAGGCGTCACCACGATGCGTTTTGCGCGGAGTTCATCCTCGCTGGGCCAGCCGCTGTTTTTTTGCGCGCGAATACGGATGTCGAGAATCTCGATGCCAGTCAGTCCGACGCGGATCTCCCGGACCTCGCCCTGCGGTCCGAGAGCCTGTTCGACCTGGCTCTTCAGCGAGCGGATGGCGAATTGCCAAGCGGCGAACCCTCCGATTATCAGGGCCGTAACGAGAGTGACGACAATGAGCAGGCGGCGCTTCGGCTGGCTCGGCATGATCTGGCTCCGTATCGGGTTGGTGTGAACGCAATGATTCTGGATTCTCGGCCATGTTTTTGCAAATTTCGGGTTGCACAAAAAATGTGCAATTGGTCTATGATGTGAACGTCGGTGTGCATTGACAAAACGGCAGGAGGATGAATTTCATGGAAATCAGTTCAGCGAGCTCCACCCTTTACTCGATGATCGATACCCAGACGACGCAAGCCAGGAGCCGTCAGGCGGAACAGGATCAGGCTTACCGGCAGGCGCAGCAGGCTCAGGCGTCCGCTCCTCAGCGTCAGCAGGCGAATGAGGCGCAGCCGCAGCCGCCGGTGAATGAAGCCAGTCAGTCATCTTCGGCGCAAGCCGAAGCGGATCGCAATCGGCCGGTGGTCAATACTAGCGGCCAAATAGTCGGCACGCGGGTGAACACCACGGCCTGACCGACTGAATCCCGGGGTCAGCCAGTCCGGCCGAGGGTCCAGTAGATGCCGCCGATCAAGGCGGCCAGCCACGCGATGATCAGCAGGATGCGGGTCATCGCGTAGTATTTTGGGCGGCTGGCGCGATCAGCCAGCGCGAGAATGTGCAGCGACCCCCAGGCTGTGGCCAGCCCGAGCAGCAGCGAAACCCCCAGGACTTGAAGTTCGGCGGCATTCAGGGCGAGCATCCGGCTGTTGCGCCACGGGACGACAACAAACACGCCGAAGGTCCAGAACAGGCCCGCGGTGCCGGAAGCGCAAAGCAAGGCCACGATGCGGGTGATCCAGCGTTCCATGGCGTTCAGTCCTTGGTGGCGCCAACTGGCGAAGGCAAAAAGCGTTCGTGCAGTTCTTCGAGGTTCAGTTCTCGCAGGATGGCATCGAGCCGTTCCGTGGCATTCTTGCGTATCTGCCCGGTGTGCCGGGCGATGATCAGTTCGTTCTTCATCGAATGCTCCCAGCCCACGAGTTCGGTCACCGTGACCTGGTACCCGTGCGCTTCGAGCATCAGGCAGCGCAGGGCGTTGGTCACCTGGCTGCCGAATTCGCGGGTGTGGATGGGATGGCGCCAGAGTTCCGACAACGGTGTCTTGCCGAACGAGTCATTTTTGTTCTTGCGCAGCACGGCGGCGACTTCGGCCTGGCAGCACGGTACCAGCACGATGAAGCGCGCGCGCTTGTGCAGGGCAAAACGGATGGCGTCGTCGGTGGCCGTATCGCAGGCGTGCAGGGCGGTGACGATATCGACGCGCTCCGGCAAGTCGGGCGAAAGGATCGATTCCTCGACGCTCAGGTTGAGAAAGTCCATCCGGTCGAAGCCCAATCGTTGTGCCAGTTCTCTGGATTTTTCGACGAGTTCCGGGCGTGTTTCGATGCCGTAGATCCTGCCGGACGTGCGGGGCTTGAAGAACAGGTCGTGGAGAATGAAACCGAGATAGGACTTGCCGGCGCCGTGGTCGGCCAGCGAGAGTTCGGGGTTTTCCCGGATGGTCTCGGCGAGCAGGGGTTCGATGAAGTTGTAGAGGTGATAGACCTGCTTCAACTTGCGCCGACTGTCCTGGTTGAGCTTCCCGTCGCGCGTCAGGATGTGCAGTTCCTTGAGCAGTTCGATGGACTGGCCGGGACGGATTTCGGGGATGGCGGGAGGTGCTTGTTTTTTCATAGGCTGACAATTCTAGTCGTTATGCCGCGAACAGATGGGATAATGGCGAACTTTTCCCGGCTTCGGATAAATATGGCAATTCAGTGGTTTCCCGGACACATGACCTCGGCGCGCAAGAAGGCGGCCGAGACGATGGCAGTCACCGACATCGTCATCGAAGTGGTCGACGCGCGCTTGCCCGAGGCCAGCACCAACCCGTTGGTGCATGAGTTGCGCCGGCATCGCCAGCGCCCGTGCCTGAAGGTGCTGAACAAGTCCGATCTGGCCGACCCCGACGTGACCAAGGCCTGGATTGCCTGGTACAACCAGCAGTCGGGCGTCAAGGCGGTGGCCATTTCCAGCAAGATCGCCGGCGAGGTGGCGCGCCTGCCGAGTCTGTGCCAGAGCCTCGCGCCGCATCGCAACGACAACGTCAAGCCGCTGCGCATGATGATCATGGGCATCCCCAACGTCGGCAAGTCGACGCTGATGAATGCCCTGGTCAAACGCAAGATCGCCAAGGTCGGCGACGAGCCGGCGGTGACCAAGTCGCAGCAGGTGTATCAGATCAGCGTCCGCCAGTCGATCACCGATACGCCGGGGCTGATGTGGCCGAAGATCGAGCACGACAGTGATGGCTACATGCTCGCGGCGAGCCACGCCATCGGCCGCAACGCCATCATCGACGAGGAAGTGGCGGTGTTCCTGGCCAACCTGCTGTTGGCGCGCTATCCGGCACGGCTTGCCGAGCGCTATGGTTTCCCGGTTGAAGGGCTGGATGCCGTGGCTGTCGTCGAAGGTGTGGCCAGGCGTCGTGCCTTGCGTACCCGCGGCGGCGATCTCGATTTCGAGAAGGCCTCGATGGTGCTGCTGCAGGATTACCGCGACGGCAAGCTTGGCCGGATCAGCCTGGAAACGCCGGAGACGAGGCGTGCCATGTTGGCCGCTGCCGTTGCCCCGCTTCCGGGCGCAGGGCAGGCTACGGAATAGTTCTACCGGGTCTGCTCGGCTTGAGGCTTGCCGATCAACTCTTTGGCCATGGGGACGATCGTCCTCCAGAGGTGCGATCCACCCCAGATGAGCAGGATGGCGATGATTACGGCTTGTATGGAAGTGCTGATGAGATTGCGCTGCTGGCGGCTGATCTTGTGGCCGGGGTCGGTGGCACCGCACTTCGGGCAGGCGAGGGCAGAGGTATCGACTTCATAGCCACAAGCACGGCAGGGAACAAGCGACATGGATGAATCCTTTCTAATGACTCTGGAATTATAGTCTTCCACTCTGTCTGTATGTTACCTTGCCTTTCTCGAATCGTTTGCCGAGCAGCAGAAAGAGCGAACCATGGACGACCGTCTCACCGAACTGGAAATCAAGCTGGGCTTGACCGAGCATCTGGTCGAGGAACTCAATCGCACGGTGTTCCGCCAGCAGGAGCAACTCGATCTGATACAGGAACAGTTGCGACTGCTCTACAAGCAGATGCAGACCAGTCAGGCCGGACCGTCGGAGCCGCGAAGCTTGCGCGACGAGATTCCGCCGCACTATTGAGGGCGGTTCAGATCTGCCAGTGTTCGCGCAGCACCGAGAGCATGCCGACGATGGACGGATCGTGTTCGGCGCTCAACTTGTAGATGAACGACAGCTTGCCTTCGATGCGCCCGTGTGGCCACAGGACGACTTCGCCCTTTTCCACGGCACCCAAGGCCACATCTTCGCGCAACAGGCCCATGCCAAGTCCTGAACGCACGAGATCGAGCATCGCGGAAAGTTGATCGCATTCGACGACCTCGTTGGGCCGTGTGCCATGCTGGGCGAAGAGCACGCGCAGGAAACGGGCGACATGCGAACGCTCTGGCGCCGCGACCCAGGGCATTTCAGCGACCTCCTTCCAGCCGGCGCGCGAAAGCCGGTCGGCGTAAGAGGCCGGGCCGACCACCAGGTAGGCGATCGTGCGTAGCGGCAGCGTTCCGATGTCCGGATGATCGATATTGCCGATGTGGAACCCGGCGTCGAACGCATCGTTCATGATGCCGTCCACCACGTCGTCGGCCAGGACCAGGCGGGTCTTGAACTGCAGCAGCGGCAGCGACGTGCGCAACCCATAAAGCAGTTCGCCGAGGCGCAGGAAATCGGAGTCGTCTACCGTGGCGATCTGCACGTTGCCGGAGACCTCTCCCTTGATCTGCCTGGCCTTGCTGGAAAAACCCTGGAATACGGCAAGGACGTGCTCGGCTTCCGGCAGCAGGAGTTCTCCGTGCCGGGTCAGCGTGATCTTGCCCGGCGAACGATCGAACAGCGTGATGCCAAGCTCCTGTTCGATGGCCTTGATGTGCGCGGTCACGGCTGGCTGCGTTAGAAAAAGCCGTTCTGCCGCGCGTGTCAGGTGCCCGAGTCGGGCGACCATGACGAAGGAGCGGAGCTTGAGGATGTCCATGCGCGGCTCAGTCGTACGAGGCGGAAGCGCCGCTTTCCTGCAGCGCCGGGAAGATACGGGCGCGTGACGGATCGAAGCCGAGCAGCACCGGAGTGCCTGTTGGCGTGGCGGCCGACCCGAGGAAATGCGGCTGCTTTACGCTGAGACAGGTGTTACCGATGGCCACCTGGTAGCGGACAACCTCGCCGAGGAACTCGCTGGTGACGATGCTGCCTTCGATCCAGGAATAACGGCCATCGCGGAAACTGTCGATTGGGCAGATGTGCAGTGCGTGCGGGCGGATGCTGAGCATCGCCGGGCCCTCTGGCGGCCGGTCGCGCATTGGCCAGCGCAGCATTCCGATATCCGGCGAAAAGAATTCGATGAGCTGGCTTTCGATATGTCGTAGCGTGCCGGGAATGAAGTTCTCGACACCGACGAATCGGGCCACCTCTATCGAATTAGGGAAATCGTAGAGAGCCGTCGGGTTACCGATCTGACGGATGGTTCCGTGCACCACCACGGCCAGTCGGTCGGCAATGCACAAGGCGTCTTCCAGGTCGTGCGTGACCAAGATGGTGGTGATTCCCAGCTTGCGTTGCAGGAGGCGCAGATCGTGGCGCATCTGTACCCGCAGTTCGTACTCGAGGTTGGAGAACGGGTCGTCCAGGAGCAGCAACCGGGGTTCTGTCACCAGCGCGCGCGCCAGGGCGACGCGCTGCTGCTGCCCTGCGGAAAGATGGGCGGGCCGCGCGTCGCGGGTTTCGTCGATGTCCAGGATGTCGAGAATCCGGTCCACGCGCGCCTTGACGGTTTCGCCATGCAGATCATGCTCCGAGACGCCAAAGGCGACGTTCTCGAACACCGTCATGTGCGGCCACAGCGAGAAGTTCTGGAAGACCATGCCGATGTTGCGCTGGGTGAGCGGGATATCGTTTACGTTCGTTCCGTTGATCCGGATCGTACCTGTCGAGGGTTGTTCGAGTCCGGCGATGACCCGGAGCAGCGTGGTTTTTCCGGACCCCGATGGGCCGACGACGGCAAACAGTTCGCCGGCTTCGATGCTCAGGCTGATGTTGCGCAGGACGCGCGGTTCGCCATAGGAAAAGGCGATGTTGTCGGCTTCGATCCTGACATTGTTCATGATGTGTTTCTCACTTTGTCGGGTTTCCCGGGAGCATGATGCGCCGCAGGCTGGACGCCGGGTTCCAGTTGCGGCGGATCAGCAGTACCAGGGCAGTCATGGCCAGCGCGACAACGCCGATCGTGAGGATGGCCAGGGCCGATCCGGTGCCGCGTCCCGTCGATGTCTGCATGTGCAGGTAGATGCTGTAGCTGACCGGCGCATCGGTCTCGCTGGGAACGAGCAGCATGGCCGACGAGAGGTCGACGGCGGCGATGCCGAAGCAGATCAGGAAAGCCATCAGGAGGCCGAAGGCCATCATCGGCAGGATGACGCGCAGGACGATGGACAGGCGCGATGCGCCGGACAGGTTGGCCGCCTCGACATAGGAGGCGGGCAGGTTCTGCAGGGCGAAGGAGCATGCACGGATGGCGAACGGCAGGCCGCGTATGGAGAAGGCCATGGGCAGGAGGAACCACGTGGCGTCGAGCGGCTTGCCCAGGATGGGCAGTTGCATGCCTTGGAAAAACTGTAGATAGGCGATGGCCAGTGCCACGCCGGGCACGCTCAGCAGGCTGGCGGCACCCCAGGTAAGGGGTTTTTTCCAGCGCGCGGGCGAGCGCTCGATGGCGTAGGCCATCACCAGGCCGATGAGGACGTCGATTACGGCGGCGAACCCGCAGTAGATGAGCGTGTTGATGAAGCTCCCCGTCTCGTTTTTCAGTGCCGATGAGTAATGCGACAGTACCCAGGATTCCGGCAGGAGGGTGTGGCTCCATATCCTGGCGGCCGAGGTGAGGATCATTCCGGAATAGCATAAAAGGTAGAAAGCCGCTATGCCGGCGAAACAGAACATGCCGATTCGGCGCCGGTGGCCGGTCAGGACGTCCGTCCTTCCGGTTGGCGCAGCGGCCCAATGGGATACGCCGTGCTGGAGAAATCCGGCTGAGAACAACCACACCAGGACGGATATGGCGATCATGGCCACGGCCATCAACGACGACAGGGGATCCTGTGCGCCATAGGTCGATACCCTGAAGTAAGCCTGCGGAGCGAGCAGGTTGGTGATGCCCAGAGAGAGCGGCGTGGCCAGATCGTCCAGGCACTTGAGGAAAGTGATGGCCATGCCGAAAGCCAGTCCGGGCAAGCCGAGCGGCAGGAAAACCCGGGTGATCAGGCGCGGCCAGCTGTTTCCCAGGCGGGCGGCTTCCTCGGCCTGGCGACTGAAAGCGGTGGTGCTCAGTACCAAGGTCATCAGTACCAGCGGGAAATAGTGGATCGCCTCGACCACCATCATGCCGGACAGCCCCCAGAGCGAAGGGTCGAGATCACCGAACGGTTGCGTCAGCATCCCCAGGGCGCCGCCACGCCCCAGGAGCGATTGCAGAGAGAGCGAGAGCATGAAGGGCGGCACAAAAAGCGGCAGGAAACCGAACAGTTCCACGATCAGCGGTGGCTGAAGGCGAAAGCGCCAAAGGGTGATGGCCACCGGGAGTGCGGCAAGTGCGGCGAGAACAGAAGCACCGAGTGCGACAGCGACGCTGTTCAGCAGGCTTTCGATATAAAGGGGGTTGTCGAGAAAGATGGCGAGCGCTCCGCTGGCCAGTTCGCCTTCCTCGTTGGTGACTCCCGAGAAAAACATCTTGCCGACCGGCGCCACGAAGAAGACAAGCAGATAGACGGCCAGCAATGCCAGCATCAGCCGTGATTTTCCGGTGAAGCCCTGTCCGCGCGGCTTCACGGCCGGCCCCGGCGGTCAATCGACTTGGTGGTCGTGGTGCGCAACCGGTCATTGGCTTGCGCCAGCCAGGCACGGGCTGCGGCGAGGTTGCTGTCGGCCTGGCGGGACCATTCCGCCTCGCGCCCGGCAATGGCGGCGATGTGCTGACGTGATTTCAGTGGTTTTCGGGTGAGCAGTTCGTCGCTTTCCGGGATCGGCGCGCGATAGACGAGTCCGTGCGCCCGGTCCAGCAGCGTAGCGGCTTCGGCGTCGGGTGTGCGGCGCAGCTGCTCCGCGACGTCGTGCATGCTCCGGGTTATCGCCGCAAGTTCCCGGTGACGGAAGGTCACCAGCTGATCGAACAGGGCGCCGACCATCTGATAGCGCGATTCCGAGACATCCGGCGCATACGCCGGCAGGTAGCTGCGCGTGATGTCAAAGAGGTTGGGGTAGTCGGCCGGGCGATCTCCGGCTTCATAGACACTTGGAAGCACCGGCAGGCGGCTGATCTCCGGACGCAGCAGCAGTCGTTGCCCGGCTTCGGACAGGGTGAAGGCGATGAACGCCTTGCCGCCTTCCGGGTTGCGCGCTCCGTTGATGAGTCCGATGCCGACCGGCGTGATGACGCTGGGCCAGGCGTAGGCGAAATCAACGGGAAACCCCGAGTATTTTCCGGACAAGGCGAGGAAATCGACTACCGGGCCCAATCCGAATCTCCCTCGCGTAATGCTGTTCGGCACGTCGAAGCTGCGTTCGGTGATCGTCGCGCAATTGCCGGCGATCTGCAGGATCAGCGACCAACCGGCGTCCCAGCCGGCACCCTGGAGTATCGATTCGACGATCAGGTGCGTTGTCGATGAGCGTGATGCCGAGGACATCACGATATGACCGAAGTATTCCGGCCGGGCGAGATCTGACCACGCTGCAGGTACGGGAATGCCGCGGGCGTCCAGGTAGCGTTTGTTCCACATGATGCCGTAGCCGGACAACGCCTGGCCACGGTAAAAATACTCGGGGTCGTCGATGGCGAGCTTGCCGATGACCGACGGGATATCCGGGTTGCCGAGTCCTTCAAGCGCTTGCAGCAACCCGAGGCGTCTCAAGGCGCTGAATGTGTCCGGCGACGAACCCCAGAATACGTCGGGTCGCGAACCGGGAGCGCGGTCACGCACGTAGGAGATGGCGTTGGTCGCCGGGAAATTGACGAACTCGACGCGGTAGTCCATCGATT